>ERZ772964.442-NODE-442-length-18813-cov-9.82136_pt1 | contig 18813 bp, 16 predicted proteins | sample MGYA00580675_ERZ772964 | MGnify/ENA primary metagenome ERZ772964 (study PRJEB29015, sample SAMEA2737941) | human oral metagenome | biome: human oral; feature: human-associated habitat; material: dental | place: China | collected 2139 ... | reverse complement strand
GGACGCATCGCCCGCGACGTGCTGCGCGCATCCCTCGGCGAGGCGGCCCGTGGCCCGCGCAGGTGCCCCGGGCTCGTCCCGGCCCCGCGCGCCGGGCGGACGGGGGTCCACGGGACCGCGGCGCAGCAGGGCCCGCGCCCGACGAAGGGCTACCCCGGCGACTACGACCGCAGGCCCCAGCTGAGCTACGACCCGCACCCCGACCGGATGGCCGATCCCGGCGAGGTCGTGTGGACCTGGGTGCCGTTCGAGGAGGACTACTCGCAGGGCAAGGACCGGCCGGTGCTCATCGTGGGGCGCGACGGCGACTGGCTGCTCGGCCTCATGCTCACCAGCCAGGACCACGACGACCGGGCGGACCGGGAGCACCGCGAGGGCCGCTGGTGGTGCAACATCGGCTCGGGCGACTGGGACTCCCGGCATCGCGACTCCGAGGTGCGCACCGACCGCATCCTCCGCGTCGACCCGGACAACGTACGGCGTCTGGCGGGCAGGCTGGCGAAGGACCGCTTCGACGTCGTCGCCGCCGAGGTGGACAGGCACTGGAACGACTGACGCGCCCCGCCGACGAACCCAGCGGAGGGCGGAGACGGCCGGTGTCGGAGCCCCGGACGGATGCGCTAGAGTGTGGGCCAGCCTCACGGCATCGCGGGCGTAGCTCAATGGTAGAGCGCCAGCTTCCCAAGCTGGACACGCGGGTTCGATTCCCGTCGCCCGCTCCATCCCCTCCAGGGTCCGGGTTCTCCGGGCCCGGAGCCCTCACAGCCCGGCGACGAAGCCGCCCAGCCGCTCCAGCCCCTCGGCCAGCTCGTCCCTGCCGGCCGCGTAGGACAGGCGCACGTGGGTGTCGCCGGTCGCCGGGCCGAAGTCGATGCCGGGGGTGAGGGCCACGTGCGCCTCCTCGAGGGCCCGCTCGCAGAAGGTCCACGCGTCCAGCCCGGTGCCGCTGACGTCGAAGTAGGCGTAGAAGGCGCCGTCGGGGCGCACGGGCACCGGCAGCCCGATCCGCTCGAGCCCGTCGAGGACGATGCCCCGGCGGGCCAGGAGCTCGAGCCTGCGGTCCTCGCACGCGGCGAGCGAGGAGGGCGTGAAGCACGACACCGCGGCGAGCTGCGTCGGCGTCGAGGCGCACAGGAAGAAGTTGACGGCCAGGTCGTCGGCCGGCCCGACGAGCGCCTCGGGCAGCACCAGCCAACCCAGGCGCCAGCCCGTCATGCCGAAGTACTTCGAGAACGAGGACACGATGACGGCGTCCGGATCGGCCTCGAGGGCCGTGCGGGCGGGCGAGCCGTCCGGAGCCGGATCGGCCAGCGACAGGTAGATCTCGTCGACGATGCGCCAGGCGCCGCGCTCGCGGGCCGACCCGCAGACGGCCTCGAGCTCGTCGAAGGCGATGGTGGTGCCCGTCGGGTTCGAGGGCGTCGCCAGCTGCACGGCGGCGGTGCGCCCGCTCCAGGCCGCCTCCACGACGGCCCGGTCGAGCTGGTAGCGCGTGGCGGGGGTCGTCGGCGCGAGCGCCACGCGGCCGCCGAAGGCGTCGACGAGCTCGCGGTTGCACGGGTAGCAGGGGTCGGCCATGACGACCTCGTCGCCGGGGTCGGTCGTGAGCGCGGTCGCCAGCAGCAGGCCCGCGGAGGCGCCGGCGGTGATGAGGATGCGGCGCGGATCGAGGTCGACGCCGTGGCGTTCGCGGTAGAGCCCGGCCACGGCCTCGCGCAGCGCAGGGAGCCCCGCGGCGGGCGTGTAGGGCAGGGGGCGCCCGTCCATCGCCTCGCGCATCGCCTCGTGCACCCCGGGCGGGGCGCCGAAGGAGGGCTCGCCGAGGCTCAGCTTGGCGACGCCGATCCCCTCGGCCTCCAGCTCACGGGCGCGCGCCCCGATGCTCATGGCGTGGAAGGGCCGGGCGGACAGGGCCCGCTGCGCGATCGTCGGCGTGGTCATGACGGCTCTCCTTGCTCGGCGTCCACCCCCGGGCTGCGGTGGACCGCGGCATCAGGCTAGGCCGGGCGCCCGGGCCGGTCGAGCGCGGGTCCGCCGAATGGTCCGCTCCGACGCCCCCGACGGTTCTTCCTCGCCCCGGGGGTGGCGCCGCGATCGCCCCGGCCGACCGCGAAACCGCTCCACGGTTCCCTGTCCCGCGCGGTCGCCCGCCGCCTCGTGGCGGTCGCCCGGCGCCGTCGAGACCTCGCCCCGGGCGGTGACGAGCCGCACGAGCCCGACGAGGGGCCGGGATGCTCGCCGTCCGGCGCGGGGAGCGGCGTGCACGACGTGTTCCGCCTCCGAGGACCGACGAGGGGCCGGGCCCGCGGGGGCGGCAGACGGGTCAGGGCCTTCTCAGCCGGGCGAGCCCCAGCGTGACGCCGCGGATGAGCAGGCCGGTGGTGAGGAGCGTCACCCCGCCCTTGAGCACGGTGCGGGCCAGCGGCTTCGACAGGGTCGAGCCCTTCGCCGAGGTGGCGGAGGCCGTGTCGGCGGCCGCCGGGGCGGACGCGCTCGGCGCGGCGGGGGACGTCCCCCCGGCCGGGGGCGCCAGGGTCGGCGGCGGCATCGGGGCCGGGCTGGACGTCTCGGACGGCGTCGGGCTCGGCGTCCCGACGGGCGATGCCCCGTCCACGGTGACCCTGTGCGTCAGGGTGACGCCGTTGCTCACCATCGTGATCGTGGCGGTGCCGGGGCCGACGGCCCGCATCGTGCCGTCCGGGGCGACCGTGACGACCTTCTCGTCCGAGGAGCCGTAGCTGTCGACGATGACGGGCAGGTCCGTGGCGTTCAGGTACGAGACGGTCGCCGTGAGCCGCTCGCTCCGGCCGACGTCGAGCGAGTCCGAGCCGTAGGCCACGTCGGCGGCCCGGTCGGCGGGGATCGCGACGGGGACCAGATAGGTGCCCGAGGACGCGGAGGGCCGGTCGGTGGCGGACGAGCAGGTCTGCGCCAGCCCGGCCTCGCCCATCGAGACGCCGGCCGAGGTGAAGCCGTAGCAGGTGTAGCCGGGATCGAGCAGGGTGTGCAGATGGCCGGCCACCTCGGGGCCGGAGTACCTGCCGTCGTTCGCCTTCAGGCTGTCGTACTCGCCGGACCACGAGCCAGGCCCGGCGCCGTCGATGGCGCTGTCGATGTCCCGGTACTCGGTGATGATCTCGCCGTTGCTCGTCGTCCCGCTGCGCTGGGCGGCGGTGAAGGTCGAGGAGCCGGCCGTCCGGTCGTGGCTCATGCCCGTGATCGAGTTCTCGGCGGCGCGCTGGATCGCGATCATCTCGAGCTCCTGGCTCCAGGTGAAGGCGTCGGCGTAGGCCTCGGCCGAGTCGTAGCCGGCCTTGGCGGCGTAGTCCTTGAGCGTCTCGGAATGCCCCAGGCTGCCCTCGAAGGGCAGGCTCGGGTCGTTGTACATCCTGATCCGCAGGGCGCGCAGCGCGGCCTGCGCCCGGTCGTGCACGGCCTGCTGGTCCACCGTCACGGCCGCCCCGACCTTCAGGCCGTCCTCGAGCGAGACCCCGGTGTCGAGCACGGAGGTCTGCGGGTCCACGGGGTCGGCGACGGCCGCCGGGACGGGGCCGCCGACGCAGGCGAGGACGATCGCCAGCGACGCGAGGACGGCCGAGGGCAGGCGGGAGCGGCTTCTCGAGAAGCCGCGGCGAGGGAAGGCTGAGGCCATGGGGGTGCTCCCTGTGCTGCGGAAGAACATGTCCGTCTGAGAATTTCTCAGTAATCTATCATATTCCGCAGACTGTGCGTGACCGACCCCGGCGCACGGGCCACCGCGGGCGCGGCTATCCGCGGGACGATCATCGGGGCCCGCCCTCCCGCGAGGAGAATTCGCGCCCACGGCTGGGGGCGCGCAGCACCCCGAGGAGGACGCACACGAGCAGCAGCTGGGTCACGCCCAGTCCTCCCCACAGCGCGTGCGGCCAGCCGAAGGAGTCGATGACGAGGCATTCGGCGCCGATCCAGCAGGTCATGACCAGCCCGGCCGCAGCATGGGCGAGGACGGACCAGCGCGAGCCCCGCGCCTGGAGCCAGAGCGCCGCCCACTGGAAGCCGCCGACGAGCACGCCGAGGAACTGCCACGAGCTGTTGGCGGCCGGCGAAGAAGGTGCCTTCGAGCTGGGACGCGAACCACTGCGGCACGAGCAGCAGCTCGACGAAACCGACGAGCGTCGAGACGCCCTGGAGGACGGCCACCACGGCCGTGATCCGGCGGACACGACCCTCACGGGTCGTACCCGCCATCGTCATGCGCACCACCACACGTACATGGAGTGCCCGCTGTCGACCGCCTGGCGCGCGAGAAGACCGAGTTCGCGCATCACCTCGAGCAAGTCGTCGAGATCGATGAGTCCGTGGAACTCCTCGATCTGCGACCAGGGCCCCGCCGCTCGGACGAGGTCCTCGTCCGAGGCGCCGGCGAGGGCCGCCTTGACCGAATCGGAGACGGTCAGGACGAGGACCTCGTACTCGTCCTTCTGCGCCAGCAGCGTCGAGATGCGCTTGTCGGCGGCCAGCTCGTCGTAGGGGGTTCCGCTGAGGATCTCGGCCAGCTTCGTCAGCGTGACCACGGGTTCGATCTTCGTGTCGACCACGGGGAAGGCGTCCTGCCCCTCGGCGTCGCCGGCGGGCTCGACCGGACCGGAGGGCCAGTCGATGACCTGCGCCGCCTGCTCATCGTCGGGGGCAACGAAATAGCTGATCAACATGGGATGCATCGTATCGGCTGCGAGTCCGGCGGAGGGCCCGGCGGCGGGCCCGGGCCGACAGAAATCCCCGGAAGGGCGCGGACCGCATGACCCGGAGGCCGGGGGGCGCACCGGGCCCACGCCGTCCGGCGCCGTCGACGGGCGCCCGAGAAGCCCATCATGGTTCACACCCCGCGGTAGGGCCGAGCACCGGTCGGGGCTCAGTCCGATCGGGGACGCGCGTCACCGGACCGGCGCCCGCGGCGCGGGTCCTGGGCCAGCAGCTGCGAGACCCGTCCGCGCGAGACGTGTGTGAGGAAGGCGATGTCGGTGACCGACAGGCCGAGGTCGCGCAGTTCCCCGACAACGGCGCGCACCTGCCGTGCGGCGTCCGCCTCGGCCCGCTTGGCGTCGGCCATCGCCCGCCATGCTCCGACGACGCGCATCATGAGCTCGTCGTCGATCCGAGGGGCCGTGATGACGCGCACGTCGGGGTCGTCGGTGATCGAGCGGACGAGCTCCCAGGCCCGCTCCTCGAGGCGCTCCAGCGTGGCGCACTCGCCGACCGCGACGACCTCCGTCTCGGGGCCGTCGGGGTTCGTGCGGCGCTCCAGTTGCACCCGCCATCCCCTCCCCTCGCGCGGCACGGCCCGGCCGATGTAGGTCCGGTCGACCGGCAGGTCCGCGAGCGGTGCTCTTCCGGTGCCTTCGGCGTTCACTCCGGCGCCTTCGGCGTTCATGACGATTCCCCCTCTCGAGCCCGGGAAGACCCCGTACCCCGTACCCCGTACCCCGTACCATTGTATTTACCGCCCCTTGCCACTTACTGCCAAGAGCCTCTTGGCAGTAAACGGCAGGGGCCCGGCCGGTCAGGCGCCGACGGGCCTGGAAGAATCCCCGACATGATCGAACCCCTCCGTCTCGACAACGTCATCCTCGCGGTTCCCGACCTCGCCCGGGCCGTGGACTGGTATCGGGAGCGGGTCGGACTGCGGCCGGTGGTCGTCCGCGAGGAGGTGGCGGTCCTCCACCCGGCCGACGGCGGCGCGGGACTGTGCCTCCGGCTCGACCCCGACGACCCCAGCCACTCGACCGTCTGGTTCGAGGTGGACGACGCCCGCGCGGTCGCCGCCGGGCTCGGTCTCGAGGCGTTCCGGATCGCCACGGGCTGGAGCGTCGAGATGACCGATCCGTGGGGCAACACGGTGGGCTTCACCGACTATCGGGGCTGACCCCGCATCCGACCGGAGCCACAGTGCGGGACCTCTTCATCAGGAGTCGTTCGCACGAGCGTTCCCACTTGTCAGGCCTCCATCCTGTCGTGCCGTGAACAAGCTTCCCAGTCCACCGGGCTTATATTCATGAGAGATCCGGCGAGAGGCGCAACCCCGGATAAGAACTTGGTTCACTGATGCCGAGAACAAGACTCATCGAGCCCGGCCCGCTGCCGCCCACAGGGGCATCCCCGCGCACAGAGGAAGCGGTGGCTGGACGCGCTGAGGGACACGGAGCACACGGGGGCATCCCCGCGCACAGAGGAAGCGGCCCGCCGCCGAACCCGGAGGCTCGTTCAAGACCTCATCCGGTGGAGTCCTCCGACCAGGGTCCTCCTGGCATCGCCCGGGTTCTGAATGGGTCGTCCAGCCGCCACGGCGCCTCCGCATCATCGTTCGGACGACCCCACCCCGGCACTCCCCTATCGGGGATCCCCCACCCCGAACCAGCGACTTCAGCGTCCATGTCGCCCCACATGATCAGTGAAGATCCCGGAAATGACGAACGGTACCCTGACGATGAAGCCCGGAGCGGCGCCTCGTCGTCATCCCGTCACCACCGATGCCGCATCAACTCACTCGGATCATCACCATCTGACACGCCCTGGGTGCCCGACTCGCCAGATCCCCCGCAAATCCCTGAGCCGCGATGAACCGATTGACAGTACTACCAACCGGTCTTATTTTTAAAAACATGGCGCGACCACTGGTGTTCCGCACACAATGATCACGAAGGGAGGTGAAACGACATGAAGGTAGAACCTGCCGCCGTACTGGAATTCAAGCCATGCGCCGCCTGCTCAATCGCTGGCGCCTGTCTGGTCGATGGACCTATACCCGATTTCGAGTTAGCAGCCGTCGAAGGGCTTCTTGGTCTAGCCCCTTGACCCTGCTTTGAACAAAAGCAAGACACAGAACACCGTACCGCGGATCACCGTGGCCGCGCCCCATGAGAGACCCACTCAAACAAGGAAGACATGTTGGTCAGACAAAGATTACGTAATTTCATTTTATGAATCAACTGACTAGATATTTTGTTTGGCTTGTGGCAAGACTTGCATGAGTTTCAACATTTTCCATCAAGAGCAGCACAAATATGACTCTGAATCAGAATGAGTCCTTAACACCTTACCCCGCTCGAATGGAATCAATATAATTTACTGACGAAACAGAGTGAGACATGTCAGCTCAGACACTGCCTATTCAGCTGACGGGCAGGCCTATCCTCCACCAGCACAAAAATGGCTATTGGGTCACCAATGAACGCATAGTAGATGGCAAGCCCCATCAACATCAGTGCAATATCAATGTGACAGGTAAACTTCTGCTTCAAGAAATCAATGGGGAGCGGAGTCTGCCTGAGGTGATCAGCAATTTTTGTACGAAATATGACCTTAACCCAGCAGACGCTTCACCATGGATCATCAGCTTCATCAAGCAAATGACAGATGAGGGCGTCACGAAGATATCCAACCAAACCACTGCGCACACCAAGCTCGTCGTCATCGGGTCTGACGACTCAATATTCCCAGTACACGCATCACTTGAAGTAACCGATAAATGTAACTTGGAATGTTCTTTCTGCTATTTTTCCGCCGGACCAAATAATAAAAATTCCATGAGCCTCGTCACAGCCATCCGCATTATGGACGAGCTCCGCACAAACGGCACAACCATGATCGACCTCACCGGCGGTGAATTTTTCCTCAATCATGATGCCGCTGAGATCCTTGAATACGCTTGCAGGAATTTTGCCCATATCGGCCTTCTGACCAATGGAACACACATACCGCAAGCAGCACTTGACATTTTAACCGAACACAAGAATAAGGTCTTTGTCAACGTTTCCATCGATTCAACAAACCCGGAGCTGCACAATCGTATCCGCGGCGCCCGCAATGCATTTGAACGGTCAGTCGCTTCAGTCAAGCGCCTCACCTCAAATGGGATCAAAGTGCGCATTGCATCAGTGATTTTTCAAGACAACATGTGGGAAATCGAGTCCTTGGCTAAACTCGCCATAGAGCTTGGAGCCTTCTCCTTCAGCTTTAACTTTGTCGAAGGCTTCGGAAGAGGAGAAGGTTTCAGAAGAGAACGAATGATTCCACAGAGTTCCGAATACGGTGCTTATCTGAGAAGAATCCTGAAAAAATATGAGTCGATCATTCCAATTATCAAGGGAGAGGAGGGCTCTGACAGCATCGGAATCAATTGTGGCGCCGGTACAAATGGAATAACAATCTCAGCCGATGGATCTCTTCGACCATGTCCTCTTTTCCCCAAGAATTCGAGGTTTGGAGATTTTCATGAAACTTCTCTGACGGATATCTTTGGAACCGATATTTACAATCGGCTTCTTGACGTACCAGCACCTTCATCAAAAACCGGATGCCCGACAGACTGTCCTCACTATTATGAGTGTCATATGTGTTTTCTCAGAGGGTTGCAGCAAAACATTCACAGATCATCAAATGATTACTGCAAATGGGTTACTTTAAACAACCTTTATGATCTGGTTGACCTCATCCGCCCGAAACCGGTCGCTCTTGACCTCCCCTCCCTCCCACTGCCCCCTCGATCAGAAAAGATCGACTAGGACCATTTTATCCCAGTCTCACATCCACACCAAGAGATAGAATGAACCTATCTACATGACTCACAGCTCGAGCAAACTTGCCCCTAACCATAATCATCCTCACCTGATGCCAACAAAGCTATCTTCACGGAATCTACTACGAGGATCCTTCGACCCACCTCGGGATTTTTCACCATTGAAACTGCAACTCGATACTCACGAATCCTACGAAATACCCAAGAGGCGAGAAGGCTACAATGTCAAAACGGATCCCCATACCATTAATTTTGGAAACGTTAGGAAACTTTGGCTTTGGACTTTTTGCCGTTAGAAGCAACCCCGCCCAGGCTTTTGGAGCAGCACCGCCCTTTATTCTTTTAGGTACAGCCGCAACGCTTGCGTCGATAGTGTTCACTTCCGTTACAAGCATGGGAGTAAAAAGACAGGAACTCTTGGCAAAGACATCGTACTTGGAATTGCTCAGGAAACACTTTCTACACTGCCTTTCCGCTCAAATATTAGCTCTGATTATAATTTTTACATTTCTCAAATCAATGCCAATCATGAGCCACTTGAGCCCGAGAGTCAAACTGCCGACCATGGCGTTTGAAGTCATGTTGCTCATACTCATGCTCCAGAGAATGCGGCTGAACCTCTTTAAACAGCTCTTCGCCGGACTGATTTCAATCACCATCCTAGCAACCTCAACGCTGCCCGAACTAATAGCATACGCCTGTTTGACCCCTTGCTTTCTAGTAATAACTTGGCTTTCCGAAAAATTATCGTCTTTTGGATTAGCCATCCATGTTCTCTCATTGCTTTGCCTCGCATCATCTGTAGTAGCTTTGATATTATCAGTGATCCAAGCGCGCCTAAGCGGGAGTGAACTACTAGTTGGGATGGCGATTGTGACCCTAGGGGCCTATAGCACCCTAGTCACACGTGGATTGGTCCACCAAGAAAGAAGGACTTGATGCAATGCCGAAATTAAACCATTCTTACCTGAAGGCTGTTTTTGCTGTTGTGTTTATCGTTTCGGCGATGAAGAGTGTCATGTCTCATGACCTGGCCATCGGAATTATTTTTGCCTTGGGGGGCATTGCTCTTGGCTTTGTAGCTGCAAGGGACCGCTTAGGGAAACGGCCCGACGACGACCCATCACCCGCGGCGTCCACAACCATGGATGAGGACTGAACCGATGAAACCAGGCTCCCCCCTGCTGACGATCGAGGGCCTTTCAGCGTGGTACGAACGCGACCGCCCGGTGCTCAGGGACGTCCGCATCGAGATCGCCCCCGGAGAGGTCATCGGCCTGCTCGGGGCCAATGGCGCCGGGAAAACCACGCTCCTGCTGACGATCAGCTCGGTGCACCGAGGAATGAGCTGTGAGAAGTTTCTTCTCAGCGGGATGCCGACCACCCCGCGAAGTGAACTGTTCAAGCGCCAGCGATATCTGAGCCTGACCGAGGACACATCCTTCCCGACCTGGGATCTGCCCTGCTTCATCCGATTCATCGAACGAGCGTACGGGATGCCGCACGACACGGCCCGGCTCGATTCCCTGGTGCGCGGGTTCCGCTTCGAAAGCTATTTCACGACCGTCTTCTCCGAACTGTCGAGTGGATCACGGAAGAAGGCGAACCTGATAGCCGCGTTCTACGTCTCGACGCCCCTGCTGCTGCTCGACGAACCAGTCGACTTCCTGGACTTCACGGCGACCGAGTTCCTGTACGAATCCATCTCGGCGGCACGGGACGGGGGACGGTCCGTCCTCCTCAGCTCGCACATCGCCGAGTCTTTCACGAGATGCAGCAGCAGCGTCCACGTGTTGAAGGGCGGTGCGCTCACCGGCCCGTTCCCGACGCCGGAGGATCCCCATGACGTGGCCTCGCTCATCCAGTAGGACGAGCGCTCTCATCGCGGTCCGCGGGCAGTTCATCACTGTTCGCTCCGTGCTGTGGGGGGCCTCCCTGAGTGCGATCGCCGTGTTCCTCGCCCTGAACATCGGCATCCGGGTGGGAACGGGAATCATCGTCGCATCGCTGTGCGTGGCCCTGCTGGGAGCGGCGTCGACAATCAGCAGAACCTGGATCGGCACGCAGAAATGGCGCATCCTCAGGGCCTTCCCGATCGAGGAGGCGACCCTCGTCCGCCAGACGGTCCTCGTCGCCGCGGGAGTCCTGACGCTCGACGTGGCGTGCCCGATCATCCTGTTCTCGGTGTTCTCGGCCGACAGCCCCGACGCCGAGAAGACCTGGTGCACCGTCCTCTTCGGGATGGGCGCGGCAGTGGTGTCCGTGCTCTCACGGTCGGCGTCGAGGGCCGTCGTCCGGCTCGCCATGCTGCTGGGCCTGATCGTCTCGGCCGCCCTCTGGATCATCCACGACGGCATCGGAACCCTGCTCGTCCTCGTTCTCGGAGCCGTGGGCCTCGCGGCGGTCCACGACGTGGGCGCCCTGCACGGAACCGCGCGGCACGCGACCGCCGATCCGAACATCCTGCTCGGCGAGCTGCGGTCCAGCACCATGACGCTCGTGGACTCGATCGGTCTTGCCGTCATGAGCGCGATCTTCACCTTCACAACGGCCGATCAGGGTCTCATCACGCCTCTGGGCATGGCCTTCGTCACCGCGAACACACCGCTCAACTCATTCTTCTCGAGGAATCCCAGCACCTATTCGGTGATCGTCGCGGCTCCCGGATCGAACGCGGTCTTCGCACGGTATTACTCGAGCGCCTGTGTCTTCTACGTGCTGAGCGGGATCCCCGCTGCCATCATGCTGAGCCGCAGTGGAGTCCCCTTGCCGATCCTCCTCGCGGAGCTGATCTCGTGCGCGGCAGCGGCCGCGCTCGTCGCGGGAACGCTCGAAAGATACCGCCCCATCACCTCGTGGAAGTCGGAGCGGGAGGTGCTCCGCCACCCCCGGAAATACCTCCCACCCGCTGCCGGACTGGCGGCGACGACGCTCGTGATGCTCGTGGGCTCGCCGGCATGACCGCGCTGGATCTGCTCGCCCGGCCCCGGCCGGGGCGTCTTCGCAGACACCGCGGACGGGTCCTCCCGGACCCGCAGGCCCCGGCGGGTGCAGGGGACGGTTCGGGCGGGGGCCGCTCGTGACGACGGTCCGGCGCGGGCCCCGGCGGATGCAGGGGGCGGCGGCCCGTCCGCCACCGATGGGTGAGCGATGGATGAGAGTGCCATCGTCCCGGCCCACGGGAACGACGGCTCCGGGACCCGCGCGCGAGCGCCTATCGTGGTGACATGCGAACGTCCACGCGTCATCCCTCCAAGCTGTCCATCGTCGGAGCCGGGGCGGTCGGCACCTCGCTCGCCTACGCCGCGCTCATCCGCGACTCGGCGAAGGTCGTCGCCCTGTACGACATCGCCACCAAGAAGGTCGAGGCCGAGGTGAAGGACCTCGCGCACGGCACCCAGTTCACGAACTCGGTCGTCATGGGCGGGGACGACATCACCGCGGTGCGGGACTCCTCCATCGTCATCATCACCGCCGGGGCGAAGCAGAAGCCGGGCCAGACCCGCCTCGACCTGGCCGCCACCAATGCCAGGATCCTCTCGTCGATGATGCCCCAGCTCGTCGAGCAGGCTCCCGAGGCGCTCTACGTGCTCGTGACGAACCCCTGCGACGTGCTCACCGTCGTCGCCCAGAGGGTCTCGGGGCTGCCCACCGCGCAGGTGCTGTCGACCGGCACCCTGCTCGACACCTCGCGCCTGCGCTACCTCGTCGCGCAGAAGGCCCAGGTCGCCCAGCCCAATGTGCACTCGATGATCGTCGGCGAGCACGGCGACTCCGAGTTCCCGCTGTGGTCGAGCGCCCGCATCTCGTCCGTGGCGATCCGCGACTGGACGGTGGCCGGCGAGCGGGTGTTCACCCAAGAGGTGCTCGACGGCCTGGCGCACGAGGCGGCCTTCGCCGCGTACGAGGTGATCGAGGGCAAGGGCGCGACGAACTACGCCATCGGCCTCGCCGGGGCCCGGCTGGTCGAGGCCCTGCTGTCGCCGACGCGCAGCGTGCTGCCGATCTCGAGCGTCCTGGACGGTCAGTACGGCATCTCCGGCATCGCGCTGAGCCTGCCCACCCTCGTGAGCGAGCACGGCATCGACCGCGTCCTCGAGGCGCCGATGAGCGCCGACGAGGTGAGCCTCCTGCGCGCCTCGGCCGAGCGCATCCGGCAGACGGCCGCCTCGGTCGGTTTCTGACCGGCGCACCCCGCGTTCTTCATGCGTCACCCCGTGAGGAACGCGGGCTCCGCCCCGTCGTTCGGGCGCGCGGACGCGCGTCTCGCGGCACCGGCCGAGAAACGGTCCGGCATCCCACGGTCCCCGCGCGGGCGGCGCGGGCGGGCAACAGACGGAAAGCCCGCCGCATCGGCCGGGCGGATCGGCGACCATGATCCCCGGGCGGCGACGGAGCCCCCGCGAGCGAGGAGGACCCCCATGCAGATCACGCCCTACGGAAGCGTCCTGGCCGATGTCACCGGCGGCCGGATCGTCGGCCTCGTCGAGAACGACGGCATGAAGATCTTCCGGGGCGTCCCGTACGCGGCGGCCCCCTACGGCGCCAACCGCTTCCGGGAGCCCCGGCCCGTCGAGCCGTGGGACGGCGAGCGCGACGCGACGACCTTCGGCCCGAGCACCTACCAGATCGAGCCGCTCTTCCGCGGCCACGGCTTCAACTACCGCTCCATCATGGGTCCCGGCTGGCGCCCCGGCGACGAGACGCTCAACCTCAACATCTGGACGCCCGGCGAGGCCGGCGACGACCTGCCCGTCCTCGTCCACATCCACGGCGGCGCCTTCCTCACCGGGAACGGCGGCCTGCCCGCCTACGACGGCCGTCACCTGGCCGAGCGCGGCGCCGTCTACGTCTCGATCCACTACCGCACCGGCACCGAGGGCTTCGCCGCCTTCGAGGGGGCCGCCACCAACCGTGGCCTGCGGGACCAGATCGCCGCCCTGACCTGGGTGCAGGAGAACATCGCGGTCTTCGGCGGGGACCCCGGCCGCGTCATGGTGCACGGCGAATCCGCAGGCGGCATGAGCATCGCCCTGCTGCTGGCCAGCCCCGCCGCCGACGGCCTCTTCCACCGCGCGATCATCCAGTCCGGTTCGTCCCCGATGGCCGAGGGCCCCGAGCGGGCGGCCGACCGGGCGCGTCGGATCGCCGAGGCCCTGGGCCTGGCCCCGACGGCCGAGGCGCTGTCGGCCGTCGACCAGAGGACGCTGCTCGACACCGCTCTGCCCGCCCTGGCCGAGCACCACGACGACCAGTGGGGCACGCTCGCCCTCGGCCCGTGGATCGACGACGACATCGTCCCGGTCGATCTGGACGCCGCGATGCTCGACCGCCCGGTGCGCGGAACCGTCTGGGGCACCAACCGCGACGAGGGCAATCTCTTCCTCATCACGCCGGACTCGATGGCCGCCGCCACCGAGGAGACGCTGGCCGGCTATCTGCTGGCCTCCCACGGGGCGGTCGAGCCGCTGCGCACGATGCTGCTGGGGCGCACCCGCATCCACGAGCCGGGCATGGCGATGGCCCAGCACCTCACGTGGACGATCTTCACCGGGCCCACGATGACCGCCGTGGACCAGCTGGCGCGGGCCGGGCGCCCCACCTGGCTGTACCGCTTCGACTACGCCTCGCGCGCCGACGACGGCCGCGCCCAGGCGGCCCACATGACCGAGTTCCCGTTCGTCTGGGACAACCTCGACAGCCCCGCGCACCGCCAGATGACCGGCCCGAACCCGCCCCAGCGGCTGGCCACCGAGATGGCCGACGCCTGGGTGCGCTTCGCCGCCACGGGCGATCCGGGCTGGCCCGCCTTCACCGACCCCGAGCGCATCGGCCGCGTCTTCGACACGACGAGCCGGGACGAGCCCGGGCTCGACCAGGAGCTGTGGCGCGCCTGGACGGGCCGGGACTGAGCGGACGGGACGCATCCGGCTGTCAACCGTTGCCAGGATCCGGCAACTGTCGGCAATGCCGGGCGGGGGCGGCCCCGCACCGACAGAGTAGGGGCAGTCACCGGTTCGCGGACGACAGCGTCCCGACCGGCTGAATCCCCTGGGCCACGGCGCGCGGCCCGCACGGCCTCGACGAGGAGAGCCACCGAGCATGAGAACACTCGACAGGATCAGCACCTTCACGCCGACCGGAACGGGTCTGCGGGCCGAGATCGAGGGCGGCTTCACGCTGCGGCTCGACATCCTCGACAACGCCCTGGCCCGGGTGCGCGTCCTGCCCTCCGCGGGCCCGGCCGTCCCCGTGACGTGGATGATCACCCCCGGCCGGGGGATCGGCGAGAGCACCGGGCTGGACCCCGAGCACCTGCTGACCCCGGCCGAGGACGTGCCGTGGGCCGGCCGCGACCGCGCCGACCTGAGCGGCTTCCCCTGCCCGGCCGTCACGGTCGAGGAGATCGAGCTGGGCGCCGACCGCCCCGCCGTCACGACCACGGGCAGGAACGCCACCGACGAGATGGCGATCTTCGACCGGCCCCGCCCGGGCCAGCACCGCATCATCGTCACGAGCGGCGATCTGCGCGCCGTGGTGCAGGACATCCCGCTGCGCATCTGCTGGCAGGTGCGCGTGGACGGCGGGTGGACGACCATCACCGAGGACCGCCGCACCGGCGGCTACGAGGTCAACCCACGGACGGGTCGGGTCGCGCACTACATCATGCGCGAGCCCGAGGACCGCTACTACGGCCTCGGCGAGAAGGCCGGCGACCTGGAGCGCACGGGCCGCACCTTCGACATGCGCTGTCTCGACGCGATGGGCTACGACGCGGCCGACACCGACCCGCTGTACAAGCACGTGCCCTTCATCATGACCCGCCGGGCGGGCGTCGGCGCCGTCGGCGTCCTCTACGACAACCAGACCGCGGCCGTCTTCGACATGGGCCGCGTCAAGGACAACTACCACCGGCCCTTCATCTCCTGGACCGCCGAGGGCGGGGACATCGACTACTACGTCCTCCTCGGCGCCCGTCTCGCCGATCTGACGCGGGCGATCGTCCGGCTGACCGGCGACAACGCCTTCCTGCCGCGCTGGGCGCTGGGCTACTCGGGCTCGACGATGCACTACACCGACGCCCCGAACGCGTCCGAGAAGCTGCTGGAGTTCCTCGACCTGCTGGACGAGCACCGGATCCCCTGCGACTCGTTCCAGATGTCCAGCGGGTACACGAGCATCGGCCCGAAGCGCTACGTCTTCAACTGGAACCACGACAAGTTCCCCGACCCGAGGGCCACCTCGGCGGCGTACGCCGACAGGGGCCTCCATCTGGCGGCCAACATCAAGCCGGCCCTGCTCGTCGACCATCCGCTGTTCGACGAGGCCGCCGGGCGGGACGTCTTCATCACCGACGCCGAGTCCGGCGAGCCCGAGCTGAGCCTGTTCTGGGGCGATCGGGGCGCGCAGGTCGACTTCACCTCGCCCGCCGGACGCGACTGGTGGAAGGAGAACGTCCGGAGCAAGCTGCTCGAGATGGGCATCGGGTCGACGTGGAACGACAACAACGAGTACGAGGTCTGGGACGACCGGGCGCTGTGCGCCGGCTTCGGCCGGCCGATCCCGCTGGCCCTCGTCCGGCCGGTCCAGGGCCTGCTCATGATGCGCGCCTCGGGCGAAGCCCAGCGCGAGTTCGCCCCCGATGAGCGCCCCTACCTCATCTCGCGCTCGGGCATGCTCGGCATGCAGCGCTACGTCCAGACCTGGAGCGGCGACAACTACGCCAGCTGGCGGACGCTGCGGTACAACACCCGCATGGGCACCGGCTTCTCGATGTGCGGGGTGTTCAACGTCGGCCACGACGTCGGCGGCTTCTCGGGCCCCGGGCGCCCCGACCCGGAGCTGTTCGTCCGCTGGGTGCAGAACGGCGTCATGCACCCGCGCTTCACGATCCACTCCTGGCACGACGACGGCTCGGTCAACGAGCCGTGGATGCATCCCGAGGTCACGCCGCTGGTCCGCGGCGCCATCGAGCTGCGCTACCGTCTCATGCCGTACCTGTACACGGCGCTCTACCTGGCCTCGCAGCGCCGCGAGCCGATCATCGCCCCGACCTTCTACGCGGACGAGTCCGACGAGTCGCTGTTCGTCGAGAACGACGACTTCCTGCTGGGCCGCGACCTGCTCGTGGCGAGCGTCGTCGAGGAGGGCGCGACGACCCGCGCCGTGCGTCTGCCCGACGTGCCCGGCGGATGGTTCGAGTACGACACCGGGGTGCACCACGCCGGCGGCCGGACGGTCACCGTGGACGCCCCGCTGGAGCGCCTGCCGCTGTTCGTCCGCGCCGGGGCGGGCATCCCGCAGGCCGAGCTGCCCGCCGGCGACGGCATCGTCACGACGGCCTCACTGGCGGCCACCCGGCGCCGGGTGGTGCTCTACCTGCCGGAGCGCGTCCAGGACGCCGAGGGCTTCCTCTTCGAGGACGACGGCGTCTCCGACGCGTACCGCACCGGCAGGGGCCTGTGGCTGCGCTGGCGGGTCGAGGCCGACGCCGAGCAGGTGCGCGTGCGCACCGAGCGCGCCGGCGGGTTCGTCCCGGCGTGGGGCGAGGTCGAGTTCGTGCTGAGGCCCGGTGACGACCGGCGGGTCGTCACCGTCTGAGCAGCGCGGGACGACCGGTCGCTCCTGGTCCGCTGCGCGGGGACCGTCCGTCATTCCGCGCGGTCCGCACAGTGAATCCTCCACGGCCCGCGCCCGGGCCGAGCGGTTAGGCTGTGGTCGTGCCCGTGCCCGAGTCCGTCAGTGCGATGCGCGTCAGCGACGCCGACCGCGGTGCCGTCGTCGACCTGCTCACGAGGGCCCACGCCGAGGGCCGGCTCGACCTGGCCGAGCACTCCGATCGCACGTCCAGGGCCCTCGCGGCGAAGACGGTCGCCGACCTGGGATCGCTCATCGAGGACCTCGCGCCGGCCCGCATCCGCGGTGCGTCGTCCCTGGCCGCGAGAGCGCCGGGCACCGGCCCGATGCGGGCGACGATGAGCAGCACCCGTCGCGAGGGCGTCTGGACGGTGCCCCGGACGCTGCACGTCTCGGCGTTCATGGGCGAGGTGAGGATCGACATGACCCGGGCGGTCTTCACCGTCCCGGTCGTCGAGCTGGACGCGAGCGTCATCATGGGCGAGGTGAAGCTGATCGTCCCCGAGGGCGTCAACGTCATCGACGAGAGCACCCACATCATGAGCGAGTTCAAGGTGAAGGGCTCCCTCCGGCCCGCCCCGGACGCCCCGACGATCGTCGTCAGGGGCTCCTCGGTCATGGGCGGCATCACCGCCAAGGCGCCCCGCTGACCCGCCGCCGGGCGACGGCCGCATGGTCGTGCGCTCGGCCGGCGAGGCGACCGCTCTGCTCCTCCCTCCGACGGCCCGCAGGTCCGTCACCTCATGGCCGCAGTACGTGACGATCCGGCGAGCGGCCCACTCATCGGAATGACCCTCCACGACGACTCGCATGGGCGGTCACCTGCGAGCGGCCTTGACGAGGCCCGCCAGGTCCCCCGGGCTGATCAGTGCTGAGGCGATCTCCGAGAAGGGGATCTCCGCCTCGATCTCGGGTCCCGCATCCTCGATCTGCGACAGCAGGCTCGCCGTGGTGCCGTCATCGGTGACCCGCAGCACGAGGACCCCGTCCTCGCCGACCCCCTCGTCGTTGAGGAGTTCCGGCGCGTGGGTGGAGAGGACCACCTGCATGGACGTGCCGCGTTGGGCGGCCGCCGGGAGCGAGGCGAGTCTGCGGACGATCGCCGTGTCCAACGACAGTTCCGGCTCCTCGAGCAGGAGGATCCCGCCATTGGCGGGGGCGCTGACGATGGTCCGCAGCAGGCCGATGAGCCGTAGCGTGCCGTCGGAGAAGTCGGTCTCGTCCTGCTCGGACGGGTTCCTGCGCCAGTTGCGGTACCCGGCGATGAGATGGGGCCGGCCGGTGCTGTCCACCTCCAGCTCGAGGCTCTCGAAGCCCGGCACGGCGGACACGAGAGCGGTCGTGATGCGCCTGAACCAGGCATTCCTCGTGCGCGACGGCGTCGCATTCATGTCCGCGATCATCGAGCTTCCGAACTCCCGCGCACCCAGGTCCGCCCCGGGCCGGCCGTGCCTGATGACCCGGGGCACGAGGTGGAAGTATGGCCGTCATGAAACGAAACCGTATTTTTCGTGGATTTCCTGTGCTGTTTCGGATATGATTGGGACATGCAGGTTGAGGTCACCGGGGAAGAAACCGCCGTCCTGATCAGGTGGAAGAAGCGCGCGGACAATTATGTGTTG
>ERZ772964.441-NODE-441-length-18815-cov-23.4668_pt1 | contig 18815 bp, 12 predicted proteins | sample MGYA00580675_ERZ772964 | MGnify/ENA primary metagenome ERZ772964 (study PRJEB29015, sample SAMEA2737941) | human oral metagenome | biome: human oral; feature: human-associated habitat; material: dental | place: China | collected 2139 ... | reverse complement strand
CCCCGCCGCTCCCGCAGGTCAGCCGGGCCTGCCTCCGCCGACCACGCGCGGGCGAAGCGCCTGCGCTCCCCGGCCCCGGCGCCCACGCTAGGCCCTTGGCCCCGCGGCCGGAGCGGGGAGGTCGCCGAACCCCTCCCAGTCCGCCGGCTCGGCGTCGCGGTTCACGTGGAGGATGAGGTTGTCGAGGGAGAGCAGGTAGGGCCCCGTGTGGCCGTTTCGCACGTAGACGTCGTAGGAGCGCCCCGAGAAGGGGTCGCCCGCCGGGCCGTCCCACCCGCCGGGTCGCCTCACCTCGTCGTGGAAGACGCCCGTCGCCCCCGCGAGGGCGCGCACCAGGGCATAAAGGAGCGCGAGGACCTCCCTCTGGGTCCTGCCCGAGATGGGCCCGGCGTAGGCGACGTCGCCCTCCCCGACCCGGGGCGCTACCTCGGCCCTGACGCGCTCGTCGACGAACCAGACGCGCTCCCCCATGATGCGGACCCTGGCGATGCCGGGCTCCGACTCCACCCTGAAGTCGCCGTCCGGCCCGTTGAGGCACAGCGCGTGCCCGCGCTCTCCCTCCATCTTGGTCTCGTAGGTCATGAAGCGCGAGACGTCGCTCATCGCGAGGGAGTCGGAGAGCTCCCAGGCCGCGTCGAGGTCCATGAGGCCCGTCCGCTCGACGAACCCCCGCAGTTGGGGCACCTCGGACCACTCCACCTCCACCGGGTAGTTGAACCTCCTGCGGATCGTCTCCTCCACCCTCGCCCCCCTGTCCGTTGCAGCGCGCAGCGGAGCCATCCTCGCAACACCAACCGGCCTGCCACGCTCGCTACCGTTGACAACATGTGTAGCACGAGTGGTGGACTTATAGGGTAAACGGACCCGCAAGCGGTCAGTAAGGGATGTCCAGAGGCATGCAACAGCATCAACTGTGACGGCCCTTACACAAGTCCTCACTCGCGCCTTTGCACCCACACCCAAGTGCCCGCAAGGGAGGGGCCAAAGGACTGAGCCAGCTCGGTGACGCTCATCTCATGAGAGCCGTCCTCCATGGACCACCTGCCCGTATAGGGAGGTCGTGAGAGCAGATCAGGGAGGCACGCGTACCATGTACTGCGCAAGGGGTCACAAGGCCTGAACGAGAAGCCGGGGCCAAGCGTCACCCTTTTGAGCCTGAGACAGGACGAGAACATCTCGCCCACGCACTCTACGCCGGACAGGTTCCAGCCAGAAACGTCGAGCGAGGGGAGCGAGCAGCACCAATCGAACATGCGGGACATGTCCCGCACCCGCGAGGTGTCCCAGTTGGACACGTCCAAGGACAAAAGCGAGCAGCACCAATCGAACATGCGGGACATGTCCCGCACCCGCGAGGTGTCCCACGCAGAGAGGTCGAGCGATGCGAGCGAGCTGCAGCCCATGAACATCTTGCCCATGTCCGTCGTCTGTGCCGTGTCCCAGTCGGCAACAGCGAGGGAGACAAGGGAGCTGCAGTTGCGAAACACGCCGCGCAAGCTCTCTGTCCGCGAGGTGTCCCAACCCGACACGTCTAGGGACGAGAGGGCGTAGCAGCCCTCAAACATGTGGGACATGTCCCGCACCCGCGAGGTGTCCCAGCTGGACACGTCGAGCGAGGTGAGTGAGTGGCACCCGTCAAACATGTGGGACATGTCTTGCACCTGTGAGGTATCCCAGGAGGCGACATCAAGGGAAGCGAGCAGGGGGCAGCAGCAAAACAGGCGGGACATGTCCCGCACCCGCGAGGTGTCCCAGCCCGACACGTCCAGGGACGAGAGCGAGAAGCACCGCCAGAACAGCGCGCCCATGTCCTCCACCCCCGACACGTCAAGGCCCGTGAGGTCCATGGTCTCGCAGTTCTCCAGCCCGCAGAACATGCCGCTGGCACTCGCGCCGAGGCGCACCACGCCGAGCGCGTGCACGGCCCTGATCCTCCTGCGCTGAGGGTACCAGGGGACCCTTCCGAGGATGTTCGGGTGCCGTCCCACCGCCCCCTCCTCCCACCCGGTGTCGGGGGCGATCCAGAGGGTGCCCTGCACGTCAAGCCTCCAGCGACAGGTCCCCCACCGGGTCCAGGCGCCCCCGACAGGTGCGGTAGGCACGGACTCCCCTCCGGCGATGGGGCCACTGTCGTCATCGGCCCCGTCCGCTCCCCAGTCAGCGTCGCAGTTTACGTGGAAGCTGATGTTGGCGAGCGTCCTCCTGTAGGGGCCGGTGTGGGCGTTTCGCACGTAGACGTCGTAGTGTTGGGTGCCAGGGTCCAGATCGCACCGCCCCTCCTGTGCCCGCGCGTGAAAGAGGCCCGTCGCTCCGGCGAGGATTCGCACCGTCTCGTAGGCGAGGCCGAGCAGCTCAACGCGGGATCTCCCCTCGACCGGACCGCCATAGACAACCTCTCCGCAGGGATCTGGGCAGGCGAGCTCGCTCCTGAGGCTCTCTGCGGCAAACCAGATGCACTCACCCATAGCGATAACCCTCAGGGCGCCTAGGCAGGCCTCCACCCGAAAACCACCGTCCCGCCCCCTAAGGTGCAGGCGGACCCCATACTTCTCGCCCTTGCCATCGAGATCGTAACTCAGAAAGCGAGAGGCCTCACTCAACTGAAGCCTCCTCATGAGCCACTCGACGTCCGCACGGGTGGGACCCATGTCACGCTCCATGAGGCCCGCCGGCTCGTCCCCCACCGGGCAGTCGCGCCCGGGGCCGCTGCACGGCATCCCACCCTCCGGGGATGGCGCGGGCGCAGCGGGCGCGGGTCCCGCACCACCCTCAGCCCCGTCCGCTCCCCAGTCAGCGTCGCAGTTCACGTGGAAGCTGATGTTGGCAAGCGTCTTCCTGTAGGGGCCGGTGTGGGCGTTTCGCACGTAGACGTCGTAAAAGCGGGCTTCAGAGCCAAGGTCGTTCCATCCCTCCTTTGTCCGTATCTCGTCATGAAAGGCACCTGTCGCACCAGCGAGGACTCGCACCGTCTCATAGGCGAGGTCGAACAGCTCCACGCGGTCTTCCCCCTCGACCGGACCGTCGTAGACGATCTCTCCCCAAGAGTCCTGGCTGTCGAGCGATGGCCGATGGCTCTCGCTTGTGAACCAGATACGCTCCCAGGCATTGCAGACGTCGAAAAGATGGGAGTCGAATCCTACGTAGAAGTCATCTCCGGGTCCATCAAGGCACAGGCAGAACCCCCCGCCCGAATCTTCCTGGAGATCAAGGGACAGCAATCTCGAGACGTCACTTCGTCCCAGTCTCCTCATGAACCACTCAACGTCCGCGCGGGTGGGATCCATGTCACGCCCCATGAGGCCCGTCGGTCCGTCCCCCACCGGGCAGTAGCGCCCGGGTCCGCTGCGTGGCGTTCCACCCTCCGGGGATGGCGCGACGGACGCAGGTTCCACACCACCCTCAGCCCCATCCGCTCCCCAGTCAGCGTCGCAGTTTACGTGGAAGCTGATGTTGGCGAGCGTCCTCCTGTAGGGGCCGGTGTGGGCGTTTCGCACGTAGACGTCGTAGTGTTGGGTGCCAGGGTCCAGATCGCACCGCCCCTCCTGTGCCCGCGCGTGAAAGAGGCCCGTCGCTCCGGCGAGGATGCCGACCACATCCAGGAAAAGCCCGATCACCTCCGCATGGGTCCTACCATCGATCGGGCCACCGTAGACGACGTCATCCGCTATGTTCTGATATGCGCGTCCCTCCCGATGGCTCTCGCTTATGAACCAGATACGCTCACCCATAAGGCAGATCCGAGAGGTATGAGGGCCGACCTCCACCCTGAAGTCGCCGTCCGGCCCGTTGAGGCTCATGCGAAACTCGTGCTCGCCAACCTGTCCGATGTATTTGAGGGTCAGGAAACGGGACGCCTCGCTGTGCCCAACCCTACTCATCAGGTACATAAGGAACTCCGAGCTCGAGAGACACATCCCTCGCTCCTCATCAAGGCTATCGAGACTTGGCAGTCGCTGTCCCGTAGGCCTCGGACCCCCAAACCTCCAGCGCACCAGCTTTCCCACATTCGCCTCCACATCTCGCAAGAGCACACCCTCATGGAGCTGTCATACACGCAAACGCACTATCGGCACACACCACCAGGACATCCGGCCACCGGCCACCCCGGACCCTACAGGAACAGCTCCCTGTAGCGACCCTCGGCGCCCCCATCCCTGGGGTCGAAGTCGTCTACGATGTCCCCCTCGCGCAGGAACAGCATCCGATCAGACACCTCGTCCAGGAAGTCGAGGATATGGCTGGATATCAAGAGCGTACACCCCCGCTCGCTCTCGCTGACGATTCGATCCTTTAGGATGAGCGTCGTCTGTATGTCAATGGCGTTCAGGGGCTCGTCGAGCAGCACCAGCTGGGGCTCGCCCAGAAACGCGCAGGCGAGCGCCACGCGCTTGGCCATCCCCTGCGAGAGCTCCCCCAAGGGGACGTCGATGAAGTCCTTACAGACGAAGGCTGCCAGATGCTCCTCGATCGACGCGGCCGTGTGGGGCACGTCTCGCATCGACGCGTCAAAGGAGCAGAACTGCCGTGGGGTGAAGGACGAGATGAGGAAGGTAGACTCCGGCAGGTAGCCGATCGCCCCTCGGGGTATCTGCCTGCCGACCCTGCCGTCCAAAGACCAGCTTCCCGAGAACTCCTCTGACACCATGGACAGTATGCCAAACAGGGTGCTCTTTCCCGCCCCGTTGGGTCCCACGACGGAGCACACCTCGCCTTGCCGGACGCAAAACGAGACGGGGCCAATCCCCTTGCCCGACGCGAAGCGTCTCTCTACCCCTTTGAGCTCAAGCATGTCCCCTCCAAGTACGTCTGCCCCATCCGACGCCGACCACGACCAGCGAGGCCACCTCGATGAGGCCCAGCGCGAAGACGCCGCACCCTATCGCGGTCTGCCAGAGGGGCAACAGCGGTCTCTTCTCGAAGACAAGAAGCATGGCCGCCCCCAAGATGAGCTGCAGCAGGCAGCAGGGGATAACGGTAGGCAAGAACGAGACGCCCACAGCGCCCGCGCCGCCAAAAAGCAGCGAGATGGGCACGGTCGCGATCACGCAGGCAGTCGCGATGCAGGCACCCGGGATCACGAGGGCCAATGCCCGCGCAAGGAGGCCCTCGCGATAGTAGCGCTCCTGGAACTTCACTGCCGGGTCATCGTAGACAAGGGCGAACTCCATCAAGATGCAGGCAGCGGGAAACCTCACGACGATCATGTAACCCACAGGCGACCACTGGAGCGCGCAGAACACGCAATCGATACATAGCCACAGGGCGACCTCAAACAATAGAGCTCTCTTCTTCGCAAGGAGGGCGTTTCTCTGCGCCCTGCAGACCACCCGGTTCGACGAGAACACGATCGCGCGCGCTCGCCTGCGCGCCGCCGCGTGGACCAAGCCCCCTCGCAGCACGACGGTGGCCACCGCAGCCCCCAAGGCCACGAGGCCGACGCACACAAAGGCAGCCGCAGCCAGGGATATGGGCAGGCTTTGGGTGAGCGCCAAGGCCATCACCCCAACGGACACGCCCGTGATCGCCGCGCAGGGCAGCGTGAGGGCGGCACCGAGCCTGGAAAAGTCCTCATTGCCAAACCCACAGAACCTCAGGTAGGACACGCCCTGGGCACGAAGGTCCCTGCGCAAAAACTCGCTCGGAGCACTCAGCGCGACAAAGCAGAGGCCTATGGAGAGCCCCAGCGTCGCGGCAAGGCGGATGCCAAGGGCCACTGCCCCAGAGGACAGCCTGCCCGCGACGTAGATCGACAGCGCAACAAACAGCAGGTTAACGATAAGGCAGGAAAACCATGCGCTTTTCTTCAGATAACGTACGCCCCCGCTCGCAAGGAGATGACGCAAGAAAGAGCCGGTCATGGTCATAAACACCTCCTCCGTGTACCTCTGGTGTACCGTCTGGCGGGCGAGCGTCACGCACCCTCCCGGCGACTCGTCCCTAATGGGCAAACATCACGCGCTCGCTCTTGAAGAGGCGCTCCAAGACGAGCAGGCCAAGGAGGGAGAACACGATGTTGCTCGCTATGCAGACGGCTATCGATGCGAGGTCGATCCTAAAGGACAGTATACCGATCATGGACTCGACCCCGTTGTAGAGAGGCAGTGCGTAGAATAGTGGGTTTGTCTGGACTCCCTTGGACGCTATCCCCACTATGCCAATGCCCATCACGGCCATCATGATTGGGGTGAGCCACGTCTGCGCCTCCTTCGTGGACGTGGCGAGCGTGGACACGATGACGATGATGGTGACCACCAAAAGCGTGACCGAGAGCACGACAAGGCCAAGCAGGCATAGCTCGACTGGACCATAGCTGCCTGCATCAAACTGACCCCGCATGAGGGAGGGTAGGCTCAAGAAGATGCCGATCGAACTCGACGCGGCAATCGCCAGTCCGATCAGGGAACACGCGAGGATCTTGCCTCGCGCGATGTCCTGCCTGTTGATGGGGGTGGCCAGAAGGGTAGCTATCGTACCACGCTCCTTCTCGCCGGCGATGGCCTCGGCCGCGACCGACATGCTGCTGCTGAACACAAGGACCAGGAGCATGAACGGTACGAACGCGACGGCAAACTGGCTCGTCTGGTCCTGGCTGCGCATGAGGTCATAGCCCTCACCCGTACGGTTCACGTCAAAGCGGTTGTCAAAGGACGTCTCGTACTGGTCGAGCATCGTCTGGATGGTCGTGTAGGCCAGAGCTGACTTCGTGTCGGAGGAATTGTAGTAGACCTCAACCTGCGGAACGGCGCCGCCGGGGCCTGTCCCCACCTCGGTCTGCCTGTCAAAGTCCTCGGGGAAAGCTATGTAGGCTTGGGCTGACCCGCTCTCTATCTTGTCGTGCATCTCTTCCTTGGTCGGCAGGCCTGAAATCTCCGTGATGGTCATGCCTGCGCTGCTGGCAATCTGCCCGATGTTCTGCGAGGGGTTGACGGCATAGATTGTCAGCTCAGATATGCTCTCTGCCTTGTTGGCGCTCGTTCGGAGCGTGTTTCCCATGATCGTCCATAGTAGGAATATGAACAGGCCGGGCAAGATGATGGCTGCCGCAGCGCTGGCCTTATTGTGGAGGAACCTGTCCATCTCCTTCTTGAAGATGCTGAGTGTGTCGTTTCTCATCGTTGCCCCCGTGTCCCATCGTACAGCTTGAAGAACAGGTCTTCCAGGTCACTGCCCGCAGAGAGCGAGGAGAGCGAGTCCTGAAAGACCATGCTGCCGCCTATGATGATGCCGACTCTGTCACATACCCTCTTGACCAGATCGAAGAGGTGGGTTGAAAGGACGATGGTCTTGCCCTGCTCCCTCATCTCGAAGATGAAGTCTGTGACGGTTTTCGCGGCCACAAGATCGAGGCCGTTCGTAGGCTCGTCAAAGATGATGACCGCAGGGTCGTGGGCTATGGACACCACGAGGGATGTCATCTGCCTCATGCCCGTCGATAGTTCCGCGAGCTTCATGTGTGAATACTTGTCGATGCCAAACTGCGCGAACAGGAGCCTTTTTCTCTCTGACGCCCACTCTGGGTCAACGTGATGGAGGCCGGCAAAGAAGTCGAACAGGTAGCTGGGAGAGAATATCTCCTCGAGCCTGAGCTCGCTGGTCAGAAACCCTATGCAGCCCCTCACGCCCTTTGGGTCGGCTGTGATCGAGTGACCGTGGATGATGGCCTCCCCGCTGTCGGGCGCGATGAGGGTTGACAGGAGCCTGAGCGTGGTCGTCTTGCCGGCTCCGTTTGGTCCGAGCAACCCAAACACCTCGCCTTGCGTAACGCTAAAGGAGAGTCCATCAACTGCGACGATATGCCGCTTGGCAGTCCCCTGCTCCTTCCTCTGCTCCCTTGAGAGGGGAAATCGCTTTGTAAGGCCCGTCACTTCTATCTGTAGATCCAAGCTCATATCGTTCTCGCTTCTTCCTCCTCAGGGCGGATGTTGCAGTCATCCGTTTCGATGGATGGGAATCGTAAGCTATGCCCATGCCCCTTACGTACGGGTAAGGCAGCACTATGCTGAACCTGAGAGACTTGCTAATCCCTAGTTCTTTCTGATTGTAGAACTACCGCCTGATCAAACCAAAGAAAATCGAGAAAATCGCAGGTCGAGGCCCCAAGGGGCCTCTCTTGTGCTATATTATATGTAGTGCTACTTACTACTTCCTGTGTGGCACGGGAGGCGACCGGGATGCCGTTCATAAAGGTGCAGAAGCTGGTCAGGGACGAGTCCGGCGCAATCAGGAGCGGGTCCGCCGCCGTGGTCGACACGTCGTACGTGCGCGGCGCCAAGTACCACTCGGCGCAGGCGGTGCGCGAGAGGCTGGGCAAGGTCGTCTGGCTCGCGGACGACAGGCGCTCGGGCGTGTTCGCGTCACCGACGCGCGGCCTGGTGGAGTACGACGCGGACGCCGACGGATTCGCGCCGGTGGCCAAGGGCGACGAGCGGCTGGCGAACACGGGCGCGTTCCCCGAGCCGCCGCGGCACCTGGAGCTCGGCCCCGAGCACCTGCTGCTGTCGTTCCTGGGCGCCGATGGGGTCGCGGGGTGCCTCAGGGAGGCGCTCCCCGACGACCGGTCCTACCAGCGCGCCCTCGCCCACGTCACGCACGGCGTGGTGCGGGACGGGAGCCGCGAGACCTGCGACAACATGGTGGCCAGGTCCTTCGCGGCTCTGGCGCTGCCGGGCGTGCCGCCCGCGTCGCTGAGATCGGACACGGCGTTCTTCTCGGCGATGGGCGCCGACGGGGCGAAGGTCGCGTTCTTCAGGGCGTTCGCCAGGCTCATGAGGAGGACGAAGCCCGGCTTCGGCCGCGCATGCTACGTGGACTCCACCCCGCTCCCGAACGACGCGGTCGACAACCCGCTCAACGCCCTCTGCAGCCACGGGCTGAGGGGCGCGGCGGTCCAGATGCGCCTCGCGCTCGTGCTCGACGAGACGACGGGGCTGCCCGTCTGGTACGAGGTCGTGCCCGGCAACGTACTTGACCTCTCGACCATAAAGACCGTGATGGGCGACGTCCTCGCCACGCTCGGCATCGAGGTCGTAACCGCGGTCCTCGACGCGGGCTACGCGTCGCGCGAGCTGCTCGAGGCCTTCTCCGAGGGCGAGAGGGACGTGCTGGTCAGGATGCCGGCGAGGAGGGGGTACCCGTACCGCGAGCTCTGGCGGGGCGTCCGCTCTCTGATCGGCAAGGGCAAGTACGCGATCACGCGCTCCGGCCACCTCTACTTCGCCAGGAGGCGCGACGTCGAGGTGCAGGGCGTGAGGCTGCACTGCTACGTCTACGTGGACCAGACCAACGCCACGCCGCGCTTCGCCAGGTGGCTGGACAAGAACCAGGAGAGGTTCGACGGGATGTCGCTCGCCGAGAAGGACTGGGAGACCGTGCGGCAGGGCTACTTCGTGCTGATGTCCACCAAGGTCGCGACGCCCCGCGAGATCCTGGACGAGTACTTCTGCCGCACCGAGATCGAGGGCGTCTTCAAGACCAGCAAGGACTACCTGGGCCTGCTGCCGCTGCGCAAGTGGAGCGACCTCACCGTGCGCGGCAAGATCCTCGCCGACATCATCGGCACCATCGTGGTGCTCAGGATGCGCAAGGCGCTCGCCGGGGCCGACGTCTCCCTCACCGAGGTATGGGGCAAGGCCAGGTCGCTGTCCTGCTACACCAACGCCGACGGCAGGGTCGTGGTCGAGACGCCGTCGAGGCAGGTCCGCGAGTACTACAAGGCGCTCGGGGTGAAGGTGCCCTCGTCAATCGACGTCAGGGAATTCGACCGTGACGTCCTCGGCCTGGAGCTGTAGTTCTACAATTAGCGTCATCTAGGGCTAATGAGACGATATACTAACATTGTAAACAAAAGGACATACAGTGTCTATGATATGACGAGCTGGTTTTATATCTTGCCCGGACGGGATCACAGAGCGATTTATTTTAGAGGATCCTCCCGGTTTTTGATGGGCATGGGTTCTCGGCGCCAACGCAGCGCAAGAACATAGGATGACAACCCATGGGTCCGGTGATGGCGTCTGCACCGGCGCCTACCGAGAGGGGCGACGGAGACCGGCCTGACAGCATCGCGGCACAGCACCTGCCTGAAACGCACGGGGCATCAGGGCTACGATAGGCGGTAGCAATGGAAGACAACAACTCGCTGGGAAGCACCATTCGTCTGCTCAGAAAGGAGAGGCACCTCACGCAGGAAGAGCTTGCCGAGGGCATATGCTCGCCCGTTACCGTCTCGCGCGTCGAGACCGGAAGGCAGATGCCCACGAAAGCCGTGCTCGATGGCCTGCTCTCCCGTCTTGGGGCCAGCACCTACCAGCTCTGCGACGTCTACTACAAAAACGAGCGCGACAGCGAGTTCGCACGGGCTGCCAAGCGCACCAGGGCCCTGCTGCACCGTGGGAGACCGGACGAGGCACGCGAGCTGCTTGACTCCATGGACGAGTCGTCTCGCGAGAGACCAAGCTACCGGCAGCTCTACCTCATGCTGAACGCATCTACGCTCATCACGATAGATGGCGGCGAGCTGGGCCGAGCGCTCGACCTGCTCGACCAAGCCATCAGGCTGACCAAGCCGACACTAAGGCTCGATGACTTCAGGCACACGCTGCTGTCTCCGACGGAAGCCGAGTGCATAGGCCTCATGGTCCCGACACCGTGCTACCTGGGACGGCATGCCGATGCGTCACGTCTTGGCGAGGAGCTCATTGAGTCGATGGACAACCAGGACAATGGCACGCAGGACTGGGCCGATGACAAGATTGGCTGCGAGCTCAACCTTGCGCTGAGCCTCGAGCAGGAGGGACGCTACGCCGAGTCCCTCCGCTACATCGAGCGCGCCCACAGCGAGGCCCTTGACGAGGGGATTCTCACATACATGCCCGTGATTCTCTACGCGGAGGCGCGCGTCAGGTATCGCGAGGGGCAGAGGGACGAGGCCCTGGGCATCCTTAGGCACATCGCCCCGTACATGGACCTCACGGGGCAGCATGAGCACGCTGCTGCCGTACGGAACTGGGTCCAGGAGAACATGGGCGTGAGGCTCTGACGCGAACGCCCGCACCCCGCCATCGTTGTGACATAGCGTCTCACGAACGTTCAAATGTACATCATTCGATATGGAGTCATGCCGCCATCCCTGCGATGATGCACGTGTCATCGTAAGGAGGCACATCAGTATGCGAGGAATGCGGTACATACGAAAGCACATCGGCACCAGGGGGCTTGCCTGCTTCTGCGTGGTCGATTTTCTCTTCTGCTTGTCATCGATGGGCATAGCGCTCCTGCTCAGCGCCCTGCTTGACGCCGCCACAGCCGCCGTGGCCGTTGGGGACGTCTCTCCGATGATGCACCTGGCCCTCGCGTCGTGCCTGTACGCACTGGTACTTGGAGCCCTGAGCCTTGCCTCCGACGTCCTGAGGGCGCTCATCGTCAGGGACGCCATGGTCAACATCCGCGAGGGAGCGGCGCGCGGGATGATAGCGGGCGCGTCGTGCGGTCGCGTCTGCGACAGTGCAGAGCAGCTGACCGTCCTCGGCCAGAACATGGACGTGCTCGAGAACGACTGCATCACAGGCTCCCTTGGCATTCTGGAGTCCGTCTTCAAGATCACCATAGGCTGCATCATGCTCGTGCTGATCAACCCGCTCGTCGCGCTGATCTCCCTTGCGGGCATGGCTCTGCCGACGTTGGTCCCACAGCTCTTCGGGAAGCGCCTGTCCTGTCAGCAACAGCAGGTTGTCGAGGATGCTAAAAGCTATAATGGGCGCGTACGCGACACCGCCCAAGGGGGCGAAGTCATACGATCGTTTCATGTGGAGCAACATGCGCTCGACAAGCTGAGTGGGATGATTGGCCGCTACCAGAGGCATAAGGCCGACCTCAACATGACGATGGCGTGCGCTCGAAGCCTCGCAAGCGTCGTTGGCATCGCGATGCAGTTCTGCATCATGGGTATGACGGGCGTGTTCGCGATATGGGGTTACGTCACCATTGGCAGCATCGTTGCCGTCACGCAGCTCTCGGGCAGCGTCATCTCCCCTGCGACGGAGCTGTCCGACAAGATCAGCAAGCTCAAGTCGACCTATCCCATCCTCGACAGGCTCGACAAGCTGAGCGACGTGCCGAGCGACACGCCGGGTGCCAGGCAAGAGATCGCGGTGTGCGAGCCGAGGCGCTCCATCGAGCTCGACGACGTGAGCTTCTCGTACGGCGATACGGGCCCGGCCGAGGGCAGACTCTCCAATGCGCCCACGACCCTGCGCGACTGCTCGAAGCGCTTCGACGCCGGCAAGAAGTATGCTATCGTGGGAAAGAGCGGCTGTGGCAAGTCAACCTTGTTGGAGCTCTTGGGCGGATCTTTGCGCCCCAGCTCAGGACACCTCCTCGTGGATGGCAGGGCAGGCTGCGTCCCCGATGCGGCCTGGGTGCACCAGAACGTCTTTTTGTTTGATGACACGCTGCGCGAGAACATAGGGCTTGGAGGGACGTTCACGGACGAGCAAATAGGGAGCGCCCTGCGCCTTGCCGGCCTTGGCGAGGTGGTCGCCGCACTGCCCGATGGACTGGACACGCCGGTCGGGGAGGGCGGGGGGCGCCTCTCTGGTGGGGAGCGCCAGCGCATGGCCATAGCCCGCGCCCTGCTCTACGGCAAGACAACGCTGCTCGTGGACGAGGCGACCTCGGCCTTAGACAAGGAGACTGCCGCACGGGTTGAGGACACGCTACTGGCCCTCGACGGGGTGACCCTGATAGCCGTAACGCATCAGCTGGATGCGGAGCATGCCGCGCGCTATGACGAGGTGCTCGAGATGAAAGACGGTCGCCTTGCAGCCATGTAGCTGACCGGCTTTACCCCGGCAGGTGACCTGGATCCAGTGGTTGCGGCCATCAATATCGTACACTTTTGCCCCATATCGTGGTGATATAGCCGCATTCATGCAATTTGTGTACACTGTTTGCAAGCGTAATCGGTATCGCCCTATGCAAGGGGCGTGCGGCGCCAACAGGGATGGCGCGATGCTAGGGTGCAGCGTCATACGAGAACACGGCGCCGCGTGGCGCAAGGGAGAGGAGCGCTGTGAACATCACCATCGATGGGCTGGCTGCCCTGCGGCTGATCCGCGCGGTACGAGCACAACGGATTGAGGGCCTTGGTCCCGAGGTGCTCTCCCTGCGCACGGGCCTCTCTGCCCCTGTCTTTGCCGAGGGCAAACGCTGGTCTGCCAAGCGCCTCTCTGCGACCTTGGCGCGCTTTGGGGGCCTCTGCCCTTTTCCCACAAAACGGCCACTCGACATCGCGGTTCCCGCCAAAGAGAAGCGCCTGCGCATCTCTGGGATCGAGAACCACGTATACGGACACCCACTTCCCAAGAACGCTTTCATCGATCTTGGCTGCGGCGTCTCTGTGGCAGGGCCCGAGCTTCTGTTTGTCGAGATGGGCGCCTTTATGCAACCCGCAGTCCAGCTTATGCTGGGCCTCGAGCTCTGCGGTCGCTTCTCTCGCGATCCCATGGACCCGCGCGATGGTGAGGTGAGTTTCAACATTGAACCCGCGACCACGCCAGAGGCCATCCTCTCGTATGTGGGGGCCTGCAGGGGCATGGCGGGACTCAGGCAGACCCGCGAACTTGCCCCTCTTGTCTGTGCGGGGGCATGGTCACCCACCGAATCCCTTATCGCTGCACTCGCGCTGCTCCCCTACCACCACCTGGGATATAACATGGCGCCGCTCACGCTCAACCCACGCGTACGCGTGAGCGATCCATGCATGGACGCGGATAGCTCAGCTGTGCCTGTGGATATTCACACCAATGCCACCCATTCTCGCGTGCCAGACATTCTCTTTGGGAAGACGGGCGTGGGCCTTAACTACGACGGGGGCGTCCACCTGGAGCTTGAGCAGATTGCGCATGTGGCTGCCGAGGCGTCCCTGGCCACTGCCGAGACACCTTCGGCCCATGGGGTTGGCAGCCCTACCGATGGGCCCCGCGCAAGCAACATGGTGGTTGCCAGCCAAGCCGTGCAGGCTGCGATCCGTCAAGTCCGTGATAAGTATGTGGATGACCGCAGGCGCGACAGAGACCTATGGTCCCAGGGTCTGGCGGTCCTGCCGGTAACGAGAGAGGACCTCTACCAGAAAGGAGGACTCGATACCCTCATGATGCGGGTCATAGATACCATCGAGCACCTGGCCAAGCGAAAGGACACGGCTCGTTTTGAGGTGCCCGCATCACCCGCGCTCGCCCGGATGCGCCAGCGGCTTATTTGGATGCTGCTGCCAGGGGCGCGGGGCCGCCAGCTTGCCCGAGAATATGAGCGTTACATGAGTACGCCTCACGGCCACATAGAGGAAGTGACCATTGTGTTCGTCTAAGGTCCACGCGAGGATACCTGCGTGATGGGCCGGCGCGTGGGTGCGAGACGGCACGGATACGGGGTACTTAAACAGTGTACACAAATCGCTGATTTCCAGGCAAAATAGCCGAAATGCTTGATTTGTGTACACTAATGAGAATGGTGTCTCTCGGCCCACGGATGAACAGTGTACACAAATGGCGAGATTCCCAACAAATTGGCGTAATTCGCCCATTTGTGTACACTATTGCTTGGGCACGCTGCTGCCCGCGTGCACACTATTGCTTGTACGCGCTGCTGCCCGCGCGCCGCCCCTTGTCCGTCTCGCTACTCGACGACCTTGAGCGCCAGCGACAGCGGCACCTTCTTGATGTGGCGCATGTGCAGCAACGCCACCACGAGGTAGGTACTGAGCGCTACGACAAGGTCGATGACAACGATTTGCGGTGTCATCGTATAGACGTAATTGCCGTTTTGCGCAGCCAACATGAACGTATACACCACGCCGATGAGCTCCCTGAGGATGGGCACGCTCACAAGCAGCGAAATGACCACGCCCACCGTGATGGAGCGCAGGTAGAGCTTGTCGATCTCACGATTCTTGTAGCCAAAGACCTTCATGTAGGCGATGGAGCGTGCGCTTCTGTCGATGAGCGTCTTGGTGAGCAGGTAGATGACGATGATGAAGATGGGAATCGAGAGCCATGTGACGACGTTCATGATGTCGCCATAGCTGTCCTCAAGCTGGTTGGCAATCTTGTCGGCATCTGCCGGGGTGTAGTCGGACGCAAGGTAGCGCCGGTCGAGATCGAGCGCCTCGTTGGAGAAGTACCCGTTGAAGTAGCCCTCATCCTTGCCGAACATCCGGTTGAATGTGTCGATGCTCATGTACACGTTGGTCGAGACGGCAAACGAGGTCGCCCCATCAACCGTGATGTCGTAGGTGTTGCCCGTCGTGCGGTCGGTGAACGCGGCGGGATCGCCGAGCGTGATGCCGCACTTCTCAAGCAGACCAGCGTCTGCTACGATGCGCCCGCCGCTCACGTCGATGCCGGTGTGGTATGAGGAGCCCTCCCGGATGCCATATATGGTGACTGTCTCGTTACTGTCATCGAGCGCGCGGCCGCACTCGAGCCGAGTGACGGCAAAGGGCTCTGCCTGGTCAATCGTGGCCTGACTCATCTTGACGGGGTTCACGGCGATGTCGAAATTGTCCACCTTCGAGACGTCAGCGACGAGGTTACCAAAGTCGTTGCGTTCGTCATCGCTAAGGGGAGCGATCTGCTCGCTCAACTCGTGCGCGTGCTTGAGCAAGGTTGTGAGCTGACCGTCGGTGGCACCGGAGAGGTCCACACCTTGCTTGGCCATGACCGCGACAAACAGCTTGTGAAAGTTGGTATCGGCAAGATTGGTGAAGTCATCCACGCGATAGGCTCGCATAAGCAGCCTAAGCTCGTCGGAATCGTCTACGTCGGCCTTCGTGAGCTTGCTCATGAGGGCAAGTGCGCCAATGGCGTCCTTGTCAAAGTCACGAAAGCTCGAGCCTGCGGCCTGCAGGTCATTGGCCACATCCTCGATGAGGCCAAGGTCAATGCCGGCGTATCTCTCGTTGGTGGTGATCTTCTCGATGGCGGCCCATGCAGCTCGCTCGTCGGCAGTGCCGTCAATCCGCAGCTCGTCCTTGAGCGTATAGATGTGCTCCGCCACGATCCCGCGCTTCAGCTCGACCGCATAGCTGCGAACCGACGGCATGACGGAGAGCGAGAAGAGCAACAGCGTGTTGGCGACGAGGATGCCCACGAACAGTACGACGAAGCTCGATGTGTTGCGCAGGAAGACGCGCAGGCGAAAGCGCTGCACGTAGCCCATGCCCTCGGGCAGCGACGACTCCTTCTTCGCACCCCTGCTACCCCGCACCTCGCCGCGCAAAAATTGCAGCGGCGTAAGGCGCAGCTTGAGCAAAAGGCCAACGAGAAGGATTGCGAACAGCAGCACAAGCGGCACGAGGACCGTCTTGAGGTGGATGTCAGGATGGAAGCTGCGCACGTAGGGAGGCAAGCTGTACGTATTGTAATACGACTTTCGGATAGTGTTCTCCACCGGGATGGCGCATCCAAGGCCCAGCAGGCAGCCCACCACCCCCACGATCATCGGCAGCGTGAGGTAGTGCCTGACCAGCTCGCCCTTTGTGTAGCCCATCGAGAGCAGCGTGCCGATGGCACTGCTCTCCTGCTCGATGGTGGCATTGGTGAGCAGCACAAAGATGAAGGCGAGAACGATCGTGAGGATGACCGTGAGGGTCAGGGCCGTGCTAAGGTCGCCCTCGTTGTCGCCCGTGGCATAGCTGATACCCTGGTTGTACTCATAGTCGATCATGTCGCCCACCGAGACGCCATGGTCGATGAGCACCTTGACCATGCGCTTCTCACGGCTGACGCGATCGGCCAGGGACAGGTTGTGGTCACCAAAGAAGAACGAGTATGTGAAGGTCTGGTCACCCTTGGCCAGCGCGTCACGTGTCCCCGACCTGACTTGACCCACGCCAAACGTGAGGGCGTTGTACACGACGTCAGCATTGTTCTTGAAGAGCGTGACGTAGTCGGAGAAGGTCACGATGCCGCAGATTGTGAACGCCTTGCCGTCGAACTCCACGGTATCGCCCAAGGACAGCTTGTTGTTCTGCATGAACACACGGTCGAGCGCCACTTCGTCGTCTGTCTCGGGCGCGCGGCCCTCGGTATAGCTCACCTCATCGAAGCCCTCGCGGTCACCATAGAGGCGAACCGTCGTGTCGTCGATGGTGCGACCGGGGATGGTAAGGCTGGCATCGTAGCTAAAGTTCTCGTGCACCGTACAGCCCAGCGCCTCGACATCCTTGATGGCATCTGCCCTAGCCTTGAAGTCGGTCATGAAGCGACCGTCCTCGACGTTGTACTTCTCGCGCATGCCGCTCATCATGTCGATGTTGTTTTGCGCCGCCTGCATGTAGCCGTTGCCGAGACCTACGGCCATCATCAGCAGAATCAGCAGCCCAATATAGCGCCCGAGGTTATGTTTGATCGAGCGCGGGTAACGCTTGCCAAGAGGAGACATCTGCACGCCCCCTTACCAAGTCAGCTCGGACGCGGGCGCAGGGGTGGGATTGGCCTCGTCCTCGACGAGAAGGCCGTCGCGCAGGCGCAGGATGTGGTTGCTCATCCTGCAGATGGCATCGTTGTGCGTAACGATGACCATCGTGGTGCCAAAGTCCTGGTTAACGCGCTCCATGAGCTCCAGGATCTCCTTGGACGTCTTGTAGTCGAGCGCACCTGTGGGCTCGTCGCACAGCAACAGGCCGGGCGCCTTCACGAGGGCGCGACCGATGGCGCAGCGCTGCTGCTGGCCACCCGAAATCTGGTTGGGAAACTTGTTGCGATGCTCCCAGAGGCCAAGCGAGTGCAGCAGGTCATCCACGGACAGCGGCTCCTTGGAGAGGTACTCGCAAACCTCGATGTTCTCGCGTACCGTGAGGTCGGGCACGAGGTTGTAGAACTGGAAGATGAAGCCAAGCTCGCGTCTGCGGTACCCCACAAGCTCCTTGCCGGCAATCTTGGTGATGTCGGTATCACCCACGATGATGCTGCCGGCGTCTGCGGTCTCAAGGCCACCCACAACGTTCAAGAACGTCGACTTGCCCGAGCCCGATGGGCCAAGAAGGACGCAGATCTCACCCTTGGTGATGGTGCAGTCGATGCCTCTCAGCACCTTGACGCGCGCCTCTCCCTCGCCATAGTGCTTCTCGACGCCCTTGACGACGAGGTATGCCTCACGTTCTGCCATGCTGCCTTCCCTTCTTCCCGTGCGGATGACGACGGGTGTCGGGCTACCACTTGGAGTTTGAAAAGTATAACTCCTAGTCGCCCGCGCGGGCAAGCGCGTCGAAGTTGCGCCGACTCATTCACAGTCGAAAAGGCACATTGGCAAATCTCGGAGCCCGCTCGTGGGGGCGTACGCAGTACAGGTATGGCATGCGGGTTCCATCGAGAATGCGGGCGCGAGACGGGACGGATGCGGGGGGCACGCGAACAGTGTACACAAATCGCTGAGTTTCAAGCAAATTGAGCCGGACGCTTGATTTGTGTACACTAATGAGAGTGGCGTCTCTCCACCCAAACATAAACAGTGTACACAAATGGCAAAATTCCCGGCGTATCGTCGCAATTGGCCCATTTGTGTACACTGTTGTTCGCGCACGCAGTTCGCGCGCACGCGCGCAGCTGCTTGAGGCATGTGCGCGCCATTGCCTCATCCGTCACCGCTGCTGCGGAGCAGTCCGCGCATGACCTGCTCGGGGCTGGCCCCGTCGTAGCGGGCAAGTGCCGTGATCTTCTCGCGCAGGCGCAGCTCGTGGAGGTCGTCCTCGAGTTCGCGCAGACGGGACCTCAGCTCGTCGATCTCGCGCTCTCGCTCCTGCGCGCGCTCCTGCATGT
>ERZ772964.440-NODE-440-length-18861-cov-5.86648_pt1 | contig 18861 bp, 19 predicted proteins | sample MGYA00580675_ERZ772964 | MGnify/ENA primary metagenome ERZ772964 (study PRJEB29015, sample SAMEA2737941) | human oral metagenome | biome: human oral; feature: human-associated habitat; material: dental | place: China | collected 2139 ... | reverse complement strand
CCTGTACGACTCGAAGACCGCCAGTGTCCGCCCCCTGGAGCCCGTCGTCCCGGGGAAAGTGGGCATCTACCTGTGCGGCGCCACCGTGCAGGGATCCCCCCACGTCGGCCACCTGCGCGCCGCCGTCTCCTTCGACACCCTGATCCGCTGGCTGCGCCGCAGCGGCTACGAGGTCACGTACGTGCGTAACGTCACCGACATCGACGACAAGATCCTGACCAAGTCCGCCCAGGCCGGCTGGGACTGGTGGGCGTGGGCCTACCGCTACGAACGCGAGTTCACGAGCGCCTACGACGCCCTCGGCGTCCAGGCCCCCACCTACGAGCCGCGCGCCACCGGCCACATCCCCGACCAGATCGACCTGGTGCGCCGTCTCGTCGAGCGCGGCCACGCCTACGACGACGGCGCGGGCAACGTCTACTTCGACGTCCACTCCCAGCCCGACTACGGCTCCCTCACCCGCCAGCGCCTCGCCGACATGCGCACCACGGAGGACGAGGCGCAGATCGACGCCGCCGTCGAGGCCGGCAAGCGCGACCCCCGCGACTTCGCCCTGTGGAAGGCCACGAAGCCCGGCGAGCCGGCCACTGCCTCGTGGGACTCGCCGTGGGGGAGGGGGAGGCCAGGATGGCACCTGGAGTGCTCCGCCATGTCGAGGCGCTACCTGGGCGACGAGTTCGACATCCACGGCGGGGGCATCGACCTGCGGTTCCCCCACCACGAGAACGAGCAGGCGCAGTCCCACGGCGCCGGATGGGCCTTCGCGCGCATGTGGGTGCACAACGCGTGGGTCACCACCAAGGGCGAGAAGATGTCCAAGTCCCTGGGCAACGTCCTCTCCCTGGAGGCCCTCACGCGCGACCACCCCGCTGTTGCCGTGCGGTGGGCGCTGTCGACCGTCCACCACCGCTCCGCGATCGAATGGGGGCCCGAGACCCTGGACAACGCCGCCTCCGCGTGGGCCAGGTTCAGCGGCTTCGTGTCGCGCGCCATCGAGGCGGTCGGCGAGGCGGGGGCCGAGGAGGTCGCGATCCCCGCCGACGGGCTCCCCGCGGCCTTCCGCGAGGCGATGGACGACGACCTCAACGTCGCCGGGGCGCTCGCGGTCGCCCATGAGCACCTCAAGGCCGGCAACGTCGCCCTCGGCTCCGGGGACGCGGAGGCGGTCCGCCGCGAGCAGGTGCTCGTGCGCTCCATGCTGGACGTGCTGGGCCTGGACCCAGCCTCGCCGCAATGGCGCGGCCAGGCCGGCATCGGCGGCGGCGCAGGGGCGGACGAGCGCGCGGCGCTGGACGCCCTGGTGCGCTCCCTCATCGCCGAACGGGCCGAGGCGCGCGCCGCCAAGGACTGGTCCCGCGCGGACGCCCTGCGCGACCGCCTGGCCGGGGCCGGGGTCGTGGTGGCGGACGGGCGCGGCGGCGCCACCTGGTCGCTGTCCTGAGGCCGTCCCCCCAACCGAACCCCGACTTGGCAGGTGCCCCGTGTTGTTCTCCGAAAAGCTCATCTCCTCCCGCGACGCCGGCCTGGGCCACGACGACTGGTGGAAGGGCGCCGTCGTCTACCAGATCTACCCGCGCTCCTTCCAGGACTCCGACGGCGACGGGGTCGGCGACCTGCGGGGCATCCGGAGCCGCCTCGACTACCTGGAGGAGCTGGGGGTCGACGTCCTGTGGCTGTCGCCCGTCTACCGCAGTCCGCAGGCGGACAACGGCTACGACATCTCCGACTACCGCAGCATCGACCCCCTGTTCGGGACGATGGAGGATTTCGACGCGCTGCTGGACGACGCGCACGCGCGGGGCATGAAACTCGTGATGGACCTGGTGGTGAACCACTCCTCGGACGAGCACCCGTGGTTCGCCGCCTCGCGGTCCTCGAAGGACGACCCGAAGCGCGACTGGTACTACTGGCGGCCGCCCAGGCCCGGGCGCGCTCCCGGAGAGCCCGGCGCGGAGCCGAACAACTGGGGGTCCTTCTTCTCGGGGTCCGCGTGGACCCTGGACGAGGCGACCGGCGAGTACTACCTGCACCTCTTCCACCGCAAACAGCCCGACCTCAACTGGGAGAACCCCCGGGTGCGGTCGGCGGTTTACGCGATGATGAACTGGTGGCTGGACCGGGGCGTCGACGGCTTCCGCATGGACGTCATCAATCTGATCTCCAAGGCCCCCGGCCTGCCCGACGGCGAGGTCCTGCCCGGGCGGGCGTGGGGGGAGGGCTTCCCCCTGGTCAGCGAGGGGCCCCGCCTGCACGAGTTCCTCGCCGAGATGCGCCGGGAGGTCTTCGACGGGCGAGGCGGAGCGGACACGGGTGCGGACGTGCCGCTCACGGTGGGGGAGGCCCCTGGGGTGCGCATCGACAAGGCGCACCTGTATTCGGGGGCCGCGCGCCGGGAGTTGGACATGGTGTTCCAATTCGACCACGTGGACCTGGGCCTGGAGGCGGGGAAGTTCCACCCGCGCCCGCTGCGGCCCGGCGAGTTGGCCGACTGCCTGAGCGCTTGGCAGGAGGCGCTGGCCGACGACGGGTGGAACTCCCTGTACCTGGACAACCACGACCAGCCGCGCGCGGTCTCGCGTTTCGGCGACCCGGAGCACTGGTACGCCTCGGCGACCGCCCTGGCGACCGCCCTGCACCTGCTGCGGGGCACCCCTTTCATCTACCAGGGCGAGGAGCTGGGGATGACGAACGGGGTCTTCGGGTCCGTGGGGGACTTGCGCGACGTGGAGGCGCTGCGCCACTACGACGGGGCCGTCGCCGCCGGGGAGGACCCGGGCGCCGTCCTGGCGGGGCTGCGGGCGATGGGGCGGGACAACGCGCGCACCCCGGTGCAGTGGGACAGCAGCGAGAACGCGGGATTCACCTCGGGGGCCCCGTGGATCGGCGTCACCCCCAACTACCGGGAGGTCAACGCGGCCGCGCAGGTGGGCGATCCTGGCTCCGTCCACTCCTACTACCGGGCGCTGATCGCGATCCGCCACCGCCTGCGGGTCGTGGCGCTCGGCTCCTTCGAGCGCCTCGACGCCGGCGATCCCCGCGTTTTCGCCTACCGCAGGGCGCTGGGCGAGGACCGGCTGCTCGTCGTCGTCAACCTGTCCAGCGACTCGGTGCGGCCGGCCCTGGCGGACGGCGGGGGCCTGGTCCAACTGCTGGGGAACGCCGACGAGACGAAGGCGCCTGGCGATGCCCTGGGCCCGTGGGAGGCGCGGGTGTACCTGGGGTGACGTCGACGCGGGCTGGCGTGGTCAGCGCCATTGCGAACGGCTCGCCCCCGGGTTCAACCCCGCTTTCTGCGGTCCTTCTTCGCTTGGCGCCGCATGCGGAACCACGAGGAGTTGGACAGGACGTGGTCCTCGGGCAGGCCCGCTTCATTGAAGGCGCGAGGGGGTTCCACTAGGAGGCCCTCGCGCTCCAGCTCCTTGCCGAGTACCGTCATCTGGTGCTCTGTGAAGTCGCGCGGCTGCGAGATCTCGTCGTGCGCGTCGTCGCTCGTGTGGAGGCAGAAGAGCTCTGAGGCTCCGGTGCGGGGACTCGCCGAAGAAGCGGCGATCCCAATGGTGAAAGTATCGGGGAGCACGCGCCTGAACGGTTTCGCCAGGCCGAGGAGGCCTATGAGGGGACTCGTTTCCTCGAGGACTCCTTTCGCCATGGACTTCAACGCGGAACCCCCCTTCATCTCGACGCCCGTGTACCCGTGCTGGCGCAGCTGCGGGTCCATGTCGTGCTTCGTGATCGCGCACTTGCGCGAGGCCCAGAAATCGACGGCGCGCTGAACGGCGTCGGCGGGCGGCAGTGAGACCCTGTACAGGCAATAGGGGCGGCGGGCGAGGGCGGTGTTGAATCTGTGGAGCACGGCAGGGCCCTTTCTCGCTTGCGGCGCAGCGCTACCCGGATGATTGTACCGGTCGGTCAGGGGAGCTCGTAGTGCGGGCGCTTGGGCAGGGAGGAGAGCGCGGCGGTTGTGGAGAGGAGCCCGGCGAGGGCCGTGAAGCCGCCGACCGCGAAGACGATGGAGGGAGGGGGATCGAAGATGTAGGGGACGAGGTAGCGATCCTCCTGGGGCACGTACCAGCTCAGCTGCATCGTGAGGGCTGCGACTGCCGCGCACACTCCCTGGAGGGCGAAGAACACGGTGAAAACAGTGTGCGCGGAGAGGGCCGGCACGGAGACGCCCCGTTGTCCGCCTGTGATGCTGGAGACGAACCGCCGGATACGGATACGGTTCCGCCACCCGAACGCGGCCGACGCCAGGTAGGAAAGGGCCAGCAAGACGAATACGAGTATGAAGAAGTGGGCGGAACCCCGGTTCATCCCGGGATCCTGTCTTTTGCTGGATGAGATACCGACCGCGAAACTCATGAAGGCCAGGAACAACACCACTGGCGGCACTAGCCAGTTCAGCACTACCATTGCGCGCACGAAGTTCGTGGCGGGGCGCAGCTCGGGCGGCAGGACGGGTTTCATCACGGGGCCTCCGCGTGGGGACCGCAGTACTCGAGGCGCGCGCCCGTGCCCACATCCGCCTCGTCGGCCCTGCGCCGGGGCTCCGGTGCCGGGGTTGGGGAGCCGTCACCCGGTCTGGGCAGCATGCCGCTGGCGATCGAGTTCAAGGACGCGCAGGCCAGACCCACGGTCTGGATGGTGAGCAGTGCGGCCAGGGAGCAACCGAAGGAGACGGAATCCGAGATCCTCGCGGTGCCCGCGAAGGGCGTCATCGCATAAACGGCCATGACTAGGGGAGCGACTACGGGGCCGGGAAGATGATGGCCTGCACTGTGGACACCGCGGTGAATATCCGGAAGGCGTCCGAGGCGTCCGCGGGACAGGGGAAGTGCCGCACCGTGTCGGGGGGCGCGTCCCTCAGCAGTCGTTTCGCGCGCGCCCCTGCGAATGCGCACCGGGCGGCGAACAGGCCCGGGAGCAGATAGGTGGCGAATAGGACGACGGTCATCGGCACCTCGGAGCTGCGGTCGGTCCTCCCGAGCGCGGCGAGTGCGTTCATGAAGCACACGATCGGCACGACGAGCATGAAGGGCGGGACCAGCCAGGAGGCGGCAGTCGCTTGTCGAAGGAGTCTGATGGAGCGGTTGAGCTCGGCGAGCGGTTCTGGTGGGGCCATGAGGACCTCCTTGTGGTGGTTCTAGCGCCTGGCGCCCGCCCTCGTGCCCGGGGACCCGGCATCCTCCGACCACCCCGCACCAAGGGGATCCGCGCGGGTCATCGCCGCAACAACTTGAAGACGTCGTAGTCCCGGAGGGGGTGGCCTTTGGGCAGGTCGCGCCTGGTGAGGCGGCGGGGAGCCTCCCGCAGGATCCCCTGGCGCGCCAGTTCCCGGCCGAGTTTGATCATCTGGTGCTCCGTGTGCTCCCGGGGGCTGAACAGACTATCACTGTTGTCCTCGTTGGCGTCGAAGCAGAAGAGCGTGGTCCCGTTCGCCTCCGTGCCTTCCAGCGAAGCCGCGATCCCGATCGTGAAAGGACGGGGGAGGGCCCGCCGGGTCGCGGGGATGAGCAGGAGCGCCCATCCGACCACCGAGACGAGCAGGAGCATGTCCTTGAGGAGCCCCGCGTTGCTTCCCCCCGACATCTCGGTGCCAGTGTATCCGGCTTCCCGGAGCCGACGGCCTATATCGTTCTCCTCGACCTCGCACCCTTTGCCGCGCCAGAAAGCGACGGCGCGTTGCACGGCCTCCTCTGGGCCGACACCGACCCGGTACTCGTAGTACGAGCGCGGGCCGAACATCGCGTGGAAGTATCCCATTCCCGCCTCCGTTTCCTCATTGCCCCAGTGGTGCCGTGACTATTGTACGGGCTTGGGGCGGCCGACCCTCCTGCGCGGGTCGCGCGGCCGGCGCGAGCCGATGGCGCACGGCCCGGTGGGGCGCCCCGCCTGGGCCGTACCGGTGCGCCGGGCCCCTGAATGTAGGCTGGTCCCGATTCGTCGTCGCCGTCGCGGACGGGCGCGATGGGGCGAAGCGGGGCGCCGGATAGGCGAGCCGCCGGGAGAAGGAGAGGACCGGCATGGAGTACGTGGCGCTGCTGCGCGGCATCAACGTCGGAGGGAAGAACAAGGTCGTCATGAGTGAACTGCGCGAGCAGATCGCCGCCGAGGGCTACGGGAACGTGCGCACCTACATCAACAGCGGGAACCTCCTCTTCGAGGCCGACGCCCCGCGTGACGAAGCCGCCCAGGGCGTCGAGTCGGTGCTCGGGCGCCACTACCCCTTCCCGATCCGCCTGGCGCTCCTGTCCGGGCAGGAGTACCTCGCGGAGCTGTCCGGCCTGCCCGAGTGGTGGCACGGGGATGCCGCGCGCCGCGACGCGCTGTTCTACACGCGTGGCCTGGACCGGGCCCACGTGCGCGAGCGCATCGAGGCGATGCCTTTGGGCGACGAGGCCGTCCACTTCGGCCAGAACGCCGTCTTCTGGGGCAAGTTCAACGAGGCGGAGTTCCTCAAGACCGCGTACCACAAGCACCTGCTGCGCGAGGACTTCTACCGCCAGGTGACGATCCGCAGCGGCGCGACTGTTGAGCGGATCGCCTCGATGCTGTCGCGGGGCTGACGCGCCCGATCGCGGTCTTCGCCCCGCGCCCGGCCGGGGCGCCCCGAGGCGGTCTCCTCGGGATCGGCCGGTTCTGCTGGAATGCGTCGGGCGGTGCTTCCCTGGGCGGGCGTCGCGCGCCCCCGCGGAGGCGGACCGGGCGGAGAACGAGCCCGGCTCCGGCCTCGTGCGGCGCGGACTGGCCCGTGCCCGAGCGGAGCCTAGCTCCCTTCGACCGCGGCGCAGCGGATCTTGTACCAGTTGAACACACGGAGGGGGTGGTCCCCGGGGAAGACCCTCTGGGTGAAACGGCGGGGCTTCTCCAGCAGGACGCCTTGGCGCCCCAGTTCCTCTCCGAGTGCGATCATCTGGAGCTCGGTGTACTCCCTCGGACTGATAACCCCCTTTTCGTGGACGATCCAAGTGGCGTGGAAGCAGACGAGCGTGGTTCTATTCGCGTACGGGCCATTCAGTGGGGCGGCGATGCCGACCTGGAAGGGTCCGGGGTTGGAAAGCCGTATTTTGCGGGAGAACAGGAGCACGAGTCCGACAGGGAGGAGCTCGAGGAGGTCGTTCTGGAACGCCGCTTCGAATCCGCCGCCCCCTAGTACTTCAGTGCCGGTGTATCCGAGTTCCCTGAGGCGGCTGTCCATATTGTAGTCCGCGACCTCGCAATCCAGGGAGTGCCAGAACGCGACAGCCCGCCGCACGGCCTCTTCGGGACCGACGCCCACCTGGTACTCGTAGTACCGCGTGCAGCCGAACTCCGCGCGTAAGAACCCCATGCCGTCCTCCTGCTCCTCCCAGTGCTCCGATGGTGCTACGACTAGTGTACGGATTCGGATCGGCCAGGTTCTGGGTGGGTTGCTCCACGGGACGCGCCGACGACGCCGGTCCCCGGCGGCGCGCCCCGCCCGGGCTGCGCCGACGCGCTGGGCCCCTGACGGTAGGCTGGTCCCAGTTCGTCATCGCGACTGGGAAGAGGGAACACCATGGCTGGAGACAGCGGGCGCCCCGGCGCCATCCGCAAGAGGGGCACCAAGAAGGGCGCGCAGGTCGGCACCGGCGGCCATTCGCGGCGCCGCCTGGAGGGCAAGGGCCCCACCCCCAAGGCCGAGGACCGCCCCTACCACCCCGCCCACAAGCGCAAGGTGCGGCGCGAGGCCCGCCAAGCGCAGGAGGCCGCGATCGCCCGCGCCCGTGCGAAGAGCTCGATCAGGGTCCCCGCGGGCCACGAGCTCATCGCGGGGCGCAACCCGGTGGCCGAGGCGGCCCGCGCGGGCGTGCCCATCGAGCGGGTCTTCGTGCTCGACAACGTCAAGGACGACCGCGTCGAGGAGGTCATCCGCCTCGCCTCGTCTCTGGGCGCGCCGGTCTTCGAAGTGACCAGGCGGGACCTGGACGTCGCCACCGACGGCGCCTCCCACCAGGGGGTCGCGATCGAGGTCCGCGGCTACGAGTACACGCCCGTGGACGACCTCATCGCCGGCTCCGTCCAGCAGGCGGGCCATCCGCTGCTCGTGGCCCTCGACCAGGTCACCGACCCCCACAACCTGGGTGCCGTGCTGCGCTCCGCCGGCGCTTTCGGCGGCGACGGCGTCATCATCCCAGAGCGCCGCAGCGCGGGCGTGACCACTGCCGCGTGGAAGGTGTCGGCGGGCGCGGCCGCCCGCGTGCCCGTGGCGCGCGCGACCAACCTGGTGCGGGCCCTGGAGGACTGCAAGCGGGCGGGTTTCTTCGTCGTCGGACTCGACGGGGGAGGGGACGCCCCGCTGCGCGGCCTCCCCTTGGCGGACGGGCCCCTGGTCCTGGTAGCGGGGGCTGAGGGCACGGGCCTGTCGCGCCTGGTGCGCCAGACCTGCGACCAGATCGTGTCCATCCCCATCTCCAGCGCCGTGGAGTCCCTCAACGCGGCGGTCGCCACGGGGATCGCCCTGTACGAGGTGGCGTCCGTGCGCGCAGGGGGCTAGCCCTTCCTCAGCCAGTTGGCGGGCGCCAACGGGTGCGAGTCCGGCAGGGCCTGCTCGGTGGTGAACCAGGGACCGCTCATCAGGAGCCCGGAGGGGGCGACGCGGTCGCGGAAGAGCTGCATGCGCGCCTTGACGAATTCTTCCGCTCCGTACAGGGCGCTATCGCGCATGCGGTCGGGGCCCGTGCGGAAGAAGACCAGGTCCGCGCCGCCCGTCTGCGAGGAGGAGGGGGAGGCGGCGATGTTGATCGTGTACGCGGTCCTCAGCAGGCGGGCCACCATCAGGAACGGCAGTCCGGCGGGCGGGAAGACCTCCATGCATCCCTCTCCTGTCGCCCCGAAGAACCCTCCGGCCCTGGAGCCGCCCCGCATCTCCACTCCAGTCCACCCGAGGGGCAGCAGGCGGGCGTTGACATCGCGCTTCGTCGTGCGGCACCCCTGGGACCGCCAGTAGTCGATCCCGCGCCCCAGCGCCTCCTCCGGCGGGCAGGAGAGCGCGTACCAGCAGTAGGTGCAGCGGGTGACGGGCAGTCCTTTGGCCATGAATGCACTCCATCAGTAGTCGCCCGTGGCTGACGGCACCCGCCGACGCCACGGTGTGGGCGGCGGAGCTGTTCTTCAGTGGAAGTGTAGCAACCGCCGCCTTCAGGGGCGGGCGCTGCGTTGCGCCCGCCCCTGAAGACGGCTATGCGATCAGACCACAAGTGCGGGAGACGACGATGCGCGGGTCAGAGGGCCCACAGTTCCTTGACGCTCTCCTCGGCCTTGTTGTAACTATCAAGCGCGTCCTGGAGGGCTTTGATGGCCTTCTGTAGAAGATCGGTGTGCGAAGTCCCTTCGTCCTCTAGTCCAGTGAGACTGGTGAGCGCAGCATCAGACGCTTCGCCTTTCCATGAGGCCCCCAGGGAGGAGTGGGAGTGCTGGACTTCGTCGAATTCCTTTTTGATGTCGGTCAATCCAGAGCTGAGGGAATCTATAATCTCCTGAAAACCCTGGGACTTCACCATGAGATCGGCTTCCATCATAGTCCTTTCAATTGTTGGGTTAAGTTCTCAATGCGTTCCTGGAGGCTTTGAGCAGCTTCTGAAAGCTCGTCGCGAAGGGAATCGAGCTGGTCCTTGTCCTCGTCGTCTAAGCTTTCCTCAAGCGAGGACAGGTTCTCCTTGCTCGTCTCTCTGATTCGCCGGGCCTCGGGGGATTGGTCCTCGCCCAAGAGTACCGCGTCTAGAGTGGTCTCCTCCCTGTCGATCCTGCGCTGGACGATCTTCCAATCGTCTCCGTAGTCGCCGTGGCGCGCCGAGTCCGCCCACTCCTCGCGCCAATCGGTCTCTTCCTCAGAGTCGTCCTCGAATTCCTGGTGGAGCGAGTCGGTCATCTCTTGCAGTGAGTCAATGAGCGCGTAGATATCGTCCAATGCGGGATCGACGCCCGCCCCGTATTCTTCGGTCGTCATGCTGTCGCCGCCGCTCTCCGGGACGCGGCCTCGGCCAGATTCGACACGGTGTTCTGGACCTCGGTCATCTGAGCTTTCTTGTTCGCGAGATTCTGGATGAAGTCAACAATGAAATTGATGATGCCGTAGATCATCTGAATATACTTGATGATCTTGTTAATCTTCGCTATAGCGGTAACGGCCGCAGTGGCCCACCCCGCGACTGGGATAGCGGCTTCTAAGAGAAGCTGGAGGGCGGTATTCACGATCTCCGCGATCGCTTCCCCAAGTTCCTTGGCTGTCTGTTTTAAAAACGCTGCGAACGCCTTAAGAAGAGTGGACATGAGGCCAGCGGCTTTGCGCAGCGCTGTTGTCACCTTGGCCAAGGCGGTGATGAACCGGTTCGCGATTTCGGAACCTAGCCCGGTCCACTCTGAAAGTGCGGGGAGCACCTCTGAGTCGTTCTGCCCAACCGCTACCAGTGCGTCGCCGATCTCGGACCAGGCGGTGCCCGCCATGTTGACGGTCCGCCAGTCGCCGTTGAAGTACTTGAAAACGATGTCATTGAGCAAAGAGACGCCCGTGACCTTCTCAATCACCCAATCGACACTGCCGGCGATGACACCCGCTGACCAGCGCAGGTTCTCCAGTTCGCTGGTCGGGGCCTCGGGGGGGACCAGGTAGGTGCTGGCGTCCTGGGATTCGGCGATGGAGCGGTCCGAGGAGGCGGCGTCCGAGGCCCGCTGGGCAGCACGGTCCTCAAGGCTGCTGAGGCGTTCGCTCTTTTCCTGCTGGTACTCCTTCCACTGCTGATCCACTCGGGGTTGTCCGCCACCGTAGTGGGAGCCGGCCTTCGTTCGCGCGTCACCCAGTTGGGCGGGGTTGTCGCGCGGATCCTCAAAGGGGGAGGTGGAGATGCCGATGGTCTGGAGGAGTGCTGTGATCGCCTCGTATACCACTTTGTCCACCGTGGCATAGGCGTCAACAGTGTCGCCGAGTTTGTCGGCGGCGCCCTGGTGGCAGGTGATCAACAGGCCCACGGCTTTCTCACCAATGGCAACGAGGCCTTCGTTGACGGGGATGAAGAGCATGAAAAGCAGCCCTTCGGCCATAGCTATTCCCGGCTTGGCGGCGGCGTACGCCTTATTGGCGGCGGAGAACCCCTTCTTAGCGACCGATATGCCTCTTTTGAGGGCCGATTGTCCTGCTTTAGCGACTTCTTTCCCTGTTTTGGCGGCTGAGCCCGCAGCCCTGGCCGCACCTTTGGCCGCTAGGGCGCTGACTGGTTCTGCTGCCTCTACTCTTATCGCGGCGGCGCCTCCCTGGGTGCCATCTATGTGGCACCATTCGTCCATGAATGACTGGATATTGGTCAGGTGGGTGGTGGCCTGGCGTTCTAGTAGCTGCTGGGCCAGCTGGAGGGTGTCGTATTTTACGGAAAGGTCCATGGCGCATCCTAGGATCGGAGATGATGGCCCAAGTCTAGGACTACGGGGTATTTTTGTAAAGCGGTCAGAGTTAAAATACCGGTCGGACTTTTCGGTTTCAAGGCCGCGTCCGGCCCGGGGTGCGCCCCGTCCTCCCAACGTCGACGGCCCTGCCCGGCGGGAGGCGTCCACTTCGGTTCCTCGCGTCTTCGAACGATCCGAGCTCCCGTCTTGGGGTGGTTTCTGACCGCCTCGTCTTCGGCCGTGGCCCGCCGTCCTACACGCCCCCACCCCGTGGCCGGTTCGTCCGTCCGGAAGCGCCCGGTCGACGGGCGTCAGCTTCAGTATCCTGGTCCACTGCTAGACTCGGGGGCGCTGCGGCCTCCGCCCAGCGCACTCGACCACACTTGGAGAACCTATGCCCGCCGTGATCGTGCTCGGCGCCCAGTGGGGCGACGAGGGCAAAGGCAAGGCGACCGACCAGATCGGTCAGCGCACTGACTACGTCGTCAAGTTCAACGGCGGCAACAACGCCGGCCACACCGTCGTAGTGGACGGCCAGAAGTACACCCTGCACCTGCTGCCCGCGGGCATCCTCTCCCAGGGGGTCACCCCCGTCATCGCCTCGGGGGTCGTCGTCGACCTCGACGTCCTCTTCGGCGAGGTCGAGGAGATGGAGGCGAGGGGCGTCGACTGCTCGCGCCTGCTGCTGTCCGCCAGCGCGCACATCATCCCCCCGTACAACCGCCTCATGGACCAGGCCAACGAGCGGGCGCGCGGCAACAACCTCATCGGCACCACCGGGCGGGGCATCGGCCCCACCTACGCGGACAAGATGAACCGCATCGGCCTGCGCGTCCAGGATCTCTTCCATCCGCAGGAGCTGCGCGCCAAAGTGGAGGCCGCGCTGGCCCCCAAGAACACTGTTTTCAGGGCGGTGGATCTGCTCGCGCTGGACCCCGCAGAGGTCTCCGACCACCTCCTGTCCTTCGCGGACCGCGTCCGCCCGATGGTGTGCGACGCCTCCCTGGTGGTCAACGACGCGCTCGACCGCGGTGGCACGGTGCTCTTCGAGGGCGGTCAGGCCACCATGCTCGACATCGACCACGGCACCTACCCCTACGTCACCTCGTCGAACCCGACGGCGGGCGGGGCGCTGACGGGCACGGGGGTCGGCCCGACGCGGATCGACCGGGTCGTCGGCGTCGCCAAGGCGTACACGACGCGCGTCGGCGAGGGCCCCTTCCCCACCGAGCTCACCGACCAGGTGGGCGAGGACCTGCGCGCCAGGGGCGGCGAGTTCGGCGCGACGACGGGCAGGCCCCGCCGCACGGGCTGGTTCGACGCGGTCGTCACCCGGTACGCGGCGCGCGTCAACGGGTTGACGGACATCTGCCTGACGAAGCTGGACGTGCTCTCCGGATACGACACGGTCCCCGTGTGCGTGGCCTACGAGGTCGACGGCGCCCGCACTGAGGAGATGCCCCTCGACCAGGCGTCCTTCGCGCGCGCGGTCCCGGTCTACGAGGAACTGCCCGGGTGGAGCGAGGACATCAGCGGCTGCCGTTCCTTCGACGAGTTGCCGGAGGCGGCCAGGGCGTACGTCGACCGCCTCGAGGAGGTCTCGCGCTGCCGCATCCAGTCCATAGGCGTGGGGCCCGGCCGGGAGGCGACGATCGTGCGCTACCCGCTGCTGGGCTGACGGCGGCCCTGCCCGCCCCGGCGCGCGCGGATATGGGAAAGGCACCGGCCCGAATGCGCCTGTCGGCGCGAAGGCCGCTCGTGGCGGCGTGGTTTGGAGCCCGGGGCATACCGGACCGGTGCGCATCACAGCTTACGCGCGCGCGCCGGGGAGCGCATCCGAGGGGCGCGTTGCGTGTGTCTCGTGCGCGGGCGCTCCGATGCGGCGATCGGCGCCCGCGTGTGCCACCATGTCGGTGTGAGCCCTCAGACGCCCCATTTCCCCCCCGCCCGGTCGCGCGCCCGCGCATCCCGCGAGCGCCAGAGCGACTCCATCGTGGATGTTCCCGTTCCGACGCGGGTCAGTGCCTACGTGGTCAGCGGCCTCGCCCTTGCGGCGCTGGTCGTGTGGACGCTGCCGATGTCGCGGTGGACCATCGGACCTGTGACCGCCGCTGCCTGCGTCCTCCTGGTGGCGGGCTGGCCCAGGCTCTCCCGCGTGGACACGTCCCCCGTGGTGCAGATCGTCGTGGCGGTGGCCGGGTCGACGATCCCCTCGGCGGTCGCGTACTGGCAGAACCTCGATATCGCGGTGGCCCTGATGGGGATCGCGCTGGCCGTGGCGGTGGCCGCAACGGTGCTGACCGCGCCCGCGCCCAGGGACCGGTCGGTGTCGCCCGGCGACTGGTCGGAGTCCGCGTCGGGGGCGGTCGCCAACACTGTGACGCTTCTGCTCTTCATCATGGGCGGCTCCATGTGGGTGTCGCTGACCGTGCTGGAACGATGGTCGGTGACCGTGCCGGTGGTGGCCTTCGCCGCCCTCGTCGTCGTGTGGGGCAACCAGGTGGGCCGTTCGAAGAGGGTCCAGGCGTGCGCGACGGTCGCCCTGGGCCTCGTGGCGGGCCTGGTCGCAGCCTGGGGCGCGTGGTACCTCGGGCGCACCGCCGGCCTGCTGCCCGCGGTGTTCCCCACCCTGGCCGAACGCTACAACGAGTTCGACGCCTTCTTGGTCTTCGGCGGCGTGACGGGGACCGGCGTGGGGGGCGCCATCGTCGTCGTCGATGGGCTGCTGGGGACGCGCACCCGCGACCAGGCCCTTATCGCCGTGGTGGCCCGGGGGGCTGCGAAGTTCTTGATCGCCGTCCTGCCCGTCTACGCGATGGTGCGCATCAGCGGCGTCTGAGCGGCGTCCGCCCCCGTCGGGAATGGACGGCGCGCCCGGTGCGCGGGTTGCTTCCCCCGGCACTGGTCCCGTTCCCAGGGTCGTGCCCCGTGGGCGGACGCTCGTGGAGCGGCGCCCGCCTCGTCCGGAGCGCTGCCGCCGGGGAGCGGTTCCCGCGTCTGTCCGTGCGGGATCCGCCCGCGGTTGCGCCACTTGGCCCGCTGCTGCGCCACTTAGGCCGCCACTGCACCACTTGGGCCCAAGCGTGCCCTCGTTCTCCCGGCGTGTCGGGGACCTAAGTGGTGCGGGCAGTGTCTAAGTGGTGCGGGCAATGCCTAAGCGACGCAGGCGCAGCTGTCGGCGCCGGCTTCAGGGCGTGTTGCGCAAGACGTTCGAGTCGGCGATCGGTGCCGTGGGCGGCCCCGGCCCGCCGCGCACGCGGAACAGCGCGCAGCCCCTCCACCAGGGCCTTTAGCGGGCGGCGACGCCCCTGCGCGGTGCCCACGCCCGGCACCCGAGGCCTTCGAGGGCGATCACCCGCAGATCTCACACCATCCGTGATACTCCGAAGGCCCCGCCCGCACCCACCAATAAGGCAACACGCCCTAGGCTTGGGGGCATGATGGTTATTCCTGCGGATCTGCCGCCCCTGGTCGCCCCTGTCGCGTGGATGCTCGGAACATGGCGGGGGTGGGGCACGCGCGCGGCCGACGGCGCCGACGCCCCGGTGGTGGAGGAAGTGCGCGGCGACGTGGTGGGCGACCAGATGCGCCTGGTGACACAGGTGTACGAGGGGACGGCCGACAGGGACGTGGATCCCACGTGGAACGCCGCCTCGGGCCTGTCCGCCATCGCGCGGGGCCCGCTCCTGGTGGAGGAGACCCTCTACGTGTCGGTAGCCCCCTCCGACGCCCCCCTGCCGCCTCCCGGCCAGCACAACCCCCGCGCGTTCACGGCCTCGGGCGCCACCACGGGCGGCCACGCCAGCGCCTGGGACGGGATGAGCATGGGGCCGCGCGTGCGAATGGTGTCGGAGGCCATCGCCCGCGTGGAGGGCTCGGAGCGGGTCGTCCACTACGGGCGCATGTTCGGACTGGTCGCGGGCGAGCTCATGTGGACCCAGGAGCGGACCCTCGAGGGCGCCGACGAGGCGGTGGTCGAGTTCTCGGGCCGCTTGATGCGCGCCGAGCAGGCGGCCGGCCCTGCGGAGGGGGCGGACTCCCCGGAGCAGCCCGACTTGGCGGAGAGGGCCGCCGCGCGCGGGGAGGAGGGCTCTGATGGCCTCGCCGACTGACCCTCGCACCGCCCCGCTGCCGCCCGCGCACCAGGGCGGGGGCGCACAGGACCCGATGGACGGCGCCTCCGCCGCTGCGCCCCAGCACTACGGGGACCCTTCGGGCGAGCAGTGGGCGCTGGAGGGCGGGCGCGCCCTCGTGGCCCGCCCGGACCTGGCGGTCGTGGACGTGTCCGGGGAGGACCGCCAGACGTGGCTCACCTCGTTGAGCACGCAGGTCGTCACAGGCATGGGCCCGGGGGACTCGCGCGAACTGCTGGTCCTGTCGCCCGAGGGCCGCATCGAGCACTGGGCGGGCGCGAGCGACGACGGCACGACCACCCACTTGATCGCTGAGGGGACGGACGCCGGGGCGCTGGTCGGGTTCCTGGACTCCATGCGCTTCGCGCTGCGGGTGCGGGTCTCGGCGCGCGACGACCTCGCGGTCTACTCCTCGGTGCGCGCCGGCGGGAACGACGCGGCCGCGGTGGGCGCCCTGCCCGGCGTCGAGTGGACGTGGGAGGATCCGTGGCCGGGCATCGTGCCCGGCGGGGCGGCCTACTACCAGGGGGCCCGCCACCCCGGCTCCCGCACCCCGATGATGTTCCACGTTGTTCCACGCGCGATGGCCGGTGCCTTCGAGGGGGCGTGGCTGGAGGCCGACGGGCACCGCATGGCGGGGATGCTGGCCTGGGAGGCCATGAGGGTCGCCGCGTGGCGGCCGCGACTGGGGGCCGACACGGACGCGCGCTCGATCCCCCCGGAGGTCGATTGGCTCCGCACGGCCGTGCACACGGACAAGGGCTGCTACCGGGGGCAGGAGACCATCGCCCGGGTCGTCAACCTGGGAAGGCCCCCCAGGCGCCTGGCCTACTTGCAGTTGGATGGGTCGCGCTCGGAGCTGCCCGAGCCCGGAACGAGGATCGAGGTGGGGGGCCGCACGGTCGGCGTCGTCACGTCGGTCGCGCGGCACGCCGACGAGGGGCCGGTCGCCTTGGCGCTGCTGGCCCGCACGGTGGGCCCCGAGCAAGTCTTCGACATCGACGGCGTGGCCGCCGCGCAGGAGGTCATCGTCCCCGTGGACGGCAAGTGCTTGGCCTCTCCCGCGTCGAGGCCGGGCGCGGAGCTGGGCGGGCGCCAGATCCGGCGCTCCGACGGGGGCTCGGGCGCCCTGCGGGGCATGGGCTCGACGCTGGGGTCCCGCTGATGCGGGCCGTCATCCAGCGCGTCACGCGCGCCTCGGTCTCGGTGGGCTCGGAGGTGGTGGGGGCCATCGACGGGCCGGGGCTCATGGTGCTGCTGGGGGTCGCGCGCGGCGACGGGCCCCAGCAGACGGCCGTGGTGGCCCGCAAGATCGCCGAGTTGCGCATCCTGGACGGCGAGGCGTCGGCGCAGGACGCGGGCGCGCCCGTCCTGGTGGTCTCGCAGTTCACCCTGTACGGGGACACCCGCAAGGGGCGGCGCCCCTCGTGGGCGCACGCGGCGCCGGGCCCGGAGGCCGAGCCATTAGTGGAGGCGGTGGTCGCCGACCTGCGTGGACGCGGGTTGCGCGTCGAGACGGGGCGCTTCGGCGCGATGATGGAGGTGTCGTTGGTCAACGACGGCCCTTTCACGGTGCTCGTCGAGGCCTGAGGCGGTGGTGTCCCGCAGCGGGCGGGGGTTCGCACCGTACCCCCTGCGGGTTTTCTCCTCATCTAATCCCATGCGGGGATGAGCCGTGATAGCTTGCTGCGCGCAGGGGTTAGAACCGCCGAGCCCCCACCCACAACGAAAGGACTACGATAGCTTGCTGCGCGCAGGGGTCAGAAGGCAGTCCCCCCCAAGCCCCGAAAAGGGGTGCGCGTCTCGCGCTGGACAGCCAGATCGCCCTGCGGCGGAGGGTTTCCCCGTCCGTGTGGGCGGGGAAACCTCCACACGTCCTCCAGTCGGCGCGCGGGTCGGCTCATCCCCGCGCGGGCGGGGCGCTACCTGGTGCTCGGGTGCTTCTTCGGGGTGGTGCCGGCTCATCCCCGCGCGGGCGGGGCGCTACTGCGCGCGCACCGCGCCCTCCCGGGCGCCGCGAGTCGCATTGGGGTAGGTCAGTCCGCATTGGGGCAGGTTAGTCGGCATTGGGGCAGGTTATTAGCCTGCCCCAATGATCTGTTTCCTGCTCCAACGCGCTGTTTCCTGCCCCAATGAGGGCCCGCGTTTGCCCAGGAGCGTGCAGGGCTGGTTGAGGCACTCGACGTACCTTTGTCACGCAAAGCAGAATGGTCGAGGGCCGGGGGCTCGGGATGTTTTGCAAGCGATGCCGTGTTCTCAAAGGGAAGTCTTGCTCGTTGGGGGGGGTTGCAAGAATTTTCCCCCGGAATCCCAGCGTTTCTCTGGCGTTGGGCTGGTGCGGGGGTGGTTTGCAAGTGAAGCGGAGTTTTCAAAGGGATACCGTCACTTTGCAAGTGTTGTATCGCTTGCAAAGTGTGGTATCGCTGTGAAAGTGTGGTATTGCTGTGAAAACAGAGCCGCTGTACGGGACAGCCCTGCGGATCCGCCCACGCGGATCGCGGTATCGCTGTGAAAACGGGGCGCCGACGGGGCGTGTGTTGGACGCAGTCTGTCGGCACCGCTGATGATCCCCGTTGGCCTGATCTGGGCGCCGACGGCGCGTTCTTGGGCGCACTCCGTGGCTCGAGACCACGGCTGCAGTGCGCCCCCGAGTACGGTGAGCCGCATTGGGGCAGGAAAACAGGCATTGGGGTAGGCAATTTGCCTGCCCCAATGCACCGTTGCCTGCCCCAATGCGCGGGGCGTGCCCCGGATCCCCGGGCCGTTTCCTGCCCCAATGCACCGTTGCCTGCCCCAATGCGCGGGGTGTGCCCGGCCTCGTTGATGAGTCGGCTGGCCTCGGCCCCTGCCCGGCGCCCCCGCCGGTGGTGCTGGCTGATCGGAGGGCATCGCATTACGCGGCCCCTGCGCCCTCGGCGAACTCACGCGCGTGGGGCCCGTGCCCGCCGTAGGCTGGGTACCAGTCAATTGGGATGCCGTATCGGCGCGCCGCTGGCGCGTTCCGGCTCTGCCCGCACTGTGAGGAGAGATATGTTCGAACGGTTCACCGACCGCGCTCGTCGTGTCGTCGTTCTGGCTCAGGACGAGGCCCGTGGACTCAAGCACAACTACATCGGCACGGAGCACCTGCTGCTCGGCCTCATCACGGAGGGCGAGGGCGTGGCCGCGAAGGCCCTGGAGACCATGGGCATCAAGGGCGACGCCGTTCGCAAGAGCGTCATCGAGATCATCGGTGAGGGCGAGAAGCCCGTCGAGGGCCATATCCCCTTCACCCCCCGCGCCAAGCGCGTCTTCGAGCTGAGCCTGCGCGAGGCCCTGCAGCTGGGCCACAACT
>ERZ772964.439-NODE-439-length-18889-cov-103.019_pt1 | contig 18889 bp, 17 predicted proteins | sample MGYA00580675_ERZ772964 | MGnify/ENA primary metagenome ERZ772964 (study PRJEB29015, sample SAMEA2737941) | human oral metagenome | biome: human oral; feature: human-associated habitat; material: dental | place: China | collected 2139 ... | reverse complement strand
CGGGGCGGACCGTGGGCAGGTAGGCGTGCCACACGTCCGCATCCACCTCCGTCAGCTCGACCCGGGTCTCGGCGCCGGCCTCGTCGAACAGGCACAGCTCGACGCGGTCGGCGACCGAGGAGAACACCGCGAAGTTGGTGCCCGAGCCGTCATAGGTCGCGCCCAGCGGGTAGGGCTGGCCCGGCCAGGTCGTCAGCGCGGGGGCGGGCGCTGCGACGGGGGTGCTGGCGGAGTCTGCCGTCCGCGGCCGGCCGGGCGTCGGGGCGGTGACGGCGGTCGCCGAGGTCGGGGCGGGCACGGCCGCGGGCGTGATGACGGGCGCACTATCGACAGCGCTGTCGGTGCTGTCGGTGTCGGCGGCGGCATTGTCGACGACGGCGGGCGTGGCGGCGGCCTGCGTCCGCGGCTGGCCGGGCGTGGGGGCGGTCTGCTCGGGCCGGCCGGGCGTGGGGGCGGCTGCGAGCTTGGGGGCTGCGTCGGCGGCCTGCTCGGGCTGGTCGGGCGTGGGGGCGGTGGTGGGCGTGGGGGCGGTGTCGGCGGCTGCGGGCCCCGGCTGGTCGGGCGTGGTGGTCGGCATGTCAGACGGCATAGGGACACTTTGCCACGTGCGGGGCCCCGGCGTCGCAGCATGACGGATCAAGGTCGGGCGCCGGGACCGATTTGGCCTGGCGCCCGTGCTCTGCTACCTTTCCTCCCGCACCGGTTACCGGCTCGCCGCCGGTGACGGCACGCGGATGTGGCTCAGCTGGTAGAGCATCACCTTGCCAAGGTGAGGGTCGCGGGTTCGAGTCCCGTCATCCGCTCGGGCGATTGGCGCAGCGGTAGCGCGCTTCCCTGACACGGAAGAGGTCACTGGTTCGATCCCAGTATCGCCCACTCAGCTGCCGGGCCCGGAACGTCGTGTTCCGGGCTCTCATCGCGACCGCCCGTCCCGCGGCCGTGCTGCACGTCGGCCCTTCCCATTCCCGTCCACCACCGATCACCTCGACCATGCCGACCATGCCGACCATGCTGCCGGGGCCCGCACGCGGGCTCGGCCGGACCTAGGAGAACACGTGGCCCTCTCAGCGCGCAGGCCCTCCCGTCCCGATCTGCTCCCCGTGGTGATCGGCGGTGATATCGGAGGCTACGCGCTGGCCCGCCAGCTCCACGACGCCACCGGGCAGCGGGTGACCCTGCTGTCGCCCAGCCCGATCGAGGCGATCTCCCTGTCGAGCTACATCGACGTCGTCCGCCAGGACTCGCGCGACGAGCCCGCCATGGTCGCCCGCCTGCGCGAGCTCGTCGCGGGCCGGTCGCCGCGCAGCGCCGTCGTCATGGGCAACCGCGACGCGACCGCCCAGTTCCTCATCGCCCACCGCGCCGAGCTCGAGCCGGAGTACGTCGTGCCCTTCCCGAGCGCCCAGGCGATGAGCGCCCTGAGCGACAAGGTCGCCTTCGCCGCGGCCTGCGCCGAGCAGGGACTGCGCACCCCGCGGCAGGTCGTCGTGGACTGCTCCGCCCTCGCGGACGCCGACCCGCAGATCGACATCCCCTTCCCCCTGGTCGGAAAGGCCGCCGTCGGCGCGGACTGGGACGCCGTCGAGTTCCCCGGCCAGCGCAAGATCTACTTCCTCGACACCCCCGCGGACCTCGCCTCGCTGTGGTCCGACCTGCGGGGAGCCGGCTACCGGTCCACCTTCCTCATCCAGGAGCGGATCCCGGGTGAGGACGACGCCATGCGCTCGGTGACCGCGTACGTGGCCTCCGACGGGCGGATGACCATGATCGGCTCGGCGCGGGTGCTGCTGGAGGACCACACGCCCACCCTCATCGGCAACCCCGTGGCCATGATCACCGAGCCCTTCCCCGAGTTGTGGGAGGGCGCCGAGAAGCTGCTGACATCCGTCGGGTACCGGGGATTCGCGAACTTCGACGTCAAGATCGACCCACGGGGCGGGGACCCGGTCTACTTCGAGCTCAACCCCCGCATCGGGCGGAACTCCTTCTACATGAGCGCAGCGGGCGTCAACCCCATGGTCGTCATGATCCGCGACCTGGTCGACGGCAGCCCGGGGCCGCGCCGGGAGGCCACAGCAGAGGTGCTCTACAGCCTCCTTCCGCGCCACCTCGTGCTCCACCAGGTCGACGATCCCCTTCTGCGGCGACGCGTCCTGCGGCTGGCGGCGCGCGCGGTCGACCCGCTGCTCGACCCCGCGGAGCGCTCCCTGCGCCGTCGTCTGCTCATCACCGCCCAGAAGCTCAACCACGACCGCAAGTTCCACCGCTACCACCCGCGGCCGCTGCGCCTGCGGCTGCGCTGAGCGGACCGGTCCGCCCCGGCACACTTCCGCCGGGCTCCCCCGCCCCGCGACGCCCCGGCCCCTATAGCCTTGTCCCTGGCTCAGCCCCGCCCCACCGATCTGGAGATTCCATGACTCACGTCTCCCGCACCACCTCGCGCCCCGAGAGCCTCCGCCCCATCTCCGCCAGGGACATGCGCCTGGCCATCGGCTGCACCCCGGCGCCCATCGAGCAGCTCGAGCCCTGGGAGGCCTACGAGGCCAGCCAGGGCCACCCCCTGTTCGGGCGCTACGTCTACGAGGCCGACGGCAAGCCCGTCGCCGTCCTCGCCCTGTACCGCTACACGATCGCGGGGCGGCGCTTCCTGTGGGCCAAGCACGGGCCCATCTGGCTCAAGGAGCAGAGCCCCGAGCGCGAGGCGCACCTGCGCTCCCTGCTGATGCGGGAGGTCAGGCTCAAGGACTCCCGCATCGTGTTCGTGCGCATGCACGCCCGCTACCGGGCGGCGGACACCCGCGAGCTGCTCTCGACCATCACCTACGACCGGACCTTCGTCATCGACCTGCGGCCGCGCACGCCCGACGCCATCGCCGCGGCCATGCCCAAGGACGGCCGCCGCGGCGTCAAGCGCGCCGCCCGCGTCGCGACCGAGGCCGGCTGCGTCATGGCGGAGGAGACCGGGCTGAGCCGTCAGGCCTTCGACGAGGTCTACGAGGTGATGGTCACCACGGCCGAGCGCGACGGCTTCCGGCCCCACCCCGCCGAGGTCTACTGGGACATGCTGCGCACCCTGGGCCCGGAGCACGCCAGGCTCTTCGTCCTGCGCCGCGACGGCGTGCCCCACTGCTGGGACCTCGTCACCGTCTCCGGCAAGGCCGGCGTCGCCTACTACGGGGCCTCCTCGGACGAGTCGCGCGGGTTCCGCGGCGCCGAGGCCCTCGACTGGTTCGCGGCCTGCACCCTGGCCGCTGAGGGCAAGGACTCCTTCGACCTCATGGGCGCGGACTCCGCCCGGGTGCCCGAGCTCTACGGGGTGGGCCGCTACAAGAAGCGCTTCGCCCACCACGCCACCGAGGTCGACGGCGCCTGGGACATTCCCATTCGCAGGAGCCTCTACGCCGTGCTGGTCCGCGGCCGCCGCGCGCGCCACCTGGTGCGGGACCGCCTGGGCGTCTGAGCCGGCCTCGGTCGGCGAGTAGACTCCCGGCCGTCAGCGGGTGCACCAGTGCAGCGCCCGGCCCGCAACTCATCAGGAGCAGACTCGTGCCATCCCAGCCCACCATCGACATCACCCTCGACGGCGCCGTGCGCAGCATCGAGGCGGGCACCACGGGGACCGCGCTCTTCGAGCGGGACCGCGCGGTCGTCGCCATGAGGGTCGATGGCGAGCCGTGGGACCTGGGCAGGGCCGTTCCCGCGGGCGCGAGCGTGGAGCCCATCACCCTCGACTCCGAGGACGGCCTCAACATCCTGCGCCACTCCGCCACCCACGTCATGGCCCAGGCCGTCCAGGAGATCTTCCCGGACGTCAACCTCGGCATCGGCCCCTTCATCACCGACGGCTTCTACTACGACTTCGGGGGCATCGACGCCGTCACCCCCGAGCTCCTGCGCGACATCGAGAAGCGCATGAAGCGCATCATCAAGGAGGGCCAGGCCTTCCGGCGCCGGGACATCACCGAGGCCGAGGGACGCGCCGAGCTCGCCGACCAGCCCTACAAGCTCGAGCTCATCACCACCAAGGGCGCCGGCGCCGAGAGCGCCTCGGTGGAGGTGGGCCGGGGCGGGCTGACCGTGTACGACAACGTGCGCCGCGACGGGACCGTGGCCTGGAAGGACCTGTGCCGCGGCCCCCACCTGCCCTCCACCCGGCTCATCGGCCAGGGCTTCGCCCTGACCAAGTCATCCTCCGCCTACTGGAGGGGCGACCAGCACGGGGACTCCCTCCAGCGCATCTACGGCACCGCCTGGGCCTCCAAGGAGGACCTGCGGACCTACCAGGAGCGCCTCAGGGAGGCCGAGCGCCGCGACCACCGCAGGCTGGGCGCCGAGCTCGACCTCTTCTCCTTCCCCGAGGAGATCGGTCCCGGCCTGGTGGTCTTCCACCCCAAGGGCGGCATGCTGCGCCACGAGATCGAGAGCCACGTGATCCGGCGGCACAAGGAGGCCGGGTTCGACTTCGTGCACACCCCCGAGATCTCCAAGGGCGGGCTCTTCCACACCTCGGGACACCTGCCCTACTACGCGGACACCATGTTCCCGCCCATGCTCGCCGACGAGGAGCGCGACGCGGCGGGCAGTATCACCAAGGCCGGGCAGGAGTACTACCTCAAGGCCATGAACTGCCCGATGCACAACCTCATCTTCCGCTCCCGGGGGCGCTCCTACCGCGAGCTGCCGCTGCGCTTCTTCGAGATGGGGCGCGACTACCGCTACGAGAAGTCCGGCGTGGTCCACGGGCTGACCCGCATGCGCGGGTTCACGCAGGACGACTCGCACACCTACTGCACCCCCGAGCAGGCCGGCCAGGAGATCCGCGCCCAGATCGACTTCTTCCTGTCCATCCTGTCCGACTTCGGGCTGAGCGACTTCTACCTGGAGCTGTCCACCCGCGACGACGGGGCCCGCAAGGACAAGTTCATCGGCTCCGAGGCGGACTGGGCCGCCGCCACCGCCGCCCTCCAGGAGGCCTGCGACGCCTCCGGCCTTCAGGTGGTCCCCGACCCGGGCGGCGCCGCCTTCTACGGGCCCAAGGTCTCCGTCCAGGTCAAGGACGCCATCGGCCGCACCTGGCAGATGTCCACCATCCAGTACGACTTCAACCAGCCCGAGCGCTTCGACCTGGAGTACACCGCCCCCGACGGCACCCGCCGGCGCCCCGTCATGATCCACTCGGCCAAGCTGGGCAGCGTGGAGCGGTTCATCGGTGTGCTCACCGAGCACTACGCGGGGGCCTTCCCGGCCTGGCTGGCCCCCGTCCAGGTGCGGCTCGTGCCCGTGGCCGAGGTGTTCGACGCCTACGTCGAGGACGTCGCCGCCCGCCTGCGGGCCGCGGGCGTGCGGGCGGAGACCGACCTGTCGGACGACCGCTTCAGCAAGAAGATCCGCAACGCCGCCAAGGAGAAGGTGCCCTTCACACTCATCGCCGGGGGCGACGACGTGGAGGCCGCCGCCGTCTCCTTCCGCTTCCGCGACGGCGGGCAGTGCAACGGCGTGCCGGTTCACGAGGCCGTGGCGCACATCACCGGCGTCATCGAGGCCCGCGTCAACGATCCGGTGGGGGAGAGGCTCATCCGTGACTGACCACCCCGAGGCCGGCGCCGTCGACCCGTCCACCGGGCCGGAGGCGTCCGCGGGCCGCCTGACGGGCCTGGAGGGCACCGTCGTGGACGGCGTGCGCATCGAGACGCCCTTCCAGCACGCCGACGTCCCCGACCCGTTCGGCCGGCTGTGGACGCCCCACCGCATGGTCTACATCGGCGGCCAGGACAGGCCCGAGGACTCCTCGCCCGGCCAGTGCCCCTTCTGCGCGGCGCCCGGGCGGCAGGACGGCCAGGCGCTGATCGTCCACCGCGGCGAGAGCGCCTACGTGCTGATGAACCTCTACCCGTACAACACCGGTCACCTGCTGGTGTGCCCCTACCGGCACATCTCGGACTGGACCGAGGCCTCGGACGCCGAGCGCATTGAGATCGGCAGGCTGACGGCCCGCGCCATGGAGGTCGTTCGCTCGGTGTCCCGCCCCCACGGCTTCAACCTGGGCATGAACCAGGGCGAGGTCGCGGGCGCCGGTATCGCCGCCCACCTCCACCAGCACATCGTTCCGCGCTGGACCGGCGACGCCAACTTCATGCCCATCATCGGCAAGACGAAGCCCGTTCCCCAGCTCCTGGGCGTCCAGCGCGACCAGCTCGCCGCCGCCTGGGACCGCGCTCCTGCGACTCCGACGAACGACGACTCTGTGTAAGGACTCCATGCTCGGACAGCACGGCCGAGGCCTGACCAAGGCACTATTCACCCCCCTCGCGCTCGCCATGGCCCGGGTGGGGATCACCCCTGACATGCTCACCGTGGCCGGCACGGTCCTGACGGTGGGAGTGGCCGTGGCGACCCTTCCGCAGGGCCGCTTCCTCGCCGGCCCGCCTCTGCTGGCGCTCGCCCTGGTGGGGGACTCCTTCGACGGGATTCTCGCCCGCGCCACGGGGCGCAGCTCGGTCTTCGGCGCCTTCCTCGACTCCACGCTCGACCGGCTCGCCGACGGTGCCGTCTTCGCCTCCCTGGCCGCCTGGGCGGCCCTGACCATGAGGACCGACAGCGCCGCGCTGCGCACGGTCACGGTCGGTCTCGCCCTGGCCTGCATCGTGCTGGCCGCGGCCGTGCCCTACGCCCGGGCCCGCGCCGAGTCCATCGGGGCCGTCGCCGCGGCCGGGATCGCCGAGCGCACCGATCGCCTGGTGGTCGCCCTCGTGGCGACCTTCGCGGTCGGGCTCGGGGCTCCCCAGTGGGTGCTGTCCGCGGCGCTCGGCTACGTGGCGCTGGCCTCCTTCATCACCGTCGTCCAGCGCATCGCCGTGGTCCGCCGTCAGGTGGCCGGCCGGGCTGCCCTCGCAGCCGGCGGTGAGGAGGCGGGCGCATGAGCACGGCGGTCAGCAGCCTGTACCGTTTCGCCTGGCGGCACGTGCCCGCGCTGCCGCCGCCGGTGGGCTACGGGCTGTTCCGCGCCGGGGCCGACGCCGCGTGGGGGCTGCACCGCCTGGGCGCCGGGGCCGCCGGCGTCGGGCAGCTGGAGAAGAACCTGGCGCGCGTCCTGCCCGCGCCCACGAGCCCCGGGCGCGTGCGGCGGGCCTCCCGGCAGGCGATGCGCTCCTACATGCGCTACTTCTACGAGGCCTTCGCCCTGGCCGGCATGAGCGAGGAGCAGATCCTGGCCCGTGTGCGGGCCGACGTGCCCCCGCAGGTGCACGCCGACCTGCAGCGGGACTCGATCGTGCTGGCCGTGGGCCACACGGGCAACTGGGACCTGGTGGGCGCCTGGGCGTGCCGGCGGCTGGCGACCGTGCTGACCGTGGCCGAGCGCCTCGAGCCGGCCGACCTGTTCGACCAGTTCGTCGCCTTCCGCGAGCGGCTCGGCATGAGGATCCTCGGCCAGGGCCGCGGCGAGAAGGTCTTCGACCGGCTCGTCGCCGCGGCGCAGGACGGGGGCCCCTACGTCATCCCGCTGCTGGCCGACCGCGACCTGTCGGCCTCCGGCGTGGAGGTGGACCTGTGCGGCCACACCGCGCGCTTCGCCGCCGGGCCGGCCGCGCTGGCGCAGCGCCTGGACCTGCCCCTGTACGTCGCCGGCATGCACTACGAGTCCCTGGCGGGCGAGCGCCGTCGGGCGGCGGGGTCGCGGTGGGGCCTGGTGCTGACCCTGCGGGAGGTGCCCCGGCCCCCGGGCCCGAGCGGGCCTGAGAGAGTCGTGGCTCACACGCGCGCCTGGGCGGCCGCCATGGGTCCGCTGCTCGCCGAGCACGCCGTCGACTGGCACATGCTCCAGCCGGTCTTCGACGCCGACCTCGACCACGAGCGGCTGGCGCGCAGCCGTGCGGCGCAGGAGGGGCGCGCATGAGGATCGGTCTGGTGTGCCCGTACTCGCTGGACGCGCCCGGCGGGGTGCAGGCCCATGTCATGGACCTGGCCGCCGAGCTGCGCGGGCGGCGCCACGATGTGCGGGTCCTGGCGCCGGCCGCAGCCGACTCCGACCTGCCCGAGTGGGTCACCTCGGCGGGCGACTCGATCGCCATCCCGTACAACGGCTCGGTCGCCCGCCTCAACTTCGGTGCGGCCGTGGCCCGGCGGGCGCGCCGCTGGCTGGACGCCTACGACTTCGACCTGCTTCACATCCACGAGCCCATCACCCCCAGCGTCGGCATGCTCGCCCTCCAGGCGGCCGCCTGCCCCGTCGTGGGCACCTTCCACGCCGCCATGGCCCGGTCCCTGGCCCGCGAGCTGCTCTCCCCGGCCACGGTGCCGCTCATGGAGCGGATCACCGCGCGCATCGCCGTGTCCGAGGAGGCCCGCCGCACCCTCATCCAGTACCACGGCGGCGACGCCGTGGTGATCCCCAACGGCGTCTACGTCGCCCCCTTCGCCGCCGCGGCCAGGGACGACCCGCGCTTCGCGGGCACCCCCGAGGCGCCCACGATCTCCTTCCTGGGGCGGCTGGACGAGCCCCGCAAGGGGCTGCAGGTACTGGCCGAGGCGGTTCCCGCCGTCCTGGAGCGCCTACCCGGGGCCCGCTTCCTCATCGCCGGTCGCGGCGAGGCCGGGGCCCAGCGCGCCGCCCTGTCCCGGTACGGTGAGGCCGTGACCTTCCTCGGCGGAATATCGGACGCGGACAAGGCGGCCATGCTCGCCTCGGCGTCGTGCTACGTGGCGCCGCAGACCGGCGGCGAGTCCTTCGGGATCGTGCTGGTGGAGGCCATGGCCGCGGGCACCCGGGTGGTCGCCTCGGACCTGGTGGCCTTCTCCGACGTCCTGGGCGCGGGTGCCTACGGGGCGCTGTTCCGCAACGGGGACGGAGCGGACCTGGCCCGCGCCGTGGTGGACACGCTCACCGACGCGCGCGCCGCGGACGCCAGGCGCGAGGCCGCCACCGCCGTCGTGGGCCGCTACGACTGGTCGGCCGTCACCGACTCCGTGCTCGACGTCTACGACATGGCGCTGTCCACCGCCCACACCCGGGTCACCGTCGCGCCGGGCGCGCGCACCATGGTGGGGCGTCTGCGCGACGCCCTGGAGGACTGAGCCGTGGCCGATGCCCTGCTGACCGCGCTCGCCACGGCGTTCGTCCTACTGGCCCTGGGGTGGTGCCTGTACGCCATGGCGCTGCGTGTGGACCGGCTCCACCGACAGGTGCTGGGCTCGCGGGCCACCCTGGAGGCCCAGCTGGTCCACCGCGGCCAGGCGGCCCTCGACCTGGCGGCCACCGGCGCCCTCGATCCGGCCTCCGCCCTCCTGCTGTCCCGCGCGGCGCACGACGCCCTGGACTGCGAGGGCCCGGTCGTCGAGGACGGCCTGGACCCCGATGACCGAGCCGCGTCCGACCGGCGCAGCCGGGCCCTGGTCGAGTCCGACCTGTCACGGGTCATCCGGGTGGTGCTCAACGTGCAGACTCGCGCGGCGCTGAGCGCACGCCCCCTGGCCGCCGACGCGCTCACGCGCCTGGACAAGGCCTGCTACCGGCTCGTTCTGGCGCGGCGGTTCCACAACACCCATGTGGCCGAGGCGCGGCGTCTGCGCTCCGGCGTCATCGTGCGCTGCCTGCACCTGGCCGGTCACGCGCCCATGCCCCAGACCTTCGACATTGACGACGACGCCGCCCCCACGGCGGGTCCCGTCACCGCTGCAGCAGACGATCCCACGAACGGAGACTCCGCATGAGCATGTCCCCGTCCCCCGCCAACGGCTGGTCCCCGCGCGCCGGCTACCGGCGCTCGGCCTACCCGGCGCCGGTGTCGGGCGCAGTGAGCACGGCGGGCCCGCCGCGGCTCTCCGAGTGGACCCCGCGGCTCGCCCCGGAGCACCGCCGCGGCCGCATCGCCACCATCGTGCTCAGCGTGCTCGGAGGCCTGGGCCTGCTCGCCATGCTCGTCGTCGTCTACTTCTCGGCCATGGAGTCGTCACGGGTCGCGACCCAGGAGACGTGGGTCGTCGTGGTGCTGGCGTCGGTGCTGGCGCTCATCCCGCTGATCATCGTCCTGGGGGCGGTCTGGTGGATCGACAGGTGGGAGCCCGAGCCCCCGGGCGTCCTGGCCGCCGCCTTCCTGTGGGGGGCGGGCGTGGCCACGGTGGTCTCGCTGGTGGTCAGCACATCGGCCTCCCTCCTGGTGGCCTCCTCCACCGGCAGCCCCTCCAGGGCGCAGTTCTTCTCCGCGGTGGTCTCGGCGCCCATCGGGGAGGAGTCCACCAAGGCCCTGGGCGTCCTCATCGTCTTCCTGGTCTGGCGGCGCACCTTCAACGGGCCCGTGGACGGCATCGTCTACGCCTGCGTCGTCGCCGAGGGCTTCGCCTTCGCGGAGGACATCCTGTACTTCGTCAGGTCGGCAAGCACCATCGACCTTCTCATCACCTTCGTGATGCGCGGACTCCTGTCGCCGTTCGCGCACCCGACCTTCACCGCCTGCACGGGACTCGCCATCGGCGCGAGCGCGCGCATGCGCTCCCCCCTGGCCTGGATCTGGATGACGCCGCTGGGCCTGGCGTGCGCGATCGTGCTGCACGCCTTCTGGAACGGCGTCGTCTGGGGCAGGGACGACATAGGGCAGGCGTTCGTCCTCTACCTCGTCGTCGAGGTGCCCTTCTTCATCGCCTGGGCCGGCCTGGTGGTCTGGCTGCGGTGGAGCGAGCGGATGAATATGCGGGCCCGCCTGTACGACTACCACCGGGCCGGGTGGTACAGCCCCGCCGAGATCACCATGCTCACCACCGGCTCGGGACGCGCGGCGGCCAGGCGGTGGGCCAGGAGCCGGGGACCGCGGGCGTCCGACGCCATGAGGGCCTTCCTGAAGACGTCCTCGGCACTGGCGCAGCTGCGCCAGCAGGCGCTCGACGGCCACGCCGAGGCCGACTTCGCCGCGCAGGAGGCGTCTCTGCTGGAGAAGATGTCGTCGTCGCGCCGTGTCTTCACCGGCCAGACCTGAGTACCGCCCGACCATGCCCTCAACAGCCCCCGGCGGCCCCGGCGGCCCCGGTTGCAGGAGCCGGGCCGTGGCGGACAGCGCTGCGGCGCCGGACCTGGCCGATGACGGCCGGGACCCCCGCCGCGTACCGGAGAACTGGCGCGAGCTCATCGACCCCGACGAGTGGGCCCTCAACCACGAGGGACTGCCCGCGCGCCGCGCCGCCCGCGTCATCGTCCTGCGCGAGGTCCCCGCCCGGGCGGTGCTGCTGGCGGTCGGGCACGACTTCGCCGACGCCGGGCGCTCCTGGGCCTTCACCCCCGGAGGCGGCCTCATGCCGGGCGAGAGCCCGATGCAGGGGGCGCTGCGCGAGCTGGCCGAGGAGACCGGCATCCGCCTGACCGGCTCCGACCTGGAGGGGCCCGTCGTCGAGCGGAGCGCGCACTTCGCCTTCAACCTGGTCACCTGCCGCCAGGACGAGCTGTTCTACCTCGCCCGGCTCGATGCCGTCCTGGCCGCACGCGCCGATGCCGCGCGCGACCAGGACGGCCAGATGGACCGCAGCGGGTGGACACCGCTGGAGCGCGACGTCCTCGACTCGCTGCGCTGGTGGCCCCTCGACGAGCTCGACGCCGCCGTCGGGGCGGGCATGGTCGTCCACCCGCAGGCTCTGCCGGCGCTGGCCCGGCGGCTGCTGCGCGGGTGGGACGGGAAGGTGCTCACCATCCGCGAGGAGGGCGGTGACTGAGCGCGGGGCCGGGCGGCGTTAGGATGTCCGAGGTTCTGCCGTGGGCCGTATCGGTCCGCGGTCGCAGCGTGGCGTCCCCGCCCGGGACGCGTACCCGGATCGATACCCAGGAGAACACATGTCGGGACACTCCAAGTGGGCCACCACCAAGCACAAGAAGGCCGCCATCGACGCCAAGCGCGGCAAGCTCTTCGCCCGTCTGATCAAGAACATCGAGGTGGCGGCGCGCACCGGCGGCGCCGACCCCGCCGGCAACCCCACGCTCTTCGACGCCATCCAGAAGGCCCGGAAGAACTCCGTGCCCGCCGACAACATCACCCGTGCCGTCAAGCGCGGCAGCGGCGAGGAGGCCGGGGGCGCGGACTGGCAGACCATCATGTACGAGGGCTACGGTCCCGCCGGCGTGGCCTTCCTGGTGGAGTGCCTCACCGACAACCGCAACCGCGCCGCCTCCGACGTCCGTGTGGCCTTCACCCGCACCGGCGGCAGCCTCGCCGACCCCGGCTCGGTCGCCTACAACTTCTCCCGCAAGGGCGTGGTCGAGATCGGCAAGGCCGATGGCGTCGACGAGGACACGATCCTCATGGCCGTCCTGGACGCGGGCGCCGAGGAGGTCCTCGAGGGCCCGGAGTCCTTCGAGGTCATCAGCGACCCCTCGGACCTGGTCGCCGTGCGCAGCGCCGTGACCGAGGCGGGCATGGAGTACGACTCCGCCGAGTCCCAGTTCGTCGCCGCCACCAAGGTGGAGGTCGACCTCGACGGCGCCCGCAGGGTCCTGCGGCTCGTCGACGCCCTGGAGGACCTCGACGACGTCCAGAACGTCTTCACCTCGGTGGACATCTCCCCTGAGGTCGCCTCGCGTCTCGACGACGAGTGAGCCCCTCCTGACTCCCGTCGCCCACCTCGCCTCCGCGCGCGCCGTCGTCGTCCAGCAGCGGGTGCTCGGGGTCGACCCCGGCCTGACCCGCTGCGGTCTGGGCTGTGTGGACATCGACCCCCGCCGTCGGGCCCGGCTCGTGGAGGTGGGAGTCGTGCGCACGCCGCCCTCGCAGAGCCCCGAGCTGCGCCTGCTCGCGATCTTCGAGGCGCTCGAGGACTGGATCGCCCGGCTCGGCCCGACGGCCGTGTCCGTCGAGCGCGTCTTCGCCCAGGACAACCTGCGCTCGGTCATCGCGGTCGCCCAGGTCATGGGGGTGGTCATGACGGCCGGCGCCCGGGCGGGCCTGGAGGTCGCCCAGCACACGCCCAGCGAGGCCAAGGCCGCGGTCACCGGCTCGGGCACCGCCTCCAAGTCCCAGGTCCAGGCCATGGTCCAGCGGATCCTGGGGCTGGCCGAGCCCCCCAGGCCGGCCGACGCCGCCGACGCCGTCGCCCAGGCGATCTGCCACGGCTGGCGCGGGGGAGGCACGGGCGTGGACGGGGCCACCGAGATGGTCTCGGCCGGCGGCTCGGTGCGGGCATCGGCGCGCACCCCCGCCCAGCAGAGGTGGGCGGCCGCGCAGGCCGCCGCCCGGCGCACCGGCGCCGTCGATCCCAGGTACCGGCGGAGAGCGCCGTGACACGGCGAGCTGCGTGCGCACCGGCGCCGACGGCAGACTCACCGCCCGCCCGCTGCTAGCCTGTGAACAGGCGTTCGATCCATCGCTACCCAAGGAGCTCACCGGCATGATCGCCTCACTGCGCGGAAACGTCCTCGAGGTCTCGCTGACCGGGGCGGTCATCGAGGTCGGCGGCGTTGGCGTCGCCTTCCAGGCGACGCCCGCCACCCTGGCCGGGCTGCGCACCGGCCAGGAGGGCTTCGTCCACACCGAGCTCGTCGTCCGGGAGGACTCCCTGACCCTGTTCGGCTTCGCCGACGCCGACGAGCGCCACTGCTTCCGTGTGCTGCTGGGGGCCAAGGGCGTGGGCGCCAAGCTGGCCCTGGCCGTGCTCGCGGTCCACACCCCCGACGCCCTGCGCCGGGCGGTCGCCGGCCAGGACGTCGCCGCGCTCAAGCGCGTGCCGGGCCTGGGGCCCAAGGGGGCGCAGCGCGTCATGATCGACGTCGGCGACAGGCTCGGCGCCCCTGCCGGCGAGGAGCCCGCGCCTGCGGCGGCCCCGGCGACCGGTGCGGGGCAGCCGAACCCGGACGTCGTCGGCGCCCTGGTCCAGCTCGGATGGAACGAGGCGATCGCGTCCCGGGCCGTGGCCGCTGTCGAGATGGAGCGCTCGGAGCAGGGGGCCGAACCTAGCGTGCCCGAGCTGCTGCGCGCCTCCCTGCGCCGGTTGGGGGGCGGCCGTGGCTGACGCATCGGCATCATCCGCGCCCGCACCTGGGCAGGGGCCCTCGGACCGGCTGGTGACGGGCGGCGCCGACGACGTCGAGCGCGCCGCCGAGGCGGCCCTGCGCCCCAAGCGCCTGGAGGACTTCGTGGGCCAGCGGGTCGTGCGCGACCAGCTCTCGGTCGTGCTGCGGGCCGCCCTGGCGCGCGGCGACCCTCCCGACCACGTCCTGCTGTCGGGCCCGCCCGGCCTGGGCAAGACGACCCTGGCCATGATCATCGCCGCCGAGGTCGAGGGCTCCCTGCGCCTGACCTCCGGTCCCGCCATCCAGCACGCCGGCGACCTGGCCGCGATCCTGTCCTCCCTGGAGGAGGGCGACGTGCTGTTCATCGACGAGATCCACCGCCTGGCCCGCACCGCCGAGGAGATGCTCTACCTGGCCATGGAGGACTACCGGGTCGATATCGTCGTGGGCAAGGGGCCGGGCGCGACATCCATCCCGCTGACACTGCCCGTCTTCACGGTCGTCGGCGCGACCACCCGCGCGGGTCTGCTGCCGGCGCCGCTGCGCGACCGCTTCGGCTTCACCGGCCACCTGGAGTACTACGACCCGGACGATCTGGTTCGCATTATCGTCCGCTCCGCCGGCCTGCTGGGCGTGAGCATCGAGGCCGAGGCGGCCCAGGAGCTGGCCCGCCGCTCGCGCGGCACGCCCCGTATCGCCAACCGCCTGCTGCGCCGCGTCCAGGACTGGGCCGAGGTGCACGGCACCCCGGGGCGCCTGGACCTGCGGGCGGCCCGCGGCGCCCTGAAGGTCTTCGAGGTGGACGCCCTGGGCCTGGACCGCCTGGACCGCGCGGTGCTTCGCGCCCTGTGCTCCCGCTTCTCCGGCAGCCCGGTGGGCCTGACGACGCTGGCGGTCAGCGTGGGGGAGGAGCCCGAGACCATCGAGACCGTGGCCGAGCCCTTCCTCTTCCGGGAGGGACTGATCGTGCGCACCCCCCGGGGCCGCATGGCCACGCAGGCCGCCTACAAGCACCTGGGCATGAGTGCCCCCGATGCCGGGCTCCTGTTCACCTGAGCCGGGCGCGCCGGTGCCGTATGGTGGTTCCGTCCCGTGATCATCGCGGCGGTCATGTCTCACACGCGCAGGTGTCGGCAGGTGGCCTAGACTCTGCACGGTCGTTCCTCTTCGCCAGAGGATCTCTTGAACGGAAGTCGCCTCTATGAATCAACAGATGCTCATCATGATTGTCGTCATGATACTCGCCTTCTGGGGCCTGTCGCGCTTCTCGCGCTCGCAGCAGAAGAAGATGCTCGCCGAGCAGGAGCGCCGCACCAACGAGGCGCTCGTACCCGGGAACTGGGTGCGCACGCGCGCCGGCTTCTACGGCACCGTGGTCGAGGTCAGCGGCGACGTCGTGACTCTTGCCACACCGCTGGGCGACGAGTCGCTGTGGGCCAAGGCGTCGATCGTCGGTGCGGAGGAGCCGCCCTTCGCGGCTGAGCCCGAGGTCGGCGACGGGGACGAGTCTGAAGCCGGCGACGGGAACGACACCGAGCACGGCGACGCGGCTGAGCCCGAAGCCGGTGACGCGGTTGAGTCCGAGGTCGGCGACGGGGACGACACCGTCGACTCTGTTGACTCTGTTGACACGGCATCCGCGGCCGGCGACGCGACGGACTCCGACGACGAGGCTCCTCGGACCTGAGCCCGCCAGACACACCCGACCGAGCGGCGCGAGCCGCACCATCTCCTGAGGAAGGGACCGCGTGTCCACCAAGCAGACGAAGCATCCGGGGCGCCGCCTCGTGATGCTGCTTCTCATCATTGTGATCGGCTTCGCCGGGCTCTACGCCGGCGCCGCCACCGGCCGCACGTCCATGACACCGGGCCTGGCGCTGGACCTGGAGGGCGGGACCCAGATCATCCTGACGCCCACAACGTCGGACGGCTCCGAGATCACCGATGAGGACGTCAACCAGGCCATCGAGATCATTCGCCAGCGCGTGGACGCCTCCGGCGTCGCGGAGGCGCAGATCTCGCGCCAGGGCGGGCAGAACATCGTGGTCTCACTGCCGGGATCCCCCAGCCAGGACACGCTCGAGCTGGTGCGCACCTCCGCGGTGCTCTACTTCCGGCCGGTCATCCGGATCATCCAGGGCAGCGCGAGCGCGTTCGCCGACAGCTACAACCAGCGGCTCGCCCAGGCCTCCGCCTCACCGGCTCCCAGCGACGCGGCGAGCGAGGCCCCTACCGACGGCGAGGCGAGCGAGACTCCCACCGACGCCGCGAGCGAGGCCCCCACCGACGCCGCGGAGGAGCCGACCGATGCGGCGAGCGAGGCCCCCGCCGAGGGCGAGGCGAGCGAGACTCCCACCGACCAGCCGACCCCCGTCACCGCCGAGGAGGTGGCCACGCAGGCCGCGGACGTCAACCGCGACGGGACCATCAGCGAGGAGCCGCTGCCGGCGACGTCGGAGGACACCTCCTCGGACTCCTGGATCAGCGAGAAGATGATCTACGACGCCTACATGCTGGACTGCACGGCGCCGGACAACCTCACCGGCGAGACGCAGGACCCGGCCGAGGCCGTCATCTCCTGCGCCAAGGACGGCACGGGCAGGGCCTACATCCTCGGCCCTGCGGACATCGCGGGCACCAATATCGCCAACGCGGCCTCCGGCCTGGAGACCACCAGCCAGGGCACCACCACCAACAAGTGGGTCGTCTCCCTGGAGTTCAACTCCGAGGGCACCGAGGAGTTCTCCGCGGTCTCCGAGCGCCTCATCGCCTACCGGGACAAGGCGTCGGCCACCGGTGGTCAGGCCAACCCGCAGTCCACGGACTCCCAGAAGGCGCAGTTCGCCATCGTGCTGGACGGGCTGACCATCATGGCCTCGGGGTTCAACCCCGACGTCACCAGCGCCATCACCGACGGCCGGGTCCAGATCACCGGCGGCTTCACCCAGGCGCAGGCCAACACGCTGGCCAACCAGCTGTCCTTCGGATCTCTGCCGCTGAGCTTCACCGTCCAGTCCGAGCAGCAGATCTCCGCCACCCTGGGCACCGAGCAGCTGCGCAACGGCCTGATCGCCGGGCTCGTCGGCTTCGCCCTCATCATCGTCTACCTCGCCTGGCAGTACCGCGGACTGAGCGTGGTCGCGGTCGCGTCCCTCATGATCGCGGCCGCCACAACCTACCTGGCGATCGCGCTGCTGAGCTGGGCGATGGGCTACCGCCTGTCCCTGGCGGGCGTGGCGGGACTCATTATCTCCATCGGGATCACGATGGACTCCTTCATCATCTACTTCGAGCGCGTGCGCGATGAGGTCCGCCACGGCCGCACTCTGGTGGCAGCCGTGGACGAGGGATGGAAGCACGCCCGCCGGACGATCATCGTCTCCGACACCGTCAACCTGCTGGCCGCCGTCGTGCTGTACTTCCTGGCCGTGGGCGGCGTGCAGGGCTTCGCCTTCACCCTGGGCGTGACCACGGTGGTGGACCTGGCGGTCATCGTCCTGTTCACCCACCCGATGATGGTGTGGATCCTGCGTTTCGCCTTCTTCGGCAAGGGCCACCGCCTGTCGGGCCTGGACCCCGAGCACCTCGGGGCGCGCTCGCTGGCCGCCTACGGGAAGGGCCGCCAGGCCGTCATCGACTCCGCCGTCGGCACCCTGGCCCGCCGCAAGGCCGAGGCCCGCAGGAAGGCGAGCGCCGGGCAGGAGCAGGACTCGGCCGAGGGCGTCCAGGCGGATGCGCAGAGCGAGGACGCGGCCGTCGACTTCGACCTGACCACCGGAAAGGACGGTGAGACGGAGTGATCTCCCTCGCCGCGCTGGGCAACGACCTCTACTCGGGCAGGACCTCCCTGCCCTTCATCGCCAGGCGACGCCTGTGGTACACCGTCGCCGTCGTCGTCATCGCCGTTTCCGCCGTGCTGGTGGTCAAGCCCGGGCTCAACCCCGGCATCGACTTCAAGGGCGGCTCCGAGATCACCGTCACCGGGGTGAGCGACCCCTCCGAGAGCACGGCCAACGACGTCCTGGCGGACAAGGGCCTGTCGTCGGGCTCCAGCGTGACGACCATGGGATCGTCCTCCGTACGGGTCCAGGCCAACGAGCTGGACAAGTCCCAGCTCGACGACCTGGCCTCGGCGCTGGCCTCCGCCTACGGCGTGGACCCGGGCAACGTGTCGGCCACCACGATCGGCCCGACCTGGTCGGCGGACGTGACCAGCAAGGCGGCTCGCGGCCTGGTGCTCTTCTTCCTGCTCGTGGGCGGCCTCATCTGGGTCTACTTCCGCACGTGGAAGATGGCCGTCGCGGCCCTGCTCGCCCTGAGCCACGACATCGTCGTCACCATCGGCATCTACGCCGCCTCGGGCTTCGAGGTCACCCCCGCCACCATTATCGGCGTGCTGACCATTCTGGGGTACTCCCTGTACGACACGGTGGTCGTCTTCGACAAGATCCGTGAGAACACCTTCCACTACGAGGCGCAGACGCGCTCAACCTACGCCGAGCTGGCCAATCTCGCGGTCAACCAGACCTTCATCCGTTCGATCAACACCTCGGTGGTGGGTGTCCTGCCCGTCGCCTCCCTGCTGGTGGTCGGCGCCTTCATCCTGGGCGCGGGCACCCTGCGCGACATTGCGCTGACCCTGTTCATCGGCATGATCGCAGGAACGCTGTCCTCGATCTTCCTGGCCACGCCGCTGCTGGTCGACCTGCGCAGCCGCGAGAAGGGCATTGTCGAGCAGGCGGAGCGCGTCGCGGCCGCCCGCGCTGAGCGCACCGCCCAGGCGGGCGGGGACGAGGAGGTCCTGGCCGCATTGGCCGCCGAGCCCCTGGCCTCCCCCCTGGTCCCGGGCCACCACCTGGGAGTGTCCGCCCAGCCCAAGAGGAAGAAGAGGCGCTCATGACGACCCCG
>ERZ772964.438-NODE-438-length-18898-cov-7.72154_pt1 | contig 18898 bp, 17 predicted proteins | sample MGYA00580675_ERZ772964 | MGnify/ENA primary metagenome ERZ772964 (study PRJEB29015, sample SAMEA2737941) | human oral metagenome | biome: human oral; feature: human-associated habitat; material: dental | place: China | collected 2139 ... | reverse complement strand
GCGCAAGCTTGCGGGGACGGGGCGGGAAGGCCCTGCGCACCGCCACGGGCGCGGCGCCCGGCGCCCTGGGCGCCGTCGGCGGCGACCACCGCTGATGCCGGTGCCGCTCTAGTCCTCCAGCGCCTCGGCGCACCGGACGAGCGCCTCGTGCAGCGCGCGGCGCTGGCCCACGGTGAGCCTGGAGACCATCTGCTGCTCGATCTCGCCGATGCGCTCCGAGGCCAGGTCCAGGAGCCGCCGTCCATCGGGAGTGAGCACGACGGGGAGCGCCCGTCCGCCGGAGGGGCGCTCCGCCCGCGCCACGAGTCCGCGGGACTGGAGTCCCCGGAGGAGCGCGCTCATCGTCTGCCTGGTCACGAAGGCGCTGCGGGCCAGCTCCGAGCTGGACGTCCCCGGTGTGCGGGCGAGGAGCTCGAGGCAGACGTACTGCGGGGTCGTGAGTCCCAACGGGTGCAGCGCCTCGTCCATTCGCGAGCGCAGGGCCGCCCGGGTCTGCTTCAGGCGGTAACCGACCAGGTTCTCGAGTCCGGGTTCTCCTTGATTCATGTGAGCATCCTGACATACTGGGGTGAACAGATGTCAGAACACTGACATACATTCACGAGAAGGAGTCCACGCCCATGACGGTGACAGGTCCTGATTTCATCGCTCTCCAGGTGCGCGATCCCGAGCACTCCGCACAATTCGAGACCGTGCTCGGCCTTCGCCGCGCCCCGAAGGCCCCGTCCGGTGCCGTGGTGTTCGCCAGTTCGCCCGTTCCCTTCGCAGTGCGCGAGCCCCTGCCCGGCGTCGATCTCGACGAGGGGCGTCCCGGCCTCGGAGTCGCGCTGTGGATGCACTGCGACGACGTGAAGGGGCTCCACGCCAGGCTCGTCGAGGCCGGCACCCCGATCCTGAACGGGCCCGCGGAGGGGCCCTTCGGCCTGGCACTCACCTTCGCCGACCCCGACGGCCATGCGGTGACCGTGCACGACCGGGGCTGAGCGGGACCACCTCGGAGCCGCGTCGGCGGGGGCGACCGCTGCGGCTGCGCCGATCCCGACCCGAGGCGCGGCGCACAGGGCGGCGCACGGGGCGGGGCATTCGTCCTCGTGGTGCCCGTGCTGCGGGAACGACCCGTGGAGCGGGCACCGGGGCGGCGCCCCGGGCCCTGATGCCGATCCGCCCGGCTCGCGGCGAGACCGCCCGTGAGCCGCCGGCGACTGCGGGAGAATACCCGTGTGAAGCAGGACGGGACGGACGATGACCGGGACGACGAGGACGAGGTGGACGAGCTGGTCGCGGACTGGCGCCGGGAGCGTCCCGAGCTGGACGTCTCGAGCCTCGAGATCTGGTCGCGCATCTCCCGCCTGGCCGCCCTCCTCGTCAAGGAGCGGGCCCGGGCCTACGCCGAGCACGGCCTGACCGTCTGGGAGTTCGACGTCCTGTCGGCGCTGCGCAAGCTCGGCGCCCCGTACAGCACCAGCGTCGGTCACCTCATCCGGGACAACCACGTCACGAGCGGCACCATGACGAACCGCCTCGACCGGCTGGCCGGGCGCGGCATGATCACCCGGCACGCCGACCCGCACGACCTGCGCAGCAGGACCATCGAGCTCACCCCGCTCGGTCTCGAGCGCGTCGACGCGGCCATCGAGAGCCTCGTCGCGGTGGAGTCGCGCATGCTCGACGGCCTGGCCGTCGATCGCGACCAGCTCGTCCGGCAGCTGCGAGCGCTGCTGACCGTTCGTCGTCAGGGGCCGCGCTAGCGGCCGGCCCCGCGCCTCCTCGTGCTCACCGCGACGGTGATCACGACGGGGACGAGGACTGCGGCGAGCCCGAGCGTCACGAGGATCACCAGCCCCAGGTGCTCCCCGGGCGAGGTGTCGATCACGGTGTGCACGCGCTGGTACGGCGAGTCGGAGGTGGCCCGGGCGAAGGCGTAGTCGTCCGTGATGGCCCCGGGGCTCAGTCGGCCCCCGTAGGCGCTCAGCCAGACCTGGTCCGAGCCGTCGAAACCGGTCTCCAGGCCCGCGTCGGAGGCCCTCACCCGGCCGGAGAAGAGCCGTTCGAGCGGCTCGGCGGGGGCGGCCTGCCGGCTGATGTCCATCTGGTGGGCGGCCACGACGTACAGACTCACCCACTGGTCCGCGGCGGCCATCGAGCTCAGCCTGATCGGGTAGACCGGCTCGGTCGTGTCGAAACTCAGGCTCATCGGCGGCAGGGCCTCGTCGAAGCTCTCGTCGGCCGCCTGCGGGGTCAGTTTCACCGCGAGGATGCGCCAGCCCTGGTCCAGATAGTCCTGGAAGGGCCCGACCAGGTCGGAGCGGTCGGGGTAGCCGTTGTCGACCAACCAGGTGGTGAGCGCGCCCGCGTCGTCGCCGGACAGGGTCACCACGTCGAAGGGGCCGACCGTCGTGCTCGACTCCACCCGCACCGCGTCGTCAGAGCCGCCGACCGAGTCGGATGCCCTCCTCGAGTCGCCGTCGGGCAGCCTGGGGGTCCAGTCCTTCACGTACTCGATGCGCGGGAGCGAGTCGTTGCGCAGATCCACGATGGTGTCGGTGGAGCCCAGCTCGATGCCGGTGCCCGCCGGTGCCGGCATGATCCAGGCGAGGTCGTCGGCGCCGGCGTCCATCGACATGACCATCGTGATGGTCTCGCGCGAACCGTCCCAGGTCAGCACGCTCGTCTCGCCGGTGACGTGGCTGTCGGCGTTGTCGACGACGGCGCCGCAGGCGCAGGCCGCGGCCGGGCGGGGCACGAGCCACAGCGCGCCCGAGAGGGCCAGCACGAGGAGCAGTCGCAGCGCGGCGGTCGGTGAGCGTCGGGGCGCGCCCCGACGGGGAGCTGTTGCGATCATGTCAGCACGATACCGGCGGGGCGCCGGCCCCGCCGGGCGGGCCGTTCACCCGCCCTGCGCGGTGCGGCTCATGGGCCACCGCGTCACCGGCCGAGGCGCTGCGGCACGGCTACCCCTGCGCGGTGCGGCTCATGAGCTTCGGCGCGTGCTCCATGCTCGCCAGGCCGTTCCAGGCCAGGTTGACCAGCTCGGCGGCGACCCGCTCCTTGCCGGGCTCCCGGCGGTCGACCCAGGCCAGCCCGGCCGAGCCGACCATGCCCACCAGCCCGTGCGCGTAGACGCCGGCGAGCGCCGGGTCGTAGCCGCGGCGCACGAGCGGGGGACGCAGGAGGTCCTCGACCTTGTCGGCGATGTGGTCGAGGATGAGGGCGAACGATCCGCTCGTGGAGCCGACGGGGGAGTCGCGGGAGATGATGCGGAAGCCCTCGGGGCGCTCGTCGATGTAGCTGAGCAGGGCGATCGTGCCGCGCTCGATCACCGCGCGGTAGCTCGTCGAGGGCTTGGCGATGGCGGTCATGATCGCGTCGTCGAGGGTGCGCAGCTCGCGGTCGGCGACGACCGCGTAGAGGCCCTCCTTCGAGCCGAAGTGCTCGTAGACGACCGGCTTGCTCACCCCGGCGTGCGAGGCGATCTCCTCGACGCTGGCGCCCTCGAAGCCGCGTTCGGAGAAGAGCGCGCGAGCCACGCCCAGCAGCTGCTCGTGACGCTCGCTGCTGCTCATCCTGGTGCGCTTGCGGCTCGGCTCGACGCGATTCATGGGCCGAAGTCTACGGGGCGGGTCGGTGCCGGAGCGGCCGGCGCGGGCTGGGTCACTTCGTGCTCAGCCAGCCCGCCGGGCGCAGCTCGTCGAGCACGCGGTCGGCGACGCCGAGGGTGGTCGAGAAGATCGCCATGCGGATGAGCAGGCCGTTGTCGGTCTGGTGGAAGACCGCCAGGCCGGGCCAGCCGTCGACGTCGGGCGACAGGTCGAAGGAGTTGTGCCGGGAGTCGCGCGGCAGCGGGTGCATGATGATCGACTCGGGGCGGGCCGCCTCGTCGAGGATGGCGCGGTTGAGCAGATCGCCGGTCAGGTGGACCCGCTGCTCGTCCTCCTCCGAGAGGCGCTCCTTCTGCACACGGGTGCAGTAGATGACGTCGGCCGGGGCGATGGCCTCCTGCACCGAGTCGCACTCGACGATCGCATTGCCGCCGGCGTGGACTAGGTCGAAGAACTCGGTCGGCAGGGCCAGGGCCGGCGGGCCGAAGACCCGGAAGCTCACGTTCTCGAACAGGCCGAGGATCGCCAGCAGCGAGTGCACCGTGCGGCCGTAGCGCAGGTCGCCGAGGACGGCGATCGTCGCGCCGTCGATCGACTTGCCGCGGGCGGCGAGCTCGGCGCGCATGGTGAAGACGTCGAGCAGCGACTGGCTGGGGTGCTCGCCCGAGCCGTCGCCGGCGTTGATGACGGGGACGACGGAGGCCTGCGCGAACCGGGCCACCGAGCCGGTGTCGGGGTGGCGCACGACGAGGGCGTCCGAGTAGCCCGAGACGACGCGGGCGGTGTCGTGGATCGACTCGCCCTTGGCCATCGAGCTGAAGGTGAAGCCGGTCGTCGAGACGACCGAGCCGCCGAGGCGGTGGAAGGCGGACTCGAAGGACAGGCGCGTGCGGGTGCTGGGCTCGAAGAAGAGGCTGCCGAGGTTCGCCCCCTCCAGGACGCGGCACACCCGCGTGCCGCGTCCGACGGGGCGCAGCGCCTCGGCGAGGTCGAGGAGGGCGCCGAGGGACGCGCGGTCCAGCTGGTTGACGCTCAGCAGGTGCTGGCCGGGGCCGAAGGGGGGAAGCGTGGAAGTGCTGGAAGGGTTGTCCGTGCTCACGGAACCCCAGCCTAGAGGATGGGCGGGCCGCCGCCGCGCCCGACGGGGCGTTCGACCCGCTCACCCGCCGGGCCCTACACTGGCAGCGGTCGCCGATGGGCGATCCTTCCCTGGTTGGTCTGCCGGTAGGGCCCGCCTGACTTTGAATCAGGATCAGCGACGCAGGTTCGACTCCTGCCCAGGGAGCGCGACGGCGCTCCGGTCGAGACGCCTCCGGCGGACGGCCGCGGGAGGCCGGCGCGGGCGGTCGTCGGGCCGTCCCCCACGAGTCGGGCCGGGGGCCCAGGAGGAATCATGTCCACTGATCCGCAGATCTTCCCGCAGGGCGCAGGCCGGCCGGACGGCGTCGGCGTCTCGGCGGTCATCGTGCTCGCCGCGGGCGGGGGCACCCGCATGAAGTCGCGCACCTCCAAGCTGCTGCACCGCGTGGCCGGGCGCCCCCTGCTGAGCTACGCCGTCCAGGCCGCCGGCTCCCTCGAACCCGACCGGCTCGTCGTCGTCGTCGGCCACGAGCGCGAGCAGGTGCAGGCCCACCTGGCCGAGTTCGCCCCCGAGGTCTCCATCGCCGTGCAGGAGCACCAGAACGGCACCGGCGACGCCGTGCGCGCCGGCCTGTCGGTGCTGCCCGACGACCTCGACGGCGTCGTCGTCGTCACCTACGGCGACGTGCCGATGCTCTCGGGCGCGACGCTGGCCGAGCTGGTCGCCGCCCACGAGGCGGAGGACAACGCCGTCACCGTCCTCACCGCCGTCGTGGACGACCCGACCGGCTACGGGCGCGTCGTCCGCTCCGGCGGGGCCGTCGAGCGCATCGTCGAGCAGCGAGACGCCTCGCCCGACGAGGCCGTCATCCGCGAGATCAACTCCGGCATCTACGTCTTCGACGCCGCCACCCTGCGCGAGGGCCTGTCCGGACTGACCTCCGACAACGCCCAGGGCGAGCTCTACCTCACCGACGTCATCGGTTTCGCCAACGCCGCCGGCCGCCGCGTCGGCGCCCACCGGATCGACGACGTCTGGCAGACCGAGGGCGTCAACGACCGCGTCCAGCTGGCGGCCATGAACGCCGAGATGAACCGGCGCATCTGCGAGCACTGGATGCGCGAGGGCGTCACCATCGCGGACCCCCGCACCACCTGGATCGAGGACGACGTCGCCCTCGAGCCCGACGTCACCCTGCTGCCCGGCACCCAGCTGCTGGGCGCCACGAGCGTCGCCGCCGGCGCCGTCGTCGGCCCCGACACGACGCTGCGCGACGTCGAGGTCGGCGAGAACGCCCACGTCATCCGCACCCACGGCGAGCTGGCCGTCATCGGCCCGAACGCCGACGTCGGCCCCTGGGCGCGGCTGCGTCCGGGCACCGAGCTGGGCGCCGGCGGCAAGATCGGCACCTTCGTCGAGACGAAGAACGCCCGCATCGGCGCCGGCTCCAAGGTGCCGCACCTGACCTACTGCGGCGACGCGATCCTCGGGGAGGGCGTCAACGTCGGCGCCGGCACGATCTTCGCCAACTACGACGGCGCCCACAAGTCCACGACGCACCTGGGCGACGACGTCTTCATCGGCTCGAACTCGGTGCTCGTCGCGCCGGTCGACATCGCCGACGGCGCCTTCATCGCGGCCGGCTCGGCCGTCACCCAGGACGTCCCCGCCGGCGCCCTGGGGGTGGCCCGCTCGCACCTGCACGTCTCGAACGGCTGGGTCGCCAGGACCCGCCCCGGCTCCAAGGCCGACCGGTCGGCGGCGGCCCACGAGGGTGGAATCCACCCGGCCGTCCAGGCGAGCCGTGATGTACTTGAGGCCGACGCCGCCGAGAAGGCCGAGGGCGGGCACTGAGCCCGGCCGGGGCCGGCGGCGCACGAGACAGTCGAGGGCGGGGGGAACCAACGGGATGACCGGGGTCAAGCGCAACGACGAGAAGCACCTGATGCTCTTCTCGGGCAGGGCGTATCCGGAGCTCGCCCGGCGGGTCGCCGACCTCATGGAGGTCGAGCTGGCGCCCCAGCGCCTCATCACCTACGCCAACTCCGAGATCTACGTGCGCTTCAACGAGTCGGTGCGCGGCTGCGACGCCTTCGTCATCCAGTCGCACCCGGCCCCCGTCAACGAGGCGATCATGGAGCAGCTCATCATGGTCGACGCCCTGCGCCGCGCCTCGGCCCGGCGCATCACCGTCGTCGCCCCCTGCTTCCCCTACGCCCGCCAGGACAAGAAGCACCTGGGCCGCGAGCCCATCTCGGCGCGCCTCATGGCCGACCTGTTCTCGGCGGCCGGCGCCGACCGCATCATGGCGGTCGACCTGCACGCCGCCCAGATCCAGGGCTTCTTCAACGGCCCCCTCGACCACCTCACCGGCCTGCCGGTGCTGGCCGACTACGTCGAGAAGAAGTACTCGGGCCAGGACATGGTCGTCGTGAGCCCCGACGCCGGCCGCGTGCGCCTCGCCGACCAGTGGAGCGACCGCCTGCACATCCCGCTGGCCATCATCCACAAGCGCCACGACCCGACGACCGCCAACGAGGTGAAGGTGCACGAGGTCGTCGGCGAGGTGGCGGGGCGCACCTGCCTGCTCGTCGACGACATGATCGACACGGCGGGCACCATCTGCCAGGCCGCGCAGGCCCTCATCGAGCACGGCGCCGCCAAGGTGATCGCCGCCGCCACCCACCCGATCCTGTCGGGCCCGGCCCAGGAGCGCCTCAACGCGACGCCGTTCGAGGAGATCGTCGTGACGAACACGCTGCCGCTGGCCGAGGGCGTCGACGTCCCGCGGATGACCCAGCTGTCGATCGCCCCGCTGCTGGCCCGCGCCATCACCGAGGTCTTCCGCGACGGCTCGGTGGCCAGCCTGTTCGCCGACGGGGGCGGGAACGCCTGAGCCCGGCGCCGGCGGCTATACTTGCCCGCGTCGCTTGGCGAGGGCCGCAGGGCCGTGATCGACTGGCGCCCGGTCCCCTTCCGTGCGCGGTCGCGCACGACGCCTCCTCGTCCATCCGGGCCACGCGTCCGGGGCGCCCGTCCCCGTGCCCGCGTGCAGATCACAGGCGCCCCGCGCCACGACGAAGGAGAACGAGATGGCCGAGATCATCCTCGACGCCGAAGAGCGCACCGAGTTCGGCAAGGGCGCGGCCCGCCGCATCCGCCGCGCCGACAAGGTCCCCGCGGTCCTGTACGGCCACGGCACGGAGCCGGTCCACCTGACCCTGCCGGGGCACGAGGCCCTGCTGGCCCTGCGCCAGGAGAACGCCCTGCTCACCGTGCGCGTCGCCGGCTCGGAGGACCGCCTGGCCCTGCCGAAGGAGGTCCAGCGCGATCCCATCAAGGGCTTCCTCCAGCACGTCGACCTGCTGCTCGTCACGCGCGGAGAGAAGGTGACCGTCGAGGTCCCGATCGAGTTCGTCGGCGTCCCGGCCCCCGGCGGCATCGTCAACGAGGAGCGCACCCACCTGGCCCTGCAGGCCGAGGCCACGAACATCCCGGCCCACGTCGAGGTCTCCGTCGAGGGCCTCCAGATCGGCGCCCAGGTCACCGCCGCCGAGATCGTCCTGCCCGCCGGCGCCGAGCTCGAGGACCCGGCCGACGCCCTCGTCCTGTCCGTGTCGGCCCCGGCCGCCGAGGAGCTGCCCGAGCCCGCCGAGGGCGAGGGCGACGAGGAGGCCGAGACCGAGGGCGAGCCCGAGGCCGAGTGAGCCCACGCCGCCCGTGACCGACGGGGGCGGGCCCGCTGCACGCGGGTCCCGCCCCTCGTCCTGTCCGCCCGTCCCCGCCCGGAGGCCGCGCGGGGCGACGGGCGGAGCGGAACGCGCGGGGCGGGTGGAGCACGCAGAACGAGGAGGCGCCATGACCTGGCTCGTGGCGGGCCTGGGCAATCCCGGCCCGCGGTACGTCTGGACGCGCCACAACGTCGGCTTCATGGTCGCCGACGAGCTGGCCCGTCGCGCGGGCGAGCGCTTCACCGCGCCGCGCGGCATGCACGCCGAGGTCGCCACGACGCGCATCGGCGCCGCGGGGATCGGCGTCCCCGGCGGCGAGGCGCTGCTCATCGTCAAGCCCCGCACCTTCATGAACGACTCGGGCCGGGCCGTCGGGCCCCTCGCCGAGTACCACCGCGTCGCGCCGGACCACGTCATCGTCGTCCATGACGAGCTTGACCTCGACCCGGGCCGCATCCGCCTCAAGGCGGGCGGCGGCGGCAACGGCCACAACGGGCTGAGGTCCGTGCGCGCCCACCTGGGCACGGGCGGCTTCCTGCGGGTCCGCCTCGGCATCGGCCGGCCGCCGGGCCACCGGGCGGGCGCCGACCACGTGCTCGGCCGCGTCCCGCGGGGCGAGCGCGAGGACCTGGCCGTCACCGTCGGGCGGGCCGCCGACGCCGTCGAGGCGATCATCACCGCCGGCCTCGGGGCCGCGCAGAACCGGTACAACGACTGAGGAACCGATGTCATCGAGCAACGAGGCGGGCGGGCCCGGCGTCCGCGAGCTGCCGCAGGACGAGGGCCTGCGCCGCGGCCTCAAGAACCGCCACATCCAGCTCATCGCCCTGGGCGGGGCGATCGGGACGGGCCTGTTCTACGGCTCGTCCGAGTCGATCGGCCAGGCCGGCCCGGCCGTCATGATCTGCTATCTCGTCGGCGGGGCCGTCATCTTCCTCGTCATGCGCGCCCTCGGCGAGATGAGCGTCCACACCCCCACCTCGGGGGCCTTCAGCCAGTACGCCTACGAGTACTGGAGCCCGCGGGCGGGCTTCGTGTCGGGATGGAACTACTGGTTCAACTACATCGGCGTCCAGATGGCCGAGCTGACCGTCGTCGGCAAGTACGTGCAGTTCTGGCTCCCCGGCCTGCCCGCCTGGGTGAGCGCGGCCGTCTTCGTCGTCGTCATCACGGCCGTCAACCTCGTCACCGTGCGGGCCTACGGCGAGATCGAGTTCTGGCTCGCCCTCATCAAGGTCGTGGCGATCATCGCCATGATCGTCGGCGGCGTCCTCCTCGTCTGCACGGGCCTGGGCAACGGCGGGCGCCCGATCGGCCTGTCGAACATGTGGACGCACGGCGGCTTCTTCCCGAACGGCGTCCAGGGCATGCTCATGGGCCTGGTCGTCGTCATGTTCAGCTTCGGCGGCGTCGAGCTCATCGGCATCACCGCCGGCGAGGCCGACGACCCGCGCCGGACCATCCCGAAGGCCATCGACCAGGTGGTCGGCCGCATCCTCATCTTCTACGTCGGCACCGTCGCGGTCATCGTCGCGCTCTTCCCCTGGGACCGGCTCGGCAGCGCGGGCAGCCCGCTCGTGACGATCTTCTCCGGGCTGGGCATCGCCGGGGCGGCGCACATCCTCAACGTCGTCGTCCTCACCGCCGCCGTCTCGGCCTACAACTCCGGCCTCTACTCGAACGGCCGGATGCTCCACGCGCTGGCCCGTCAGGGCAACGCGCCGGCCCCCCTGGCCCGCACCAACCGCTTCGGCTCCCCGTGGCTCGGCATCCTCGTGTCCTCGGCCGTCACCGCCGTCGCCGTGCTGCTCACCTATCTGTTCCCCGACACGGTCTTCCTCTACGTCATGTCGGTGACGACGATCGCCGCCGTCATCAACTGGACGATGATCGTCATCACCGACATGCGCTTCCGGGCGCGCCTGCGGTCCCGCGGCGAGGCCCCGGCGGGCTTCGCGATGCCCGGCTTCCCGTGGACGAGCGCCCTCGTGCTCGCCTTCCTGGCGATGCTCGTCGTGCTCATGGCGTTCATCCCCAGCTACCGCGTCGCCCTGGTCGTCGGGCCGGTCTGGCTCGTCGTCCTGCTCGTGGCTCGCCGGATGAGGACGGGGGCGCGGAACCGTGGCTGAGCGGGGCTCCGGGGCGGGCCTGCGCCGAGGCCTGGGGAACCGTCACATCCAGTTCATCGCGCTGGGCGGGGCGATCGGGACGGGGCTGTTCTACGGCTCGTCCGAGTCGATCGGCCAGGCCGGCCCGGCGGTCGTCGTGTGCTACCTCATGGGCGGAGCCGTCATCTTCCTCATCATGCGGGCGCTCGGCGAGATGAGCGTCCACCGGCCCCGGCCCGGCTCGTTCAGCGCCTACGCCTACGAGTACTGGAGCCCCCGGGCCGGCTTCGTGGCCGGCTGGAACTACTGGTTCGACTACACGGTCGTGTCGATGGCCGAGCTGTCGGTCGTGGGGGAGTACGTCCAGTTCTGGGCCCCCCAGGTGCCCGCCTGGGTGAGCTCGGCGGTCTTCCTCGTGGTCGTCACGGCCGTCAACCTCGTGACGGTGAAGGCCTACGGCGAGGTCGAGTTCTGGCTGGCCCTCGTCAAGATCGTGGCCATCGGCGGCATGATCGTCGGCGGCCTGCTGCTCATCTGCACCGGCATCGGCGGCCCGCCGATCGGCGTCGCCAACCTGTGGGCGCACGGCGGCTTCGCCCCCCACGGCCTGCGCGGCGTCCTGCTGGGCCTGGTCGTCGTCATGTTCAGCTTCGGCGGCGTCGAGCTCATCGGCGTCACCGCCGGCGAGGCCGGCGACCCCGCCCGGACGATCCCCCGGGCGATCAACGGCGTCGTCGGCCGGATCCTCATCTTCTACGTCGGCACGATCGCCGTCATGGTGACCCTCCACCCGTGGGACCGGCTCGGCAGCGCGGGCAGCCCGCTCGTGACGATCTTCTCCGGGCTCGGCATCGCCGGGGCGGCGCACATCCTCAACGTCGTCGTCCTCACCGCCGCCGTCTCGGCGTTCAACTCGTTCCTCTACGCGAACGGCCGGATGCTCTACTCGCTGGCCCAGCAGGGCAACGCTCCCGATGCCCTGGCGAGCACCAACCGTCACGGCTCCCCGTGGCTCGGCGTGCTCGTCTCGGCCGCCTGCACGGGCACGACGGTGCTCCTCGACTACCTGTTCCCGGGCCGCGCCTTCGTCTACATCATGGCCGTCGCGACGATCTCCGTCGTCATCACCTGGGTGCTCATCCTCGTCACCCACCTGAAGTTCCGCGCCCGCCTCGCCGCCGACGGGCAGCGCTCCGACTTCCCCATGCCCGGCCACCCGGTCACCACGTGGATCGCGCTGGCCTTCCTGGCCGGCGTCGTCGCGCTCATGGCCCTCAGCCCCAGCTACCGCATCGCGCTCGTCGTCGGCCCGATCTGGGTGGCGCTGCTGCTCGTCGCCCACGAGCTGAGGCACCGCGTCGGCTCCGGGCGCCCGCCTAGGATTGACGGGTGAACCTCTCCGGTCTGCTCGACGCTGTCCTCTCCGATCCCGGGGCGGCCGATCTCCTCGCCCGGGCCCGGGCCGGGACGCGGACCCTCGACGTCACCGCCCCGGCGGCGGTGCGGCCGCTGCTCGTCGCCGGGCTCGCCGGTCGGACGGACCGGACCGTCCTCGTCGTCGCCTCCACCCTCCGCGAGTCCGAGCAGCTGCTCGACCAGCTGGCCGGGCTGCTCGGCGAGGAGGCTGTCGCCCACTACCCGGCCTGGGAGACCCTGCCCCACGAGCGCCTCAGTCCGCGCTCGGACACCGTCGGGCGGCGCCTCACGGTGCTGCGCCGCCTGGCCGGCGCCGACGGCGCCCCGGCGCCGCGGGTGGTCGTCGCGCCCGTCCGCGCCGTCCTCCAGCCCCAGGTCAAGGGCCTGTCGCGGCTGGCGCCCGTGCGGCTGCGGGCCGGCGCCGAGCACGACCCGGCCCGCCTCGAGGCCGAGCTCGTGGCGGCCGCCTACAATCGCGTCGACCTGGTCGAGCGTCGCGGCGAGTTCGCGGTGCGCGGCGGCATCGTCGACGTCTTCGACCCCACCCACGACCATCCGGTCCGCGTCGACTTCTTCGGCGACACCGTCGAGGAGATGCGCTTCTTCACCGTCGCCGATCAGCGCTCCATGGACGGGACCCTCGACGAGTTCACCGCCGTGCCCTGCCGCGAGCTGCTCATCACGCCCGAGGTCCGCGCCCGCGCCGCGGCCCTGGCCGGCGACCACCCCGAGCTGTCCGAGATGCTCGAGCGGATCGCCCAGGGCCAGGCGTGCGAGGGCATGGAGGCCCTCATCCCGGCCCTCGTGCCCGAGCTCGAGCTGCTGACCGACGCGATGCCCGCCGACACGATGGTCCTCGTCGCCGACCCGGAGCTCGTGCGCACCCGCGCCGACGAGCTCGTGCGCACGAGCCGGGAGTTCCTCCACGCCTCGTGGGCGGCCGCGGCCTCCGGCGGGCGCGCCCCCATCGACCTGGCCGCCTCGACCTACCGGGAGCTGGAGCAGGTGCGCGAGCACGTCCTCGACGGCGGCAGGTCCTGGTGGGGGCTGTCGGCCTTCGCCGGCTCGCCCGACGGCGCCGCCGGGCCCGGCGGGGAGGCGGGCCCGATCGGCCCGGGCGTCGAGCCCGTCGGCGCCTGGCACGGCGACACGGGGGCCGTCGTCGAGGCCGTCCGCGCCGACCTGGCGAGGGGCTGGCGCGTCGTCCTGTCCGTCGAGGGCCCCGGCCTGGCGCGGCGCATGCACGAGCTGCTCGCCGACAACGACATCGGCTCCCACATCGCCGCCGAGCTCGCCGAGGAGCCGCCGCGCGGGCAGGCGACGATCATCACCTCGCCGCTGCGGAACGGGCTGCGCGTCCCGGCCGCCGAGCTGACCCTCATCGCCGGCGGCGACCTGTCGAGCCAGCCGCAGGCCGAGCACGGCTCCCGCCGCATGCCGGCCCGCCGCAGGAACCAGGTGCAGCCTCTCGAGCTGCGACCCGGCGACCCGCTCGTCCACGAGCAGCACGGCGTGGGGCGCTTCGTCGAGCTGACCCAGCGCGCCGTCGGTGGCGCCACCCGCGAGTACCTCGTCATCGAGTACGCCCCCTCGAAGCGGGGCAGGCCGGGCGACCGCCTCTACCTGCCGATGGACCAGCTCGACCAGGTCACCCGCTACGTCGGCGGCGAGGCGCCCGCCCTCGACAGGATGGGCGGCGCCGAGTGGCGCCAGCGCAAGAGCCGCGCGAAGCGGGCCGTGCGCCGGATCGCCGCGGGCCTCATCAAGCTCTACGCGGCCCGCCAGGCGACCCGCGGCCACGCCTTCGGGCCCGACACCCCCTGGCAGCGCGAGATGGAGGACGCCTTCCTCCACACCGAGACGCCCGACCAGCTGGCCTGCATCGACGACGTCAAGCACGACATGGAGCAGATCGTCCCGATGGACCGCCTGGTCAGCGGAGACGTCGGCTACGGCAAGACCGAGATCGCCGTGCGCGCCGCCTTCAAGGCCGTTCAGGACGGCAAGCAGGTGGCCGTTCTCGTGCCGACGACCCTGCTCGTCCAGCAGCACGCCCAGACCTTCGCCGACCGCTACGCCGGCTTCCCCGTCGTCGTCGAGCAGCTGAGCCGCTTCCAGTCCGACGAGCGGAGCGCCAGGACGATCGACGGCCTGGCGAGCGGCCGGGTCGACGTCGTCATCGGCACCCACCGGCTCCTGTCCGACCGGATCCGTTTCAAGGACCTCGGCCTCGTCATCATCGACGAGGAGCAGCGCTTCGGCGTCGAGCACAAGGAGGCCCTCAAGAAGCTGCGCGTGAACGTCGACGTCCTGTCGATGAGCGCGACCCCGATCCCCCGCACCCTCGAGATGGCGGTCACGGGCATCCGCGAGATGAGCACGATCGCCACCCCGCCCGAGGAGCGCCACCCGGTGCTCACCTTCGCCGGTCCCCACGACGAGGGCCAGGTGGTGGCCGCCGTCCGCCGCGAGCTCGCTCGCGAGGGCCAGGTCTTCCTCGTCCACAACCGGGTGCAGGACATCGACCGGGTCGCGGCCCGGCTGCGCGATCTCGTGCCGGAGGCGCGGGTGGCCGTCGCCCACGGCCAGATGAGCGAGAAGCAGCTCGAGAAGGTCATGGTCGACTTCTGGCAGCGCCGCGCCGACGTGCTCGTGTGCACGACGATCGTCGAGGCCGGCCTGGACGTCTCCACCGCGAACACCCTCATCGTCGACCGGGCCGACCGGATGGGCCTGTCGCAGCTGCACCAGCTGCGCGGGCGCGTCGGGCGGGGCCGCGAGCGCGGCTACGCCTACTTCCTCTACCCGCCCGAGAAGACGCTGACGGCCACCGCCCACGACCGGCTCGCCGCCCTGGCCGCCAACGCCGACCTGGGCGCCGGGATGGCCATCGCCATGAAGGACCTGGAGATCCGCGGCGCCGGCAATCTGCTCGGCGACGAGCAGTCCGGGCACATCGCCGACGTCGGCTTCGACCTGTACCTGCGCCTCGTGGGGGAGGCCGTCGCGGAGTTCAAGGCAGGCGGCCCCGTCGAGGCCGAGCAGCCGATGCGCATCGAGCTGCCCGTCGACGCGCACCTGCCCGTCGACTACGTGGACTCCGAGCGTCTGCGCCTCGACGTCTACAAGCGCATCGCCGAGGTGCGCTCGGAGCGGGAGCTCGACGAGCTGCGCGCCGAGCTCGTCGACCGCTACGGCCCGCCGCCCCGCCCGGCCGAGCTGCTGCTCTCCGTGGCCTCCTTCCGGCTGCTGTGCCGCGGAGTCGGCCTCACCGAGGTCGTCGCCCAGGGCAACCAGATCCGCTTCGCCCCGTTGGCGGGGCGAAGCGGTCCCGACGGCGCCGGGATCGCCCTGCCCGAGAGCCGGCAGCTGCGCCTGAACCGCCTCTACCCGGGCGCGGTCGTCAAGCACGCCGCGAACATGCTGCTCGTCCCGGCTCCCCGCACCGCGCCCATCGGCGGTCGCATGGTGACCGACGAGGAGCTCATCGCCTGGGCGGGCGACGTCGTCACCGCGATCCTCGCCCCCGACCCGCCGCGGACGGGCGGGGCGGGCGCCGGGGCCGACGGCAGCCGTTAGACTCGTGCCGACGGGGGCTCCGTCCGTCCCGGCCCGAGGCGACGAGACCGATCCCGTCCGACCCGCGGTGCCGGGCCGAATCCGCCCCGGCACCGAACCCAGCGCTGCAAGGAGACCCCGATGACCTCTCGTCGACTGCCCCGTCCGGTCCGTCTCGGCCTGCCGGCCCTGGCCCTCGCCCTGCTCGCCGGCTGCGCGCCCAGCGCCGGCACCGCGATGGTCGTCGACGGCCGGAGGGTCACCGAGGACCACCTCGACGCCCTCGCCGAGGGCTGCCGGACGGCCCTCGACGGGGCCGGCACGTCCGACCAGTACCCCGACGGCGAGGTGCGCCAGGCCGTCGCCTCCTGGGTCGCCCAGGGCCTCGTGGCGGACGCCCTCATCGAGCGGGCCAATGCGACGGTCTCGGACGCCGACCTCCAGAAGGCCCGCGCCGGTCTGCGCAACGCCGATCTCTTCACGAGCACCGCCGACTGCAGCGAGGCCTTCATGGGCATCGTCCGGCTTACCGCCTACGTCTCGCTGGAGGGCGAGCAGAGCGCCAGGGATCAGGCCTCCGGCCTCCGGATCGAGATCAACCCGCGCTACGGCGCCTGGGACGCCGACGAGCTCACCGTCATGGGCTCCGGCTCGCTGTCCGGGCGCAGCGAGGGCTGATGGCCGCCGGGGAGCGGGCCGACCGGGGCGACACCGGCGCGCGGGGCGCCCAGCTCGAGCGGCTCGTGCGGGTGGTCGACCGACTGCGCGCCGACTGCCCGTGGGACGCCGCCCAGACGCACCGCACCCTCGTCAAGCATCTCATCGAGGAGTCGGCCGAGCTCGTCGACGCGATCGAGGTCGGCTCGGACGACGACCTGCGCGAGGAGCTCGGCGACGTCCTCATGCAGGTGGTCCTCCACGCGAGGATCGCCGAGGAGGACGGCCTGTTCACCATCGATGACGTCGCCGCCGCGACCGCCGACAAGCTCATCGCCCGCCATCCGCACGTCTTCGCCGGCGAGGGCGTTCCGGAGGACCTGGACACGGCCTGGGAGCTGCGCAAGCGCGCCGTGAAGCACCGTGATTCGTGCCTGGACGGCATCGCCGGGTCCCTGCCGACGCTGGCCCGTGCCGCGAAGACCGCCCAGCGCCTCGACAACGGCGGCCCGGACGGGGTGCCGTTCGCGGCGGAGCCGATCACCTCCGTCGAGGCCGGCGTCCGGGTCCTGCGGCTCGTGCAGCGGGCCCAGGCCAGCGGCGTCGACATCGACCAGGCGGTCCGTGACGCCACCCGGGCCTGGGAGGACGAGATCCGCGCGGCGGAGGAGCCCTGACCGGGTACCGGCGCTGGCTGCTGGCGGGTGATGCGGAGAGGGGCATGAGCAGTGCGCCTCGGTGGCGATCGATGATGATGTCGCGCGGCCGGAAGCAGGTCGCCTCGGGTCCGTCCGGAGGTCACGTCGCAGGGTGTTTCACCGGATCTCCTGCCAGGGGGATGGGGGCCGCCGAATCCTCCGCTCGGCGCCTCCAGGGCGACGGGTGTTCAGGGCGATGGGCGTTGCATGCATCTTCGTCGTGGACCAGGCACTCCTCACAATGCACGATAACGCTTCAGCAACAGAGCGTTGGCGATCATGAGAACCAGCTGCATGCCGAGCAGGACCAGAAGGTTGATCCGTGTTGATCCGAGTCCTTGTCCATAGACCAGGGTGCGCTGCAGCCCGGAGCAGGAGTGGTACATGGGCATGACCAGTGCGACCTTGTCGAACCCCCACGGCATCGTCTCCACGGGAATGATGCCCGAGAAGAAGACCTGCGGGATGACGACCACGGGGATGAATTGTGCGACCTGGAATTCCGAGTTGGCGAAGATTGAGGCAAACACACCGATCTCAACCGCAACAACGACCTGCATCACCATGATCAGAAGGGCCAGCGCGAAATTCCAGCCCCCAATGAATTGAACGCCCAGAGCATAACGGGTGAAGAACAGCAGAAGAACCGCCTGCACAACGGAGAAGAGACCGATCCCCAGCACATAACCCATGGCTACTTGGAGTCGGGTGATGGGGGTCAGTATCATCCGTTCCAAAGTTCCTTGTGTGCGCTCGCGAACAAACCAGATACCGGCGACAATGAATGTCAGGAAGAATGACATGATACCCAACAGGGTGTGCGCGAGTCGCTTGAATGTGGTGTCCAAGGAGGTTCCATGGAGATAAAAGGTGCTGATGCTCTCCGTGGTCGGGGGCTGTTGCTGTGCGGACACCAAGGCGCTCCGGATCTTATTCTCATAGGCGGTGTTCTCCTGCAGAAGATGGATCGATGTGCCACGGTTGTCCACGACGACCACTGCGTCATAGATTCCGTCGTCCAGCGATCTGTCAATGTCCAGTCCGGCGCCCTCTTGAGTGACAGTACCCGCCTGCTGCAGGGCTGTCGCTGTTGAAGGCGCGACGTGGCCGACGACTCCGATCTTGATGTCGATGCGCGGCTCTCCCATGAGAAGATAAAGAAGGGTCATGATCACCAGTGGGGAGATGAACATCATCCCAAGCGAACGCCGATCATTCTTGATCTGTCGGATCAGTCGGCGGGCCATTGTTCCCATCAGTGCACCTTTCGAAAGAAGTAATGCTCCAGGCCTTCGCCATCGCTGGACGCCTCGAGCGCGGAAACCGTGCCGTCCGCTACTTTTTCTCCGTCCCGGAGGAGCACGGCCCGATCGCATCTGCGGGCCTCTTCCATCACGTGCGTTGAGATGAGAACGGTCTGCCCGTCGGTTGCGAGCCGCCGCAAGGACCCCCAAACGGAGCGACGGAGAACCGGATCCATTCCTACGGTGGGTTCGTCGAGAATGAGGGTACTCGGTTCGGGTAACAAGGTGATGGCGAGTGAAAGGCGTCGTCGCATGCCGCCCGAGAAATTCCCCACACGCTCGTCTGCATGCTCCCCGAGGCCGACGATCTCGAGTACGTTCGCGATGCGGTCGTGTCGTCTCGCTCCGGAGAGTCGGTGCAGGCCGGCGAAGAATTCAAGATTGGCGCGCGCGGAAAGATCGGTGTAGACGGCGTCTGACTGAGGCATGTAGCCCACTTTTTCCAGCAGACTGCGATGGGGCACTGGAAGCTCGTTGATCATCACTTCTCCAGTCGTTGGACGGATGGCCCCGACCAGACAACGGATCAGCGTCGTTTTCCCGGATCCGCTGGGACCGAGGAGCGCAGTGATGGCCTTGTCCGGAAACTCGGTGGTGACGTCGGTGAGTACAGTCGTGTTCTTGAATGTCACTCCGACGTGGGATACGGTTACAGGCACTGGTCCTCACCCCTTTCCTGTTATCAGAAGACGAATGAACCTTGGCCAGAGGGTTGTTCAAGACCCTGATTTGAGGGGTTGATTCTT
>ERZ772964.437-NODE-437-length-18917-cov-42.0941_pt1 | contig 18917 bp, 15 predicted proteins | sample MGYA00580675_ERZ772964 | MGnify/ENA primary metagenome ERZ772964 (study PRJEB29015, sample SAMEA2737941) | human oral metagenome | biome: human oral; feature: human-associated habitat; material: dental | place: China | collected 2139 ... | reverse complement strand
ATGGTTCCCCGAGATGATGAATCGATGTCAGATCATCGACCTCAGTTCTGAGACGGCTTGGACGGATCATCAGCGCGCTGACGGTACTCAACAGGAACGCGGTGATGCCGATAGCAGCGAAGTTGCCGGTGAGAGTGAGCAGTGGACCACCGATAAGCCCGGCCGCCGTTGTGCCGATGTACATCACCGCGCTGGTGAGGGTGGAGATGGTGCCACGTGCTGTGCTGTCGAGTTGCTGCAGGTGGAGCATACGGACGCTGAGCATTGCGCCTCCGCAGGCGAAGAGAGGTAGGAACACAAGGCCCACGAAGATCGGGGCAGGGGATGCAGCGAGCATCAGGTAGGCGATGCCCATCACCGCAGCGCTCAGGTAGATGGCTTGGGCTGGGGCCATGCGGCCGGTCAGCCGGACGCCGAAGAGACTGCCGATCGTGTTACCGATCCCGCCGGCCAGAACGATGAGTGCCACGGTGGCCTTCGAGGTGCCCAGGCCGTCCTCCAGCCACGTCGGTGCGTAGGTGAACACGGTGAAGAATGCCAGGGTGTACACGAGGTAGGAAAGGAATCTCGTGATTGCCTGTGGTGCGTGGAGCAGGGTCAGGTACGGCACCTTCTTAGCTGCCGAGGTCGGGCGGATATCAGGAATCTGGTACCAGAGCGTGACTGTTAGCCCTAACGAGCAGACCCCGATAATGGGGAAGACAATGCGCCAGTTGATGATTGCGAGGAGACTTCCGAGAGGAACCCCGACAACCTGAGCGATCGACAACCCGGCGGTCGTGTATCCCATGACGCGCAGAACGATTTTTTGATCCGGGCCGACGAGGGCAGGAATCATTGCCCACACTTGCGGTGCGGCCACGGCCGCGGCACCGCCAGTGATAAAACGGAAGATGAACATCGTCCAGAAACCAGGGGAAACCGCACAGGCTGCTGTTGCCAACGCGAAGACCACCATCCCAAGCGTAAGGATGATCCGGCGGTTACCTCGGTCCGAGATCGGCCCGGACACCAGCCCGGTGAGCGCGTAGCCGATCGCATAGACGCTGACCAGCCAACCGCTCTGCGTCGTCGACACGTCGAAAGCCTTGGCCAGCGATGGCATCAGGGGCGCGACGACGAAGGTGTCCGAACCGATCAGGAACATGACCGCGAACCCGAGTAGTGAAAGTTTTCGGTCCATAGCAATCTCCAGTCCGTAGAGAGTGCCTCAACGCTAAACCTTGACAGAACTGTCAATGTCAAGAGATGCTGACGCGGTCCATTGAACTGTTTGAGGAGAGTCACGCATGCGCATCTCCGAGGCTGCCCGGCGCGCCGGCACCAGCCCGCGAATGCTGCGCTATTACGAGACTGAGGGCCTGCTGGCGCCCACGCGCCGTGACAATGGCTATCGTGACTACGGTGCAGGGGAAGTTTTAGCTGCTCGCCAGATTGTCGCGCTGTCTCACGCCGGATTCCCGCTCTCGCTCATCAGGACGGTGCTGCCCTGTGCCACGGAAAACGGTGCGTTGAGAGCCTGCCCCTCCGTTGCGCCCGAGCTGCGCCGACGGCTCCGCGACGTCGAAGAGCAGATTGAGGTGCTCTCGAGCGGTGCCGACGTCATCAGGAGCTTCCTCGACAACCTTCAAGACGTCGATCCTCCTAACGCCTCATAGCCGCGGTAGTGGCGTCGTACTCAACGGGGGCGTGCTGAGTTTGGTTGCCGCGCCGATATTCCCCTCCTGAGGCCCGGGCTTTCCAGGGGTCTTGCTCGCGTCGTCGAGTCATCGACGTTGGGCTCTGTCCGTGGTGGAGCCGCTATGGTTAGGCTGGCCTTATGAGCAAGAAGCCCGCTGACTCCACCGCCTCTGCCGACCTGCCGCTGCCCCACGCCGACCGCCCCATCTCCTCCGCCCCCGGTCACTGGGTCCTGGCCCGTGCCGGCAAACGTGTCCTGCGACCCGGCGGCGCCGCCTTGTCCGCCGCCATGCTTGGCCACGCCGGCCTCGCCGGTGCCGACGTCGTTGAGCTCGCCCCGGGCCTGGGGCGCACCGCCGCCGAGATCATCAAGGACCACCCCGCCTCCTACACGGCCATTGACCGCGACCCCGACGCCGCCCGGCGCGTGGCCGCCGTCATCGGGGACCTCGGCACCGTCCGCCAGGGTGAGGCCGCCGACACCGGCCTGGATGACGCCAGCGCTGACGTCGTCGTCGGCGAGGCCATGCTCACCATGCAAGGGGACAAGGGCAAGGCCGCCATCGTCGCCGAGGCCGCCCGTGTTCTGCGCCCCGGCGGGCGCTACGCCATCCACGAGCTCGGCGTCACCCCCGATGACATCGACGAGGAGTACTACACCCAGCTGCGCCGCGACCTGGCCCGCTCCATCCACGTCAACGCCCGCCCCATGACCGCGGCCGCCTGGAAGGAGCTCATGGAGGGCGCCGGGCTCGTCGTCGACTGGGTCGACACCGCCCCCATGGCCCTGCTCAAGGTCGGCCGCAACATCCACGATGAGGGTCTGGGCGGCTTCCTGCGGATCGCGCGCAACGTCGCCGCCGACAAGGCGCTGCGCCGGCGCGTCCAGGAGATGGCAGGCACCTTCAAACGCTACGAGAAGGACATGGTCGGCATCGCCCTCGTCGCCCACAAGCCCGCAGCCTGAGCCCCGTCCCCTCCTGCGAGGTCTGGGGCCGGTCATCGGCCCCGATGGCGAGGGTGGCGTCAGTCGTCGTGGGTCGCCCCGCGCAGACCTGCGCGCAGAATCTCCCGGTTGAGCCGCGCGATCGCCTCGATCGGGATCCCCGCCGGGCACGCCGGCAGGCACTCGCCGTACTCCGAGCACGGCCCGAAGAGCTCATCGAGCTCCCGCGTCATCGCTCGGGCCCGGCGTCCCCGCTCGATGCGACCGGCCGGCATGAGCGACAGGTGCGCCAGCTTCGCCCCCGCGAAGAGCGCCGCCGCCCCGTTCGGGCATGCCGCCACACAGGCCCCGCAGCCGATGCAGGCGGCGAAGTCCAGTGCCCGCTCTGCCTGCAGGTGTCCCTGGGCGACGTCGTCGGCGTCCGGGGCGGTCCCCGCGGCCACGTCCACGGTCCCGCCCGCCCGGATGAGCTCGTCGAGCGCCGTGCGGTCCACCGCCAGGTCCCGGATGACCGGGAATGCCGCAGACCTCCACGGCTCCAGCCGGAAGCGCGTCACTCCGGGGAAGGCCCGCAGGTGCTGACGGCAGGCCGGGGTCGTGTCCATCGGCCCGTGCGGCACCCCGTTGACGAGGAAGCCGCAGGCCCCGCACACCCCCTCCCGGCAGTCCGACTCGAAGACCACCGGCTCGCCGCCGTCCTCAATGATCTGGTCGTTGAGGCGGTCGAGCAGCTCCAGCAGACTCATCTGCGGCTCGGCGTCCTCCACCACGTGGCTCTCGAAGAAGCCCCGCGCCCGCGGCCCGTCCTGCCGCCAGATCTCCAGCTCGACTCTCATCGGTAGTCCCTCACCTGCATCGGCACCATCGAGAACCCCAGCGGCTCGGACCGGCGCGTGTGCGCGCCGTCGGGCGCCGTCTGCCAGGCCGACACGGAGCACCAGAGCGCGTCGTTCCTCTTGGCCTCGCCGGCCGGCGTGGCGTACTCCTCGCGGAAGTGGGCGCCGGCGGACTCGCGCCGGTCCAGGGCGTCGAGGACCATGACCTCCGCCAGCTCCAGGAAGTCGGCGACCCGCAGCGCCTTCTCCAGCTCCTGGTTGAGCCGCGCCTGGCCACCGACCACGGTGACGTCGGCCCAGAACTCCTCGCGCAGGGCGCGCACCTCCTCCAGGGCGCGCAGCAGCCCCGCCTCGGAGCGGCTGACCCCGCAGCCGGCGTAGAGGACCTCACCCAGACGGCGGTGGAACCACACCGGACGGTGGGTCCCGTCCACCGACATGAGTGCCTCAATGCGTTCGCGGGTGTCGGCCACGGCCTGAAGCGCCTCCGGAGCGTCGGGGCTCAGGGGCCTAATGCCCACCAGTCCGGCCAGGTAGCTCGGCACGGCCAGCGGCAGCACGAACCAGCCGTCCACGCTGGCGCTCAGCAGCGAGTTCGCCCCCAGGCGGTTGGCGCCGTGGTAGTTGTTGGAGGCCTCCCCGCCCACGAACAGCCCCGGGATGGTGGACATCTGGTCGAAGTCCACCCACAGTCCGCCCATGGTGAAGTGGGCGCCCGGGGCGATGCGCATGGGCACCTCGTAGGGGTCCTCGCCGGTGGCGTCCAGGTACATCTCGAACAGGTTGCCGTAGCGCGAGGCGATGGTCTCCCGCCCCAGCCGCTCCAGGGCGTCGCGGAAGTCGAGGTAGACGGAGTTGTGCAGCGGCCCGACGCCGCGGCCGGATTCGATCTGCTCGCGGGCGTTGCGCGAGGCGACGTCGCGCGGGGTGAGGTTGCCGAAGGCCGGGTACTTGCGCTCCAGGTAGTAGTCGCGCTCGTCCTCGGGGATGTCGTTGGGCGGGCGGTCGTCCCCGGGGCGCACGGGCACCCAGATGCGCCCGTCGTTGCGCAGGGACTCGCTCATGAGCGTGGTCTTGGACTGCCAGTGGGAGCTCACCGGCAGGGCCGTGGGGTGGAACTGGACCATGCAGGCGGAGGCGAAGGCCGCCCCGCGCCGGTGGGCGCGCCAGGTGGCGGTGGCGTTGGAGGCCATGGCCAGGGTCGAGTAGTGGTAGACGCTGCCGTAGCCGCCGGTGGCCAGTACGACGGCGTGGGCGGTGTGGGCGCTGATCTCGCCGGTGAGCAGGTCCCGGGCGACGATGCCCTGGGCGCGCGAGTCGGCCACAATGAGGTCGAGCATCTCGGTGCGGGTGTGCATGTGGACGCTGCCGGCGGCGATCTGCTCCTGGAGGGCCTGGGCGCAGGCGATCTCCAGCTGCTGGCCGGTCTGTCCGCGCGTGTAGTAGGTGCGCGAGACCTGCACCCCGCCGAAGGAGCGGGTGGCGAGCTGGCCGCCGTACTCGCGGGCGAAGGGCGCCCCGATGGCCTCCATGTGGTCGATGACCCGCCCGGACTCCAGCCCCAGGCGCACGACGTCGGCCTCCCGCCCCCGGTAGTCCCCGCCCTTGACGGTGTCCTTGACGAACCTGGCCAGGGAGTCGCCGTCGACCTTGCGGGCCCGGGCGGCGTTAATGCCCCCCTGCGCGGCCACCGAGTGGGCGCGGCGCGGGGCGTCGTGCAGGCTGAAGCACTCCACCCGGTAGCCCAGGCGCCCCAGGGTCGCGGCCGCCCCGGCGCCGGCCAGTCCGGCACCCACCACGATGACGGTCAGCTTGCGGCGGTTGGCGGGATTGACCAGGCGGTACTCGTCGCGCCGGCGCTCCCAGGCCTGCTCGGGCGGACAGTCCGGAAGGTGCGCATCGAGGTCCTCTCCGACGTCGTACAGGCCACCGACGGCCCGCGACGCACTCGCGCTCATCCGATCACCCCCGTGCAGATGAGTACCGGCAGCAGGCCGTTGACGACGGCGATGGCCAGGGCCACGGCCAGGGCGACGGCGCGGCACGCCTTTCGCAGCCTGGGGCCGGTGCCGCCCAGGTCGATGACCACGTTCCACAGGCCCTGGGCCAGGTGGAGGGAGAGCGCCAGCATGACCAGGCTGTAGAAGACCGCCATACCGGGGCGCGACAGGCTCGCCACGAGGTTGTGGTAGGCGCTGACCTGCAGCTCACCGTTCGACGTCGTCGGCGCCTGGAAGCCCTCAGGGGCGATGAGACGGCCGATGGTCAGGTCGAGAATGTGGATGAGGACGAAGACCCCGATGAGGACGCCGGTCACCAGCATGGAGCGGGCGCCGATGGTGCGTGCGGGCAGGGCCCGGCGCCGGAAGGCCCCACGAGCGTTCCTCGCACGTCGCCACAGCGTGATCCCCGCTGCCATGTGCAGTGCGATGCAGACTCCCAGGGCCAGGCGCATCGCCCACAGGAGCCCCTCGTGCGGCAGGAGCGGGTAGGCGACCTGCCGCAGCCAGGCGGCGTAGCCGTTGAACGCCTCCGGGCCCGCGAGAACCTTGAGGTTGCCGACCATATGGACCATGACGAACAGGGCCATGACCGTGCCGGTGATCGCCATCGTCGCCTTGAGGACGCGCTGTGATGCCCACACGGGGGTGCGGCGCCTGCGCCGGGGAGGAAGCGCGTCACCAACGGGCTGAGCAGCCTCAGCAGTGCGGACGACCGTGGACGTCGCAGCCATCTGGCCTCCCCTCCTTTGCGTAGAACAACCCATAATTATGATAACGAACACTGTGATGCTGGCATAGAGTGTGAACCCTGTGTTTCGTCGGGCCGGCCCGAAGGTGGACCTCTCGCGCTCGCGGAGCTCCCGAGGGGCGTGGTGGTCATCGCCTCCGTTACCGGGATGAACGAACCTGCCACGCGATAACCTCGCCCAGGAAGTAGGAGCTCCATGGACGAAAGGACCAGCCGTGCCCGTTGAGGTCTCATCGGTCTTACCGGGCACGCAGGCCTCGCCGGGGTCGCTGCGCAACCCCGGCCCCTCCCGCCGTCAGGTCCTGACTGGAGGCGCCACCGGCGCCCTCGCCGTCCTCCTGGCCGCATCCGGCTGCTCCAGAAAGGCCGACGGCCCGCACCTGCTGACGATCCCGCGCGAGGACATGGGCACCTTCACCCGCAACTTCAACCCCTTCACCACCAACAGCGCCCCCATGACCGGGCAGGCCATCTACGAGCCCCTCCTCATCGTCAACCCCCTCAATGGCGAGATCACCCCTTGGCTCGCCGAGTCCTGGGCGATGTCCGAGGGCGCCACCGCCCTCACCTTCCACCTGCGACCCGGCGTCACCTGGTCCGATGGCAGGCCGCTGGTGGCCAAGGACGTCGTCACCACCTTCGCGGTCCACCGCGCCGTCGTCGGCGGCTACGACTACCTCGACTCCGTCACCGCCAACAACGCCACAGCCGTCACCCTCATCTTCACCCGTCCCAACTCCGTCGCCCTGCAGGAGCTCGGCAGCCAGCTCATCGCCCCCGACCACGTGTGGTCCGCCATCTCCGAGCCCGCCAAGTTCCCCAACCCCGACCCCGTGGCCACCGGCCCCTTCACCCGGGTCGCCGGCTTCCAGGCCCAGTCCTTCGACCTCATGCCCAACCCCACCTACTGGGGCAACAACCACCAGAGCGACGACGCCGGTGCCCCCAGCGCGGGCGCCTCCGCAGGAACCTCTGCGAGTCCCTCCGCCGGTGAGACCGCGAGCCGCACCGCTCGTCGAACGTCGGTTCCCGGCATCCGCATGCTGGCCTTCGCCGGCAACGACAGCGCCAACCTGGCCGCCGTCAACGGCGACGTCGACTGGGCTCCCCAGTACATGGCCGACATCCAGACCGCCTACATCGACAAGGATCCCGACCACCGTCACTACTGGTTCCCCGGCGCCGACTCCACCATCCAGTGGACCCTCAACACCACCAAGGCCCCCTACAACGACGTCGCCTTCCGCAAGGCGCTCAGCCGGGCCATCGACCGCAAGACCATCTGTGCCACCGGCATGTCCGGCTACGCCCAGCCCGCCGACCCCACCGGCCTGGGGGAGGGCTTCCAGGCCTGGAAGGACCCGGCCGTGGCCGCCCTTCCCCTGTGCACCTTCGACAAGGCCGCCGCGGCCGCCGCCCTCGACGCCGCCGGCTACAGGCTCGGGGCCGACTCCAAGCGCCTGGGCCTGGACGGCAAGCCGCTCGCCCTGACGATCCAGGTGGGCTCGACGTCGTCGGACTGGCTCAGCGTGGCCCAGATCATCGTGCAGAACCTCGCCGACGTCGGCATCAGCGCCACCATCGACTCACCTGACTGGACCGAGGTCACCGCCGCCCTGGAGACCGGAACCTTCGAGACCGCCGTGTGCTGGTCCACGCTGGGCGCCACCCCGTACACCTACTACGAGGCGACCATGAGCACCCAGAAGGTCAAGCCGATCGGCACCCACGCCCTGGAGAACTACCACCGTTTCGGCGACCAGCGAGCCACCGAGCTGCTCAGCCAGTTCGCCGCCACCACTGACCGGGCCCGCCAGGTCGAGATCTGCCATGAGATCCAGAGGCGCTACGCCGACCGGCTGCCCGTCATCCCCCTGTTTCCCGGGCCGGTCTGGGGCGCCTACACCGACGAGCACTTCACCGGCTGGCCCAGCCAGGACCACCCCTACGCCTCACTGAGCACCCGCTCCGCCACCACCGTCCTGGTCCTCAACTCCCTCAGGCCCCGCGCCTGAGCCCTCACCTCAGGGCGACCGCCCCACACCGATGGGGCCTCGCGAGACTACCGGCCACCCGGCCGAGCGGGGACACTGTTCCGGGCGGCGCAGCGGGCCGCCCGCAGCAGCTTGCCGCTCGATGCTCGGGAAGGAGGCGCGCGCCGGTGGCCTACATCCTCAAGCGCCTGGGCTACTACCTCCTGGCCTTCTGGGCCTCGGTCACCCTCAACTTCCTCCTGCCGCGGCTCATGCCCGGCGACCCCGTCTCACGCATGTTCGCCCGCTCCGGCGCCCGCCTCACCCAGACGCAGGCCCTCCAGCTGCGCCGGCTGTTCGGGCTCGACGACGCACCCCTGTGGCAGCAGTACCTCCGCTACCTCAAGTCCGTCCTCACCGGGGACCTGGGCGTATCCATCTCCCGCTTCCCGGCGCCGGTCAGCGAGGTCATCGGCAGCCAGATCGGCTGGACCGTCCTGCTGGGCGGCGTCGCCCTGGTCATCGCGGCAGGCGCCGGAAGCCTGCTGGGGATCCTGGCGGCATGGCGGCGCGGGGGAGTGGCCGACTCGATCCTCGTGCCCCTCCTGGTCTTCCTCGGCTCCTTCCCCTACTTCTGGCTGGCCATGGGCGTCCTCTACCTTCTGGGGATGGGCCTGGGCTGGTTCCCGCTGCGCCACGCCTACACCGCCGGGAGCATCGTGGACTGGTCCAGCCCCGCCTTCCTGGCCGACGTCGCCCAGCACCTCGCGCTTCCAGCCCTCACCATCGTGGCGGTCTCCCTGGGCGGCTGGGCCCTGGGGATGCGTAACACGATGATCGCCACCGCCTCCCAGGACTACATCCTCCTGGCCGAGGCCAAGGGGCTCACGCGCTCGCGGATCATGCTGCGCTACGCCGCCCGCAACGCCATGCTGCCCACAGTGACCAGTATTGGCATGTCACTGGGCTTCATCGTCGGCGGCTCGATGCTCACCGAGGTCGTCTTCGCCTACCCCGGCATCGGTTACCAGCTCTTCAGTGCCGTGGGGGCCCTGGACTACCCGCTCATGCAGGGCATCTTCCTGACCATCACCGCCGCCGTCCTGGCCGCGAACCTCCTGGTGGACCTCGTCTACGTCCACCTCGACCCCCGCGTGCGCGCCGGCGGACAGTGGGAGTCATGAGCCCGACCCGACGGCGCAGTGGCCCCCTGACCGGCCTGCTCGCCTCCCTGACCCGCTCCCGCCGAGCCAGGGCCGGGTCGGCGGCCCTCGCCCTGCTCATCATCGCCGCGCTCCTGGCCCCCGTCATCAGCCCCGGCGACCCCGCCCGCATCACGGGCGCGCCGGCCGCCGCCCCCGGCCCCGCCCACTGGCTCGGCGTGACTCCCAAGGGGCAGGACGTGCTCGCCATGACCCTGTGGGGTGCCCGCTCCTCCCTGGCCGTGGGCCTGGGTGCCGGACTCCTGGCGACGCTCGTGGCCCTCGTCGTCGGCCTGGCCTCGGCCTACCTGGGGCGGGCGGTCGACGGTGCCCTGTCCGTGGTCACCAACGTCTTCCTCCTGCTACCGGGCCTACCACTGCTCGTCGTCCTGGCCGCCTACATGCCGCCGGGGTGGGGCAGCACCCTCATCGTCCTCGTCGTCACCGGCTGGGCCGGGGCCGCCCGCGTCCTGCGCTCCCAGGCCATGAGCCTGCGCGGCACGGACTTCGTGGAGGCCGCCGTCGTCAGCGGGGAACGGCCGGCGCGGATCATGGTGGGGGAGATGCTGCCCAACATGGCCTCGGTCGTCATGTCCACGCTGCTGGGTTGCGTCAACGCCGCCATCGGTGCCCAGGCCGGGCTCGAGTTCCTGGGGCTGGGCCGCTCCGGCTCCGTGTCCTGGGGCACCAACCTCTACTGGGCCGCCACCGACGGCGCGCTCATGACCGGCCGCTGGTGGACCTTTGTGCCCTCGGGTCTCGCCATTGCGCTGGTCGCCTACGCCCTGGCCCTCATCAACGCCGGCGTCGACGAGGCCACCAACCCCCGCCTGCGCCGCGTGGACTCCGGGGCGCCTGACACACGCCGGCCCCAGGCTCCACCTGTCGAGCCGGACAGCGGTGTGCGGACCGTCCCTGAGCCTGTCCTACATATCGAGGACCTGAGCGTGGAGTACGACACCGGTGAGCACTCCGGCGGAAGTCGCCGCGTCTTCGGCACCGACCGGCTCAGCCTCAGCGTCGGCCGCGGCGAGGTGGTGGGGCTGGCCGGCCCCTCCGGCTGCGGCAAGACGACGGTCGCAGCCACCATCATGCGCCTGCTGGGTCCTACGGCGCGCGTCACCGGCGGCCGCATCATGGTGGGTGGGCGCGATGTCCTGGCCCTGGAGAGGGATGAGCTGCGTCGTCTGCGCTGGAGGGAGGTCGCCATGGTCCCCCAAGCCGCCATGAACGCCCTCAACCCCGTCATGACGATCGGCGAGCAGATCGCCGATGTCCTCACCAGCCACGAGGGACTGCGACACCGCCCGGCTCTGGAGCGCGCCGCCGAGCTGCTCGATGCCGTCGGCATCCCGGCCGGCCGCCTGCGCGCCTACCCCTACCAGCTCTCCGGAGGGCAGCGTCAGCGAGTCATCATCGCCATGGCCCTGGCCCTCAGGCCCCGCCTGCTCGTCCTGGACGAGCCGACCACGGCCCTCGACGTCGTCGTCCAGCGCGAGATCATGGAGCTGGTCCTCGACCTCAAGGCGAGGTTGGGCTTCTCCGTCCTGCTCATCACCCACGACCTGTCCCTCATGTCGGGCACGTGCAACCGTATCGGCGTCATGGAGGCGGGACGCCTCGTGGAGGAGGGTCCGGCCGCCGACATCCTCACCTCACCCGTCCACGCCGCGACGCGGGCCCTTGTCGCGGGGCTGCCGGACCGTCCGAGTGCCGAGTCCCCGCATCCGACTGCGACGGAGCCGGTCCTGGAGGTACGAGGCCTGCGCAAGGACTTCCCCGCCGGAGGGCTGCTCTCGCGGCGCACTGTTCGTGCGCTGGACGGCGTCGACTTGACTCTGCACCGCGGTGAGATCCTCGCCCTGGTGGGGCGGACCGGATCGGGCAAGTCGACGCTCGCCCGCATCATCGCGCGCCTGGAGACCCCCACCGCCGGGTGCCTCCTCCTGGACGGGCGTGACGTCCTGGCCCGTGAGCCGCGCCGCGCCTCCCGCAGTTACCGCAGCCGGGTGCAGATGGTCCTCCAGGACCCCTTCGCCTCCCTCAACCCCGCCCACAGCGTCGGGCACACGCTGGGGCGCGCCCTCGCCCTGCACCGGAGTACCGCGGAACCCGGCCGAGGCTCCGCCGAGCTGCTCGACGCCGTCGGCCTGGAGCCCGAGCTCCTGGGGGTGCGTCCCCACGAGCTCTCCGGCGGGCAGCGCCAGCGCGTGGCCATCGCCCGGGCACTGGCCTGCGAGCCCGAGGTGCTGGTCGCCGATGAACCCACCTCGATGCTGGACGCCCCGCTGCGCGCCGGCATCCTCGACCTGCTGCTGGGGCTGCGCGAAGAACGCGGCCTGTCCATCCTCTACATCACCCATGACCTGGCCTCGGCCCGCTACCTCGCCGACACGACGGCGGTGCTCCAGGCCGGCCGCCTCGTGGAGACCGGCCCCACGGCCGAGCTCATGAAGCACCCCGCCCACCCCTGTACCCGGCTCCTCATGAGCGCGCGGACCGTCCAACGTGACCGGCCGTCTCCCGCGGCTGAGACGGAAGACGGCCGGTACGAATCGCTGTAGCAGCGGATGCGAGGAGCCTTACTGGCCGGCGTGCGGTGTGGCGCTCAGCTCGATGCTCTTGCCGCCGCGGGCCAGCGCCTCGACGGCACCGGACTGGGAGTTGCGGCGGAACAGGACGTTGGAGGCGCCGGCCAGCTCGCGGGCCGGGACCACGCGCGGCTCCTTGAACAGGCCGTGGTTGCCGGGCACCACGCCGCCCTGCGGCATGAGGGAGACCTTCGTGCCGGCCGTCAGGTACAGGCCCGCCTCGACGACGCAGTCGTCACCCAGCGGGATCCCGAGCCCCGAGTTCGCACCCAGCAGGCAGCGCTCGCCCAGGGCCACGCGCTGACGGCCGCCGCCTGAGAGCATGCCCATCGTGGAGGCGCCGCCGCCGACGTCGGAGCCGTCACCGATGACGACGCCCTGCGAGATGCGGCCCTCCACCATGGAGTGTCCCAGCGTCCCGGCGTTGTAGTTGACGAAACCGGCGTGCATGACCGTGGTGCCCTCGGACAGGTAGGCGCCCAAGCGCACGTTCGCGGCGTTTCCGATCCGCACCCCCGAGGGCAGGACGTAGTCGGTCATGCGGGGGAACTTGTCCACGGAGTTCACCTGGACCGGGCGGCCCAGGGCGGCGCGCAGGCGGGTGCGGGTGGTCTCGAAGTCCTCGGCGTGGCAGGGGCCGGCCGAGGTCCACACCACGTTGGGCAGGCGGGAGAAGACTCCGTCGAGGTTGACGGTGTTGGGCGTGGCCAGTCGGTGGGACAGGACATGCAGTCGCAGGTAGGCTCCGGCCACGGTCTGGGGGGCGTCGTCGAGATCGGCCCAGGTGCGCACCACGGTGGTGTGCACGCTGCGGGCCTCGTCGCGACGCTCCATCGCGCTCAGGGTCCCCAGTAGATCGGCGTGTCCGTCCTCGGGCTCGTCGCCGAGGACCGGGCGGGGGTACCACACGTCAAGAGTGTTACCGTCGTCGGTCACGGTCGCCAGACCGAGACCCCATGCGCTGCGAGTCGTCATGAAGAACACCCTACGGGACCTGGAGGCTGACCGGCGCCGGTGGGCGTGCGAGAATCACCGCATGGCGCGCACGACGATCCACCTCATGCGGCACGGCGAGGTGCACAACCCCGAGGGCATCCTCTACGGCCGCCTGCCCGGCTACCACCTCTCGACCCTGGGCCACCAGATGGCCCAGCAGGTCGCCGACGTCCTGTCCGCCTCCGGGCACGACATCACCCGGGTCATCACCTCACCCCTGGAGCGGGCCCGGGAGACCGGCGCACCCACCGCCGCCGCCTTTGGCCTGGCGCCGACGACGGACGCCCGACTCATCGAGGCCGGCAACTCCTTCGAGGGCGTGGCCGTCAACCGCAACCGCTGGATCCTGACCCACCCCGCCTACTGGAGCAGCTACGTCAACCCGCTGCGCCCCTCCTGGGGTGAGCCCTACCGCGAGATCGTCGAACGGATGCGCGGCGCCGTCGTCGCCGCGCTCGACGTCGCCGAGGGCCACGAGGCGCTCCTCGTCTCCCACCAGCTTCCCATCTGGTCGCTGCGCCTCTTCCTGGAGGGGCGCTCCCTCGCCCACGACCCGCGTCGGCGCCAGTGCGCCCTGGCCTCCCTGACCTCCTTGACCTTCGAGGGCCGCACCCTGGTGGGGCTGGCCTACTGGGAGCCCGCCGGGGACCTGCTGCGCCAGGCCCGTGACATGGTGCCCGGCACCTCCGCCGCCCGGGCCGCCACCGGCCGCCCTGTCCACTCCGAGCGCTCCGCCGAGGTCGACAGCGCCGAGGCGACGCAGTGACCCAGCAGCCGCCCTCGCGCCCGGTCGGCGGCGAGGTCGTGCGCACTGGCGCCCCCGGCGAGGCCATCCGCCCCGGCCGTCCGCGACCCGCCCCGCGGCGCCCCTGGACCGGGCAGGACTTCGTGTGGTGGCACACCGCCGCCGTCCTGACCGCCACCCGCCAGGGTCGGCGCCCCAATCCGGTCTCGCCCACCATCGACCCCGTGCGCCCGGCCCTGGGATCCGGTGAGGTCATGCTGGCCACCTGCGACGCCGAGCTGCTCATGTGGCGGCGTGGGGACTCCACCCACAACCCCTCGCGCGGCTTCTTCCTGGCCGGGGGACCGGTCGGCCTGGCCCTGACGGCTGCCTTCTTCGGCGGGCAGGCCTACCTCAACCACCGGCGTCGTCGCGCCGCAGAGGCCGACGCCGTCGAGAGGTGGCGCCACCTGGCCACAGCCCGCCTGACCGTGTCCACCCACGGCATCTACCTGGGCACGGGGGAGGGCGTCATGCCCATCTCCTACGCCGACATCCAGGAGGTCCAGCGCACCGCCACCGGTGAGATCGTCATCGCCGCCGCCAACGCCTCCGGCTCGGTGCGCCTGAAGATCCGGGCCCAGTGGGCCGAGCTCGTCCTCGTCCTGTGGGCGGTGCGCTACATGCCCGAGCACCCCCAGATCGTGGGGCGAACCTGGATCCCGGGCGACTGGCTCGTCCACGCCGCCGCCCACGGCTACGACGTCAACACGGGTCCCTGGCCCAAAGCGCAGAAGGCCCTTCCTTGAGATCGTCTGACACCCGACGTCCCAGTCCCGGTCTTCCCCCGGTTTCTCAGCGCTGATCGGTGTCGGACCGGTTGGTGCCGCCAGCCTCTCCGGTATCGGACTGCCCAGTATCCTTCCCGGTATCGTCCCCGGTCCCCGCATCGCCATCGCCGCCGTCGACGGACTTCTCCGGGTGGTGCTTACGACGACGGATGTCCTGCTCCAGGTCCCGCAGGAACTCGGGGTCGTCGTCGGGAGCCATGGGCCGGGCGCGCTGCGGGCGGCGGAAGCTCGTTCCCTCCTTGGAGGACCACACGGTGGGCTCCACGTAGCCGCCGCGCTCCTCGGCGGCCTTGACCCGCGAGACGATGATCCAGGCGATCGGGCCGATGGTCGGGAACAGCACGATGAGGATGATCCACAGGAACTTCGGCATCCGCGCCGGCATGCTCTCCTCGGGCGTGCGCGCGCAGTCCAGCAGGGCGTACAGCGTCAGGGCGAACACCAGGACGATGAGGACGATACGCATGGGCCAACCCTAGCCGAGCCGACCGGACCCACCGACACCGCCCGCTCGCAGCCTACCGTTCATCCCGTGCGTCCGAGCCGTGGCACGATCATCCCGTGCCCGCCCCGCCCACCCTCCGCCTTCTGACCGGAGGAACCGCACCCGACGACGTCGCCGCCCTGCGCACTGCCCTGGCGGAGCGTTTGGCTCAGCGCGGCCTGCTCGCGGCCCGCGGCGATCCGCCCGCCTCCAGCGCCACGGCCGGGGCGCTGGCCGAGAGCACCGCGTGCCCCCTTCCGCTGCTCGTCCCCATCGGCCCCGGCCAGGACGAGGACCGGGTCCGAGCCGACCTGGCCCGCCGCATCACCCGAGTTCCCCCGCGCACCGACCTGGTCCTGCGGACCTCCGGCTCCACCACCGGCACCGGCCGGCTCATCGCCATGAGCGCCGCCGCCCTCGTGGCCTCGGCCCGCGCCACCCATGATCGCCTCGGCGGCCCGGGGACCTGGCTCCTGCCCCTGCCGGCCCACCACGTCGCCGGCCTGCAGATCCTCATCCGCTCCCTCATCGCCGGAACCACCCCGGTCGTGGTGGACACGAGCAGGGGATTCAGCCCGACGACGCTCGCCGACGCCCTGCGCTCCGTCCGAGTCCCTGCCGGTGCAGCGATCGGTACGGCGGCCGGCGCAGCGGTTAGTCCCACGGCCGGCTCCGCCACCGGCTCGACAGACCCTCGCCTCTACGTCTCGCTGGTCCCCACCCAGCTGGTGCGGGTCCTGCGGGACCCGGCGGCGAGCCGGGCCCTGTCCACGGCCGACGCCGTTCTCCTGGGCGGCGCCGCTGCCGACCCCGCGCTGCTGGCCCGGGCTCGAGGCTCCGGCATCACCGTGGTGACCACCTACGGCATGAGTGAGACCGGCGGGGGCTGCGTCTACGACGGCCGTCCTCTGGACGGCGTCGCGCTGTCCATCCGAGACCCTGATGCCGATGGGATCGGCCGCGTCCTCGTCTCCGGTCCGGTCCTGGCGGAGGGCTACCTGCAACCCGTTGACCGCACGCCCGACGACATCGGCGAGGCCTTCCAGGACCGCTCCGGCAGACGCGTCCTGGCCACCTCCGACCGCGGCCGCCTGCGTCCCGACGGGCGACTGGAGGTCCTGGGGCGCCTGGACGACGTCATCATCACCGGAGGCCTCAAGGTCGAGCCCCGCCATGTCGAGGAGGCCCTCACCGGCATCGACGGTGTCGCTGAGGCCTGCGTCGTCGGCCTGTCCGACGAGCAGTGGGGCGGCCTCGTGGCCGCCGCCGTGGTCCTCGAGCCCCCCGCCGGTCAGAAGAGCTCAGGAGGCCCCGATGACCGGCGCAGACCCGACGGCGTCGCCCTGCGCGAGGCGGTCCGATCCCGGTTGGACGGCGCTCATGCCCCCAAACGGATCGTCATCCTGGAGTCCTTGCCTCTACGCCCCAGCGGCAAGGTCGACCGGCGCGCCGTCACCCGGCTCCTCACCGCAGCCGCAGAGCCCATCGAGCCCGGCGAGTCCGCTGAGCTTCTCAGGCCAGGGACCTGATCTGCGCCCCGCTGGGGCAGGTGGCCGGGCCGAAACGCGTCGTCGTCAGGGCGCCGGCCACATTCGCCCAGCGCAGCGCCGTCGCCAGGTCCGTGCCATGCGCCAGCGCGGCGGCCAGCACCCCGGAGTGGGCGTCCCCGGCTCCATTGCTGTCCACCGGCGTCACGGGGATGCTCGGGGTATGGGCCGCGGCGCCGCCGTCGGCGAACCAGGAACCCTGCTCGCCGGCCCGCACCAGCACCGTGCCGAGTCTGCTCGACAGCGCCGTGCAGGCGCCGGCGTGGTCACCGGGCTCCACCGCCACCCCCAGGCGGGCGGCGAGCAGGACGGCCTCCCGCTCGTTGAGCGACCAGATCGGCTCGAGAGCACCGATGCTCTCCAGCGCGCTCAACGAAACCGAGCCGACCATGGGGGAGACATCGAACAGCGACCGACAGCCCGTCCGGCTTCTAGCCAGCCTCCCCACCAGTCTCTCCAGCGCAGCCGCAGAGGCCGCATCGGCCAGGGAGTAGCCGGAGAGATAGATGACGTCATCGCTCAGCACCTCGAGGTTGTCGAAGGCGTCGACTGGGCCCCGGGTCTCGGCCCCGCGCGTGGAGACGAAGGTGCGCTCGGCGCGGGCGTCGGTCATGGCCACGCAATAGCCCTGGTCGCCTGTCACGACTGGTCCGACGTGGGCCACGCCGATCTCCTCCAGGGCCTGTCGAACGGTCTCCGCGAAGGGTCCCTCACCCAGCGGCCCGGCGTAGAGGGTCGTGACATCGAGCCTGCGGGCAGCCGCCAGCACGTTGAAGCCGCCGCCGACGGCCATTCCCGCCTCGTCGGCGAACACGTCACCGCCCGGTTCGGGAATCGCCTCGATGCGCAAGGTCAGGTCAATGACGACCTGACCGGTGTGAATGACCCGGCCCGTCATGCCTGCCTCCCGAGGCGTGAGGGCGCCGAACGGATCGCGAGCAGGGCCTCGCAGAGCGGGCCGAGGTCCAGGCCGGAGCGCTCCAGCACCTGATCGACCAGCTCGACGGGGAGAAGGTCGGGCGCGCTCGCCCCCAGGATCGCGCCGGCCATCGCGGCGATGGTGTCGGTGTCGCCGCCAAGCTCGGCGGCGAAGCACAGGCCGGCCAGGGGGCGTCTTGCGAACTCGTGCACGATGACCAGAGCGCAGGGGACCGACTCCGCCGACTCCACCGAGGTCCCGACGCAGGTCCGCAGGTGCTCGGCCAGGGCATCGCCCTGCAGGCCTCGGCTCGTCTCCAGGGCCAGACGAGCGCGGGCTGTCACCGAGGCCTTCTCCGTCCAGTGCCCCTCCTCGGGATGGGCGGACACGAAGCTGAGAGCCGCCTCCAGGGCGGAGGCGGCGTCGGCGCCATCGATGGCCGCGCTGACCGCAGCGGCGATGAGCCCGGCCGCCTCGAAACCCTGGCGAGTGTCGTGGGTGACCAGGCAGGACTCATGAACGGCCTGGGCCAGGCCGTCGCCGGTGGTGCCCAGGCGGAAGGCGATGCCCACCGGGGTGACCCGCATCGCGGCGCCGTTGGTGGTGCCCTCCCGGCCGGTTTGACGGGGGTCTGCGCCGGTGCGCACCCGCTCCAGAGCGCGCTTGGTCGAGGGGCCCAGCAGGTCGAGTGAGCCGCGGGCGCGCATGTCGTCCTCCCAGCTCAGAAGGGCCTCGGCCAGGCGGAGAGGATCGATGCGGCCGTCGCCTTCCACGAGGAGACCGGCCAGGATGAGTGCCTGCTCGGTGTCGTCCGTGATGCTGCCTGCCGGCATCGACGGGGCGATGGGTTGCTCGGCCACGGCATCGTGCAGGCCGGTGATCGTGTTGTAGTGCTGGCGGATCTGCTCCGGGCTCATGGACTGGGTGGGCATGCCCAGTGCATCACCAAGAGCCAGTCCGGCCAGCGCCCCCAGGGCGCGCTTGTACATCGACGCAGCAGCCGTCGGGCGGCTGGAATCGGGCCCATCCTGGGGGTCGTGGGGGCGGGAGGCTGCGGCTGTCACAGAGTCATCCTGAGAGTCATCCTGAGTACTGACGAGGGTGCTGGCTGGGATACCGGCACCGGCCACGGCGCTGGTAGGGTCGCTGCCGCTTACCCTAGAGGATCGGAGGAAGCCGTGAGCGGCAAGACGGCACAGGACGGCGGGCCTCGGGCCACCAGCTGGGCGGAAGTGGTGCGTCTGCGCACCCTGCCGGCCGCCGTCGCCCCCGTCATCCTGGGGTCCGGGGCGGCCGCCGCAACGGGGGACCTGTCCTGGGTGCGCTTCTTCCTGGCCGCGGGCGTCGCCCTGGCGCTGCAGGTCGGCTGCAACCTGGCCAATGACTACTCCGACGGCGTGCGCGGCACCGACGACGA
>ERZ772964.433-NODE-433-length-19013-cov-169.642_pt1 | contig 19013 bp, 22 predicted proteins | sample MGYA00580675_ERZ772964 | MGnify/ENA primary metagenome ERZ772964 (study PRJEB29015, sample SAMEA2737941) | human oral metagenome | biome: human oral; feature: human-associated habitat; material: dental | place: China | collected 2139 ... | reverse complement strand
CGGCCGCAGGGTGATCGCCGTGGACGGCAAGACCATGCGCGGGGCCCGCACCGGCTCCAACCCGGCCCCCCACCTCCTGGCGGCCCTGGACCAGGCCGCCGGCACGGCCCTGACCCAGAGGCGGGTGGCCGACAAGTCCAACGAGATCCCCGCCCTGCCCGAGCTGCTCGCCCCCCTGGACCTGGACGGTGCGGTCGTCACCGCCGACGCCATGCACACCCAGAGGGGCACAGCCGAGTGGATCCGCAGCCGCGGCGCCCACTACGTGCTCACCGTGAAGAACAACCAGCCCGGCCTGAAACGGGCCCTCAAGAAACTGCCCTGGAAGGACGTCCCGGCCGTCTCGAGCGTCGACACCGGCCACGGCAGGCGGGTGCGGCGCACCGTCCAGGCCATCGAGGCCCCCGCATGGATCGACTTCCCCGGCGCCGCCCAGGTGATCCGGATCCGCCGCACCAGAACCGTCAGGGGAAGGAAGCACATCGAGGTGGTCCACCCGGTTCTGCTCCCTTCCCATGACCGACGCCCCGCCCGAGCAGGTCGCCGCCTGGGCCCGAGGCCATTGGACCGTGGAGAACCGCCTCCACTGGGTGCGCGACGTCGTCACGGGCGAGGACCGCCACCAGCTGCGCACCCGCAACGGACCCCAGATCATGGCCGCCCTGCGCAACCTCGCCATCAGCCTCATCAGACTCCTCCACGGCCCCGCGGCCTCCATCGCCGCCACCACCAGAGCCATGGCCCCACGCCCCCGACGAGCCATCGACCTGATCACCCGCCCACCCCAATGAACCGACTCCGCCGAGACCCTGGACCCCCACCCGCCAACCACCACCCCGACAGCGCCACACCCCCACTACACCCCAAACCGGAAGAGCCACATAACCGACTGCGGTGTGTGCTCACAGTAATCGCTCGATTGGTCAATTTATGATCAAATCTTTCTCGATCCCATACCATCTGTCTAGCCGATCGGCTGATGCCTGCAGCCGATCGGCCGATTGACGATGAGGCGCCTCGCGGATCATCCTGACAGTGTCCACGGCCACTCCTCGAGGCGGCCCTCCATTTCTCATCCATCAGTCACTCTCTTCAACCGTATCGGAGGCTGCAATGAAATTCCTGCGCTTGACGCATGTTCTGCGTGTCGTCATGACGTTCACTCTTCTCGCTGGAGCGACTCTGATCGGCTCCCCTTCCGCCAGCGCTCTTCCTTATGCCGAGTGCAACAGCGGGTGGGCTGTGATGGTCGAGGTGGCCGGCGGCAACGGAGGGGGTGCTTACGTTCCCGCATATTCCTCCCATGCTGGATCTACGCGATACTGCTGGCTTCAGCAGGACACATCCCGAGTGCGCACCGAAGTGCGCAGGCTGCAGTACGGACTTCAGTACTCGGGGATGAGTCTTTATGCCGATGGGGTGTTCGGAGATGCCACTCGTAGAGCGGTCATTGGGGTACAGAAGGCTCACTGGCTTACTCAAGATGGCGAGTACGGGTCTAATACCGGCTCCGTCATGACCTGGTGCTACTGGTACGGTGGCCGCCAGTCGTGCGGACGATGGGTCTAATTAATTAGCACACCCTATCTCGGGGCGGCCTCACCCGCACTTTGTCTAATGATGCATTTTTTAGAACGCATCCCTGGCCACGAGGAGGTCTGTGTCGCACGCCTGGCAGATGTGCGACACGATGTGGGACAAAGGCGCCTTGACACGAGTCGCCTTGAGGGCCATCCTAGGTGATGCACTCATCCTCACCATCCTTAACCTCTCATCCTCATACCTCCGGAGGTCCCGATGCACTCCACGGGCCCGGTGCGCGTCTCGCGCGCCGTCGTACTGATAATTGTCGCCGCCCTGTCCCTGAGCGCCTGCTCCGCGCGGACGCCCGCTTCCGGCGGAGGGGGCAGCTCTGGGACGGGCGTCTTCGGGGGCCAGGCGTCGGCGCCCGTGGCCCCCGACGAGGTCCTGGGAGTCAAGAAGGATCCGACGACGTGGTCACTGCCCTTCGACCGGGTCTACGGCGGCCCGCTCCTGCGGCTTCAGGTCTATGCATCCGACATCTTGGTGGACCAGTGCATGTCGAATGCGGGATTCGATGACTTCGAGGTTCTGACTATATCCTCGGCGCCCTTCCCGGAGACTCAGCCCCACGGGAATGCGACGCTGTTCAATGTGGAGATCGCCCAGAAGTACGGGTACCGGATGGCCCCGGATCCGGGCTACAGGCCCTCTTGGGAGGGAGTCGACCTCCATGGCGGTGGCTACTACGACAATAAGCCGGAGGCGTTCAAGAATCAGTTGTACACCTGTCAGGACGAGGTTCAGCTGGAGCTGTCCGGGCCGCGGCCGACGGCCGAGGTGCCGGTGGACGAGGGCGGGAACATCCCCATCGAGTCCCAGCTCAACCGGTTCACGGTGGACACCTCCTCCCCGCAGCTCCAGGAGGCCGCGGCGCAGTGGCGCACCTGCATGGCCCCGCAGGGGATCGCGGACCTGCCCCAGGAGCCCTGGGCGACCGAGATCCGCCGCGAGATGCCCGAGTCCCTCCAGACGAGGCTCAATTTCCAGCTGACCGGCCAGCCCAGCGCCGATGAGATCGCGGTGGCCACCGCCGACGCCCAGTGCCGGGAGTCCTCGGGCTGGACGAGTCTTCTGTACGAGGCCACCTGGAACCAGCAGGCCGCCTTCATCGCCGCCCACAAGGCGGAGATCGACACGGTGGTGGCCAATAACGACGCCGAGGCCGAGCGCATGCGCGGAATCATCAGGGAAGCGGGCGGAACCCCGTGAACCCGGTGCGCCGTCTCCTGCCGTGGGCGGCGCTCCTCGCGGGAGCGGCGCTGATCGCGGCGGGCACGTGGGTCGTCGCCCTCCGCTTCCAGTCGCCGGCCCAGCGGGAGGCCGCGGCCTCGCCGCCGCCGGCCGGGCCGGTGACCGTCCAGGTCACCCGCGGCGACCTGACCGAGCAGACCACGGTCCTGGCGACGGCGGCCCGCTCCGAGGCCGTCTCGGTCGCCGTCCCGGCCCCGGCCGAGGGCCGCGGCGTGGTGACCCGATCCGGCGCGATCGCCGGCGGCTCCGTGTCCTCGGGCGGGGCGGTCCTGTGGGTCAACAGCCGCCCCGTCATCGCCCTGGCGGGGCAGTTCGCCCTGTACCGGGACCTGTACCTGGGTGCGCGCGGCGACGACGTGCGCATGGTCCAGCAGGCCCTGGCGGACCTCGGCTACGACGTCGGCGTGGACGGGGAGCTCGGGGCGGGCACCGCCGACGCCGTCCGGGACCTGTACAGGAGCCTCGACGCGCAGGCCCCTCAGGACGCCGACGCCGGGCAGGCCGCCCCCGCGCCGCAGGCCGCCTCGCCCGCGCCGTCCGGCGACCCGACGGCGGCGCCGGGATCGTCCGGGGCGCAGGCGCAGCCGGCCCTCGTCCTGCCGGCCGCCGAGGTCATGATCGTGCCGACGCTGCCCGCCGTCGTCACCTCCGTCCCCGCCGTCGGCGCGACCGTGGACGGGCAGGCGGTGGTCGTCTTCGGCGCGCAGGAGGTCACCCTCTCGGCCTCCATGCCGGCGGGCGTCCAGGCCCGGATGACCCCCGGCCTGACCGGCACCGCCGACCTCCAGGGGCAGTCGGTGGACGTCGCGGTGGCGCAGGTGCGCCCCGCGTCCGCGGAGAACCGGCCGCAGGGGGCCGGGGAGACGGCCGCGCCCGCCGCCGAGGCGGGCGTGGTCCTGCGGGCGAGCAACGGCCAGATCCCCGCCGAGTGGGTCGGGCGCAGCGACGTGCTGATCACCCTCAACCTGTCCCAACCGGTGCTCGACGCGCTGCTCGTCCCGCAGCGCGCCGTCTCCGTCGACGCCGGCGGCACCGCCTCCGTCCTCGTCGCCCAGGAGGGCGGGGCCTTCGCGCAGGTGGTCGTGACCGAGCTGGGCTGCACCGCGGGCACCTGCGCCGTCGCCTCCGAGGACGGCCGGCTCGCCGAGGGCATGAGCGTGCGGGTCGATGGTTGAGCTCAGGCTGAGCGGCGTGGGCAAGACCTACGCCGGCGAGGTCCCCCTCCGGGCCCTGCGCGACGTCACCCTGACCATCCGCCAGGGCGAGTTCATCTCCATCCAGGGCCCCTCGGGGGCGGGCAAGTCCACCCTGCTCAACCAGCTGGCGTTGCTGGACACGCCCACCAGCGGCGACTACCTGATCGACGGCGTCGGCGTGCGGACCCTGGGCGAGCGGCGCCGCGCCGTGGTGCGCTCGGAGAATTTCGCCTTCATCTTCCAGTCCTTCCACCTGCTCCCGGGGCGCAGCGTGGTGGAGAACGTGGCCCTGGGCCTGCTCTACCGGGGCCTGGGCCACCGTCGCAGACTGCGCGCCGCCGAGAGGGCGCTCGACTTCGTCGGCCTGGGGCGCAAGTCCTCCCAGCGGGTGGAGAAGCTCTCCGGCGGGGAGCGCCAGCGCGCCGCCATCGCCCGGGCCATCGCCTCCGGGGCGCCCGTCATCGTCGCGGACGAGCCGACCGGCAACCTGGACTCGCGCAACAGCGACCAGGTCATGGAGCTGCTCTCGCAGCTGAACCGGCGCGGCTCCACCGTCATCGTGGTCACCCACGACGACCGCGTCGCCTCCTACGCCTCGCGCCACCTGCGGGTCGAGGACGGCGTCGTCGAGGAGCTGGACCGCACCGCGCCCGCTCCTCACCGCGAGCTTCGGCCCGAGCCGATGCGGGGGCGCCCCTCCCGCCTGCGCGTGCGCGACGCCCTGGGCGACGTCTGGCAGGGGCTGCGCGCCAGGCGGGCCCGGTCCGCGGCCCTCATCGCCTGCGTCGCCCTGGCGGTGGCGCTGGCCACCGCCACCACGGGCCTGTCCACCACCGCGAGGTTCCAGGTGTCCGACGTCTTCGACTCGCAGCGCAACCAGCTCGTCGCCCTGGCGGCGTCCACGACCAGCGCGAACCTGGCCGAGCAGGCCCTCTCGGCGCAGTCCTCCGAGCGGCTGCGGGGCCTGGCCGGGGTGCGCGACGTCGCCGTCCTCGCCACGCACCCGTCGGTGGACGTCACGGCGCGCCCGTCCGCGCCGGGCGGCGCCTCGCTCCAGCTCGTGGGCAGCGCGTCGCAGACCCTGCCGGAGTCCCTGTTCACGGTCAGCTCCCCGCGCCCCCTGACCTCCCTGTCCGACGACGAGGTCATCCTCGGGTCGCGGGCCGCCCAGACCCTCCAGCTCGGCCCCGTCATCGCCTCGCCCGTCGTGTGGGTGGACGGCCGGCCCAGGACCGTCGTCGGCATCCTGACCGACGCCGGGCTCGACGTCGGCCTCCTGGACTCCGTCATCATGGTGGAGGCCCGGGCCGCCGACTACTCCCAGCCCCAGTACGCCTCGGTCAAGATCCGGGTCAGCCCCGGCGCCGCCCAGCAGGTGGCCGCGCAGGCGCCCGTCGCCTGGCTGCCCTCAGCCCCGCAGTCGGTGACCGTCGACGCCCCGCCGGACCCCATGACGCTGCGCGCCGAGGTCGAGGCCAGCATTCAGGCCGTCCTGTACACCCTGACCGCCGTGGCCGCCATCGCGGCCCTCACGCTGGTCACCACCATCATGGTCTCCTCCGTCATGGAGCGCACCGGCGAGATCGGGCTGCGCCGCGCCATCGGGGCCAGGCGCGTCCACATCCGCGTCCTCATCGCCTCCGAGGCGGGCCTGACCGGGCTGCTCGGGGGAGCGACCGGGGCCTACCTGGGGATCCTGGCGATCCTCGCCATCACCATCGGCCGGGGCTGGCAGCCCGTCGTCGACTGGGCCGCCGTGCCCGCCGGGATCGCCGGGGGCGTGGCGGTCAGTCTGCTCGGCGCCGTCTTCGCCACGCACCGGGCCTCGCGCGTCGAGCCCTCCGAGGCCCTGCACCAGTAGCCCCGACCGACCGAACCGTTCCACGAAGGAAGGAGCACCATGGCGGACCCCCAGGTCAGGAGGACGCAGCAATGGCTCAACACCACCTACGCGTCCCGCGCGGGATGGGTGCCCCTGGAGGAGGACGGACTGACCGGATGGGGCACCATCTACGGTCTGCGCCGGGCCCTGCAGGCCGAGCTCGGGATCAGTCGGCTCGCCTCCGGCTTCGGCCCGGCCACCACGAGCGCTTACAAGAACAAGATCGGTACGATCAACGCCTCCTTCAAGGGGCCGCAGAACATTCTGTGCATCCTCAGCGGAGCCCTGTGGTGCAAGGGGTGCACCGCCGTCACGCTCAATTCCGGGGCGTCCTTCGGCTTCGACGCCCTGGCGGGCTCCGTCGCCTCCGTCTGCGAGGCCCTTGGGCTGGGAACCGGCGCCCCGGGCGTGGACGTGAAGGTCATGGCCTCCCTGCTGTCCATGGACGCCTACGAGGTCCTCGGCGCCTACGGCGGAACCTCCGCGATCCGCGAGGTCCAGCGCTGGCTCAACGGCACTTATCGCAACCGGGAGGATTTCGCACTCGTGCCCTGCGACGGCGTGCACTCCAGATCCGTCCAGACGGCGCTCCTGCTCGCCCTCCAGTACGAGCTCGGGATGGCCGACGGCGTCGCCAACGGCAACTTCGGCCAGGGCACCAAGAGCGGTCTGAGGGCGAAGGCGAACATCTCAGTCGGTAGCACGGACATCTCCAACTGCTTCGTCAGGATCTTCCACGCCGCCATGATCCTCAACGGCCTGGACATCCCCCTCAGCATGGGTTTCACCAGCACCACCAGTTCGGTGATCCGGGAGTTCCAGTCCTTCATGGAGATCCCCCAGACCGGGGCCGGCGACTACACGACCTGGTGCACCCTGCTGGTCTCCTGCGGCGATACCACCATCGCTACCACGGGATTCGACACCAGCCACCAGCTCCTGGGCGGCAAGGCCGCCGCCGCGGTGCAACGGGGGTATGCGCATGTCGGCCGGTACCTGGTGGGCGGGGGCGGCAAGCACCTCTGCGCGCCCGAGATCGCCGAGCTGCGCGCCGCCGGCCTTCGACTCGCGCCGATTTACCAGCGATTCAATGATGAGGTCGCGGACCTGACCCGGGCCAATGGCATGACCGAGGGCCTCGAGGCCCTGGTCCGGGGCCGGGTGCTCGGGCTCCCCGCGGGGAGCATCATCTACTTCAGCGTTGACTTCGATGCCACGGGGGACGTCGTCTCGGGCCCCGTCGCCGAATACTTCGGTGGAGTCAAGGAGATCATGGATGCCGTCGCCTCCTACAACTTCAGGATCGGGGTCTACGCCACTCGGAACGTCTGCCAGGTCATGATCGACCGCGGCCTGGCGGTCGCCGCCTACGTTTCTGGAATGTCCACGGGTTACTCCGGGAACATGGGATTCCCCATGCCCCGGGAATGGCACTACAACCAGATCATCGAACTCACCGACGATCTGGGATCCCCCACCATAGACCACGTCGTGGTCTCGCGGCGGGCGCAGTCCGTCGATCTCGCCGCCGTGTCCGGTCCGCCCGTGGAGCAGGACGGCTCATATTCGGAGACGGGGTTCAATGCGCTCTTCCAATGGTACGTCGAGGCGGAGGTGCGGTGCGAGAAGCTGCTGAAGGCAAGTTATGGTTCGAACTCGATCTACATTCCGATGTCCTGGCAGTTCATTCTGGGCTGGATGCGCAAGCCCACTTACTGGGGCACCAACAGTTACGGTCTGTGGTTGGTTTACACTCCGGAGGCTGACGATGCCATCATGCATGATGCTCGAGCTGCGTGCGAGGGTGCTCTTAGTCTCAATATGACCATGCCCGATACTGTGACGGATGCGGCCCACTGGGCGGTCGCCACCCTCGCCTACGCGATGTGGGACGTCAATATCGAACCTTCGGACTACACGTACGGCGACCTCGGCGGCTGGGCCCTCGACCTGTACTCGCTCTTCGGAGAATGGCAGACGAAGGCTTCCGGAGATGATCTCTTCACCTGGGCCTTGAGTCATCTGGGAACGAATGAGAAGTCGTCGTTCGGGAAGGCGGATCTCCTGGCGGACGTGGATGCGTGGTTGGCGATCGAAGTGGACCCGAACCAGCCGGATTTGCCTTTCAGTGGGCACCTGCGATCCATCTTCTCCATGTCGCCCGATGAGAGACTTACGGCATTTTTTGAAGATCGTTTCCAATCGAGTGCGGCCAATGTGGAATCCGCTTTCTCGGGAATAGCCGACGGGGTCGGCTCCGGTATTTTTAAGGAGATCAGCCTGCAACTGATGAAGCAGGTTGCGGGATTCACTTATCCTCCGACGGAAGCGGAGCGTCAGGCGCTGGCGTCCGCGTTCGTGGAACGACTCACTAGGGGAGTGATGCAGCAATGAAGCTAGTGACGCCCTCTCGTGATACTGCGGTGCGCGGAGCCCTCGCCATCCTCCGTTTCGGAGCCGTTGCTGTCGGATGCATTATCCTGCTGCATGCTGTCGCATGGATCGCCATGGGATATGGGTTGTCGATGGTCCGAGCCGTTGAGCCTGTTCATAACAGCATTGAGGCGCGCACCTTGAAGGGCGGTGGTGTATTCGCCCCTGAGTGGTTCTGCCGTGCGGCGGAGTATTCTCTGGGGTACTGCTTCATCTCCAAGAGCAAACCGCGCGGACGAATCGACGGAATAACCTTGACGGTGATGTTGGTGACGTTGGCCGCCATGATTTTTCTTATCGGTTTAATGGCCGGGGCGGAGACTGTCATGCCTGACCGGAAGTGCGTCTATGCGCATTGCTGGCCGCATATCTGGCAGGGTCTGGCCCTGGCCCTTCCTCTTATCGCTGCCGCAACGGTCATGATGGCTATGTCCTGCTTCGCGGACCGCATCGACGTCTGGGTGCGCCGTATCGTCCCGGCGGCGATCCAATTCGTGGGCCTGATCCTGCTCGCGCTCCTGTGGGACTACTGGTTCCTCCCCTTCTTCGCCGGGCCTCCGCCCTGGTAATCCTCTCCGACCCTGATTCGCACGAGGACAACCGCGACGCGCGCTGCGCGCCGCTCAACCCCTTCAATCAGACGAGGAACCATCATGCACTGCATCACCGGTCTGCGAACCGCGCGTCTCATTCACCTTTCCCGCCGCAGCCTTCTGGCCGGGCTCGGAATCGGAACGGTCGCGCTTCTCGCCGCAACCACACCCGCATCGTGGGCCGCATCCGGCGTCACGGCAGGCCTCACCCCCGACCCCGAGACCATTGACGTGGCCACCACCGACGGCACCACCGTGGCGGTACCGGTGCTCCTGGGCGGCATCTTGACCGTATCCGGGGGCGGCCTGCCCGCGGGGACTCGGATCGCCGTCACCTGGGCCTCCGCTCTCTACGCCGTCGAGGCCGCCCCGGTGCTCACCCGCGGCACGGACGCCTTCGCCTGCTCCTTCGATGCTCCACCCTCCGATGACGGCACCACCGCCGGAGTCACGGTCGTCCTCGAAGCCGACCTGCCCGAGGGCGACTACACTTTGGCGCTCGGCTCGGTGCGGGCCCTGACCTACCCCGACGACGTCATCGACCCGCCCGCCGCCACCTCCCTGACCCTGTCCCTGCCCGACGGCGACGAGCAGGTCGCCCAGGAATCCGTCGACACGGGCACGAGCACCGACTCGCTGTGGGGAGCGACCACCGGCGTCATCTGGAGCCCGGCGCGCTGGGGCGCGGGCTACCACCTGTGGAACCCGGTGGCGGTCGCCATTACCGCCACCGGCCCCTCGCCCGTGCCCGCGGGCACAATGATCGACGTGCAGGTCGATGCGGGCGCCTTCACCGGCCTGGCGGTCGGTCCGGACGGTGCGGCGGTCCAGGGCTCTGCCGTCGGCGAGGTTCTGCGAGCCTCATACCCGCTGCCGGACGCCGTCGGCGCCCAGGACGTCCTCGCCATTCCAGTGCTCGCCACGCTCGCCGACCTGAACGGCGAGCTGCCCGCCTACGAGCCCCCGCTCCTGGCCCTGACCAACGCAGAGGCCTCCAGCACGCAGCGGCTCACCGGTCTGGAGGCCGCAACCCGGGAGGACAACGCCTTCGACACCGCCAGCCGCGCCCGCTACGGTATGTGACTTGATTTGGCTCATTGTGGGGCGTTTGGTGGGCCGGGGGCTGATTCTCGTTGGAATTGTGCGGGTTACGTGGACGGACTTGCGCACTGGCGCGGGGGTGTGAGCCTGTACGTCCGCACGGTCAGGACGGCGTTCCGGGCGGTGCAGATCGCGCACTCCTCTTCCTGCTGGGGGTCGCGCAACATCGAGCACATCGGCTCGGCCCATGACGACGCCGAGCCGGCGGCGCTCAAGGAGGTCGCCGGGCAACGGCTCAGCCCCGGCCCGTTCGTGCGCCTTTCCGGCGCCACCAGGAGTATCAACCGCGACCCGGGGGAAACGGGCCCGGACCCTGGCCGGCTGGAAGGGACACGTCGGGGCCTGCCCGACCCCGACCCCGAGACGGTCATCAGCGCCTACCACCGCCTGTGCAGCATCGAGAAGTCCCTTGCGCATGTCCAACAAAGTCCGACCTGAGAGCACGCCCCATCTACCATCACCTACGCCAGTCCATCGAGGTCCACCCAGCCTCACCCAAGCCCTCAACAACATCCACCACGACACTGAATGAGCCGAGTCGGGCGCGTCGAGCCCTCCGAGGCCCTGCACCAGTAGCCCCGACTGACCGAACCGTTCCACGAAGGAGCGCCATGGCGGACCCCCGGGTCAAGAGGATGCGCAAGGACTAGACTGACGCTGTCAACGCCTCAAGGGACCGCCGAACATTCTGCGCATCCTCGGCGGAAACCCGTGGCGCAAGTACTGCAAGGTCTGATGGCCGGTGCGCTGTGAGACCGACGCGATGGGCGCGGGACGGAGGAGTACAGGAATATCATGAGTAAGAGAAGGGATGTCTTCTTGAAGAGCATGGCGCGAACTTGTGTGACGTTCGCACTGATCATCATCGTGAGTCTCGGGAGTCGGGGGGCCGTGCTCTATTTCTTGTCCATTGATCCTATAATGATCGTGTTCTGCATTTATGTCACGCTGTGCATTGCGGCGATCGCGTGGAGAAGCTTCAAGGAGGAGATCATATGAATAAGAAGTTCGCGGCTCTTTTGAAGAGCCTGCTGCGGACGTGCGCGACATCCGCGACGACAGTCCTTGTGATATTCTGGGGATGGATTGCCGTGATCTACTTCTCGGGCCTCGAACTCATACTGGGGATTTTTGGGCTTTATGCCCTCGCCCTCGCGCCGGTCATCGTCATCTGCGCGGACCCCCCGACTAGATGGAGGGAATCATTGGGGGTCGCCTGGATGGTCCGGTCGACGGGCGTGTTCTTGGGATTCTGCCTGGCTTCGACCCTGCTCATTCCGCCATTTGATTTGGATAACATCCAGGAATTTATGATCTATATCATGGGGTTGACGGCCTTTTACATAGTGCTGTGCGCCGCACTCATAGGGCCGCGGCGGATCTTCAGGGAGATACTCGAATCCGACTACCGTCATCGGGGGCAGGCGATTGAAGCGCATTCGGGGAGCGGCGCGGACGTGGTGTACGAGGACCACTTCGATGACGTGTTCGAGGGCTTCCAGGAAGCGTCCGCGGTAGAAGTCGTGGAGGATCCTCCCGATCTCGATGCGGACGATGGGTCGTGAAGGTTGTGCGGCGGGCGTCCGGTCGCATTTCCAGGATCGACCGGGGCGGTGTCCGGGGCCCGGCGGGCTGAACCCCCCCACTACCCGACTGACCCGATGGAGTCGTCCCACAGCAGCAGGTGCGGTGTGATGGAGGCCAGGTCCTTGACGACCACCAGGCCCGGATCGCCGGGGAAGAGCTTGGTCTCGCCGCCCACCTGGATGACCCGCAGGTCGTTGGAGCGCGCCGAGGCCGCCCCCGTGGCGGAGTCCTCGACGACGACGCACTCCTCGGGGCTCAGGCCGAGGCGCTCGATCGCCGCCGCGTAGGGCGCGGGGGTGGGCTTGCCCGGCAGCCCGTCGTCGCCGGTGACCAGGTCGACGAACACGTCGCCCAGCGCATGGGCGACCGCCTCGACAATGGGCCGCGGGGACTGGGTGACAATGACCTGGGCCAGCCCGATCTCGCTGAGCGTGGAGGTGATGCTCCGGGCGCCGGGCAGGATCGGGGGGTCGGCGCGGACGGCCGCCTCGACCTGGGCCGATATCTTGGCGAAGACCTCGGCGGTGGCGGGATCCTCGGGCGAGGCCGTGGCGCCGGTCTCGGCGATGAGCTCGCAGGTGCGCGCAATGGACGCCCCCGCAATGCCCGCGACCTGCTCGGGGGTGACGGTCCCGCCCCGCTCCTGGCAGCAGCGGCGGAAGGACTCGTCCCACAGGGGCTGGGAGTCCATGAGCGTGCCGTCCATGTCCCACAGGACGGCACGGATGTAGCGGCCGGTATTGGTGGTCATTGCTCCTCCTGCGAAGGCTCGTTCTCCGGCCCGTCCCCCGGGGCGTTCCCGGGTCCGTTCCCCGGTTCATTCCCCGGAGTCTCATCCGGCGTGTTCTCCGGCGTGTTCTCCGGCGCCCGCCCGGAGGCGCCCTTGCGGCGCTTGCGGGCCTTCTTGGCCGCCCGCTGCTCGTGCTTGGCCGTCTTCTCCCGGGCCCACTCGATCTGCTCGGCGAGCCACGCCTTGGCCGGGGCGGTGAGCATCTTGTTGTCCCGGAGCAGACCGGAGGCGCGCAGATCGATGAACTGGAGGTACTCCGGGTTGCGGGTGCGCCCGTACTGGCGCCGGGCCTCCTGGAGGTCCGAGACGACGCCGACCACCTGCCGCTCGATCATGTGGCGCCCCAGCAGCAGGAAGACCGCCAGGGCAAGGGCGACCACGCTCCCGTACCCCCTGGTCAGCGGGTAGAGGAGCCCGGCGAGCACCGACAGGCCCATGGCCGGCCCCATCATGCCGTAGGTGTAGCCCTCCGGGCGCTTGTCGTCGTAGCCGCGCGCCCACTGGCGGATCTTGGCGCGCCCGTCGGGGTCGCCGCCGTTGAACCAGTCGCGGATCCTGGTGCCCAGTCCGGCCATCAGCGCCTCTCCTCGGTGGCGTGCCCCCGGGGCTCGAGCAGGGAGTCGACGAGCTCGGCCATCGAGGCCGCGGTGCGCTCGCACACGGCGGCGACCTCCGGCGGGGACCAGGGCAGGGCGACGGCGTGGTCGGCGGCCTCGTGCATGGGGATGTCGTTCCACGAGTCGCCGAAGGTCCAGGTCTCCACGCTCTCGCCCGGGTGGGGCCCGTCGGGGCGGGTGAGCCAGGCGACCAGGTCGTTCAGACCCGCGCCCTTGGTCGCGCCGGCGGGGACGACGTCGAGGAACTCCTGGTTGCGCACCACCTCGAGCTGCTCGCCCCAGCGCCCAGCGAGGTCGGCGACGATGCGCTCGCGCACGTCGTCGTCGCGCACCCGCATGGGCACCCCGATGAAGCGGTGCCCGCTCATCTCCTCGGGCGTCATGGGGACGAACACCTGGAGGATCGGGGAGATCTCGTGGTAGGTGTCCGAAATGATGTAGTCGGTCTCCAGGGTGGTGGCGAAGACCGTCAGCCCGTCGATCCCCTGGAGGGACATGACGATCTCGTGCGCCAGGCCGTCGGGCAGGAAGCGGGCTGTCAGCACGCGGTAGTCGCCGTCGGCGAGCACCGCGCCGGTGAAGGCGACCGCGTAGTCGAAGGCGACGCCCTCGGGTTCGAGGGTGTCGCGGGTGGCGAAGACGGACTTGCCGGTGTCCACCACGAGCAGGTTCCCGGCCGCCCTCCACCGCCTCATGGCGTCGAGGTCGGCGGGGGGGACCTTCCGGTCGAACAGGATCGTGCCGTCGAGATCGGTGGCGATGAGTTGGGGCATGGGCACTCCTCGGGTTCCGGGTCGGATTTCCGGGCGCTTGCGGGCACTGCCGCCGCGGATTGCGGTCCGCCGCGGGTTGGGCGGGGCCGCCGGGGAGTTCCCCGGCGGCCCCGCATCAACGTTCGCGGACGGTGCCGCGGGACGTCACAGTCCCAGGAACCCGCTCCAGGCGCCCAGGATGCCGATGACGAACATGCCCATGATGATCCACAGGGCGTTGATCTTCTTGTTGAGCAGGTACATGCACGCGAAGGTCAGGCCCAGTGCGGCGGCCCCGGGCAGCAGGTTGTCCAGGATGTTCTGGAGGGTCGTCACGGTGACAGTGCCGTCGTCGGCGGTCGTCGTGGAGACGGCGATGGGGAACTTGATGGTCGTCCACTTGGACACCAGGGCCCCCATGACGAACAGACCGGTGATGGCCGCGATCTGCGTAATGCGCTTGAGCTGGCCGCCGCCGACCTCGGTGACCATGGCGGTGCCGCGCTCGTAACCCAGCCTCAGGCCGTACCAGCGCACGAGGACGCGGATAATGTTGATGCCGAAGAAGTAGACGAGCGGGCCGAGCCAGGAGCCGGTGGCCGCCAGGGATGCGCCCAGGGCCCCCAGCACCGGGCGGGCGGTGCCCCAGAAGATGGGGTCGCCGACGCCGGCCAGCGGCCCCATGAGGCCGACCTTGACGTTGGTGATGGTGTCGTCGCCGATGTCCTCGCCCTTGGCGCGCTGCTCCTCCATGGCGGCGGTGACGCCGAAGACGACCGAGGAGATCCACGGGTGGGTGTTGTAGAACTCCAGGTGGCGCTTGAGCGCGGCCGCCTGCTGGGTCTTGTCGTCCGGGTAGAACTTCTTGATGGCGGGCATGAGGGTGATGCAGAAGCCGATGGCCTGCATGCGCTCGAAGTTGAAGGACCCGAGCAGGAAGGTGGAGCGCCAGTACATGCTCCGCAGGTCCTTGGTGGTGAGCATGCGCTCGGGAGCGGAGGTGTTCGCCTCGGTCTCAGTGGTCATGATCGTGCTTCCTTCCGCGTTCAGTCGAGCTCGTCGTCCAGGTCGTCGTCCAGGTCGTCGCCGCCACCGCCGCCCGCGGCGGCGGGCTGGGGCAGACGCACGGACTCGTGGAACTCGGGGTTGAGCTGGACGTAGATGAAGGCCAGGCAGGCGCCGAGGATGCCCAGGGCGACGAGCGTAATGCCGGTGGGAACGGTATTGACGACCCACTTGGACAGGTCGCTCCACTTGCTCATATCGGCCCCGCCCGCCGGGTCGGTGATGCTGCCGCTCCCGGCCATGGTCGTGGAGAAGGTGGCGACGACGAAGCCGATGAAGAAGAACGGCATGAGCTTGCGCGCCTTCATCATATTGATGACCATGGCGTATCCGACGACGACGATGAAGCCGCCGGCGATCTGCAGACCGTGGGTGATGACCTCCGGAATGGCCTCGAGGGCTTTTTGGACGCTGTCACCGGAGGCGAAGAAGGCGACAATGGCGGTGGGCACCGCCACACGCAGGCCCTGGAGGGACAGGGCGATGAAGTGCATGATTTCGATGCCCCGCATATTGGCCGCGTCGGCGAGCCTGTCCGCCCGGTGGGCGAAGAAGACGTTGACCGTGCGCACGAAGATGGTCAGGGCCTGGCCGGCGACGGCCAGCGGGACCGCCACGGCGATGGCCTCGGCATGGGACTGCCCGCCGGCGATGACAATGACGGTGGACACGGTGGAGGCCAGGGCGGCGTCGGGGGCCATGGCGGCGCCGACGTTCATCCAGCCCAGGCTCAGCAGCTCCAGGGAGCCGCCGACCTGAATGCCGGTGGTCGGGTCGCCCAGGGCGAGGCCGGTGAGGGTGCAGGCGATGATCGGACGGTAGAACATGCGCTCGTCCAGAACGGCGTCGCAACCGGCCAGGAAGGCCACGAGCGTCACGAGGATGATCTGGACCATGCTGATATCATGCATGAGTCTGCTTTCTTCGGAATATGGCGGGAAGGGGGCGGGAGGATGGTCACCGGACGGGCCCGGGCCCGCGGCGTCGGCGCTCCTCCTCGAGCGTCGGCTGTGCCGCCCGGTCGCGGGGCGGTGCGGCCCCGCGACCGGGCGAATGTCCCTCAGTCGATGAAGCCCTTGGACTTCAGGGCGCTCATGAGATCCGAGCGGCCGGTCGAGGGGACCTGCTGGATGTACTGGGTGATGCCGCGCTTGTCGATCTCCTGGAAGGCCTTGGCGTCCTCGTCGGAGATGTAGACGGCCTGGGACAGGGCCTTGGTGCCCTGCTTGAAGGTCATGCCGCCGACATTGACCTCGTCCGCCTTGACGCCCAGGTCGAGCAGCCGGACGACGTCCGCCGGGGTCTCCACGACGATGACGGCCTTGAGGTTGGCGTACTTCGGGTTCTTGTAGACGCGGGCGGCCTTCTCCACGCCCAGGACGTGGACCTTGACCTTGCCGCCACCGGTCTGGAGCATGAGCGTCTTGCGCAGCTCGTCATTGGCGGCGCCGTCGGACACCGCGAGGATGGCCTCGGCCCCGAGGGTCCCCGCCCAGTTGTTGGCCACCTGGCCGTGGACCAGGCGTGAGTCGATGCGCAGGAGCTTGATATCCATCAGAGCTCGTCTCCTTCGTCGTCGGATTCGGTGGTGGTGGGGGTGAAGATCTCGGAGAGGACCTTGACGCCGCCGGCTCCGGCGGTCCGGGCCGTCTCGACCAGTTCGGGCAGGGTTCCGCCGATCATGCGGCGGCCGAGGACCTCGATGAGCATGGGCAGGTTGACGCCGGTGACCACGTCGGCGTCCTCGCGCTGCGCGGCGAAGCGGGCCGCCGCGTTGTAGGGGCTGCCCCCGAGCAGGTCCACGAGGATCAGGTGCTGATCGCTCGAGGACTTCTCGACGGCGGCGGCGTACTTGGCGAGCAGGTCGTCCGGGCCCTCCGAGGGGTCGAAGGTGACGGCGACGAGGTCCTCCTGGGGGCCCGCGATCATGGCGGACGAGGCGATCAGCCCCTCCGCCAGATGGCCGTGGGCGGCGACGATGACAGCGACCATGGGCGCTCCTTAACTCCTTGGTGTGTCGGTGCGATTCAGGATCGGATCACACCGTGGCGCGCAAGGCCGACGGAGAGGCGCCGTTGACCCCGCGGGGATACTGTGCAATTCAATTGCTACGAACCTTTCTGCAAGGCATCCCACGCCATAATATGTCACGTTTCGGCGAACCGCATCTCCAGATGGGAAGTCAGTAAAACCGGCGGACGAGTCGTCTGACATCAGAGGGGCGGTGGTCCGGGAAGGGCTGTTCTCGGTGCTCCGACGGCGTCGGTCCGCGGCGTCCGGCCAGTGCCGGGGATCGGATCGGATCGGAAGGGGTGCGGTGCGCCGGCGCTCCCGGGTCCGGAGGTCGTCCGCGGGGGCGCAGGCAGCGGGGCCGCTCGTCGGTGGTGCCTCCGCGGACGACCTCCGGGGCGGAAGCGAAGAGGGGCCGCGTCCGGCCTCGCCCGCGCCGCGACGATGAGCGGCGGAAGGGCGATCGGTGGCCCCGCGCGGGCCGTGATCCGCGTCGTCGGTCGACGGCGAGCGCCGGAGCCGCCCGTGCTGACCGCGGCCCGCAGCAGCGACGTCGATGCGCTCATCCGATAGGACCATCCAGTGCCGGGGCGGGCCGTAACCCGCCGCGGCGACGGGGGCGGGGGCGATATTCTGACCGACCGGCGGACCTCCTATTGGCCGATTGACGCGAGTCGTTGCGCGGCCCATTGTAATGCCATTATTCCTTCTCCTCACATCGACCCCACCGTCCTTCACCGTCCTGCTTCTTCGGAGGTTCTCGTGAAATCCACTCGCGCGGCGCGCATTCTCGGCGCCGCGACGATTGCCCTTCTTCTCGGTTGGGTGATGATTCTCTGCCCGCTCTCGGCCGACGCCGAGCCCGTCTCCTCCGGGCCCGCGGTCGTCACGGTTCAGCAGAGCAGCCGCATCACCGTCACTGAGAATGCGCTCGACCACAGGAGGCGGCACAGTACATTGTGCAGCCCGCGCTGGGTCGGGAGGTGGTACAAGTGGTGGTGCATCTGGCTGGATTGACCGGGTCGGGGAACGGACCCGCTCCGATCCGCGCCCGGCGCCGTCCTCCGGTTCCGCCATCCAGAGGGCGGCGCCGGGCGCGTTCATGCTCATGCGCGGGCGCTCGGAGCTGACGGGCAGTACCCGGCGGCGCGCCGTCTGGCCGATGATCCGGGTGCATCTCTGTGTGGCGGCGATTCCCGCGGGGCCCCGCCCGGCGACCGGATGACCCTCCTCCACGCCGCCCACGACGTCCACGAGAGCACCGGCCCCGCCTCCCGCGGCGGCCAGATGGTCGAGCCGGCCTTCGGCACGGGCCTGGCGGGTCCGCCAATCCCCGGGAGCTCTTCACCCCCGGGCGTCGCAATCTGGAAGCTCGGACCGCGCCTCGGCCTGGGCCGCGGACCGCCCTCCTGCCTCCATAACGATCCGTATACCTTATATATAGGACTGTGTGAACAGAGGGGTTCACTGGTGCGCACCAGCCCCGTCGTCGCTGACGGCCCTGAGAGGATCGGCCGCCTGACCGGCCCCGCGCCAACCGCCTCTGCCACCCGGAGGAACTGTCTCGCCAGAGCCTGCTCCATCACTCACGCCCACGATCGCCTCCGCCACCCGGAGGGACCGTACCCCTCGGCCCCGGCTTCACCGTTGAGAACCGGGCCCGCGTGGCCCTGTACGACCTACCCACTCGTACGCCACCCGGCGCGAGCCCGCCGCCGAGCTCGACGGCGAGCTCGATGTCGTTCGCCCCGACCCGACCGGACGGGGAGAAGTCTCAATGCACCTACAGGTGCGTGGTGCTCCCTGACCTCGAAGGCCCTCCCGATGGCATTCCGTATCATGTCTCAATGCACCTACAGGTGCGTGGTGCTCCCTGACGTCACGATCACCACCATCAAGGTCCCGGCGCGCCCGCGTCTCAATGCACCTACAGGTGCGTGGTGCTCCCTGACGAGGAGGTCGACAAGTTCTACGGCGTCGAGGAAGAGTCTCAATGCACCTACAGGTGCGTGGTGCTCCCTGACCCCTGCTCTCGGGAGTGGCGGTATGACGCCACTTCGAGGGCCCGGAGCGCCACCGGCCCCGGGAGCACTCCTCCGGACCGGCCAGCACCGGGCTCAGACTAGCACATAGTGGCGGAATCACGCCAAGC
>ERZ772964.428-NODE-428-length-19198-cov-4.35292_pt1 | contig 19198 bp, 16 predicted proteins | sample MGYA00580675_ERZ772964 | MGnify/ENA primary metagenome ERZ772964 (study PRJEB29015, sample SAMEA2737941) | human oral metagenome | biome: human oral; feature: human-associated habitat; material: dental | place: China | collected 2139 ... | reverse complement strand
CGTCATGGGCGTGGAATATGAGGCTGCTGGGGAATCTGGTGCTGATGCGTGTTCCTGGGACTGTTCCTCAGGTGAGGGCGTCGAAGCGGAATCAAAGGCGGCCGAAGCGGAATCGAGGGCGGTCGGAGTGTTGTCCGGGGCGGGCTCGTCGTAGGTGAAGACCGAGATGGCTCTCCGCTTCGGGCCATTCGTGTAGCCGACGTGAGCCTTAGAGGCCGCGGGCGTGGCCGCGGGGGCATGGTGCGTCGAGGCAGGAGAGGCCGAGCTGGAAGGCCCCGAGGCGGGGGAATCCGAAGCTGGGGAGCTCGCAGCGGAAGGCTCCGAGATGGGGGAGCTTGAGACGGCGGATTCCACAGCAGGAGAGTCCGAGGCAGGGGGCTCTGTGAAAGAAGCGCTGATCTGAGCAGGATCGGGAGAGACGGGTTGAGGAGCCGCAGTCAAAGGATCCCTCGTCTCAGCGTCGCAGGGGGGTGCAAAGCCAAACGCGGCAGGTTCCGGGACGGATTCGGGGGCGGGGCTATGAAGGCGCTTAGTGGTGTCGTCTTGGGGTGAGTCTTCTCCGGCATCAAGGGGATAGGAAGCGGTGGGGGTCCGATCACCTTCAGCGACGGGAGCCTCATCAGGCTCAAAAGGGGGCGGCTCCGAAACCCAGCCGCTCTGTCCCTGGGGTGCAGGCGCAGAAGTCTGTTCCTGAGTTCCGCGCGCTGAAGCCTTCTCCTGGATCGCGCGCGCAGAGGTCTGGCCCTGGGATGCTCGCTCAAAAGCGTTTCTTTGAGAGGCGTGATCGGAAGTAGGTGAGGAAGGGGCAGTGAAAGCATGTGTGGAGGATGTGGCGATTGCGGGCTCAGTGCCGACTTGCCAGGTTTGGGCGCTTACCGTCACACGTATCCCAGTAACCTCAAAAATGGCGTCCGAAAGAGCCGTTACGCGGTCCTCGCGAGAGAACTGCGAGACGAAGCCCGCATGTTGAAAGAGCAGAACGAGCTCGGAGCCGTGCACGGGGCCGAGCTGAGCATTCTCGGAGACAAGGGTTCCCACGAATCTGCTGATGGACCCGAGGCGGGAAAGAACCTCATCCCAGCGTTCACGGATCGTGTCCGCTCCCTGGTCGCTGTAAGCAGGAGTCGTTCCCGGCGCTACCTCAAGGGGTGCGCTTGCTTGCGAGGGGGTGTTCTCTTGATCGAAGCCTGTGGGGGTCGAGGTATTAGGGCCCTGGGTTTGCGGTGCGGGTGCCGACTGTTCGGGCCTTTGTGGGGCGGGTGCCGGGTGTTCGGGCCTTTGCGGGGCGGGTGCCGACTGCTCGGGTTCTTGAGCGGAGCGAGCACGGGACGGGTGAGCCGTGGTTTCGTTCGGGTTGTGAGTATGAGTCTGAGCATCGCTGGCAGGGGCTGCGACCTCGGGCCAGTCGCTATTCGCGCTATCCGAGAGAGACTCGTTCGCAGGAAGCCAGGAGGGAACATCGGGCGCGCCGGCAGCAGCGCTTGCGCCAGTAATCCCATGCGCGCCCGGGCCCCTGCTTGCGTCGGGAGTGCCAGATGCGCCGGGAACAGCGCTTGCGCCGGGGACAGCTGCCTCCGGCCAGTGTGTTGCAGCGGCGGAACTGCTTGCTGGAGCGGCACGTCCACTCTCTTGGCTTGGACTGCCAAGGGCGGCAGGGCTGGCGTGCTGAGCCGCGCCTTCGCGCTCGCGAACAGCATGAGGCTCACCTGCAGCACTGCGCTCACTTATGCCCTCGCGCTCACTCGCGCGACTGCGCCGTGAGCGTGCCAGTGCCTCCCGGGCTTCACGAGCTCCGAAGCGCCCCTGAGGCGCCTCCTCTTGAGACCCATCAGCTGAAGGGGCCAGGTCGGCGGCCTCCTCGAGAGATTGGACGCTCGGAGGGGCCGGGGGAAGGAGGATACGGCCGATGAGGAGTTCGAGTTGGAGTCTCGGTGAGGTTGCGCCAACCATTTGGCGCAATGCCTCATCGGCGAGATCGGCGGCCCGAGACAGGCCATGCGCCCCCCAATTCGCCCCCTGGCGGCACATGCGCTCGAACTGGTCTGCGGGCACATCCGAGAGCACGTCCCCGGCCTTCTCTCCTGCGATCGCAATGATGAGAAGATCGCGCAGCCTCTGCAGGAGGTCCTCGACGAAACGGCGTGGATCATGACCGGACTCGACCATTCTTTCGATCACGCGATATGCGTCGGCCCCATTCCCGCTGGCGAGGGCGTCAATAGAGTCGTCCAAAAGGGCGGTGTCCGTGTAGCCGAGGAGAGCGACAGCGGTCTCATAGGAGAGTTCATTGTCGATAGAACCCGCCATGAGCTGGTCTAACACGGAAAGAGTGTCGCGAACGGAGCCTCCGCCGCTGCGCATCACCATCGGTAGAACGCCCTGAGCGATGTGCACATGCTCTTCCTGGGCGAGTTTGTGCAGGTAGGGGCCCAGAACATCCGGAGGGACCAAACGGAAGGGGTAGTGGTGGGTGCGTGAACGGATCGTGCCGATCACTCGCTCGGGTTCGGTCGTCGCGAAGACGAATTTCACGTGCTCGGGAGGTTCTTCCACCAGCTTGAGCAAAGCATTGAAGCCCTGGTTCGTCACCATATGGGCCTCATCGATGATGAAGATCTTGTACTTATCGCGCACCGGAGCGAAAGTCGCTTTCTCGCGCAGCTCACGGGCATCATCGACACCGCCATGCGAGGCCGCGTCGATCTCGACCACGTCGAGTGAGCCCGCGCCACCTGTTGCCAACTCACGGCAGGAATCGCAAGAACCACAAGGAGTGTCCGTCGGGCCCTTCGCGCAGTTCAAACAACGCGCAAGGATGCGGGCCGAGGTCGTTTTCCCACAGCCTCGAGGCCCGGAGAAGAGATAGGCGTGTGTCACCTTATTCGCGCGCAGAGCAGCACGAAGCGGCCCGGTCACGTGATCCTGGCCGATGACATCGGCGAAGGTGTCAGGACGGTAGCGGCGATACAGTGCAGTGGTCACTGGATTACCCTACGTGGCTCCGTGGGCATTTGTGGCCCTGCCCCTAGAAAACGAACGAGTGCGGGGGAGAAGAGACTTGTGCGTGCACAAGCCTGCCAGGGTCGTAGTCGGCCCGCGAGCCTCGAAGCTCCTCTGCACCTCCTCGCATAAGGCTCCGCTCTCGCGTCCCCCGAGTTGTCTCGCACAACGCCTAGCCCCGCACCTCCTGAAATGAGCTGGATTCAGACCCGCACGCCGCTCGCCTCTTGCAAGAACCCGCGCTCGTGCCTCGTTCTGCGCGCGCCTCTTGCAAGAACCCGTGGTCGTGCCTCGTTCTACGCGTACCTCCGCGCGTACCCCTTGTAAAATCCCGTTCCCAGGTTCTGCACCTCGTGAAGATGGTGTGCGTTTTGTGTCAATGCGAGTACATGCATCGAAGGGGGTCCGCACCCCGGGCAACAAGGCGAGCACAGGGGCTGAGGTGAGCACAGGGGCTCAGGCGTGTACAGAGGCTCAGGCGAGCAGCATCCTGTCCGACAGACCCTGCTCCTCCTTCCCACGGAGCTTGTCGAACTCAGCGAGCAGAGAAGTGACCGTCGCCCTCTTCTTCTCCTCGCCGACCAACTCGAAGATGATCCGCCCCTCGTGCATCATGATGAGCCGGTTACCCATGGACAGGGCCTGTTCCATATTGTGCGTGACCATGAGGGTGGTGAGGTGCTGGCGCTCAACGGCCTCGCGGGTGATCTGCGTGATGAGTGCGGCACGCTTCGGATCAAGGGCTGCGGTGTGTTCGTCGAGGAGCAGCACCTTCGGTTTCGAAAAAGTCGCCATCGTGAGGGAGAGGGCCTGACGCTGACCGCCTGAGAGCAGACCGACCTTCGCGTGCAGTCGGTTCTCCAAGCCCTGCTCGAGGGGTGCGAGGACATCGCGGAACATCTGACGCTTCTTCTGGGTGAGTGCGGGCCCGAGTGTGCGCCCCCTGCCTCGTGACCATGCGAGCGCGAGGTTCTCCTCGATCGACAGATGTGGGGCGGTGCCTGCCATCGGGTCCTGGAAGACCCTGGACACGTATTTCGCGACCTTGTAGTCGGGCAGTTTCGTCACGTCCTCGCCCTCGATCGTCACGCGTCCGATATCGGCTTGGTAGCGGCCGGACACAATGTTGAGCAGCGTCGACTTTCCTGCGCCATTCGAGCCGATGATCGTGACGAAGTCCCCGGGGTCGAGGTGCAAGGAGATGTCGCTCAAAGCGACTCGTTCATTGACGGTCCTGCGGAAGAAGGTTTTCGTTACGGCCTCGATGTCCAGCATCAGAACACCACCTTTTCGTTGTCGCGTTCTTCGGGCGTGTGCGTGATATCCGGCTCTGGGACGAGGCTGCGGTTGCGGCGGCGCTCGCGGATCTTCGAGAAGACGCCGATCCGGGGAATCATGAGGGCTGCGAAGACGATGATCGCGGAGATGAGTTTCATGTCGTTCGCCTCAAGGAACTCGACGCCGAGCGCGAGTTGGATGATGACGCGGTACACGATCGACCCGATGACGACGAAGAGGGAGGTGACCCACACCCCCTGCGAGCCGATGAGGGCAGTGCCGATGATGACCGAGGCGAGGCCCGCGACGATCAAGCCGATGCCCATCGAGATATCCGCGTAGCCCTGGTATTGGGCGATGATCGCCCCGGAGCTCGCGACCAGGCCATTCGAGAGGGCGAGGCCGATGATCTTCATCGTTCCAGTCGATACTCCCTGGGCACGGGCCATGCCTTCGTTGTCTCCCGTGGAACGCATCCCCAGGCCGATCTGGGTCGAGAGGAACCAGTTGAACAGGGTCGTGACGATTGCGATGAGGGCGGCGAAGATGAGGATTGAGATCCAGGAGCCGAGCAGGCCCTTGTCACGCAAGGGCGTCAACAGGGTTTCGACGCCGCGGAGCAGGGGCACGTTCGCTTTGCCGAGGATGCGCAGGTTGATGGAATAGAGGCCGATCTGGGTGAGGATGCCGGCGAGTAGGGGGTGGATGCCCGCGTTCACGTGGAGGACGCCGGTGACCGTTCCCGCCACACAGCCCGCGAGGAAGCCACCGAGGGTGGCGAGCCAGGGGTTCTGCCCGGCGGTGATCATCACGGCTGCGACCGCCGCGCCGGTCGTGAAGGATGAGTCGACGGTGAGGTCGGCGATATCGAGGACTCGGAAGGTGAGGTACACGCCGAGTGCCATGAGGCCGTAAATCAGGCCGAGGTCGAGAGCTGTGAGCACAGTGTTTCCTTTTGGGTGGGTGTGCTTGTGTTGTGGCTGGGGATGTGTGCGCCCGGGGGTGGGAGCAGCGAGGTTCGGGCGGGAGCAGGGAGGGTCGGATCGGCGAGGCCCGGATTGGGGATGCAGATCTCTGGGACGGGGATGGACGAGCTTCGGGGTGGTTCGCGCCTCCGGGTGGGAGCGGCGAGGTTCGGGGCTGGCGTTCGCAGGTCCGGTGCGGTGCTTGTGTCCGGTGTGGTGCTCGTATCCGGTGTGCCCCTTGTTCCGACGCGCTGCGTGTCCCCGGTGCGCTGCATGCCCCCGGAGGGGATGTGCGAGTCGGAGGAAGGTGTCATCACCGGGCGCGAACCAGACGATGATGTCATCACTGGTGCGAGCCGCCACGGGTCCGAGGAGGCGTCCTGTCCGAGCCATCACCGGATCCGACTCATCACGGATCCGAGCCATCGCAGGCTCGAGCCATCACGGGCGCGAAGTGAGGAGCTCGATACATTCCCCGATCACTCGATGGTGACCGCCCTGTCCTTCAGGGACGCGGGGAGTTCCAGGCCGAGGGCCTTCAGAGTCGTCGTGTTGACCGTGAGTTCGTAGTCCTTTTGCGCTTCGACGGGGAGGCTCGCGGGTTCAGCTCCTTCCTTGAGGATCCTGATCGCCATTTCACCGGTCTGGTATCCGAGCTTCGAGTAGTCGATTCCGTAGGTTGCGAGGGCCCCTTGCGCGACCGAGTTGGCTTCTCCGGCGATGAGGGGGATCTTCGCGTCCTCGGCCGCTTGGACGACGGAGGCCAGGGCCGAGACGACGGTGTTATCGGTCGGAACGTAGATCGCATCGACTTTGGAGGCGAGATCTTGGGCGGCCTGCTGGACTTCGGCGGAGTTCGTCACTGCGGATTCGACGACCTGGAGACCGTCTTTCGCGGCAGCTTCCTTCGCAAGTTCAACCTGCACTTCGGAGTTGACTTCGCCCGAGGAGTAGATGATGCCGAGGGTCTTCGCTTTGGGTGCGAACTCTTTGACGAGGGAAATCTGGTCGGCGACCGGGTTCATGTCGGTTGTGCCGGTGATATTCGAGCCGGGGGCTTCCAAGGAATTGACGAGTTGCGCGGACACGGGGTCGGTGACTGCGGTGAAGAGGACCGGAACCTTCGTGATCGACTGGGCGGCGGCCTGGGCGGAGGGGGTCGCGATTGCGAGAACGAGGTCGAGGTCGGAGGATGCGAACTTCGAGGCAATCGAAGTGGCGGTCGCCTGGTCGCCCTGAGCGTTCTGTTCGTCGTACTTCACCTGGATGCCCGCGTCCTCGAAGGCTTTCTTAAAGCCTTCTCTGGCACTGTCGAGGGCGGTGTGGGTTGTGATCTGGGTGATGCCGATTGAATAGGCCTCGCCGGCGGGTGAAGCGGGGGTGTTCGCGTCGGTCGAAGTGGCAGAGCCGGAGCAGCCCGCGAGGGCGAGGGCGGCGGCTGCGGTTGCTGCGATGAGGGACGTGCGCTTCATGGGAGGCCTCCACGTGTTGGGAATGGCCGGTCGGCTGATCGGTCATCTGCCTTCGACGCTAACGAGGACGAGGGACGGGCGGACAGGAGTGTTCGCTTCGTGAACATATTTCGATCATTTTGATCTCAAATTGCGAGATGTGATCTGTTTGTGTGGAACTTCAGATCGAAGAGCGGTGAAAGAAGAGCTGCGAAAACAGTAGAAACATGTCGCAGATGCCCGAATATCGGGCGTTTAACGTTCTCGGCCACGGCCTCCCTAGGATGAAGAGGCGCGGCGCTCGCAGCATGAGTGCCCCTGGAGCGCTCACGCCAGTGGACGCTGCAGATGGTGAAGGCGCACAGAAGGAATGGGGACTCGTGGCACTGATCGTGCAGAAGTACGGCGGCTCATCAGTCGCCGACGTGGAAGCGATGAAACGCGTCGCGCGTCGCGTCGTCGAGACCCATGACGCCGGCCATCAGGTCGTCGTCGTCGTTTCAGCGATGGGTGATACCACAGACGACCTTCTCGACACGGCAGCCCAGATCACCTCCAAGGCTCCCGAGCGTGAAATGGACATTCTCTTGTCTGCAGGAGAGCGAATCTCCATGGCGCTCTTGTCAATGGCCGTTAATGAACTTGGCGTCGACGCTCAGGCCTACACCGGTGCCCAGGCGGGCATTAAAACGAACTCGAACTACGGTCGGGCCCAGATCATCGGTATGGTGCCCGAACGCATCGCCCGCACCATCCGCGAAGGCCAGGTCGCCATCGTCGCAGGCTTCCAGGGCATCTCCGAAGGAGAGGATGTCACGACCCTGGGTCGCGGAGGCTCCGATACGACCGCCGTCGCCCTGGCCGCCGCCCTCGGCGCCGATGTGTGCGAGATCTACACCGACGTTGACGGATTGTTCTCCGCAGACCCGCGCATCGTTCCCAAGGCGCATCGCCTCCGCACGATCACGCAGGAAGAGACCCTGGAACTCGCCGCTCATGGTGCGAAGATCTTGCACCTTCGGGCTGTTGAATTCGCACGCCGCTACGGCGTTCCACTCCACGTCCGTTCGTCCTTCTCAGAGAAGAACGGCACCTGGATCTCGGACCATCCTGCAAACCCCGAGCTCAAGGGCCTCGTCCCTTCGGCAGCCCTCCTCGACCCCAAGGAGCAGCACATGGAGCAGCCCATCGTCTCCGGTATCGCGCACGACCGTTCTCAGGACAAGATCACCGTCACGAACCTCCCGAACAGCCCCGGCGTCGCGGCCCGAGTCTTCTCCATCTGCGCCGAGGTCGGGGCGAACATTGACATGATCGTGCAGAATGTGCCGGTCTCTGATCCGACGAGGGCGAATATCACCTTCACCCTTCCCGAGGGCGATGCGAAGGCCACCCTTGATGCACTTGAAGCCGCTCAAGACGAGATCGGATTCGAGGAGCTGCGATACAACCCGAATATCGGCAAGCTCTCCCTCATCGGCACGGGAATGCGAACGAACCCTGGAGTTTCCGCCCGACTCTTCAGCGCCCTGTCAGCGGCGGGCATCAATATTGATCTGATCTCCACTTCCGAGATTCGCATCTCCGTTGTCACCAAGCTTGACGACCTCGATCGAGCCGTCCAAGCCGTGCACTCGGCTTTCGGCCTCGACTCGAGTGAAACGGAGGCAGTTGTCTACGGCGGCACCGGCCGCTGACTCGCCCCTCAGTGCCCACCAGCCCTGAGAGCCTACCCACCCCGGAAAACCGCCAGCCCTCGAAAGACACCACCCCCACCCGATCGCAAGTCTTCAACGCATACTGAATCCTTTTCTCCACGCGCGGCGCGCAGCAGATGAAGGAAAACCGGGTCCCAAAAGACAGCGCGAATGCGCCTAACAGAAGGAAAGAATCATGAGCGGATTGAACGTCGCCGTCGTCGGAGCCACCGGACAGGTCGGCCGCGTCATGCGAACTCTTCTCGCCGAACGTGATTTCCCCGTCGAGACCATCCGATTCTTCTCCTCATCGCGCTCTGCAGGCACCACCTTGGAGTGGAAGGGCCAGCACATCACGGTCGAAGACGTTGCGACCTCGGACTTTTCCGGAATTGACATTGCAGTCTTCTCCGCCGGGGCGAGTGCCTCACGCGAGTACGCTCCGAAGTTCGCCGCTCAAGGCGCGGTCGTCGTCGACAACTCATCCGCCTGGCGTAAAGACCCTGAGGTTCCCCTCGTCGTCTCCGAAGTCAACCCCGAGGACGCGGCGAAGCGCCCGAAAGGCATTATCGCGAACCCGAATTGCACGACGATGGCCGCAATGCCTGTGCTCCGTCCGCTGGTCGATAAGGCTGGTGGCCTTGAGCGCCTTTTCGTGTCCAGCTACCAGGCCGTTTCCGGTTCGGGCATCAAGGGCGTGCAAGAACTGGTGAGTCAAACCCGCTCCGGTGTCAGCCAGGACCTCGCTGCCCTCGCCCTCGATGGGCGCGCGATCACCCTGCCCGAGCCCGAGGTCTACGTCGCCCCCATCGCTTTCGACGTCGTCCCCCTTGCCGGTTCAATCGTCGAAGACGGCAGTGAGGAGACCGACGAGGAGCAGAAGCTGCGCAACGAGTCTCGTCGAATCTTGCACATTCCGGATCTGCGCGTGTCCGGGACGTGCGTGCGCGTCCCTGTTTTCACCGGGCACACCCTAACGATCCACGCCGAGTTTTCCGGCGCGATCACAGCGGATGAGGCCCGCGAGGTTCTCGCTTCAGCCCCCGGTGTTCGCCTGGTCGAGGTGCCGACACCGCTTGAAGCGGCGGGACGCGACGAGGTGCTCTGCGGCCGTATCCGCCAAGACCAGGCCGTCGAGGGCAATAGGGGCCTTGTGCTCGTCCTCAGCGGTGACAATCTGCGCAAGGGCGCGGCTCTCAATGCGATCCAGGTCGCCGAGGTGGTGGCGAAGGAACTGCTCGGCTGAACGCCACAGTCCCGGGCTCGGGCCCCTCGCCCTGTCCGGGGCTCCAATTTCTGAGCTGGGCTTGGGGTGTGTTCGGCTTCCGGGGCTTGGGCGTTCGCGTTGTCTCGGTTTTGGGGGCGCTCGCGGTTGCTGAAGTTCGGGGCGCTCTTGGTCTCCAAAAAGCTTTGGGCCGCCACCAGCACCCTCTTCCATGCTCCCATTCCCTGAGTGTCTGGGAGTAGGTACCCTGCTCCCGAACAATAGTGCTCTGAGCCCCCATTCCCTGCGTGTCGGGGAGGAGGCAGACGCTGGCTGATATCGCTGCGCATGGGGAGCCCCATTCCCTGAGTGTCAGGGAGTAGGAGACCCCGGGGCTGGGCACTCAGTGTGAGGTGTCAGTGTTCAGGGCTCCGAGTTGTTCCCTCCCGGGGAATAACCCAACCTCCTCTGAACTCGAACTCGACATGATTGCCGAGCGTGAAAGGCTCTCGCACTGAAGAGTCCCTTGCGACGAGGGTGCCGAACTCGGTTTCGAGGTCATAGACCATGATGCCGCGCACGAAGAAAGCCCCGATTACCTGCGCGTGTCGTCCAATGATCGCCGAGGGCGGGGCCGCCAAGAGTTCGATCGCCTCACCGGGCATTGCGAGAAGTGCAGGGCCCAGGGAAAGGAGACTCCGCTTTGCGAACACCACATTGTCGCCCCCGGAATCCTTGACGCCGCCAGCGCCCCCGGAATCCTCGATGCCGCCAGCGTCCCCGGTCTCGTCCCCTGAGGTCTCGTCCTCGCCCCCGAGGCTGCACCCCTCGAGGCTATGTCCTCCGAGTCTGCACCCCCACAGTCCTTCACACGTGGTGCGGGTACGTGGAAGGAGGCCGAGCCGCAGCGTACGAGCGCAGTCTGCTCGCTCACGATCTCCTCGACTTCGCATGCGAGAATATTCGGAATGCCCATGAGACGGGCGACCGCTTCTGAGTTCGGACGCTCGTAGAGCTCGCGCGGCGCACCGATCTGGAGGACCCGCCCAGCGTCCATGATGAGGAGCCGATCGCCGACAAGACACGCCTCCTCGACATCGTGCGTGACATAGAGGGCCGCGATTTTGAGCCTGCGGACCTCACGCAGGAGAGTTTGACGGATCGCTGCAGCGAGGGAGGCACCGACGTGGGCGAGAGGCTCATCGAGGAGCAGCACCTTCGGCCTTGTCACCAAGGCCCGGGCGAGGGCAACCCTTTGCGCCTGTCCCCCCGATAGGGCATCAGGATAGCGATCAGAGAGGGCACTGATCCCCATCCTCGTCATCGCTGCTTCGACGAGGTCGTGCGCGTGCTTTGCACCAAGCGCTTTGCCGTGCAATCCGAAAGCGATGTTCTCCCTCACACTCATACGCTCGAAGAGAGCGGGTGATTGGAACACCAGTGAGCTTGGGCGTCGTTGGGGAACCACTCCCTGAAGGGAAGTCCCCTCGACTCGGATCTCTCCGCTGCACTCCTCGAAGCCCGCCAGGGCGAGCAGGAGAGTGGACTTTCCACAGCCGGAAGGCCCGACGACGGCAAGGACCTCACCGGGTGCGAGGCTGAAGGAGACATCGTGAAGGAAGCGGGCTTCGCGCTGGAGTGCGAGGCCATGCACGTCCAATAGAGGCTCAGCATGAGGTGTCGGCACCTCGTGGGTCAGCTCAGACATGCGGTCTCCTGAGAGTCGGGATGAGGGCAGCCGCCGCCAAAGCGAGCATCGTGAGGGCGGAGGCTCCACCGAGGACCCCGAAGGTGAGGACGTGCCCTGTGGAACCGTGAGCTGCATAAGGAATGAGGGCGACTGCGGGGAATGCTGAGCCTGCGGGTACGACGAACACGGCCGGAGCGCTCATTGACATGACGATTGCGCAGAGCGCAGCCAGGGCGGCGAGGATTCGTCCTCGCCTCATTGGGATGACGACGTGAACGATGGTGCGCGTTCGGCTCGCTCCCGAATCCTCGGCGGCACGACGCACATCACGGGTGCTTGAAAGCGCGAAAACCATGAGGAAGTGGGCGGCCGGAAGGGCAAGCAGGAGATACGCGATAAGAGCGGCAATGAGGCCCCCTGCAGGGGAGCCTCCGCCGACGAGCGGGGGAAGGAGGACGTGGCCGTGGAACTCGAGGGGACGCCGGTGAATGATGTGGACGAGGATGCCGTCTGCGACGGGCGAGGCGAGTAGACCCAGGAGCGCCACAGTGTTGAGCGCCTTCATGCGTCGCAGGTTCGATAGTGCGGTGATGAAGCCGATGAGTGCGGCGATTGGGACGACAAGGAGGAGGACGAGGAAGGATTCTCGGGCAGCATTGAACAAGAGGGTTTGGGGGGAGCCTGAAAGGAATGCCACAACAAGTCTGTAAATGACAATGGCGATGAGCTCGAGTGCGGCGAGCCCTGCCAGGACGAGGGCGACTCCAAGTGCGCGTGATGCGCGCCCGAAGAGCTCGGGCGCATGCGCACTCGGAGCGAAGGGGGAGGCGGATGCTCTCTTCAAGCGCAGAGCGCGCGCCAGGCTCAGAGCCGTGATCGCGCTGGCAGTGAGGTAGAGGGCGAGGATCTTCAGGGCGAGGGAATGATCGGGGCTCGCGTTGAGCGCATGACGCGCCAGAGGAGCGAGGTAGGGTTCGGGGCCCGCGTTCACAGTCGAGGCTGATACGTCGGACGCGGCCATGAGGCTCGCGACGGCGAAGGAGGGGAACACAGTGGACACGAGGGCGGGAGCGAGGATCCTCCGGGCGATGCGTGCTCCCCGAGCCCCGAGATCCTTAGCGGCGAGGAGCTCTTCGCGAGATACGGAGGATAGTCCGAAGACCATGATGAGTGCGGAATGGTGTCGCATTGAGGGCCTCAGCTCCCAGGAGCGTCCAGATCGAGTAGGTGGGTGCCCCTAGGAGCATGAGCATCTCGGCACTCACCGCTGGAGGGACCATGCCAGGCAGGAGGATGAGAGGGATGAAGATGAGGCTCCGTCTGGGGGGCGAAGCGCAGAGCCAGTGCGATGAAACTCCCGAGGAGGACCGCGATTCCTCCCGCTGCGAGGGAAAGGAGTCCCGTCCTGGCAATGCTCGGGCCTAATTCGATTTGCGTGAGCTTCGCATCGCGTGCGGGAACGCTTCCGCACGCGGGCTCGGGTGAGTTGGTAATCTCATCGGGGCTGCAGCCCCTGGGCGCGTACACCTGGGCCTGCCATGCTCCGATCTCGAGGCTGCGCTTGAGGGACTCGACTTGCGGATCTGCTCCGTACACGGCAATGTCGAGTGCGGTGAGGCGCTGGGACAGGTTATCGGGTAGGCGGCGCGAAATCGGGACTTGGCCTGCGATCGAAGAGGTCAGCGCCTGTCCCTCATCCGAGACGACCCATGCGAGGAAATCCTCCGCCTGCCTGCGCTCCTCGGCGCGCTTGGGAAGGGAAACAGCTCCGACCTCGAAGCCCGTGCCATCACTCGGGTAGACGGTTACGAGTTCGGCGCCGAGTCTTTGTTCTTCTTCGCAGTAGGTGTCGAAGGTGATACCCGCCTGAGCGCGGCCGATGGTGACAAGGTGAGCGGGGTCCGTGCCCGAATCAGAATAGGTGACGACTTGGGCGTCGAGGGCTCGCAGGAAGGGAATCGATTCGGGGACTGAGCCGAAGTGCCCTCTCTGGACTCCGAGCATTGTCGCAGCGGTCCCTGAAGTGAGGGGCAGGGGGACGATCAGGGGAAGGTGTGAACGTACGAGCGAGTTCTAAGAGGTGACCTGCTCACTCGCCTGAGGGGTTGCACAGATCGAGAGGATCCCCCCGTAGAAGCCGAACCAGGAGGCGGAGTAGTAGTGCTCGGGCAGGCCCGAAACGTCGATGCCTTCGACGGGGCGCAGCAGTCCGAGGCGCTCAGCTTCGGCGTGCGCTTCAGCGGGGCCGCCGAGCTATACGTCGAATTCGGAATCCCCGTGGGTCGCCGCGAGGTGGGAGAGTGCTTCGGATGTGGGGACTCAAACGACGTCGACGCTGGTTCGAGTGTGTTGCTTGTAGTGTTCGGCGAGGGCGTCGCACACGCTCGCCGTGTTCGAACAGACGACGAGGAGATCTGCCCGACTCGGTGCGAGCAGTGCAAGGAGGGACGTGAAAGCGGCGATGACGAGCACAAGCCCCGCGATGGGCAGGAACGAGGGGCGAAGCGTCGTCATTCATACACGCTAGCGCCGACGATCCGGATAGGTACAGATCGTCGGCGCTAGCGGGATTGTGGGAGCCGGGTTAAGCCTTGGGGGCTCGTACCTCGTGCTCTGAGAGTGGGGTTGGGCTTCCGGGCAAGAGAAAGCCCAACCCCGGGAGAACTCATCCTTCCTGGAGTGCGAAGGCGTGGCGGGCCTCCATGAGGCGACGTTCGTCCTTGCCGACGATGAACATTAGTACGACGGCGGCGACGGCCACGACGACGAGGAAGCCGTAGGCGACGTTCCAGCCGAAGTAGTGGATGAGGGCACCGACACCCGAGGAGGCGAGGGTCGCGCCGAGCAGGTAGCCGAAGAGGCCGGTGAAGCCTGCGGCGGTGCCCGCGACGTTACGCGGCGACAAGTCGATCGCCTGAAGGCCGATCAGCATGACCGGGCCGTAGATCAGGCCGCCGATGATCGCGATGAGGACGTAGAAGATCCAGATCGGAGCGCCGAGCGGCATCAGCCAGTAGATGAGCACGCTCACGCCGACACCACCGAGGAAGAGGATGCCCGCGCCCTCGTAGATCGCGAAACCGAGGATGCCTTCCTTGACGTTGACGCCGTGGACCTGCTCGGTGAGGTAGATCGGGATCCAGGACAGGACGCCGTAGCGCAGGGTGTAGACGAAAACGTTCGTGAGGGCGAGCAGGACGACGACGCGGTTGGTGAGGACGTGCTTGAAGAGCATTTCCTTCCAGCCCATCGCATCGCCCTTGATTTCCACCTTGGCCGGGTCATTGTGGAACTTCTCGATCGGCGGCAGACCCATTGCTTCGGGACGGTCGCGGATGAGGAGGAAAGCGATGAGGGCAACGACGAGGGCGACGAGGGCGGGCGCCCAGAATGCGGGGGTCCAGTCGGCATCGTTCGTTGCGAAGGTTCCGAGGGCCCATGCGGAGATCAGGCCGACGCCAGCACCGCCGACGTTGTGGGCGCAGTTCCAAATGGAGGTGAGCCAACCGCGCTCGGAGGTGGAGAACCAGTGGACGAGGACGCGGCCTGAGGGAGGCCAGCCCATGCCTTGGAACCAGCCGTTAATGAACATGACGACCGCGAAGATCCCAACCGTGGCGGACAGGGTGGGGACGAAAGCGATGAGGAGGTTCATGACGGCCGAGAGGGCGATGCTGATCGGCATGAAGTAGCGGGCGTTCGCACGATCCGAGAGCATCGCCATGAAGAACTTTGAAAGCCCGTAGGCGAAGAGGACCGCGTTGGCGACGATACCGATGCCGACCGTGTTCATGATGTCGTGGTCCTTGAGGATGGACGACACCAGGGTCACGTTGTTGCGGATCAGGTAGAAGCCCGCGTAGCCGATGAAAATGCCCAGGAAGACGTTGGTCCTCCACGTCTTGTAGGTCGGGGCGACACGCTCAGCGGGAAGCGCCGGCGCCGCGGGCGGCGCCGAGAGGAACCCGAGGGGGCGTGAAGGCTGTGGAGACATCGTTGTTTCCTTCAGGATTGAACACGAAAAGGGACACTCTGATGGTGGCGCGCAGCGGGTAACAGTCCGAGAGGGGAATGGTGGCGAAAAGAAACAGTCCTGTTACCGAGGACGTGTGAATCTGAGGGGGAGCGTGAACCTAAGAGGGGCTGTGAAACCGAGGGAGAGCCTGAGAGCACGGGGCTGCGATGTGGGGACTCGGCTTGCCTCTCGCCAGTATGGAGGTGGACGGCCTCGCGGCGGCCAAGTGCTCCCAGGCGCGTGCGGTGTTCGCAACGCTCAGGCATTCGAAGCCCTGGGTTTCCAAGGCGAACGACACGATGGACAGCATTTGGGGTTCGTCGTCGACGACGAGCGCTCGCGGGGTCATGATCGTTCTCCCGGAAGGCGGATGTGAACCGCGGTTCCTCGTCCTTCGACAGAGTCGATCATGAGGCTTCCGCCGTGGGCCTCCACAATGCGGTCGGCGACCGCCATACCGATGCCCGTCCCCGGGTTCGGTGCGGAACCGGAGGTGAAGGGGGCGAGGATTGTTTCTTGCTCATCCTCGGGAATACCCGTCCCCGAGTCTTCAATGGAGATGAGTGCGCCACCGCCTTCGGCGGGTGCGACTGAGACGATCACCGCCTCGGAAGAGGTGTGGCGCAGGGAGTTGTTGAGCAGATTCCAGATGAGCTGTCGGATCATTGGCGCGTTCGCGGGGACGATGAGGACCCCGCCGGGGGCGTCCACTCGAATCGGAGTATCGCTGATCCTGCGCATTTCCCGGGCGGTGGAGGCCACGACCTCGCGAATATCCACGGGCTCTGTGGCGAGCGGGTCGGATGAATGCAGTTTTGAGGTCGGTGAGCATGGATTCTGCCAGTGCGATGACGCGCTGAGTGTTCGTCATCATCGTGTGGAGGAACTGGCGTTGAGTGTTTGTGAGTTCCCCGGCCATTCCCTCGGATAAAAGTTCCCCCGCTCCGCGAATGAGGGCGAGCGGGGTTCGGATTTCGTGGGCGAGGACAGCGGGTGCGTTCGCGGTTTCGAGGGCGCGGAGTCGGAGTGACTCGAGTTCCTGGCGCAAGTGTTTCGAGGTGGTGCGTTCGTGGAGGAGAAAGATGAGGAAGAGTATGCAGAAGGACCACCCGATGAGCGCAAGGTACTCCATGCGGGTGGTCCTTCCGAGTCGAAAGAGGAACGGTTGAAGAGTCCTGCTCGTCGAGGCCGAGGCGGGGTGAAGCCGCATGCTCGGCCTGGGTGATGAGGAGCGGAATTGTGACCTATCCTACTCTCTTGCTCGTGGGCAGCCTGTGGCCGCCGGGAAATCACTTCTCCGATTCGGCGATCTGCTTGCGGATCTCGTCCATGTCGAGCGCGCGGATCTGCGAGATGAGGTCCTCGAGGGCAGGGCCGGGCAGAGCGCCGGCCTGGCGGAAGATCGCGATGCCGTCGCGGAAGGCCATGAGGGTCGGGACGGAGGTGATCGCGCCGGCACGGGCGAGGTCCTGCTCAGCATCGGTGTCAACCTTGGCGAAAACAATGTCGGGGTTCTTATTCGAGGACTCCTCGAAAACGGGGGCGAACTGACGGCAGGGGCCGCACCAGGAGGCCCAGAAGTCGACGAGGACGATGCCGTTGTCGGAAATGGTTTTTTCGAAGGTGTCTGCGGTAAGAGCGACGGTGGCCATGCGGTCTCCTTGGGTTGTCGGGCTGGGCCCGGGGTCAGTCGGGCTGGGCCCGAGGTCGTGAGCGCTGCGCCGGTGGCGTCGCGCATTCGGGCTCTCGCCCTTTCGTTGATTCCAACGATGCCCTATGCGCGAGTATTCCGCGACAGCAAGGAAAGACCTGTGATCCGCGTCCCCTTTAGTTGTGTCCTCGCTGCTTTCCTGGGGCGTTCACAGGGCTGAAGTTCTTTGTGTTTCAGCTGCGTCCTCGTTCGGGCTGCGTCCTCGTTTGGCCTGGAGCCTTGTTTGGGCTGCGTGCTCGTTTGGGTGGTTGAATCGTGCAGATCGGACAGAGCTGCGTGTTATTGAGCTAGGGAATCGGTGTGTTGCTGGTTGGAGGGGGTCGCCGGTGCGGATCTTTCAATTCGCAACAGGGCAGCGCATGTATGAGGTCTCGCGGTCTTCAGCCGATTCGAGGTTGTCGCCAGTTCTGATCGGGGAGGGGATCTTCGAGATCGTTGAGGCCGGTGAACCGACCGCGCGCAGAATGAAGGCTTCGATCTGGGTGATTCGAGTGCGGCGCTCAGGCTGGGAACTTGGCAGATGCTGGCCCGCGAGGCATGCCTGGATCAACCGGATCAAGCCGTGAGCGTCTTGCGTTGGGATCAATCTTTGACGCATCGCGTCGCCGAGGATTCTCAGCAGCATCATGCCGATGACATTCGCATGTTCGTGCAGGTGCCCCGAGTTTTGTCTTGAGACTTGATCGCGCAAATGGATGCGGCCCGCCAGATGATAGCGGCTGGTCATTTCGAGGTGGGTGCGCACATAGAGACGAAGTTGCTCAATTGGGTTGGGCTCATTCTCAACGGCGTTGGCGAGAATATTCGCGAACTCCTTGGTCGCTTCAGACATGTACGCGAGGAGGAGGACTTCTTTGTCCTCGAAATGGTTGTAGACGGCGGTGCGTCCGACCTTGGCGCGAGTGGCGATCTGCGACATGGTGATGGTGTCGAAGGGCTGCTCGGCGAGGAGCTGTCCGAGAGCGTCGAAGAGCTTCTTGCGCGTCAATGTGCGGTGGTCGGCGAGGCTTTCCCCGATGATTTTCGGCATAGTGACATTCTGACACTTCAGGCTGCTGTGTCGTCAAATGGGTGGTGAAGCAGACCCTGGTGAAGCAGGTCCTAGTGAAGTCGAATCTGGCGAGGCGAGTGGGAGCCTCGGACGAGAAGAGGACGGGAACGGCATGGAAAGGAGGGGGTCGGGGAGGCAGTGGCGGGAAAAGATGAGAGGCGGGGCCGTGCTGTCAGTTGATCCTTCGCATTCTCGCGCAGCGATTGGCGACGGCGAGCGCAATGAGCAAATCATTCCCGATCCAATCGAGGAGTGCGAGTTCCTCAAGGGGCACCCAGCGGAGTTCGGAGTGCGAGCCCCTCGGGGTCGGTTCGGGAGCGCCCTGCTCGACCTCGGCGATCCACACGCCCATACGGCGCTCCTGCATGATCGGCCACCACTCGCCCTCGGGGGTGAGAACCTCAGGTCCGAAGCTGAGCCTGGTCCCGAGCTCTTCATGAATTTCACGTGCGAGGGCGTCCAGGGGCTCCTCACCTTCGTCGATCTTGCCGCCGGGCAGTTCGAATCCCCCAGCGAGCTCAGGCGGGTAGGCACGTGCGGCACACAGCAGATGGCGCGGATCGGCCAGGGAATCGACGATCGCGGCGGCGACGACTGGAGCGGGAGTCACGCGCTCAGTCTAGGAAGATGAAACGCGTGGATGAGTCGAGTTTGCGGTGATAGGGGGTGTCGTGTTGGGCTACTCCGAAAGATGTCCTGTGGGGCCGGTTTGGGGTGTGTCTTGTCGGAGTGGTCTGTGGGTGTGGGGCGGGCCGGTTTGGGGTGTGTCTTGTCGGGGTGGTCTGTGGGCGTGGGTCGTAGGAATCCGAGCTTCGAGGAGCCCATGGGAACTGTGAGTTCATTGTGACTGGGGCGTCTGTGTTGGAGAACGCACTCAAGAGATAGTGCTTCGCAGATCCCCTGCATGCGCCACCGTGTTTGTGCCCCCGCTCGTGGAGAGGTGGGGGCTGTGCGATTCGGGGCCCTTCGTATTCCTGTTCGTGGTTTTTGTATTCCTTGTGGCCTGTGGCTCCGTGTTGACGTGGACGCTCGCGGCGAGTCCGGCTATGATTTGGTGAGTCGCTTCGCTGATGCGAAGTTGGCGGGCGTAGTTCATCGGTAGAATGGAAGCTTCCCAAGCTTCAGAGGCGGGTTCG
>ERZ772964.427-NODE-427-length-19219-cov-46.1641_pt1 | contig 19219 bp, 14 predicted proteins | sample MGYA00580675_ERZ772964 | MGnify/ENA primary metagenome ERZ772964 (study PRJEB29015, sample SAMEA2737941) | human oral metagenome | biome: human oral; feature: human-associated habitat; material: dental | place: China | collected 2139 ... | reverse complement strand
CAATTGCATAGCACTCAAACCCACGTCATGGTCGTCCCATGACGTGGGTTTTTGTATGGAAACCGGGGTGTTTTGGCTGGTTTCGGCCAGATCTGGGACCCCACGGCGAGCTGAGCGGGCCGCGACGTGAGCCGGTCGAGGGGCGACGAGGTCGGTTGTTCCGACTTCGTCGCCCCTTTCGACTTCGTCGTCGGTGGTGGGCTCTGGCCCAGCGCGTTCGGCGCCTCCTATGACCTTCGTCTCTCCCTCCGTGCTCTCCACGTCATCGGTTGCTCGCCATCTCAGGATGCTGTCGAAGGGTGGGAGGCAAGTGGCGGTGGTGGTGAGCTGGTCAGTGTCTTGGTCGGGTACGAGGTAGACGTGGTCGAAGAAGAGCTGGTTGAGCATCCGGCGGATGTGGTCTGGTGCCTGGTGGTAGGCGGAGGCGGTGTGCTGAGCCAGATCCAGGGCTTGGGTGATGAGCATCTCTTTGTCGGTGAGGTCATGCTCGAGAGCCTCGATGTGCTGGGTGGTCCGGTTCAGGTTCTGGGTGATGCGGTGCTGCTCTCGCTTCAGGACGTCGAGGGAGATGGCGTCTTCGTAGTGAGCCTGGAGGAGCTTGCTCTGTTGGTGCTCGAGCTTGTGGCGGGTGGCGGTGAGCTGACGGAGCTGCTGCTCCGTGTCCTGGACCATGACGGCCAGCTGGTGGCGCAGTGCCTGCTCCAGGGCCTGACGGCGCTCTGGTGGGAGCTGGATCTGCTGGTACAGCCCTTCGACCTCATCCTCGATGAGGTCGGTCAGGGTGGCGCGGAAGGTGCACTCAGGGTGCTTCTTGGCGTGCCTGCCCAAGCAGACGAAGTACTGGTAGGTGATCTGCTTCGGGGTCGCCTCCGTGATGATCAGTCTCGAGCCGCAGATGCCGCAGTAGACCGTGGACTTCAGGTAGTGCGGGTGGCGGATGGTGCGCTCACCGTTGACCTTGCTGCTCAAGATGGCCTGAACCTGCTGGAAGGTCTGGGTGTCGGTCAGGGCCTGGTGAGTGCCTGGGTAGAGCGCGCCTCGGTAGACGACTTGGCCGGTGTAGAAGGGGTTGGATAGCACACGGTGGAGGGACTGAATGGAGATCGGACGCTCGGGCAGGCTAGCGGTGGCAGGCACGGTTAGCCCACGGCTCCTCAGCTCGGCAGCCAGCGACTTGAGGGTGTAGTCGCCAGTGGCGTAGGCGCTGAAGGCCCAGGCGACCAGGTCGGCTCGCTCCGAGTCAAGGGCGGCGATGTGGGCCTGGGCGCCGTTGCGCTCGACGGTGGTGTTGCGGTAACCCACAGGTGCGCGACCGATGCACCCACCGTTCCGGGCCTTCTCACCCATACCCTTCTTGACCTCGTTCGATAGGTTGAGCGAGTAGAACTCAGCGATACTGGACATGATGCCGTGCAGCAGCATGCCACCCGGCGTCTGGTCGATGTTCTCGCTGGTGGAGATGAGGCGGATACCGAGGTCGTCGAAGCGCCGGTTGAGGGCGACGTCGTCAGCCCGGTTACGGGCCAGCCGATCCAGCTTGTGGACGATGACGTAGTCGATGGTCTCACCGTCGGCGCTCGCGTCCTCCAGGTAGCGCAGCATGGCCTGCAGGGCTGGCCGCCGGGTCGAGGTACCCGAGACGCCCCGCTCGACGAACTCTTTGGTGATGACCGCGCCGATCGTCTGAGCCTTGCGCTTGTTGGCGGCGCGCTGGGCCGGGATGGAGAAGCCCTCCTCCCGCCCGCCACGCTCGGCCTGCTCACGGGTCGACACGCGTAGGTAGGACACGGCGCGTTTGGGGACGAGCTCACGAGCCAGGAGCTCGATCGGCTCCGACGCCGCTACAGATAGTGATTGACCTTTCATACTCCCATTGACACTCTCCTGCGCCGAAATGTCCAGAGCCTCACCGGATTCAGCCGCAGGAGATCCATCGAGCCCGGCAGCCGGATGCCGCTGCGGCGACTGCGGAGCGTCAATGTCGTCGGGATACTGCGTCATACGGCACCTCCTCTCACATATTCATTGCTCGGTGGCCCACCAGTAATGGTCTCTGCGATCTGCTGAGCAGTGATCACCGCAAACAGGCGCGAATCCAGATCCGGCTGTTCCGTGATGTAGTGCCACAACTGCTCGCGGCGCACGTCATGGGGCACCACCCACAGGGTTATGGGAAAGACGCCGGTATGCCGCTGCTCGGCCCCACTGGCGTAGTAGGCGGCGTAGCGCTGGCAGGCGGCCAGGACACGGGCGGGGTTCTCGGTGTCGCGGTCGACCTCGATGAAGTAGTGGTCGTCGTAGTGCGGGCTGGCGACGACGGCGTGCAGGTCGGGCCGCAGGGTGAGCTGCTGCCCAGCCGGCCCCAGGTAGGAGCGCCAGCAGACTGGCTCGGTGGTGATGGTGGCGCTGGCGTCCGTCATGGAGCGAGCGGTCTCGGTGATCTGCACACTGGTCTCGGTGATCGCCAGCAGATGGGCTAGGAAGCTGGTCGATACCGCCTGGTTGCGCATACGCAGTGTCTGCCCAGTCAGCGCGTGCAGTCCTCTGGTGGTCAGCGCCCAGATGCTCGCGCTAGAGCCGCCCTGCCAGCCGCCGATGCGGCGCTCCAGGTGCAGCACCAGTCGCTCCTTCAGGAGGCGGTTGAGGTGGCGCAGCGTCTGACGAGTGGCTGAGCGCATGGTGGCGTAGCCATCGCTGGTCAGCCGGGCCAGCTGTGTGGTAGTGGCGAAGCGATGGACACGCAGGAGGTCCATCAGGCGGCGGTAGATCGGGTGATCGAGCACCGCGAGTGGATTGAGGTTCTGGTTCATATGACTGGTCTCCTTTCTCCTTGGTGTGGTGATCTAGGTCCGGTGGTACCGCTGGCGCTGGGTCACGAGACGCCGCCGTGGCGGGGTCAGTCACCGCCACTGGTGGCGGCCTTCTGGCGACTGTCCGGGGACAGCTGGTGGTGGCCCAGGGGCAGTGATCCGTCTGCCCGTCCGTCGCCCGAGTCGTCTACGGTGCTTCACGTCGACGGCGCCCGATCGGGGCGGATTCGTCGGGCTCATCTAGCGGGCTCGGCGGGTGGTCGGGCTGGTCGCCTGGCCTGGTCAGCGCTCGGAGCTCGTGCTCGGTCTGCGTCGCAGGCACGCCGTATCGCTCGTGGCTGGCGGCGTACAGCGCAGCGGGCGGCCGCCGGACAGGCGGTGCGGGTCTGGTCGCGATCGACATCCAGCCGGTGGACTGCCCACGCTGCATGACAGTGGCGTAGGCGTGGTAGGCCGTCAGCTGGAGGAAGTCCTGAGCCTCAAGGTCAGGTGCCAGATGAACGGCCGCAGTCGCATCACTACCGGACAGACCGAAGTAGAGCTTGTTGCGGGCATTGGTATCGATGGCCTGGACCATCGCTGGCGTCAGTTGCGCCCGGTACTGGTGCGCCAGATGGAAGGCCCCACCCAGGGAGCGAGCTTGGGCCAGCGCATCAGATAAGTCTCCGGGCAGCCCATTGATAAAGTCATGGACCTCATCAATATAGATGCTGACGATGTGACGACGTTCAGCGGGCACTGCCTGCCGGGCCAGGAGATGTGTCCACAACTGGCTCACCAGCAGACTTCCTACGAGCCGAGCAGCCTCCGCACCGAGCAGCCCCCGATTCAAATTGACGACCACGATCCGCCGCCGGGTAAACAGATCTGCCATGGCGAACCGTGGCGCAGATTGTCCCAGGACAGCCCGTAGATGCGGTCGCATGATCAGCTGCCGTAACTTGTTGAGCGCCGGAGCGATTTCAGCTGCCTGGGTCTGCGGTGTCTTGGATTCATACGCCGCCCAGAAGACGCCCGTGCCCAGCGGATCATCGTGCGCGGCGACAATCCGGCGCCGGAAGCTCGGATCGGTCAAGAGCGGTGGCAGCCATAACAGGTTCGCCCCCGGCGTGCGGGCCAGCATCAGGAGCGAGGCACTGAGCACGTCGGCGCTGCGGATACCCCAGTGCTCCCGGAACAGCGCTGACAAGATCCCCAGAACCCCATCAGCGGTGACCGGCGCTAGGCTGGCAGGGCCAGCCAGCGGGTTCAGGCCGACCGGTGCGGGATTGGTCGGATCGATCACGACGACGTCGCGGTGTCGCTCCGCCGGGATGCGAGCCAACAGGTCGATAGCCAGATCGCCCTTGGGGTCGATCAGGAGCACACCGCGCCCGGCACTGACATCAGCCAGGGCCAGTGACAACAGCACCGTCGACTTACCGGTTCCGGTCGGCCCGAGGAGGTGGGTGTGGAAGGCGGCGTCGTGGATCGGTATCGCGATGAGCTGGCGGTGTCCCGGCGCGCTGGCCTGGCCGATCACCCGATCCACCTGAACCAGCCCCTCCGGTGGTGGTAGCTGACGCGGATGCAGATCGCCCAGTAGTGGCAACGGTGGCTCACCGATCGGCCAGCCGCAGACGGCTGCCAGTTGGCCTGAGCGCAGCCGAAGCGGCCAGCGCCACGGCCGAGTCGCCCGCGCCAGGTTGTCCGAGGCGTCAGCGCTGAAACGGAACCGAGCCTGCGTGGTCTCGACGGTGCGCATTGCTCCGAGCACCTGCGAGAGCAATCGATGGGCCTGCTGCGGCGCTCCGGTGACTCCCAGGCGCAGGCAGGCCATGGCGCCATGCTGCTCGTCAGTCGCCGTGGCCAGGCGGGCTGCGGGCTTCGGGATGGAAGTGCCCAGCAGCAGCTCTCGCCAGCCCGGCGCGGGTGGCGCCGTGAAGAACGACGACGGCAGGCGACGACCGATGACCAACTGCAGCACGACGTGCTGCCCGCCGCTCAGGTCGCTCAGCGTGGCGTAAAGCGCCCGGGTCGCCGCCATGATCCGCTCGCTATCTGCGCTGACCTGGTCACGGCGCACCTGCAACCGCACGACCTGGTCGACCGAGCCCCGCTGACGTTCGAGCGGAGACACCTGTACCGGGAGGTGATGCGCCAACAGCTTCCTCAACTGTGCGCTCCGATCCGGTCGACAGCCGACCAGCCAGCGCGCACCACCAGACCAGGCGCGCAGCTCCAGCACGAGCGGTCCCAGCTCGGTCGCGGTGGTCAGGCGCTCCATCGCCGCCACGGCGGCTGCCGGCGCCAGCGGGCTGTGCCACGCCAGTTCGTACCACTGCCAGGCCCGACTCATGACTGACCTCCATTAGCCCGATCCACCCTCGCGGTAACGGGCTGCTGTGGAGCGCTGGCATCTCTCGCTGACGGCGTGGCGGTCGTGCTCGTCTGCCGACTGCCCGTCGCAGCGGCGTTCTGTCCAGCCCGGTGCAGCGCCAGCATCAGCAGCGCCCGCGCCAGCCCCTCGATATCTACCGTCTGGCGCCATGACGCCACCGCCCGATACCGTGGCTGACGCGCCGTACTCTTCCGGCGCCTCATGACGCTCGCCCCCGTCGACGTCGGTTTACCACCGCCGGAGATACCGGCGCACTCCGGCCACGGTGGTCGCGATGACGCCGACGACCGCGATCGCCCACCAGTACTGGCAGATCAGGTTCATCGTCCAGGTCAACAGCACGACGCCGCCGAATAGGTACAGACAGTTCCTCCAGAACCTCGCCGCGAGCGAGCGCGTCCCGCCATTGTCCGACATGTTTGATTCCTCTCATGATCCGCTCCTCCGGTGTGAATGGCTGGTATTGCCATCTCCGGCAACCCGTCCGCTATACCGCGCCACCCCATACCCCGGAATCCGCACATCGGACACCACCTCATTACCCCAGATCGCCCACGGCTGGTTCGACTCCGGACGCCGGCGGGCGAACAGCTCCAGGAATGGTCCTCGGCTGATCCGCTCAATGATCGCGAACTGCTCCGCCGGCTTCCGGGAATGCTCAAGCACCGGGGCGTTGAACCAGGTCGGCTGGGAGTGGTTACCCAGTGGGGCATTTCCTCGAGTGCAGAACAACAACTGCTCCGTGGCGTTACGCAATTGGTACCGTCCTGACAGGCCCAGTCGGAACTTCACCCAGGTCAACGGACTCTGCATCGTAAACCCCCAGGCCTGGGCCACCTCATACGCCCTGGGCAGCAGGGCATTGGTCGTCCACAGCCACAAGTGCGCATCCGCTGCTGCCAGCTCCACCACTGGCATCCCCATAATCCGTTCCAGACTCATCGTCTGGTAATGCGCCTCACCACTCTGCGCCTGCCCCGGTGGATCTGCCAGGATGGTGCGGAAGCCGCCGGGTGGCAGACCTGGGATAGCCCTGACCGATGTGCCAGCGCCATGCGCCACCTCATCTCGGCGGGCGACCGTTCCGGCAGCACCTGATGCTGCGTGTCTCGTATTCTGCTTCATAGGTGTCCCTCCTTATCTTCACTAACTGCTTGCATGCGGGCGAGCGACCTGCTGGCATTTCGCGCCATGGCATGTCATCGCCCTTATCCCATACATTCCACGAACATCCGCCCGGCGCAACCCCACTCATCTCGCCATTCCGACCGATACGACACCATGAGCCATGACAGTCACCAGCCCAGATCCACCCCAGGCAATGAAATGGACACTCGGGCCAATTAATGGCAGTGAATGTTGCTGCTGTAGTTTTTGCAACAAGGCGTCGTGCCACGACGATTCAGGCGCCGCATCAGCCAGACTGGCGCGTCGGGTAGAACCGCATCGGCGGGAAGTTCCGCTCGCTGCTGCGAGGGGTGTCTGTCCGTATGGGTTGGTGTGTCAGCCAGGCAGCGTCTGCTCGGCTGCGTCGTCACCGCGCCGGTCGTGGGCCGCGTCCTGCCCGCCGCCGACACCCGTAGCCGCATCCGCGATCTGCTGGTCGCGCAGCACCTGCGCCATCGCGGCCTGCATGGCATGGCTGGCCTGCTGGCGCTGCTGACTCAACTCACTACCCAGGGCCTGGACCGTGGCCCAGGGCGGGGTGAGCGGACCGCTGCTCGTCGGTGGCGTCCGAGGCGGCTCAGCCAGGCCGTCTCGCACACCCTGGATGACCAGCCAGCCCACGCCGACCACCACCGTCAGCCCGATGAGCGCCAGCACCCACACGATTGCCATCATGATGAAACCTCCAAATATGAGAAGAAGTCGAAGAAACGTGAAGCAGCGCCGAGGCAGAACGCGAGTCCGCTGCTCCGGTGGAGCACTCCAGCACTGCCGCAGTACCGGCTCACGGCCAGGGGTCCTTACAGCCGCCCGATCCGCTGACCCGCGCCCAGGGCGTACCCCGTGATGATCGCCTCGTACAGCTGGGCCCCACCCGGTGCGATCCGGGTCTGCGCCTCGGCCTGCGTCACCAACGTGGCGATGTTGGTCAACACCTGCGAGGTCAAGAAGGCGCGGGCCTGCTCGGCTTGGGCGGCGACCTCCGCCTGGGCTGCGACCTGCTCGACCTGACGGCGGGTCTGTCGCGCCTGGCCAGCGCCGAGCACCACCCCCGTGCCGGTGCGCTCGGGTGAGAAGAGACTGAGAGCGGTTGTTGCCATGATGAGTTCCTTCCAAAGCGGAGGGCCGGTACCGACGAGCGCTCTGACTGAGGGCAGATCTCGTCACACCGTCCGCGAACGATGTCTGCGGCCGTGACGGCCACCCAGACTGAACTGACCCGCAGCTGCGGATGCTCGGCCTGGCAGAACTAGGAAAGCCCGCCGCTCCCGCTGGCGTCGTGACAGAAAAGTGCACCGTGCGGCGCCAAGGCCGCACGGTGCGTGAAACAGGTGGTCAAGATAGAGGTCATGAGCACGTCCCAGGAGCCCGAGTCCCGCCCGTCGCAGGACGTCTTCCCGGTCGGGGACGCTGACGCCGCCGAGCAGCGCGTCGCGCTGGAACGGCAGGTGCTGAGCGAGCTGCTGGCCCTGCGCAAGGCCTACGGCCGACTGACGGTGCAGAAGTTCAGCGCCTTCACCACCTTGCGTCAGGTCTGCGGTGGCGACGACCTCCTCGACGCCTTCTTGATGTTCCAACGTGAACTGACCCGCTACCAGCATGGCGGTCGGACCGAGGCGGCCGCCGCCTGGTCTCTGGTGGCCCCGGCCGACACCATCCTGGACCGCCTCCAGCTGACTGCCGAGGCGCTCTCCCCAGACGGGGACTGGCGGGACCAGCGCACTGCCCGGCGCTGGAGTGATGCTGGTATGCCGATGATCGCGCGCGACCTGGTCTACTTCGCCCAAGTCGCCGGACGCCTGGGCACCGAGACGCTGAGCATCCAACTCGGTGGCCAGGGCACTGAACTGGCGGTGGTCATCGACCAGATGACGACCGTCGGCCTTCCGACCAAAGCGCCCCTGATCCAGGTCTGGCACTATCCGTCCAGCGATGATCCTCGAGACGTCACGCTCGACATGGAGCGAGCGGTCAGCGCTCAGGCCACGCAGGGTGATCTGTCAATGCGCCGCTACCGCCTGGCGCTTGAGCTGCCCGACATCGGGCCCGTCGAACCCGACGACGTCGCCCTGGCCGTCACCATAACGGGGCAAGACGCTCCCATGCGCACCGTCTTCTACCAAGACCACAGCCAGCTCCCAGGTGGGCTCCACACCCGCATGAGCACCTACCGCACTATTGTGATGGTTGAGGTGGTAAGGGATGAAGAGGAGGATGAGCACGGGTGAATATGAGCGGACTGAGAACCGAAACGCCACATAGCGGGCCAACATAGGCATCCGCGCAAAAACGGAGTCATCAGGTCGTCGGAAAGACGATCTCTCTTAAGAGCCTTGACATTTTCGTCAGGAAGTATACACTCATCTGCAGAGTCTCCGGCATGTAGTTTTCACGCTACCCCGCGGGAAACTCTTGACATTTTTCCCAAAAAGTCTATATTAACAGGCAGGCACGGTTCATCGCCGTGTCGTCAGAGTCTCCGGCGGGTGGCTTCTAAGCCACACAGCGGGAGATTTTTGTTTGGCGCGAACCTAGTGCGGCATGGCAGAGAACGCGATCACCCCCCTCCGGACTCACCCAAATACCTGAGCACATTGCCACTTGAACACCCGATCAAATCGGATGCGAAGCTTAACATTAACCTTGAACCAAAAAGAAGAGGCGTGGCCTCCGCAGAACCACGGTGGCGACGCCTCTTCTACCTAAAAGATAACAAACTCACTTCGACTTGTCAACAACTTTCCCGCTCTTGGTTATAATCAGAAGTCGCTTGACACTGCGTATATCAGCGAACTCCTTTTCGAGCTTCGACAGATTGGCTTCATCTGGAATTTTCGAGCTACGCAAGTCAAAAATGATATTTGATGACTGCCGAGATGCAGTCTTAAACGCCCGCTTGATCGTATGAGCGCTCCGCCCTTTGGGCCGTTTCATCTCCCAGTCGAGTCCCAGCATATATATATCTGGCGTATGTGCGCCTTTGCGACGTTGCGGCGGGATGAGCGACACATCGAAACCTTGTTGCGTTAAAAACACGATCGTCGAAATCTCGTGCTGCTGAAGAACGACTCCATTAGCGGTAATATGACCTTGCTTCATAGGATATCTTTAAGTATACCACGGAACGTATCTTTCTAAGAAGATTTCCCGGTCGGTCCTGGCACCAGTATCTCTGGAAATTTTCGTGCTCCAAATTGTTAACGCGGCACTATCTCCGACTATCCCGGGTCGCACATCGTGGAGCAGCGCCTGCGTCCAAGAGATCCGCCCTACAGATTCGCGGCGCCAGCTGCTCCAAGCTATGATGGCTGCATGACGACCGTTCCCCAGATCCCTTCATCAATATCCCCGGCGCTTCCCGGAGGCAACCCAGAGCTCATCTCAGCGAACGAACTCAACCAGTGGGCCGACCGAGAAGACTCCAAGACTGTCTTTCCCGAACTTGTACGACGTCTACTTGCTCAGACACCTGGCATCACTAGCCTCGACATGCGCGCTCACGAGGGAACTTCCGCGCCTGGATGGGATGGCAGAACCACCTCAACAGGGAGTGCCTATCTGCCCGCTGGTGAACTTCGCTTTGAGCTCGGCACCAATAAAGATGTAAAAGGTAAGGCCGACAGCGACTACCGCAAGCGCGTTGAAGACCTGGGCGATGAAGCTCGCCAGTACGTCTACATATTTGCGACGCCGCGAAACTGGTCCACCGGTCAGCAGTGGGCAGACGAGTACCGCAAGGAACAAAAGTTTGCCGACATCAAAGTTATCGATGCCCACACCCTAGAGGGCTGGCTGCAGGCCACACCAGCCGTCCACTACTGGATTTCTGAGCAACTCGGCCGTCAGCCACGAGGCGCAACAATGCTCTCGGCCTGGTGGAACCATTTCAAAAACGGATTGGACACCGGCATCCCGCTCCAGTTTTTCCGCGCACGGCGCGACGAACAGGCGGAGAAATTCTTGAACGAACTTCAAACCGATGACTCCATCACGCCTACTTCGATTGAGACAACTTGTGCCGAAGATGCACTGGCGTTCACCTATGCAGCGCTTAGCAAGCAGCGCGAAATCGCTGAACAGTCAGTATTTGTGACCGATCGCACGGCCTGGTCGCGTCTTGTCGAGAGCAAGACGCCACTACTGCTCATTCCGCACTTCGATAATCCAGACATCGGCGCCGCCATGGATCGAGGGCATCGTGTCCTAACTATCATTGACAATAGCACAGAATACAGCAGCGACGATCACACAATATCCCTTCCAAAGATCGGCCGTCAGGAAGCGGCAGAAGTGCTGCGACAGGAAGGTGCCGACTTTCGAGACGCCGAACGCCTCGCTGCTCTTGCGCGTCGAAGCATGACTGCATTCATTCGTTCGATCTCGCGCAACCCAGTCAAGCAGAAGCCTGCATGGCTGAGTGACGCCAAAACTGCGGCTATTCTGGCGCCACTGGTGCTTGTAGGAGCCTGGGAGGACGGTAATACGCGCGATGAAGAACTCATCCAGTCCTTCGTTGGCACACCAATTCGGGACATTCGCCGTTTGCTGGTCACTCTGAGCCAGCAAACGGACGCACCATTCGTGCAGTCAGGTGGACTGTGGCGCCTTGTAGATCCTGTCGATGCTGCACGGCTACTTCTGCCGGGCCTGGAACCAGAGGTAGTTCAGCGATGGGACGCATTGGTACGCGACATGCTTCTCGCCGACGATCCATACCGCAACCTTGGCACAACCGAGCGACTGGAAGCCCAGCTGCGAGGCGCGCATCCTGGGCGCAGCAACACGCTTCGCGACCACGTGGCGGAAGGTCTCGTGCTCGCAGCACTATCATCGAATGAACTCGCACGTACCGCCAGCGCTATCGTGCAGCGATTGCTCGATGAAGCCTTCGCCGATGACACGGGCCAGACGCTCGCCACCCTCGCCCCTGTCCTTCCGACGTTGGCAGAAGCCGCGCCGGATGAGTTATTAGCTGTGATATTGGCGGATTTCGACAAGCCGATACCGATAGTGCGGACACTCTTCCAGGAGTCTGGAAGCGGTATCTTTGGGCCCTCATCACTTCATCCACATCTCCTGTGGGCGTTAGAGAACCTTTGTTGGTCGCCAGAATATTACGGTCGATCGGCGATGGTGCTGGCGGCTCTGGTGAACATGGACCGAGACGACCGCAGGGGTAATCCACCGATAGAAAGCCTCGAGAAGGTTACGGTCGGGCGGATCGCACAGAGCGCGGCTACTATCGACGACAAGATCAAGGTCATCCAAGCGATCAATCATCGCTACCCGGATGTCGGCTGGGAGCTTACGCTACTCCTACTTCAGCCGGGGCATTCATCTATCATATCTTCCTCCAGGCACCGTTACCGCGACTGGGAATTGCCAGGTGAGAAGATTACCTATGAGAAGATGGCGAAGTATCACGCCGCGCTGGCCGATCAGATAGTCACAGCAGCCGCTAGTCGGGCAGATCGTTGGACCCTCCTTATCGATGCTGGGAATCGCATTCCGATCGAGGCTCGGGCGCTGATTCTTGATCATCTTGCGCACATAGCGCCGACTGAATCGTGGGGGCCTGAAGATCGCCACACTATCTGGGCGTCACTGACTCAGCAGATCCATGATCAACAGTGTCACGACGACGCGAACTGGGCAATGACCGATCAGGAGCTCGAACAGATGCGAGAGATTGCCCGATCGCTTGAGGATCCCAGCGACCCTCGTCGGTACTCGCCTCTATTTCGATACGATGCGTATATTGCGGTGAATGGACTCCGGCGCACTGATGACGGATTTAAGCAGGATCTGGATCGGGCTCGTTGCCAGGCGATCGAGGGCGTGGTGGGAGTTGGTATTGGCGCAGTTCGAATATTGATTGAGGATGTCGAGCGCCCTGATCTGGTCGGCGCCTATCTTGCTATGACTGATTCCTTAGACCACGCAAGCGTCGTGGGTTGGATAGATGAAGAGCCTGAGGCGTTGCGGCGAGCCGCCGCATGTTATGCGCGGAATCGCTTGGATGTCGATGGCTTCGCTTGGCTCAAGAAGATGCTGGAAACTGGAGACCTATCGCTTACAGGTAAGCAAAGGTTAATTTCCATCGCGCCAATGGCCAAGAAATATTGGACGCAGGTTGCTTCGCTCGACGAAGAGCTTGTTGCTGCATTCTGGGGTAGTGCCAATTACTGGGGAATCCCAGACGAAGAGCAGGCAGAAGCGGTCGATCTGCTTGTCCAGCACGGTCACCCGTGGCGAGCGCTTAAGGTGTTGGGACACATCCTCTATCGCCAGTCGCCATGCGACAGCTCCCTAGTGAAGTCGGTGCTGGATGGTCTTCTCACGACGACAGCAGGTACCACCGCGCAGGACGACAGTTATGGGGTATCGCAAGCGCTGAAGTGGCTAGAGTCAACCGTGCCTGATGACACCGATCTACCAGGACTTGAGTTCCAATTCTTTGGCTTTATCCCTAACCACGAGCCGTCAGATGCGCTCTATCGGGCGCTTGGCGCGAGTCCGAGCGATTTCGTCCATCTTGTGAAATCAGTACACCAAGTTGAGGATGATACACAGCCGTTGCAGGACAAGGATGATAATGCGGGAGCATACAGGGCGCGAGTCTGGAGCATTCTGTGGAACTGGTCGCGCATCCCAGGACTTCAAGACGATGGATCTATCGATGCCGAGCATCTCACCAGCTGGGTGACAGAGTGTCGACGGCTGCTAGCGGAAAGCGGGCACGCCAGGGTCGGCGACGGAGAGATCGGGAACGTGCTATCGCGCTGCCCCACGGGAAGAGATGGCATCTGGCCGGCAGAGGAAGTTCGCGACCTTCTAGAGACATTGAAGAGTCCAGAGATCGAGAGCGGTTTTTCTAGGGGCCGCTACAACCAGCGCGGAGTTTCTGTCCGTGGTGCGTATGACGGTGGTGGCCGGGAGCGCCTTCTGGCACAGCAGTACGAGGCCGGGGCAAAAGAGCTTGAATTGAAATGGCCCCGCACGGCGACGATCTTGCGAAATATGGCGAAGAGCTATCAAGAAGATTCTCACCATCTCGACACGCAAGATGAGCGTGACGCCGATGAGGGGTAGGCGGGAGTTTGCCGATGTGGGAAGAGAATGATCAAGACGAGAGTGTGCATAGCAGATTCCATTTTGCTATACTGGAGGTGAATGGCAGGCAAATCCACATCATCACCCCTCCATCGTCTCCGCCGCGTCAAAGCGGCCCTGCTCGCGGTATCTCTCACCTTGGTGGGCATCCTCCTGATGATGCTGGCGACCTGGCTCGACCACCTCGACCTCGGCACCTGGAGTTGGTTGCACTCATTTCCACTCAGTGAGCTCGGCGGCATCCTGTTTGGTGCCGGCCTCCTGTCCACCTTGTTTGAGTACACCTTCCGCCGGGATCAAGAAGAGTCGACGGTTGCCCGCTTCCGGCAGACTATCCACGATGAAGCGCCTACCCTGCGCGACGCGCTCATCGACGCCTTCCGCTTCGACCGAGACGACCTGCGCCGCATCGCTACGCCTGAGTTGCTGGATGACCTGGCGCGTACCAGCCTGGGTCTGCGCTTCGGCGACCCCGCCTTCGGCGAGGAGGTCTACGCCGACATCAAGCACCAGGCCATCGCAGCGGAGGAACGGTGGTACGACGCCCGCGTCGACGCAACTCTTGGTATACCAAGAGTAAGGAGCAGTGCTCCTTACTCGTTCTTCGACCTAACGGTTCGCTGGGAGTACACGGTGGTGCCGAGGCACCGTTTCCGCAAGTTTGCCGTGGTCAGTGACCGTCAGCGCTACGAAGAGCTGGTCGCTCAGCGCGGTGAGACCAGTGTCTGGTACCGCCGCCCAACACCGGGATTCGAGGTCAGCGACCCAGCGGTCTTCACACTGGAGCAGTTCACGATCGATGGTGCCGATGTCGCCATCCAGCGCCACGCAGACGAGGCGTCACAGGTCTACGTGGTTGACATAGGTGATGAGGTCATCCGGGCAGGCAAGCAGGTGGTGGTGACGTTCCGGTTCCGGACCAGGACCCGGCGGGCAGGTCATGTCTTCCATATCGACATCGACCGACCAACCAGAGGGCTGGACGTCGAGTTTCACTACGGTGAGGCCGCTGTCGCTGAAGCCAGGATGCTCGACTTCGCCTCAATCGGTGAAGGCGGACGAGCGGAAGACGACCTCGGCACCCAAACGCTGCGCTACCGCTACGACGGCTGGCTGTTCCCGCGAGCGGGTCTGGTCTTCTCGTGGAGCTTGCCGGAGGGTGGTGCCTCGGGAAGCACCCGGCCCGGTCACCCCGTCCCCCTACCGCACGCGCCAACGGGGCACACCGTGGCGGACACCGTGCCTGCTGTACCTGGTGGCGTACCAGCGGACGAGAGCGACAGCGCTCAGCACGAACACACCCGTTCGACCAAGGCGGCCTGAGCGGGCGTGCTCGTGTCAGATCGGCGGGATGGCTCCCACCTCACGATTCAGTCGCCACCCATCGCGCTCACCTCCTCGATCGGCTGGATCGGGCAGCAGCAGGATACATCGTCTTGAGACTCATCGTCTCTGGATCCAGAGTCATGAGACTTATGGGATGTGGTGGTGCCCAGCCCCAGCCCCAAGTCGCCGCTCTCCACCATCACCGGCGAGTTCGGCAGACGGGTGCGCCTGCGCCGTGAAGAGCTGGAGCTGTCCCAGGAGAAACTGGCTGAGCGCTGCGACCTGCACTGGACCTACATCGGCCAGGTGGAGCGTGGCCAGCGCAACCTCAGCCTGCACAACATCGTGCGTATAGCCAAGGGGCTGGAGAGTGATCCAGGGGAGTTGATGAGAAGGTTGGGAAGCTGACGATCGTCCAACGGTCAGCCCTAAGACGCGCATTCACTGGAGTCCTCGGTGCGCGTACCGAGTTGGGCGACACACGGGAGGGCACCCCCGGCTTACGGTAACCCACCGGACAGTGGAGTTAATCGCTAACAAGCCGCCGACCGACCCGAGGAAGTTGTTGCGAGATCCGTGAAGAGAGCAGCCCGCCGTCGAGAGCTAGAGCCCTCCGTTATCATATGCACCCCCATTGATGAGCCTCGGCGAAGATTCAATCGCACCTCTCGTCCTAGCACCCCATCAGGTCGAACGAACCGATATACTCGACTGGCTTCGAGACCGTCGCTGACGCCACATATTTCGATCACGACACCCTCACTGCTCGTGCCGGCCAGAAAGCCCTACTCCTCATCCGTGCAGTCCAAAAGGAGAAAGACATCATGGATCCCATCTTGGGAAAACTTCTGGCAGATCTTGCCTCAATTGCCGCCAGAAATACAGCATCCAGCATATCGACGAGAGTATCGTCCATCCGAGCCAAAAAGCAAGACGCACAAACAGCCAATGAACTTTGCGAGATAATTAACGACCTCGTGTCCGACAGGGAACAGCTTCTTGGGATCTCGCGCGGGCTTGAGGAACAATTTACTGCGCAGCGTATTAGCGACGACGAGATCCAGCATCTCGTCAACACGATTATTCCCGCCGTCAAAGACATTGCATCAAATATCGGAGACGAATCGGCACTTCTAGCGATCGAGCAATTTACCCCATTACTCTCCACGGATATGTTGGTAGTTCTCCAGACAGTCGGATTCAACTATCGTGCCGCCATCGGAGAACCACTCACGGAACTCCTCCGTTCCTTCATTCTCTCTAAAACAACATCCAGCGCCAAAGAGAGGCAGGAATTAGAACTAGAAACGACCAAGCATCAGACTGAACTGTTGCGCATGATCAACGATCCCAAGGCTCACGCCAGATACAAGAAGTTGTCGACAGACAAATTCTAATTTCCCGTCCGCGCCGGAGGCTTCAAATATCGACTATATGCCGAGAAGAAGATGGTTGTCACGCCGCTATAGAAAGTCTATTTTCTTCTTTTGTGTCGAGGAATCTGAGAACCTCGTCAAGATCACTCATCCGTCGCACCTGCGGATGATAATAGAATATCGACTCATGGTTGCTAGGTCCAAGCAGCACAACCTCCATTCTCTCAGGTTTGAGCGCGGCGGCAGTTAATGCGGCTCCTAACTCTACATACATCCCTTTGCCGCATTTTGCATTATCTGTCACAATAATATAGCAATCGGCGGCTAGAACGCCGTCAATATCCTTCTTTGCGCGCAACGCCGCTTCGTCGACATTGTCTGAATATCCTCCGACTATATTGTCAGTCTTCGTCCAGTCGTGAGTGACGACATGACCTCGATTTTGAAGGAGTGCATATATTTCATTTATTTTCTCTTTTTCGAGAAGTTGTCCTGACACAAATACTTTCATAGTATGAGATTAGCATCATATCGTGTGCTATGCAAGATTTGTCGATGCGTCGACAGAGGCTGTGGTGTGCGGCGCAAACACTTCGCTTCGGGTGTGAGCAAAGCTAATCCGCAAAATTTCATTGGGGAACGCCTCTTTCTCGTACCGCAGTCGCTCGATCAACTTCCAACGGAATGAATCGACCAGCCTTCGCAATTTGGAGTCCCCCCAGCGAACATCGAATGTAGGAAGGAACATATTGTGCAGCATACCTGGATAGAAATGCCCATTATGTACGACGAACGATGAAATTTCTCTTTCATACGACCCATGATGCTCTTGTGTTTCAATACTTATCGCGATGGGGACGCCGGAGAAGCATCGTTGAAAATCTTGACGAGTTGGAGGCGCCTCACGATAGTCGACGAACTGCATCGAGACCAGATCGTCAGTGCTCGAGAGATCTGGGAGGTCTTTCAGCAACACCATATCGACACCTTTTCGAGTCATGAAATGTATGCTGATGTGGTACACGCTCGTCGTTTGGAGTCCGTGAAAAATCGGATCATTTCCCTTTGTCCACATTCGCATTTTGCTTGAGAATACGACGTTGTCATCCTCACCCCACCGGGTGAGCATATTTTCTGCGCGAGCGATCGCGTACATGAGATCCTCCGGGTCAAGTATCCCCAGCTGTTCACTGAATAACAACGTGGGAACCAGTTGGTCCCACGATTCAATAACTAGAAGGATATCGATATCAGAGGCGTCCGCACCGCCCTTAACATTAATGAATCTCCCGTAGCTAAGCGAGCCCCCGGCGATTGCCCCTACTGTTCGCTTGGACAAAAGATCTTCGATAGTCCGTAGATCGCGTAGCCGACGCGCCGTCTCGATAGTCGACTCTACGAAGCCTGGATTTCTTCGCCCTAGAGGAGAAGTGTTGTTCTTATACAGGCTAAGATTGTAGAGTTCATCCTTCGTCAGTTCTTGCTCGAGAACATGCTTCGCTGCGATCGAGAACGTATCCATCGCGCGTGCCGTGAAGACATGCTCGCTCCCATGATAGCTATTACTTAAACGAGCGAGGAACGAGCCGAGGAACGTCGGCACCTTACTTGGGATATATGGCGTATCTGCGATGGAAAGCTGAAGACACTGCTCAGTCAGCACTCTTACCCTATCCCAAGGGTCACGAGCATTGTTGCTTTGATGGGTTGGAGTAAGCATAGTTTTCCTCCGTGATTATCTGGTTGGAGACGAGAATGTTGGACTTTTGGATCTATTGAAACGTGCTCCCGTTAAACGGTTGTCCGTCAAGACTTGAGGATGGACACCTACTAGGTCAGGCTAACTGTTTTAGGTCGCTACCCTGTGAAGCCCGGGTGTCAAACAGCACATCGCTATAAATGTAGTAGCGTTTAGGCGACCGCAAGACTCTCATCACCTCCTCGCTGAAGCGTAGATTTAGTAGCGTTGCCTATGCAGACGCGCTCCCTCTCCTGCGTTAGGAACATTAGGACACCTCCAGCCTTCCTGTCCACCAAGGTCTCCCCGGGTCAACTCCGACTTTCGTAGGGGAGCCTGTATTTGTACCGGAATCGTCCATGAATATTAGAACCCCGCTGTTTGTTTCATCGGGCGCAGGATTCCAACGCTCTTCAGACTGTTTGCCTTGCCGCCATGTCTACTTCAGCCACGCCTCGCGACCTACCAACAAGAAGACGGTCACAACCATGTAACATCTTATTTCGGCTTGGCATGCGAGATGGTTGCCGACAACCACGCTCCGCCTTCATGGAAACTTACAACGACTCGATGCCAACCGTCGACTGCCGTCTTGCACCTTACCTCAATAGGCTATAGGCGAATTATTTTCGTTGATTCATCACCTCTGCAGCACCTTCCGCACCGTGTCCTTGCTGACGCCGAGCTGTCTGGCTGTGTCCTTGACAGTCCCGATCGTCTCGTAGGTCTGGCGAACCCGCTGACAGAAGGCCTCGTCCTGGAGGCTGGTCCGCAGCGTCAAGCCCGCCCGCTTGAGGTGGGTAGCCACCGTTTCTCGGTGGAACCCGAACTGCTGGGCGATCTCCTTGACCGTATGGCCGTCGCGACGCAGCTGGACCATCTGCTCGACGACCTCAGGCCGCAGGCGGCGGTTGATGCGCCGCAGGGCGGAGCCAGTGGGCTTAGCGGGCTTGTCTGCACCGCCTGAGGATGTGGTGTCGTTGACCTCCGCCAGGGGCGCCGTCTTGGCGTCACTGGGCGCTGCCTGGCGAGCAGCCCCTCCAGCGGAGTCTCCCTCGGGTGGCAGGCCTCCACCAGCCACGCCCCGATGCTGCGCCCCCTGGAGCTGCCGGACCTCCTCCGGCGCATGCTGCATCACGTAGCGCCAGCACTCGTCCCAGAGGTTTGAGTGCGATAGGGCTGGGCCGACCAATTGCATAGCACTCAAACCCACGTCATGGTCGTCCCATGACGTGGGTTTTTGTGGCTCTTCGCGTTTGAGGGTGTGGTAGGTGGGGCCTATCGGTTTGGTTGGGTTGATTGTTGTAGG
>ERZ772964.425-NODE-425-length-19386-cov-9.45492_pt1 | contig 19386 bp, 17 predicted proteins | sample MGYA00580675_ERZ772964 | MGnify/ENA primary metagenome ERZ772964 (study PRJEB29015, sample SAMEA2737941) | human oral metagenome | biome: human oral; feature: human-associated habitat; material: dental | place: China | collected 2139 ... | reverse complement strand
ATCGCTTCTGCTTTCATCCGAACCAGCACATGATTGTCGGAACGCTTCTTCCACCTGATCAGGACGGCGGTTTCTTCCGGGGTGACCCCGACCTGCATGCTCCGATCATATCCGGAACAGCACAGGAAATCCACGAAAAATACGGTTTCGTTTCATGACGGCCATAGTTCACTGCCTCTGGGCGTCCAGGGGGTACCCGAAAGCATACCCAACGACTCCGGTACGTTGGAAACCGTCAATCCCCAGATCGAGTAAACCGACCATCAGCAAGCCGGCAAAGATCACCCCGCCCAAGCCGACGCCAACAGCCGCCAGAGCAGCGTCTTGACACTGTTCGCCGACGTGCACCATCATCTGTCGATACGCATGCATGCTGCCTCCACACGCCGCAACACTCGATACGAGGACCAGCACTGCCGGAGCAGCAGCAAACTCACGCTGCAGGAACCATTCCTCACGACGCGTGGAGTCGGCAGGAACCGCCTCTAGGAGTCCCAGACGCTCACCGTCATAGGCATACAGACCCGGTTCGACTCCCTTCACATCACGAACCACAAGCAGGATCTCGGTCTCTGCGTCAGGATCATGGGCCGCCTCACACACAGCAACCGCGTCAGCCAGGGGGATCGGGTGTTTCTGGTAACCATGAACGGATCGGCGGAGTCGCTGAACCTCCCAGAAATTCCTTTGGCTCTCACTTGGCTCCGGTAAATCCACAGCATCAGACCAGTTGGTTTCCGAAGTTTTCGACTTCGTGTGTGGAAACCCTCTGTCCCACCCATTGAGACGAGCGACTGTCTCATCCAGAACGTCGACCCTGTCGATGACTACCATCACTGTTCCTTCCCCACACCATTGAGTCCACAAATTCCAATGACCGCCATGACCGGGTGGAGCTCATTGTTGCCGAAACGCTTCGCGAGTGCCCCATCATCCCAATGCTCAACCAGCAATGCCCGAAAGCCAAAAGCATCTGCAGCATGCCGTAGCTGAGAAACAGCAGCCCCCGCATCCAAGAAACAGATACGCAAGGCCAATGAATGGTACTTTTTCTCAACCCGCTCCAGGGCAGTCGTCACAACTAGGACCGCCTCGAAATCCATATCGGAGATTGCAGCAGATAAGGAGGCATCCGAAAATTCTCCCAAGTAGGCACACTTATCCTCAAACGGCAGGTAGCAATATGCCCCTGGCTCGACGCCCTCGACATCACGAACGATGATAACACCTTCCGGTGACCCCAGATTTCCCCCAGTTGGGGAGAACCGTCGCACTTGAGTGATGTCGCCGATCTCATGCAACCCAAACCCGTATCGCAGCAACGCGCCGAGTTTCGAGCGAGCGTCTGTTGGGTGCTGCCAGTCCGGATCGGCAGAGAAGCGATGATGGTCAGAGTGACTGAAATCACGACTAGCCCACTGCAACGCTACATTCGATGGCTTATAATGCATTTGATGCCCCTTCATCGCCACTTGATTGCGCGGTGGGAACACTGCCGCTTGGTCATAGATGAATGGCCACGGCGGGTCAACTCGATCTCCGGGGATCCCGCAACCATCGCACCCAGGCGTGCGAGGAACCATCCACTGGCTACTCCGCCCCGCGCTCAAGTCATGGACGAGCAATGAATTTGATGCCAACGGCCTGCCGATACCCAGCCTTTCATGGAAGATTTCCAAGGCGATCAAGGCTGCAGCCAGACGCAGGGCGGGGTTGCTGTCGTCCACCGACCCCGAGAGCTGCACCGCGTCAAGCGTGGACAGCAGACAGTTCATACACACTGTTTGCTTGCTGGACGTAGGCGCAATCCATACGCGATCCCGGCGAAGACCACAGACTCTCACCACTCCATTCGTGCCACGCACATGATTCATCGCTTGGCGCAGGGTATCTGCGGCTGCTCCGACCAGGATTATGTACCCTGATTGCTCAGCTTGGAGCGGAGTGTCGACCAGGGAAGCCCGATCACCGGATAACCTCAGAGATTCCGTCAACAACTGCGTCAGCAAACCGTTGTTCACCACGTATGCCGGCTGTCTGGCGGCGGCATGATATGCTTCCGCAGCTGAAGGCCAGCGCTTGGTGGTATCCAAGTGTCTTGCCAGAGCAGCCGCAACATCAGGGGCAACGTCATCCGGAGCGTCGAGCGATGGAACAATCAGGCCGCAAGTTGCCATTAACGCAACCGCAGCCTCGACCTGAACCGATGGAACAGCCAGCTGAGCAGCAACCTCAGGAACTGTCCTCGTGCCATCGAGCAGGTCGATCATCCGTGGCACCAAGGATGTGGAAGCACTCCCGTTGAGTAATTGTCGGGCAGCACCGCCATCAACAATGAGTCCATTGGAAAGAGGAAGCACAACGCCACCCGGCATGAAGGCTGGCCGCTGCGGGATGGCCATCTCAGGGTCATTTCGAGCTGCTCGCAACATGGTCACGGCATCAATGCGCCCTGCCACGCCACCATCGGATCTCTGCTCGGCCACTTCGCTGGCGTCAGTCGATTCCATCGTGTGCTCCTGACATCATCGCGGACAGTATGGAAGAAAGATTCACGATCGAGCGGTCCAAGGGATCACCCTCGATCCTGCCGCAGACGCGACAGCCATCAACCCCAATGACCTCGGCGCGAACGACACCACCTGAGACAAGATCGACGCCCAGCATCTGTCGAGCCACCTGAGGCCCCGCCTCTGGACCCTGTGCGAGCCGAAGCGTCGCGAGTCCTGAAGCCACATCGGCCCATACGGGCAATATGCCTCGAGGCAGAGCAGCGTCACCTCGACGCAGATACTCATCGGCCATCCTGTCGGACACCTCGTTTGATGCAGTGTGCTGGTGGATCCTGCGGTCATAACAAGCAGAACAGGCCAGGGCACCTACGTAGGTGACCGGGCCGCTGCGCAGATAGGGATGCTCATGGACAACAGGGATGAACCTCCGCCGCCAATTGAGTACCGCTTGACACAAGTGAATCTCAAGTTGAGGACAGGGATGACCAACAACCATCACGTAGGAATCAGCAAGAGGGAGTCTGGACACATCGATATCGAAGGGCTCCCCCTGCCAGATCCACGCGTCCGGCCCGTTCAGGCGTTCAGAAACCGCGGCACCGAATGCACCGAGAGCGACTATCACAAGTTTGTACACGATGGTCCTTTCTGTGTTGTCAGGCAAACGGCTGTGGCCACGGATTCAGGTCCTCTTCCCTGCGAACAACGTAGCCCATGTTCGCCGGGGCATCGTACAGACGACGGCTGCCACGGAACTGTGTGGTGTGGACGAATGACAAGGGCATCAGCTGGGGCACTATGACGCGCACGCAGAACAACCCGGCATCATTCACCTCACGGCTTGTCATGTTCACCACGTAAGCAGTCATTCCTCGCTCCTGCAGGATATCTAACAGCCAGCGGACTGCTTCCGCTCCGTCGGCATCTGTCCCAAGAGTTTGAGCAGGTTGCGCCATGCCTCGAGGCCCAAGTGAATCGTCCAGCAAGAAATCGAAAGCCGAGCTGCGCTCTGGCGATGCCATGTACAGCGCTCCATCGTGCACTGCGAAGAACTGGGTCGGATCCGTGCGCTCCAACTGTCGGTGTTCGAGGGCGATGCGGCACGAGATGCCCTCACGAACCAGTTTGATGACAGCGGAGTCAAAATCCCATGAGGTGACTGCAACCACGACCTGTCGCACCGTTGGATGGTTTGGAACCACCGAGACCCCGTATACGGTGGGGACCCCAAGTCCGTGGTCGCGTTGAAGTACTGCATCGTTTCCGTCGAGGTCGGCTGCATGGCCATGGCCACTTCCTCGGAATCGGACAAGAGTGTCGTGTTCAACCTTGGCCATCGGATCTGTTGCAACCAAGTGAGCGCAACGGCATCACGCTCAATCACTTCGAGAAGTGCATTTCTGATGGCCAACTGGGGATCAGTGTGCAGAGCACAGCCAGTGGAAATCGGTATGGTGAACCTTTCGCCAATACTCGCGAACGGAAGGTGCAGGTAGACAGCTATCGCCGGTATCCAGCGGATCGCGCCCGTCATCATGCACACCGATCTAACCCACCGCATGGGCGCATCGACATTGGGCGCGACCCAGGCAGGCGTACGCTTAGTCTCGGCCTCCGACACGGACGGGAACTGGGTGAGGTCGACGGCCTCCGCACCCAACTCTCGAGCCGTTGCCCAGACGAACTGCTCCTCGTCGTAGACACATGACGAGTAGCGTTCCACTCCCTCAGCAATGCTGAGAAGGCGAGCATCCTCAGAGTCGAACGCGCCACCTGCACCGTCGATCGTTCCCCACGTACTCGCGCCACGCGTGGACACGCGGACCCCGTCCAGCACGGCTGCCAGATTCCCCGTGCTGGCTGCATAGATGGACATTCGGCCATCCCCATCGGCACCGGGCAATTTGAGAGTGCCGCCCACCACACCTGTGCGCCCAACCAGTCCGTTCAAACTCGCGGTCGTCTGTTCACTGAACCTCGTTGTCGTAGTACTACTCATCCTTGTGCATCCCATCTGAATCCTCGCCAAGCCAACAGCCCCATGATGACCGTCCATGCAATGCACACCGCTGAGCCCTGAAGCACTGGGTACTGCAACTGGGCCCCCACCAAGGTGTGGCGCAGCATGTCACCGACGTAGGTGTAGGGGAAGAACAGTCCTACGTACTCAACCGCGACGGGCATCATTCGGTAGGGCAAGAACAGCCCGCACAGGAACAGCAGGCCGGGGGCCAAAATTCCCGCCATCGCCCCAACGAGCCCTGGGTTGTCGGATCGCGATCCGATCAGTAACCCCAGTGTCAGTGCCGTCGCCACGCACAGCACCATCGCCCATACCAACATCACGGGCGCTACCAGCGCCAGCGAGCCCGACACCACCGCGATGAGCCAGATCAGACAAAACTCTACCCCGATCACCGCAACTCTCGCAGGGATCTGCGCCCACAGGTACTGGGACCGTGTCACCGGAGTCATCCCCAGACTCCGCAGCACGCCATCCTTGCGCAACTGCGCCATCGGAGCAGCGGTCCCCGAGAGTCCCAGAGCAAGTACTGAGAAAATCAGCACGGCCGGGAGGCCAAAGGCCAAGGCACTGATCCGGCCCTGCGGTTGGGGAAGATCCGGCAGTACCAAGAACATCGCGATGAACGACATGGGAAAGACCATGCCCAACCCGGTAGTCATCGGATCACGCAACAGTTCCCTGAAACTGGCCTGGGAGAGAGCTCGCATCTGTTTCATCAATTCTCCTCATGAATAGGAGCGTTGAGTTCCCTGCCGACCAGGCGAAGGAATACGTCTCCGAGTGATGGGCCAACAGTTTTGAGGTTCTCCGCCCTGACAGAGCTCGATGCGCGGACTGCTGCCTGGGCGCGAGCCATGTCCGAGGTCACCAACCTGACACTCGTCGAACCACCCACGCGCCTTGTCGATGCCCAGAGGACCCCGGGGAGCTTCTTCATGGTGGCGGCATCCACGGGAGCAACCGTCTTGAACGAGACACTGCCCTGTCCCGCGTAGCGAACCAGCAACTCACCGACACCACCTGCAGCGACGATCCGGCCGGCGTCCATGATCACGATTCGGTCGCACAAAACCTCGGCCTCATCCATCATCTGAGTGGCCATGACCACTGCACCCCGACCAGCACGCTGCCTGATCACATCCCACACCTGTTCACGCGCCAACGGATCAAGCCCAACAGTAGGCTCGTCGAAGGCCACGATCTCCGTGTCCCCGATGAGCGCCAACGCCAACCGAACTCGTTGCTGCTGGCCACTTGACAGGGTCTTGACTCGCGCCCGTCGTTTCGATTCGAGCTCAACCAGAGCGATGACTTCATCAACCTCACGCGGTCGCGGATAAAACGACGCCCACAGTTCCAGGCTCTCCGTCACCGACAAGTGCTTGAATAAGGAAGATCCCTGTGGCTGGAGACTCATCCTCCTAGCGCATTCTTCTCGTTGCCTGACTGGCGAGAAACCGCACACCTCGATGTCGCCCTCGTCTAGGAGCCGCGCGCCCATGACCGACTCGATGAGCGTCGTCTTGCCAGCACCGTTAGCGCCGAGGATTCCAACCGTCTCACCCGGGAACACCTCAACATCCACCCCAGCCAAGGCAGTTACCTGCCCGTAGCGTTTAACTGCCCCCGAGACGCGGATGAGTGGTTCTGGTGTGGCTTTGAGCATACCATCTCCTTCAAAGCAAATACTAGGAATCCTAGAGACGAAGCGCCTCTGCGAGGAGAGCCTCGTCGCGGGGCGAGACGCCAAGTCGATTCGATGTCAGGTGCAGATGGTTGAAGAGTCGTCGTCCAGGATGATCCGTTCGGGACAAGTCGTCCTCGAGTGCTTGCACGTAGCATTCCATAAGACTGCGCCACTCCCCTGAGCTTGATTCCCACAACGCCATCTGGCCTACCAGATGGTCGGCTGCTCGTCGTGCGCCATGGCGCACGACCTCTCGCATTGACGAAATTATGGGATCATCACCACCCGACCAGAACCACGCATAATTGTATGTGAAACTGACGCGCTGCTCAGGTGGAAGCATATCGACTCCGCGGCGCATGAGAAGTAGCGCAAGCCCATATCTTCGCTCCCAGTAGGTCGATGGCACGGCTAAGGCGAAACGGGAGGACGCCGCGAACACCTTCTCCGCCCAGCGAACGCCATCAGGCCCTCCCCACTTGACCCACTCGGGGACATACACGGCACGGCGGACGTAGGTTATCTGATCCTTTCCTTGGGCGTGCCAGTGCCCGAGCGCACTGCGCAGGGTGACGTCCATCTCTTGGAGTGTCTGTAATTGTCCCCAGATTCGGATTCTCAAATGCAGACCGGTGGCGTCTAGGTATCTGATGAAGAACCATGTTGATTGGTCAGTGCTCCCCAAGTATCCACGCTCACCCATGAAGGGGGCGATGACGTGACGCAGCAAGGATTCGGCTGCCAGTACTCCTGGCGTCCCGATTTTCAGGTAGAGCCACTGGGACGTACTCATCTCCTATTCCCCGATCCGAGAGCCATCGTCGCGGTGATCTCCATACAACGAGGCGCATGGCTGCCAATTGGCCACCATGCGTCATCATCCGGGAGTGCTTCTTCGATACTGACCCAAGTGACCTCGTGCGCCAGTTTCAGCAGCAGGTCGAGACCGGAAGGATCAGCTAGATCCACGAATAGCGGCTTGTTGCGCCGCAGGTTCCCAGCCACCTGCTCACCTGTCTTCACATAGACTCGGCGCGGAATTCGGTGGTGGGAGCGCCATCGGTGGTACTCGGCCAGCAACGTGGCCGCATCCGGGGTAGCACGGCCACCCACCAGAGGCATGGTGTGGGTATGCACCCGCCATGAGCATCGGCGCACAACCACCGCCCCGGCCATTTCCCTCGGAACCATCTCTATGGGCTGCTGTGGCTCAAGTCGAGTGTCCATTGCCTCCAGACCCAGCCGAAAGTCGTACACCCAAGGATCGGTCAGTGCGTGAAGAATCTTCCCGGCCCCACGCAGCAGGTGCTGCGGAATCACTCCCAGATACGGCAGGGCGACGGGCTGCCCGGTAGCTCGGAGAACGACTTGGAGAGTTGCGGTTTCAGAATCAAGGACCACATCTAGATCAGTGGCTGATATGTCAGCCTCATGCCGACCCGAACTCAATGCATGGGTTGGCCATAGGAGACGAGGCACCACGTAATCTGGAATCTTTTGGACCCCTGCCCAGCTGTCTCCCGTTGTCAAAGCAGCGATCCGAGCGTCCGGGTGAAGGGTTTGAAGCCACGGCGTGTAGTGGGTCGTCAAATGGTGAGCACAACCCTGAAGCTCACCCCAACGTACGAGCAGTCCACCAGGTCCTTGGTTCACCCTGTTCAGTACGGCCATTGACCAGGAATCTGACCGATCTCCGATTGGCTGGAGGAAGGCCGTGAAGGTTGCTGGCGCCAACGTTCCCAGACCATCGCAGCGGATTGCTTCGTCCACACCGTGCGCCCGGCTCCACTCGGCACGCTGGAAGTCGCGCCACATGGTCTGATTTGTAATTGACGTCATCAAAGGAGATGAGACGCACGAGGTGACGAACTCGACCAGGGGAAGCCTGCCAGCGGACCCTGACAACGCTTGGAAGGCCTCGATGACGGCGTCGTAGAACGTGGACCGAGCGACAGTGGGCTGAATGATCTTCGCCACGTCCGTCATGGCTTGACGCAAACTGCCCTGTGGAATGAGTGGCACCAGTTCGGGATCGGTCACGCAGGTCTCATGCACCAAGGGTGCGGTCCTCATCCATGACGGCGCAACTCCTTCACGCGCTGCGACAAACTCCGCAGCACGCTCTCTGAGTTGCAGGAGGCCGACAGCGCGAACATCCGGGCGGGGGTCCGCGACAGAGGATTCTGCGTCAAGGATGGACCTCAGGGCCGCACCGCTAGTATGCTCACATCCCGCCGGTTCGGTCACGATCTCCTTGAGACCGCCAAGTGGCGGCTGGGGTACAAGCAGACCTTCGGCAATCAATTCAGCCAATGACCATCTGTCGCGATCCAGAATGTGGAGCCACTCCCCGACGGTGTGCGGGATTTCTTCCGATACCAGAACATCAAGTTCACGAGGAACATCGAAAGCAGTATCCTCGGCGTAGAAAAAATTATCGTAGCAGCTTCGAATCGGCAAGAGGACGCGTGCGCACGCCTGTGCATTGGGGGAGGACATGCTGATCGTGGGGCCCCGGAGGACGACATCGGGACAGGCTTCGTACATGGCGAGGGTCTCGAGAAGCGTCTGACGCAGCGCAGGTGCCACCTCAATGATGCTGTCAGGCAGAGCTTGCGCCGTTCCATCAGCCGATTGAGTGATTACGGTGGTCAACGTGGAGAAGGGGCTGGTCTTTCGACTGATCCGGCCCATGTAGAGGGCCACCGAGCGCTCCAAGCGCCGTCGCTTGGCTGGACGAGTGTGCGGCGTATCACCATCAAGCAGCGCCAGACACAGGGTGGGACTGGCGATGGCTATTCCCCGCAGGATCTCAGGCCGCTTCAGGGCTTCCACACGCGCTCGATGAGTGGTCTCGACCGCCGCCTCCACGCTTAGCTCGTAGGAGCGTCTGGCTGCTGCCAAATTGTCGAGATGCGCCATCCAGCAGTCCAACGATTCGCGTTCTTGGTGGGTCAGTACTTCTCGAATCCGAAAGAGGAATTTCTCGACAGAGCGAGATGGTACGCGACCGCTGTGGGCGTCACGTCGAAGCCTCAGAACAGGCCCAGTGAGGTCCGATTTCCCGGCGAGTCGGTTCACCGCATGATGTAGGAGATCAGCCAGCTCATCCCCCGCCCGATGGACCTCGACGAGGTGATGGTCCAGCTCCCCCAGTAACTCGATACACCGATCGTAAGCTCGCCCATCAACAACCTCCAAGGGTAGTCCCGCCGTTCTCACCGCCCAGCAAGGGGCAACGTTCACGACCACCGCGTCACCTCCCCGAGACCATGAGTGATACTACGCTGGCAGCAGACCAGATCATCATTCCGGCCACGGCGATGAGGTATGTGCAACAAGCCGCCCCATAGACCAAATACGCAGATCTCGCCATGCGAGGAACATCCATCGGCGTCGCATCGGAGTCCCGACCGGGGAGCTTGGCCAGCAGGTAGCCGATAGCTCTGTTGCGGACGTTGACCAATCCAAACGCCGTCTCCAAAGCCTGCTGGCCGTCCGAGGGAACCAACGGATTCAAGTTGCCGAGCAGCCCGACAAGGAAGAAGTAGACGCAACCGCCGAGCACCTGCCCCGGAACGCTTGATGCGTCGACCGCGCCAGTGAGCAAGCACACAGATGCCACGGCACACCAGAACATGTCCGAAGCCGGGCCAGCCACGCTAATGGCAACACGAGTTACCCGACTGCGGACCCGGTACGTGTCGGTCCGGTCGGCGTATGCGATCGGAATAAAATAATACCACAGCGCTAACCCCAAGCTCCGTACTGGATGCTCCGAAACGTGGCAGACGACCGCGTGCGAGGCCTCGTGAGCCACAGTGGCCAAGAGGCATAGGGCAAGTGAGACAAAGGGCACCCATGTCGTACGAATGGTCATGTATCTTACAGCCAAAACACCCACGCTCGCCCCCGAGATAACCACAGCCAAACAGGCGATGAGAATTATCATGGCCGGTGGACGCAACACGTCGACCAAGGCAGTCGCAGGGCGGATGAAGCGCGCCACAGAATCGGCACTCAGGAGCGGAAATCTCTTAGTAGGCGTGCGCGAGAACCAAGAACGAAGAGATGGATTGGATGCGCGCGGGACACCATCCAAAAATCCCGCTCGCGCCAAACTTTCCACCAGTCGTTGCAGGGCAACTTCAACGTCCTGCGCACTGATGTCTCTGTCACCAACCACACCCAATGCAATATCGTGGACACTCCTAGTGCCGTCGAAATACGGGACGAGCTCAGCAGCGGCGGATCCCAACCTCACGTAGCGCCCGTCGGGCGCTACGTGAAGAAGGGACTCACCGTCAAAACCTGAGACCAATTCGACGTCGGACCGCAACCGCGGCCGGTCATCAACAACCGCCATCAAAGTCCTCTTCTCTGCACCTAAGTGGCACCGACCCGCTGAACTGTCCCAAGTATTCACAGAAACCGAAGCCTCCGAGGTGAAAATCCCACTAGCCTGTCGCAGACGAGAAGGATGAACTCGAGGAGATGGAACTCCCGCAGCTTCCCGCGGTGGAGAATGAACCTCCACAGAAGAATGAACCAGCACAGCTACCGGAGAGGGCTTCAGGAAGCTCCTCTGCGACAAGGGCCGTCGCGAAGAGGTCCATGTCTCCCAGCAGGTCCTTGCCCATGGCTAACTCATTGTGAGGGGAGCTGTGCGGAGACTCGAGGAGCGACGGATTACGTTCCGAAGCGAGTGTCATCAGACACCTCCTTTTAATAGAAAAACTCGGAATTGCACGGTGCCATGACGTGGCCAGCCCGGGCACCAGGGCAGTCAGCAGGAGCAGGACGCGGTACTCGCCGAGGTACTTGACGACGCGCAAGATCCGAAGGTCCCCAGCGAAGTGAAGCACCCGGCCGAAGTCCAACAGCAACCGGCACTGACCTGGTCTGGCATGGATTCGACCCACAGATCTTCGACTGTCGACAGAGAAATATCAGGTAGCCCCACGGCAAGAGGCTCACCAATGAACAAAGCATCGTCCATACGGACAGTTTCACCGTGTCCCCTCTGACGGTTCATGAGAATCTCCCTTCTACGATGCGGACGACACTGTCGTGTAGCTGTAGACACATCCGCCAGGGCACGACAGCGTGCTGACTGAACTAAGTGAGCTTGCCGAGGATGACCCGGCACTCACCAAAGAATCTAGCTCTTCCAACTGGACTTGTTCAAACAGTGCATCCGTCTCGATGTATAAATCGCACAAGGAATCGCACGGAGAATCGTGTTCAACGAACTCAACCATCGTGATCACCTAACATCGGCTAAGAGTAAGGGTAAGGGTAAGGGTAAGGGTAATTCGTTGATTTCAGGAAGATCTTCCATGATCCCCCTGAGATGAAGTGTATAACCCGTCGGGGGTGTGCTGTCAACACGTCGACGTGCCTCATGTTGTTTGAACGCGAAGCTTGCCCGCGTGGAAGATCAAGACCCCGTGGGTCGGCAGGGTCGGTGGGTGGGGCTGATGTGTCGTTGAGCTGGGGCGCGGGCTCCGCGGGACGATGGGTAGTGTCTGTTGACCCTCAGCCCTGGGAGCCCGCACTGATGTCATCTTTTATTACGCCTGCCCTGACACGACCGTCAAGACCCACATCTCGAACCTGCTGGCCAAGCTGGGACTGCGCGACCGGGTCCAAGCGGTGGCCTGGGCCTTCCGGCACGGCCTGGCGGACTGACCGCACCGGGACTCATCCCTTCGGACGAGGCCGCGCGGGACGGGCGGGCCCGAGTTCCCCTGGACGGCCGATGCGCGAGCGCGGACGGACCGGCAGACTTGTCGTCATGTTCGAGACACGACACCTCACCCGGCGGTTCGGCGAGCTGGTCGCCGTCGACGACGTGAGCCTCGAGGTGCCCGACGGGGCGACCGTCGGCTTCGTCGGGGGCAACGGCGCGGGGAAGACGACGACGATGCGCATGATCATGGGCCTGCTCGGCCCCGACGCGGGCGAGGTCCTGTGGGACGGCGCCCCGATCACCGCGGCCGAGCGCCGCCGGATCGGCTACATGCCCGAGGAGCGCGGGCTCTATCCCAAACAGCGAGTGCTCGACCAGCTCGTCTACCTGGCCCGCCTGCACGGCGCCGGGGCCGCGGCGGCCCGCGCCGAGGCCGTGGCGCTGCTCGAGGCCTTCGGCCTGGGCGAGCGCACGGACGAGAAGCTCGAGAAGCTCTCCCTCGGCAACCAGCAGCGCGTCCAGGTCACCGCCGCCGTCATGACCGAGCCGGCCGCTCTCATCCTCGACGAGCCCTTCAGCGGCCTCGACCCGGAGGCCGTCGACTCGCTGGCCGAGGTGCTGCGCACGCGCACCGCGGCCGGAGTCCCCCTGCTGTTCAGCTCCCACCAGCTCTCCCTCGTCGAGCGACTGTGCGACCGGCTCGTCATCCTCTCCCACGGGCGGGTCGTGGCGGCCGGTACCCGCGAGGAGCTGGAGGCCGGCGGCGAGTCCCGCCACCGCCTGGTCATGGACGTCGACACGGGCTGGGTGCGCGACCTGCCCGGCATCACCGTCCTCGACGTGGCCGGCCCCACCGCACTGCTGACCCTCGAGACCGCCGACGCCCGGCGCGCGCTGCTGACCGAGGCGCTGGCCCGCGGCGACGTGCGCGAGCTCGCCGAGGTCCGTCCCACCCTTGCCGAGATCTACCGGGAGGTGACCCGATGAGCACCGTCGGAACGGGCCCCGGGAATCAGTGGCGCATCGTCGCCGGGCACGAGATGTCCGTCAGGCTCCGCGACCGGAGCTTCATCATCTCGACCATCCTCATGCTCGTCATCATCGCCGGGGGCCTCGGCTTCTCCATCTGGTCGAGCTCCCAGCAGAAGACCTGGACCGTCGTGACCTCCGACCCCGCCTCGGCCCGGGTGGCGCAGGCCATCGGCTCCGTGGCCGGGGCCAACGGATCCTCCGCGCGGATCGAGCTCGCCGAGGCGGCCGACGAGACGGCCGCCCGCGCCGAACTGGGCGACGACGACACGGCCTGGCTGCACGAGACCGGCACCGGCTGGGTGCTCACCTTCGGCGGCTCCGCCGACGAGCAGCTGCTCTCCTACACGAGCACGGCCGCCTCCCAGACCGCCCTGGCCCGGCTCGCCGAGCAGACCGGCATGGGCGACGAGCAGCTGGCCGCGGCGACGAGCGTCACGAGCGAGGAGCTCGACCCCGACGCCGGGTTCACCATGCGGGGCTACTTCGTCGGCATCGCCTTCGCCGCGCTGTTCATGGTCTCCTCGATGATGTTCGGCATGCAGATCGCCCAGTCGGTGACGGCCGAGAAGCAGTCCCGGGTCATCGAGATCCTCACGGCAGCGGTGCCGGCCCACCAGCTGCTGCTGGGCAAGATCGTCGGCAACACCCTCATGGCCCTGGGCCAGATGGCCCTCTACACGATCGTCGGGCTCCTCGGCGTCTCGCGGACCGGGCTCGGAGCCGTGCTGCCGGGGCTGTCCGGCTCCCTCGCCTGGTTCCTCGCCTTCTTCCTGGTCGGCTTCTGCACCCTGGCCTGCCTGTGGGCGGCCGCCGGCGCCCTGGCCAGCTCGCAGGAGGACCTCCAGCACACCTCCCAGCCGCTGACCTGGCTGCTCCTGGCGATCTACGTCGTCGGCTTCGCCGTCCACGGCCCGGCCCAGAGCGTCCTGTCCTTCGTGCCGCTCGTGTCCTGCGTGCTCATGCCGGTGCGTCTGGCGACCGGGACGGCCCCGTGGTGGCAGGCGGTCATCGCCCTGGCGGTCACGCTGGCCATCACCCCGCTGGTGGTCTGGGCGGGCTCGAGGATCTACCGGCGCTCGCTGCTGCAGACCCACGGCCGGGTGAGCCTGAGGCAGGCGCTGGGCTCCCGGTAAAGGGGCCTGACGGGGGCGTTCGCTCACCGCGAACGCCCCCCGGTGCCGCCCGGGAATGTGGCCCCTCGACTATGATCAGGACCACATTCATGCAACGAGGCAGGAAGACCATGAGATCGAGGAAATCTCTCGCACCCGTCCTGGGAGGCTGCCTTCTCGCCCTCGCCGTCTCCGGGCTCACCGGGTGCTCCGGCGGCGGGACGGCCGGCACCGACACCCTCACCTGGTTCATCAATCCCGACGGCGGCGGCTCCTCGCCCACCGGAGGGGGCCAGGCGCAGCTCGCCGCCGAGTGCTCCCAGGCCTCCGGCGGCACCTACACCATCAACGTCGAGCTGTTGCCGAACGAGGCCTCCGACCAGCGCCAGCAGCTCATCCGCAGACTGGCGGCCCACGACTCGGGGGTCGACATCATGAGCCTCGACCCGGTGGTCGTCCCCGAGTTCGCCGAGGCCGGCTACCTCGTGAACGTCCCCGACCAGTACGTCGCCGACTTCACCGAGGACCGGGTGCAGGGCTCCCTCGACGCCTCCCACTGGAACGACGCCCTCGTCGCGGCGCCCTTCTGGGCCAACACGCAGCTGCTGTGGTACCGCAAGTCGGTGGCCGCCGCAGCGGGGCTCGACATGACCCGGCCGGTCACCTTCGACCAGCTCGCCGCGGCGGCCCGCTCCACCGGCACCGACCTCGCCGTCCAGGCCAAGCGCTACGAGGGCTACACCGTCTTCGTCAACGCCCTCGTCGCCGGCGCCGGCGGCACGATCGTGCAGAACGAGGGCGCCACGGCCGAGGACACTCGGCTGGGGCTCGACACGCCCGAGGGCCGGCGCGCCGCCGAGGTCATCCAGGAGCTGGCCTCCTCCGGGGCCGTCGGCCCCGCCCTGTCGTCGATGACCGAGACCACCTCGCTCAACATGTTCCAGGACGAGGCGACCTCGGGCTTCATGCTCAACTGGATGTACGTCTACGCCGCCATGAAGGAGAACGACCTGTCCTTCTTCGACGACATCGGCTGGACCACGTACCCGCGGGTCGACGCCGACAAGGAGGCGGCGCCCCCCTTCGGCGGCATCGAGCTGGGCGTCAACACGGCCTCGCAGCACAAGGACGAGGCCTGGCGGGCGATCTCGTGCATCACGAGCGCCGAGCACCAGAAGGAGTACATGCTCGGCACGGGCAACGCCGCCTCCCGCTCGTCGGTGTTCGACGACCCGGAGATCGCCGAGCAGTTCCCCATGGCCGACGTCTTCAGGGAGTCTCTGAACAACGCCGTGCAGCGGCCCCGCACCGCCTACTACGGCGATCTGTCCGCCGCCATCCAGCGCACCTGGTCGCCGCCCGAGCAGGTCGATCCGTCGCGCACCCCGGCCGAGTCGACCGAGCTCATCATGAAGGTCCTGCGCGGGGAGGCCCTGCTATGAGCACCGCCCCCGACACCGCCAGGCCCCACCTGAGCGACCGGGCCCGCGAGGAGCGCAGGCTCGGCTGGAAGCTGGCCGGGCCGGCCTTCGTCATCATGATCCTCGTCACCTTCTACCCGATCCTCCAGGCGGTCTACACCTCGCTGTTCAAGTACCGCCTCACCGATCCGGGCGGGCGGGACTTCGTGTTCCTGCGCAACTACGGGATCATCCTCACCGACCCGCTGTGGTGGCGGGCGTTCGGCACGACGGCCTTCATCACCGTCGTCACCGTCGTCGTCGAGCTGGTGCTCGGCTTCGCGATCGCCTTGGCAATGGAGAAGATCGTCCATGGGCGGGGGCTGCTGCGCACCGTCGTGCTCATCCCCTACTCGATCATCACCGTCGTCTCGGCGTTCTCCTGGTTCTACGCCTTCGCGACCGACACCGGCTTCGTCGACCCGCTGCTCCACAAGCTGTCCCTCGGGCTGTTCCCGGCCGACTACGACTGGTTCGGCGGCTTCTGGAGCTCGATGGTGCCGATCTGCGGCTCGGAGATCTGGAAGACCACCCCATTCATGTCGCTGCTGCTGCTCGCCGGCCTGACCCAGATCGACAGTGCGATGGAGGAGGCGGCGGTCGTCGACGGCGCCACGTGGGGCGAGCGGCTGCGCAAGGTGATCCTTCCCAACATGAAGTCCCAGATCATGGTGGCGCTGCTGTTCCGCACGCTCGACGCCTTCCGGATCTTCGACAACATCTTCATCATGACCGCCGGCAGCCACGACACCTCGTCGCTGTCGCTGATCGCCTACAACCAGACGATCTCGCGCACCGAGGTCGGGCTCGGCTCGGCCGTGTCGGTGCTGCTGTTCGTCTGCGTCGTCATCATCGCGGTGATCTTCGTCAAGGGGTTCCGCGTCGACCTGGCCGGCGGAAGGAAGTGACCGGCTATGAATCGTGAGCTGTCCGGCGCCCGGAGATTCTGGCAGACCGTCGCCTCGGTGGCGATCATCGTCTACACGGTCGTCCCGCTGCTGTGGATCCTCAACATGTCGCTCAAGTCGACGGCCGACCGGGCCGACGGGAAGTTCTGGGCCCACAGCCCGACGCTGGAGAACTACCGGCTCATCTTCACCGGCGGCGCGAAGAACCTCTTCCTGCCGGCGCTGCGCAACTCGATCCTCGTCGCGGTCATCGCCACCCTCGTCGCCGTGATCCTCGCGACCTTCTGCGCCTACGCGATCGCCCGCCTGGACTTCCCGGGCAAGCGGATGATCCTCGGGACCGCCCTCACGGTGTCCTTCTTCCCGGTCATCTCGCTCGTCACCCCACTGTTCGACCTGTGGCGCCGCATCCACCTGTTCGACACGATCCCCGGCCTGATCCTGCCCTATCTCGTGCTGACCCTGCCGTTGGCGATCTGGACGCTGTCCGCGTTCTTCCAGCAGATCCCCTGGGAGATGGAGCAGGCCGCCCAGGTCGACGGCGCCACGAGCTGGGAGGCGTTCCGCAAGGTCATCGTCCCGCTCGCCGCGCCCGGCGTCTTCACGACCGCGATCATCGCCTTCTTCACGGCGTGGAACGACTTCGTGTTCGCCATGTCGCTGACCAGCGACCAGGCCCGCACGGTCCCGGCGGCGCTGGCCTTCTTCACCGGTGCCAGTCAGTTCGAGTCGCCGACCGGCGCCATCTGCGCGGCGGGGGTCGTCGTGACCATCCCCGTCGTCCTGCTCGTCCTCCTCTTCCAGCGCCAGATCGTCTCCGGGCTCACCTCCGGCGCCGTCAAGGGCTGACCCGGTTAGGAGAAACCACCATGGCCCAGATCACTCTGAAGAACATCTGCAAGGAGTACGGCGACGGCTTCAAGGCCGTCAACGACATCAGTCTGGACATCGCCGACGGCGAGTTCATGATCCTCGTCGGCCCCTCGGGCTGCGGCAAGTCGACGACGCTGCGCATGGTCGTCGGTCTGGAGGACATCACGAGCGGCGATCTGGAGATCGATGGCAGGCGCGTGAACGACTTGGCGCCGAAGGACCGCAACCTCGCGATGGTCTTCCAGAACTACGCGCTCTACCCGCACCTGAGCGTGCGCGACAACATCGCCTTCCCGCTGCGCCTGGGGCACAACAGGATCCCCGAGGAGGAGGTCGACCAGCGGGTGCGCGAGGCCGCCGAGATGCTCGAGCTCACCGAGCACCTCGACCGCAGGCCCGCCAACCTGTCCGGCGGCCAGCGCCAGCGCGTGGCCATGGGGCGGGCCATCGTCCGCGACGCCGACGCCTTCCTCTTCGACGAGCCGCTCAGCAACCTCGACGCCAAGCTGCGCGGCCAGATGCGCACGGAGATCGCCCGGCTGCAGCGCAGGCTCGGCATCACGACGGTCTACGTCACCCACGACCAGACCGAGGCCATGACGCTGGGCGACCGCGTGGCCGTCATGCGCAAAGGCGTGCTCCAGCAGTGCGCGTCCCCCCGCGAGCTCTACGAGGAGCCGGTCAACCTCTTCGTCGCCGGGTTCATCGGCTCCCCGCCGATGAACTTCCTGCCCGCCCGGGTGCGCGACGACCGCCTCGAGCTGCCGATGGTCAGCGCCCCGATCCCCGAGGGGATCCGCGACGAGCTGAAGGGCACGGAGGTCGTTGTCGTGGGCCTGCGGCCCGAGGCCATCAAGGACGCCGAGGTGCGCACTCCTCCGGCTGGCGCCGTCGTCTTCTCCAGCACGGTGGACGTCACCGAGTGGCTCGGCAATGAGCAGTACGCCTATGTGCCCTTCGCCTCGGACCCGGCGGTGCAGAGCACCCTCGAGGAGCTCGACCGGGACCTGGACGGCGAGGGCCTGCGCACGCAGTTCATCGTCAACCTCGACCCGAGCTCGCACGTCCTCGAGGGCGAGGAGGCCTCGCTGTTCTTCCTGCCCGAGGACATGATGGTCTTCGACCCCGAGTCGGGGCGCAACCTCACCCGGGACGACCAGCACGCCGCGCAGATCGCCGAGCGCTCCGAGGCCGCTCGCCGGAAGGCGCTCGAGCGGTCCAAGGCGAAGACGGGGTCCTGAAGCATCCGTCCGGGCGGGCACCCGTCCGGACGCCGTCCTGAACCTCACGGGGCCCCGGTCGGGGCCCCGTGCGCGGGCACGCTAGCGTGGGCCGGAGAAGCCGTCCCCGGCGCCCGGGCGCCGGGCGTCCTCGCATCGAAGGGTTGAGACATGCTTCGTTGGCCATTCGCCGAGACGACGCTCACCGCAGGCGACCTCACGGCGCAGCGCTGGGACCCGGCCCGCGACGCCGGGCCGCTGTGGGAGGCGCTGGCCTTCCCCGAGGTCTGGGGCTCGGCGCCCCGCGGCATGCCGGACGGGCCCGACGACCTCGCCGCCAGACTCGCCCAGCGGGAGGGTGGCCCCGAGCGCATCACATGGACGGTCAGCCTCGACGGCGAGGTCATCGGCACCTCCAGCCACTTCCGCCGCGGGGAGTGCGTCGAACTGGGCGCCACCTATCTGTCGCCGCGGGTCTGGGGCACCGGCCTGCACCTGCGCCTGGTGCGTCTCATGATCCACGAGGCCCGCGCGAACGACTGCTCCGGCGTCGTCATGCGCGCCGACGACACCGACGAACGCGCGAACAAGGCGATCCAGAAGCTCGGCTTCGTCTTCGTCCACAAGTCGGCCGAGCAGTCGCTGCGCGCCGACGGCACCCGTCGCATCGCCCGGGTCTACCGGCTCGACAACGACGAGGTCATCTGAGCCGGTCCGCGCCGGACCCCGACGCCGCGGCGCCACCGCCCGCCGGTGAGGGGCGCCCCGCTGCCCCGATCATTCCGCCGTCCGGGGCGGCCCGCGGCGGCCTCAGGTCCGCGCCGCACCGGCCCGGGCGGACGACGTCCTCTTGGCGGTCCTGC
>ERZ772964.418-NODE-418-length-19596-cov-39.2551_pt1 | contig 19596 bp, 25 predicted proteins | sample MGYA00580675_ERZ772964 | MGnify/ENA primary metagenome ERZ772964 (study PRJEB29015, sample SAMEA2737941) | human oral metagenome | biome: human oral; feature: human-associated habitat; material: dental | place: China | collected 2139 ... | reverse complement strand
TATTTTTGCCAGAGGCTGCGCGAAATTGACGGGTCAAATGCCGTGGACAAGTGGACGTCCAGACGCTGCTTGGTCGGTATGATTTGAAACATCATGACAAACTTGCCCTGAAACGGCGTCTCGGTGAAATTTGGGTCAAGCGGATTTGGCAAAATCTCAGCGTTGGCTGGCTTATCGGGCCACAATTCGTCAATTGATTCCTCGTCAACAATTGAACCATATAACACAGCAAAATGCTGTTTGTTCAGGATGAATTCCGCCAGCACGTGCGACTCGTCAGTCTGAATTTTCAGGCGGCGCAGGGCTTTGACGGGCGTGTTATCGTCCGCCAGTTGATATAGCCTGGCGATTTTAAGGACAGTGCGCGGCGAAATCTTCACGCGAGTGTTCCTATCTCCGTAGCCCCACGGCCGTCTGGACACGGCGTAAGGTTTCGTTAGCGACGATGTTCATGTCGCGCTCGCTGGACTCCAGTTTGCGCTCAATTGCCTGCTCGTCAACTGCCGCCAGACGCGCCTGGAAATTCGCTAAGAATTCGGCCACTTCATCCGCCACGATTCGCTTGAAATCGCCGTAGCGCTCCATGCCGGCGTACTGGCTGATGGTCTGCTCCAAGCTGACGTCTCGTCCAGCGTCCTGGCGCACCAGCGTTAAAATCTCCAGTAGATTGGAAATGCCGGGTTGGTTTTCCCTGTCGTATTGCACCTTGCCCAGCGAATCGGTGGTGGCGCTCATGATCTTTTTGTGGGCGGCTCGCGGGTCGTCGCCCAGGAAAATCACGCCTTTGCCGGTGTCGTCGGATTTGCTCATTTTTTTGGTCGGGTTGGCGAGGTCTTTGATGCGTAGGCCTTGGTCTTTACCGAAAAATCGGTGCTGTTCGGCGACCGGTTTGGGCACGACGAACAGGTCGCCGAATTTGCGGTTCATGCGCTCGGCGATGTCGCGGGTGAATTCCAAGTGCTGGGTTTGGTCGTCGCCGACTGGCACGTAGGTGGCGCCATAAAGCAAAATGTCGGCCGCCATCAGGACTGGGTATTTGAAGAGGCCAACGGAAACTTGGTCGCCATGAAGCTTCTCGGATTTATCCTTAAACTGCGTCATTCGACTCATCTCGCCAAACCCCGTAAAGCAGTCCAAAATCCACGCCAGCTCGCTGTGCGCCGGGATGCGACTTTGGCGGTACAAATGAATCGTCTGGTTATCTAGCGGCAACCCCGCCGCCGTGTAAATCCGGGCGTTATTGAGGATGCTGTCGTACAACTTGCTATGATCAATCGGCGTGGTGAAGCTGTGCAGATCGGGGATGAACAGATTGATATCATAATCGGCCGAGCGGCGCTTCGCCATATCGACAATTGGCAAAATGGCACCAAAATAATTGCCGATGTGAATATCGTTGTTGGCGCGTACGCCAGTGAGGATGACGGGTTTGGATGGTTTCATTGTATTCATTATAACACTCCTTTGGTTGTTAAGTAACGTAATAAAATATTCATTGGGTCAATGGTATTTGGTTTTTCGGCGAAGGCGCAGGATAATTCGGTGCAGCCTAATAATACCGGCGGACTACTGAGGTAATTATTGATATAGTTTACTGCGTTCGCCTGCTCGGATTGGAATGTTATTGGTACTTTATCTAGCGCTGACTGCGGTATTGCCTGACCAGAAATTACTGCGCGAATTATTACTTCCAGCGCTTGTTCTTCGTCCTTATCCGGCGTTAATACGGTTACTCCGGCGGCTTTCAACGGCTTGTCATATAGTCCAGTGCGGATGGTCGTCGGCGACGCTAGCAATCGAATTGTTTTATAATGGCGGCTAACGTAATCAATTGCGGCATCCACCATGGAAGTTATGCGAATATTCAGCCGCTGTTCAATATCGGGCTGTAGTAAATGCGCGGTATTGCAGGCAATTATAATAACGTCGTCCATCGACGCGTCAATATTTTTCAGCTCGTTTATGATAATTTCCAAGGCTTCGCTGCGCCGCGATTCGTTGGCGATAAAATCAGGAACTGGTAGCGACAAATGAACTATATGCGGAAAATCCGTGCCATCCTTCGCGCCGTTTGCCAGCGCCTGCTGAATCATCCGCCGGTGTAGCTCCAGGCTTGCCTGCGGCCCCATGCCGCCGATGATAATTATTCTTTGCTTCATAATTCCTCCTTTGGGTTATATAAAAAAGACCGCGCGCGGCCTCTATTCATAGTTGGTATTTTCAGAAGAAATTTACGAACAATTCAACAAGCCGCGGCGAAAACGCGTGCTTTGCCAGGCGGTGCTGATGAATTGCCGTTTTATGGTCATGGGGTGATTATAACGCCAACGGATAAAATTCGCAAATATTCTATAAAACAGCTCGCTTGGATATGCGCCAAACCCATAAAATGATGTAAATAGATAAACCGATTGAAAACAAGAGCGACAGGACAGCCATCGGATTTGCTTTTCATAATATTGTCCATGTTGGCGGCGAAATGATAAATTCTACCATCGCTAAGAACCCGATTTTAGTATAAATATGCAGCGATTCAGCCAAACAAACGGCGAAACCGATTACCGTACCGAACACAGAGGCTACGATTAGTAAAATGACATCAAGGAGCGGCGGTCTTTCTTCCTGGGTTATGAAACTATATATTAGGTAGACGATGCCCGCGCCGATGGGTCCAGTTAAATACGACACGTAGTTCCACCGCCACAGCAGCAGCCATAGGCCAATTATCATGGGGATACCCAGTAAAAATGCTAATAAAATACCAATCCAGCGCGGGCGGTGTCTACGCTGTAGATTATAATATGGAGGTTCTTGGTTCATGCTATTTAGTATAGCATTTGACAGGAAGTATATGGTTTGGATTTGGAGGATTATTTATCTGGCGGTTGTACTTGGTCTAGGATATTCGACAGTTCGCTAATAAGTTCGCGCAGTTGAGGGTTGCGCAAGATTGCCCGCCGGGTGGCTGGCGTCCAAATGAGCGTGCGGGAACGTAAAGTTTCTGCCAGCGTTTCGCCCGATGGCGTCAGCAAACCTTCTTTATCCAATTGAAACAATTCAGGCAGCAGCACATCGCAAAGCAGTGCCAATGGGGCTTGCGACCGGGCAATGATTCGATCGTGCTCATCGACTGGCATAGAAATTGGATCAAATCCTAATTGCTGCAAATGGCTGGCTGCTGCCTCGGCGTTTGGCTGATCGCTGGCGACAACCGCTCGCTGAGCGCTATTCATTAGCAAGTGGACAACGGCAGCTTTTTGGTCAAGCTGATCGTTAAATCGGCGGCTGGTGTCCATAACGCTATCGTGCAAAATTATCAGACCCCTTACGGGCGGTACGGTAAAATTTTCCAGGGGCGCGCACACGTGAATAATTTCACAATCGGATAATTCTTCTGTGTTGGTGTGGCGGTCAGCTATGTCAAATTCGCGGACTAGAAAGCCGTACTTCTTAGCGCGCCGTACCAATTGCGAACCCAAATCGCCCAGCGAACCGATAACGCCTATAGTTTGTTTTACTGCTGTCATGCGGCCTCCTTTGACTTTACGGGGATTATTATATTGTTAAGTATACGCTATTTGGCGTCGTTATGTAGATTTCTGGTACGATAGTTTAAGCTTGGATTCGATTTCAATCATGGGCTATTCTCAGTTCTATAGATATATAAGCCCTTCGCCCCATCATAAGCCCCTAAAATCGTTCTCAAGCTCACACTATGACGGAAGTTTATGCCATCAATCTTATCCAGATCAACCCACTCCGGCGTGCCGTTGGTGTAGGTCTTCTCACTGTCGGTTATGTTGTCATTATTGATTTGCCCGTGCAGCTGGCTATGGGTAAAGTACAGTTGGATTGACTGGTTAGCTTGCGCCTCGGCGTTGCGCTTGAAAAAAGTAGTTGCTTGGTGAATGATTTTATCTGGCATGATGGTTAGTCCAGTCTCTTCCTTAACTTCGCGGACGATTGATTCCTCAATCGTTTCGCCTTTCTCGACGCCACCGCCAATCAAGCTATAGCCGTCCCATTGCCGAGTTAAAAGAATCTTATTATCCTCAATAATAACTGCGTACACGCCGACGCGAATATTTAACTCGTCAACGGGAACGGTGTATTGGTTGCCGAAGACGTCTTTGCAGATGATGGATTTAATAAAAGTCACCTCTTTTCGGATTACAAACATCCCCTTGCTGATGGCAGCGCGCGGATGTTGGTTATGGTTTTATTTTAGCATGGGCGGATGGGAAGTTACCATAGGTTTACTACAATTTCCGTAAAATCGCTTGACAAAGGATTCCAGTATTGATATATATATCAGCCTTTGCATCCGCAAGGGTCGGCGTTTCGCCTGGAGCCACCAGGCTTGAGACGCCCCACTTCGCGGAGAATAGCTTTTCTCTGCCCGACTCCAGAAGGAGTTATCATGGCAACTGGACGTCCCCAGAAGGGACTGAACAGCAATAGGAACCACCACGATAGCTTCGGCCAGAGCGGCCAGCAGCGATTCAGTGGATCCCCGGGCAGTCTGCCGAAGGTGACCTTCAGCGGATTCCCCACCCCCAAGTCGTCGACCCCGAAGGTCGTCGCTCCCAGGTCGCTGACCAACCGTAGCGACTCGGGGACCTTGAACAACAGGACTCCGTTCAAGAGCTTCTGAGTTCGAGAAGACCCCGCCCCGGCAGTGCAATCTGTTGGGGCGGGGTACTCACCCTGCTACAATAAACCTATGATTCACAAGATATACTCTACCTACGACCTGCCAGCTGACCATGATGTCTGCCATTTGTTTGAGCATTTGGTTATTCGGCGGTTCTTACGGATGGTAGAAAAGTCCGGCGGCGAACGCGCCTTTGTTGGCGAATTGCACGGCACGACGTCTGAATCAAGCGTGTTTTTTGATATCGCGTTCTTTACCCGCGAATCGATCGCGCTATTTGAAAAAGCCATCGCCGATATGCGGCCATTTGATCTAGCTATGATCCGCGAATCCGTCGCCCACATTGAAGCGGAGATGAAGTCAAGCGTTGTCATTTGGGATGAAGCGGAATTGTTTAGACAACTGGCTCGCTGCCAAAAGGCTTTCGCCAGGCGCCGCTCCGCTAGACTTGGCAAAATTACCGAACCAGCCACAAATCCGCCGCTAGAAATTGACTGCCAGCCAGAGGATTTCATAGATATTACGCTGACGGTTGAAATCCCTGATGCCAGCACTCAGGGGACTGCTGCCTTTTTCTGCATGTACCCGATACTACTCGACTTGGTGCGCAGCGCCTGCTTTGACCAAGCGCCAGTTTATCCGTCCAGCCGCGATGAATTCACCGTCTACCATGACGGTAATTCGGTCAGCCAAACCTACACCGTGAAAAAATCTTTCGATTGGCAAAATGCAGGCAAAACAGCGCAGAATTATTTACGAACATTTGATATTACGCCGCACGCCAGCCGCCTAAATGATCTCGCCGAGGCGTTCACGACCGACCCATTCTATAATTCCGCGCCAATTTATTTTTACCAGAAAACCGGCGCGCCATTTACTAAGGACGATTTGGCGAAGACTGTAACGAGCGCGAATTTACGAGCAATATTGCAGCAGGCGTCAGTGGCTGTTTCGACAATAGATAAACAATAATCCTCTGCGATTATTCCAAATTTGGTGATTACGCCGATGATATCGAGTAGTATTAGCAGCCCTATTCATCTTCCCTAAAACACTCCAAACTATTCCATATGAGCACGATGGACGCGTCGCTGCTTAATATTATCATCCGCAACGACGCACCGACATGTTCCGGTCAAACAGATTAGGTTTGGTTCGTAGTGCAGCCGATGTGCGGTTGTTTGTGTGCGAGCGTCTGCCGTTACTTGGCATTAGCCTTAACTACCCACCAGCACTTCCTTAGCGAAATTCTTTACCGCATCAAACGTATCATATTTGCTCAACAGTTCGCTTTTCGCTACCCACCGGACATCGTGGATTTCCCTGGTTTGGGGAGTTAATTCTGCAGTGTCATCGGCTTCCAGTAAAAACACCATGTCCAGATGGATATGCTCGACATCCTTTTTACTTTCTGGAATAACCTGATACATCAGCGCGTACGGGCGCGGAATTTGGGCTTCCGTGATATTTTTCAGCTGCAAATTATGTTCGTCTTCCAGGATTGGCGCGGCGCTTATGCCTGTTTCTTCGTAAACCTCGCGGATAGCTGCTTCGTGCGGCACTTCATTCTCCTCAATATGTCCGCCCGGCGGCAGCCACTTGCCCAAACCCTTGTGGTGAATAAGCAACATCTTAGTCCGGTCTTTATTGACCGTATAGCCAGTCGCTGTAAAGTGCTTTTTATGATTTTTCGTGGCTTGGAAGATGGGTTGCATATAAGGCTCCTATGTGATTATGGCGCAAAACAGTACTATTTGGTTATAGCTAATTGTCTCCCGCGATTAATCCTATAATGTTAACAATTTCTTTCGCTTTATCGTCATTACTTTTTAGAAAAGTACCCATTTCATTTTCGCAAAAATCAATTACGTGCTCAATGCCTTTTGGCTTTCCTGTATATTGCTCAATAGCTCCTTTCTTCAGATAAAATTCACCAGATGGATATTTTGATTCTATTTTCTCGTCTAGGTCGGTATGTTCGTTTCTATATGTAGCTATCTCTTCGTCTGTTTTCACTGACGGTAGATTCTTATTTTGATATTTATAAAAGCGTCTATAGAAATCCATTTTTGTGGTATCTAAATCCTTAATAAAATATACCTTTAACCCGAAAGATTCAAAGAATAATTTAAAGGATAACACACTACGCTCTCCGCTCACGCCATATACAGTAATATTCTGACTAAACTCTGGACATAGCTTCTTTATGGCGACTCTAAAGAAATGCTCATCATCTTGCCCCTCAACTAACAGCACTCTGTTCAAAAACAATACTCGAGCCGCCCAAGTATTGTTTAGGATTTCTGTCAGCTTTCTTTGATCTTCTCTAATATTAGGAACACACACCACAGAGTTACGCTCTTCATCTAGCGAGAACCGTTTAACATGCTCTATTGTCTTGTTACTTATAAATCCTTCCGAATGAGTTACCAGAATGCATTGAATCCCTTGTTTGTCTGCTAATTCTTCAAGTATTTTCAGATATTCAGATTGGAATTGGTAGTGTAGGTGGATCTCTGGCTCATCGATAATAATCAAGCCGCCCTTTAACTCGCCTTGACCGTAAGCTTCAAATATTAAATGTAGGATCGATTTTTGTCCAGCGCTAAGATTGTTTATGTCGCCCAACTCTCTGTTATTCTTCGTGTCTTGAAACCTAAATTCGTACGACCATGTTCGTATGTTTGCCGGTTTTATAGAAAGCTTTAGATTTAATAATTTTAGCTTTTCATTTATATTTGTAATCAGCGGCAAGCTGTTTACAGCGACAGTGGCGTCTTTTATATTTTTACCTTCCTGTATCAATCTAAAATGTTTTTCACCAAGTCTTAATTTTACAAAATTAAATATAGCAGGCTCGCCTGAGGGTTGTTCGTTGATACTAGAAGAGGTAAGGCTATTTTTTGCATTCTGCAGTGTATTGCCTAAAGAATCGTAGCCAGTATATAAAGGAGCCCGAGGGTCAAAGTTGCTGTAATTGCGGAAAGCTGATAGTATGGAAAAAGTATTTCCAAGAGGCGCTATTATATTATCGGTATTTTCTTGGTTGTGTATACCTATAGCTTCATTAATTGCATAATAATATTCCAAGTAAAACTGTATATATTTTGGCACCGAATCAGCGTAGATAACATTATATGTAGCGTCTGCTTCGTATTTAGTGTGTTGAAATATAATAGTTATATCAACATCCATGTCACCATTTAAGATAGAAAACTTGGGCATACCTATACTTGAATACGCATCAAGAATCTTTTTTATATAACTATAGTTTTCTACAATATGCTTGATGTTACTTTTATCAATATTATCAAGCGTAATTGATACCTTTATGGTTTGCTGTTCTGATCCTGAATTCCAATTAGGTTGAAGCCTAAGATGCAATGTTCTGTTAGAATAATTATTATCAACTTCAATTGTAGCTTGTTTACTATACATAGTATATGGAGGATTATCATTATATTTGTTAGTTATGCGCTTAAATAAAGTCCTCGTAAATACAAGATTCATGGCTTCTAAAACCGTTGACTTGCCAGATCCATTTTCGCCAATAATAATGTTAAGGTCTGGGTCAAATTCAATCTTAAAAGCGTTGTTTATGTCCTCCTCATATTTGAAGCTTAGGATATTTGATAATTGTAAATAATTAACTCTCATGATGTTAATTATTATACACTCACCAACTTTATTCAGGGGTTTGGAACTATAAAAATATAGCTCTTTCGAGCTATATTTAAAACGCGTATTTTTTGGAAGCTATTTTTACGCTTTCAGTTTTTTATCCTTCAGCTTCAACACCACATCCGCCTGCTTGGCCAGTTGTTTGCTATGGGTGACGACGATGACGCATTTGTCGTTTTCGTGGGCGGCGCGGCGCAGGATGTCGATGATGTCGGCGGCGGTGGTTTCGTCCAGGTTGCCGGTCGGCTCGTCCGCCAAGATGATCGGTGCATGTGAGACGAGGGCTCGGCCGATTGCTACGCGCTGTTGCTGACCGCCAGAAAGTTTCATGACGTTGCGGTGAATGTGATCGTCATCCAGACCCATGGCGTGCAACGTTTCGTTGGTGGCCTTGGCATTAACCAATTTCAAGTTTTCCAGCGGTGTCAGATAATCAATTAGATTATAATTCTGAAACACTAGCGAGATATTGTGCTTGCGATGGTGCGAATAACCCTGCTCGGCGATGTCTTCGTCGTCGAACAAAATCTGCCCGCCGGTCGGCGTGTCCAGCCCTGCTAGTAGCCCCAGCAGGGTCGATTTACCAGCCCCAGAACTACCGACGATGGCGTAGAACTTGCCCTTTTCAAATTGATAATTGATGCCGTTGAGCACGTTGCTGGTGCCGTCGGCGTATGAATAGATGATATCGCGTAAAGTAAGTATTGACATGATAACTCCTAACTTAATTTTGCTAAAATTTGCTTTGGTGATTGGCGCACGATTGGCGCGGTGGCAGCGATGGCTGATAGCAGAACGACCATGTAGCCGAAGGCTAAAGCCTCTAGATAGGTTGCCACTGGCGCGGCGTGCACCACGGTCTTTTCTGCGCGCTGGTTTTGGTCGGTTTGCGCCGTGAGAGCGGTAGAAATTTGCGATGAGGCAATCGAGCCGATGGCGAGTGCGAGCACCGAGCTAGCTAGAGCGATAATTGCCAGCTCCGCCAAGAACTGCCCGATAATCTGCCGCTTCGACGTGCCGATAGACAGCAAGATGCCAATTTCGTGCAAGCGGCCGCGCACCCAGAACACCAGCACCAGTGACAGTACCGCCAGTCCTGCCGCGGCTGCGCCGATGGTGGCAATCGTCAAGATGTTTTGAATGCCAGCGATGTTTTGGAGGACGCCAGCGAATACCGCCCCGTTGTCAGTGAGGCTGAATTTTTTCCAATCGACGTTTGGTAGACTTTTGACGCGGTCCGTTAACGACTTCAGCTGGTGCGGATTTTCGGCAAAATATGTCGCCCGCGTCAACTGCCGGCTACCCGTCAGCTGCTGCGCCGCAGCCAAGTTGGTGATGAGATGATTCTCTGCCATGTCGGACTGTAAGACCGCTGGCTTTTCGCCTTTGCCGCTGAAGATGCCCATGACAGTCACCGTCACCCGCCGGCCGTCTTTGGTGATGTCCAGCTTGTCGCCTGGCTTGATATTATTTTTCTCGGCGAACGTTTTGTGAATCAGCGCTGCGTTTTGATCGCGCTCAGTCAAATGATTGCCCTGCTCCAGTTGGTAAAATTTATCAGTAAACTCGCTAAGCAGATCACTCTCTGTCGTGCCCGTCACCTTCGCTTCGCCAGCGATTCCAGAGTCCAATTGCACGCCGCTACCTGCCACATCGATCAATTGCTTACCCGGCAGTTCTGCGGTAGTTTCTGCCTGGAAATTATGTGCTTTGACATTGTTCAGGCGCTGCACCCGCTGCGCGATGTCCATCGGCACCTCGCCCGACGGTTGCTTGTTAGCGATGCTAAAGCCGGCACGGATGTTCCGCTCGACCGATTGCTTCAGCTGCGCCATCGTCTGCTGCACCGTCAGTGTGCCGATCAGCAGCGTGAAAATCAGCGTCATAATCAGGGCGATGGTCAGGCTGCGACGCCGTTTGCGCGTCACAGCCGTCCAGGCTCGTTTGATAATCGTCATCATTCGCCCCTAGTCCACTTCAGTTAGTAATTCTTTTGGCGTTGACTGAGTAATCGGTCGAGAGGCCAGTAGCACCGCGATGATAATCACCGCCAGTCCAGCGCCCCACACCGCCAGCAGATCCGTTGGTTGCACGCCAACCGTCACCTTGTCCAGCGTGCGCGACGACGTCACCGAGTCAGCGTCAGCACCGAGCGATGCACCGTTGAGGGAACTGCCAGCTTGACGTGTGGCATTCTGTGCCGCCTGCGATACCACATGATCGCCCATTTGTTGAGCAATCAGCCCTGCGGTAAAGTACGACGCACCGAAGCTCAGCACCGCGATCATCACTAGCTCAGCGATATATTGCAGTACAATCTTTGACTGCGGTACGCCCGTCGCCAAGAGTACGCCCGCCTCGCGCTTGCGTTCATTCATCCACAAATACAACACCATGCCGATCACCACGACGCTGACCAGCGCCGTCGCCCACAACATACCGTCGATCAAGCCGTACACGCCGTTCACCGCGCCAGTCACGCCGGCTAGTTCCTGGCTATTCTTATTCAATTGATACTTTTGCCAATTGACCGGCAATTTATTTGCCCGCGCCATCACCTCGTCCAGCTGCTTGGTGCCTTTGGTGAAGAACGTGGCGTCCTGGTAAATCTCATTTTGCTCGGTATACGCATTCAACTGGCGAGTCGTCGTGAGGTCAGTCAGGAACAAATTCTCGAACAGCTCCACCTGGTACGTTGCCTGCTTTGGGTTTTTGCCGTTAAATATACCGACGATTTCTACTTCCACCTCGTCCTTGGATGGATGCTCGTTATCGGTGTCGTATTGATTGGCCTTTAACTTAATTTTACTGCCAAGCTTGAGGTTATTAGCCTTGGCGAAGTCTTCGTGCACCAAAATCTTGTGTGAATCGTTCTCGGTGATGTGACGGCCAGCGATGAGCTTGAGCGACTCGGCCCGGAACTTTTTCTCGGACTCAGACTTATTGACGCCGATGATGGTGGCGGCGTTACCAAATTGTTTATCTTTTTGGGCGTCATAGCCGCTGCCACCGCTCGGTAGTGGCACTAGTTTGGTATTGATGAAATCGACCGTGGCATTCTGGCGCTTGACATAATCCGTCACACCCTCCAGATTCTTCACTGCGTCGATGTCTTTGTTCGACACCGTTCCCGAACCGCGGGCTGTTCCCGGATTGGTGCGCGGATTATTGCCCAGCGTGAAGCCGGCCTTGAGCGTTTTGTCGAGCGACTGCGCCGCCGCGTCGGTCGAATGCTTGATGGCAAATCCACTCAGCATAATCGTCGACATACACAGCAAAATCGCCAGCAAAATCAGCGTTTTGAGTTTTTTCCTGGTGATATACAACCAGGCACGTTGTATAAATGACATAGATCTCCTTTCTTGGTTCTATGTCAGTGTAGCAGGCTCGTGTGAAGAGAATGTGAAATGGGCGAGTGATATTCTATTAGTATGTATTATAGTAAAGAGTATGAATAGAAATACAGAACTATCACAGGAAGAAATCATTAATAATTTTTTTATCAAAGAACTACCTGACTGGATAACGGTACATTCTCACGAGAAATGGTCAAATAGTAGATTAGAAATTTTCAAGCATAGCTGTCTCTGTCCTATTGACTATGTAGAAGAATCTCTTAAGGATTATGAGTGGGATTTTAGGGGCGGGAACCCCTCCCTTATTGAATACTACGATAAAGAAAAGCGGGTAACTGAATACTCCCGCTATAGTAATGATGACGGGCTTGAACCGATTGTAATTACTCAAGATTTCCTGGGTATTATCAAAGATCCGGCGCCAAGAGTATCTGAAGAATTTATCTTATTTCTAAATTTATATAAAGATGGTAATAAGTTATGGGCCATTGATAACAGTGGTGACAGTGAAGAAGCCGTTCGTTATAGCAAGAATAAGATTGAAATTCGGAAGAAATATCTCATGCGCTTCATCTCAGCAAAACAAATGGCTTTATTATTATTTATTCAAAGCACCTGGTCTACAACCAAAGAGCATACCGATGATCTTTTACCCAAACCAAAAACTGGTGAATTATACATTTATTCTCTTGCCACTGATCGCCTACTAGGCAAGCGAATCATCCTGCCACCAGCAAAAATAGAATCTTCAGATAAAGTGTACGAGAATTTCATCTACAAAGAAGACTCTGTCGGTAATCCAGTAGAGTTTTCTTGTGAACCGTATAATCATAATACAAATGAGACAAGCCCTGGTTACCTGACTCCTATTTACTTTAATGGAAAAATACTACAACAACTCAGATAAATACACCATTTTTGACGGATACCTTAGCTGTGGCAGCCTTTGGGGATTACCAATAGACAATGACCATGAATCAACAGTTATGGCTTTTCTTGGCGACTTAGGAAAATTACCAAATAAAGAGCAAAAATACTGGAGATCTTTTAATGTTCCACCATCCGATAATTCAATCAGTAGAACCAACTATGCAAGATCATTCTTAGGCGAATTTTGCGATGCGAAATCTCCTGAGTTTGAGTTCAAGCAACTATATTATGATTTTAACAATAAATGGCAAGATACACACGGTTGGTTCCTATTACGGAATGAAAATGTTGACAGTATTGAATCTGATTTGAAAAATTTTCGTATACCATTGAGCAATGAAGATGATGAATTTAAACACTCTTTATTGCTATTATCCAAGTTATTGAACGATAGGCTAGACAAAAACAACATCAAGAAACATATTAGTCGCCGACTCAACGATGAGGAGAAAAAAATTGGGAGCATAAAATTACTCAATATTTATCTTGAAGAAAATAATATCGATACTAAATTCGCCAAAGTATTAGGACACATTCAATTGCTCCGAAGCAAGGGCGTGGCCCATGCAGAACAGTCCGGATATCAAGAAGCACTGGAAACTATTTTGGGTGAAAAAACAAGGATACAGCTTATAACTAACATGCTCCTTACAATTAATAATTTCCTTCGTTGCTGAGATGAATATTAGTATTGTTGTATAAATTCATACTCTACTCTATCTCTGAATTATAATATAGCCATGAACTACGATAGATATCTAGAATTACAAACTCGTCTTGAATGTTTTTATGATTTTCATCCGCAGTTTTTTGATGATATTCCGCCTGAACAGAAAAAGCTGCTACAGGACATATTTTTATATGATGCGCCAGACGAGGGTTATCCGGAATCGTTGCAAGATTTTTATGATGAAACTATTAGCGGCAAGCCGACACTTCAGCATGATGCACTTCTGGCGGTAGATGCTTTGTATCGAGCAGTAGACGCTGGGAGTTTGTTTGCTGATAATGAGTATCGTTCCCCTGCTGACTAATTTTGGTCTTATGTAACCCGGACAAGTCATAAAAAACTGTCCACATTTCCTAAATTTAAGTTATAATTTAAGACTATGAAAAATAACATCAAATTATCTTTGCCAAAGTTTATAACCGATGCTTTTCCCGTTCTCAAAGACGCAGAATATATACGATCATTTGCAACGCTTTTCATATTGTATCCGGACACCCAATTCTATTTATTCCAAAGCGCAGGTCACGATTCACTACGTTCATTCATCCTTGTTGCTACGGACTATTCTGATCCGCTCGACCAAAGTTACGAATTAAAAGAGATAACAGGCAGATACGAGTTTGAGTTTACGCGTATTGTCGCTCCATATAGAAATGATAAATTTATAGAACTTCGCCCTCATGATGATATGGAGGTAGGTTACGACATACGAGATCCTCATAGACGTTGTTATTATCTAGTAGAAGTAACATACAAACCAGACTGGGTAGAGTGATTTATATGAAAAAAGAAGTAAGAAGCTTTCATTCGTCCTAGATATATCTTACGCAATACTTTATTTACCATTAGTAAACTCCCGATACGCCCCTAAAATCGTCCTCAAGCTCACACTATGCCGGAAGTTTATGCCGTCAATTTTGTCCAGATCAACCCACTCCGGCGTGCCGTTAGTATAAGTTTTTTCGCTGTCGGTTATATTGTCGTTATTGATTTGCCCATGTAGCTGGCTGTGGGTGAAGTACAACTGGATTGACTGGTTAGCTTGCGCCTCAGCGTTGCGCTTGAAAAAAGTAGTTGCTTGGTGAATGATTTTATCTGGCATGATGGTTAGTCCAGTCTCTTCCTTAACTTCGCGGACGATTGATTCCTCAATCGTTTCGCCTTTCTCGACGCCACCGCCAATCAAGCTATAGCCGTCCCATTGCCGAGTTAAAAGAATCTTATTATCCTCAATAATAACTGCGTACACGCCGACGCGAATATTTAACTCGTCAACGGGAACGGTGTATTGGTTGCCGAAGACGTCTTTGCAGATGATGGATTTAGTCATCTTTGCTCCTTATCGCAGTAACTTTCTAAAATTTGTACTAATCAACCCGCTTGGCAAGCGATATCACCTGATAGCCGTATTGATCAATATCTTCTTGCTTCCAAAAATCAACTTCTTTCGTGCGTAAAACTTCGCCGACTACATGACGGACTTTGCGGCCGGTTGGTGTTCCATCATAATTTACCTCAATCTGTTCCAGGACGTCGCCGGGTTGGATGTCAAAATCAGCCACCCTCATATCAAATGTTTTCTCACCTGCTAGGACTTTTTCGAATAGATCGGGGTAAGATTTTTTGGTGATGATTTTCATACGTTTTATTATCTCCCTCGCCGCGCTGCCAGTGCAAACCACATAAAGTAACCCTCCAACGATTCGTCTTCCATGCCGGCGAATAGTTCGCGGGCGCGTAGGACTTCGCGGAGTTTTGGCGATTTTTGGCGGGCAAGCTGCTCGGCGGTGGCGTCCAATAAGTCCAAGCCGCGCTGCCAGGCACCAGTCATTGCAGTCGTATCGCCGCGACGCCGGGCGGCAAAGGCTCGCCCGACCTCTGAGCCGATATTGCCCATTTGTTCGAAAATCGTCAAGCTCTGCCACTTCTCTCGGTCAAAGACATGCTCACTCACGGACAACTCCGGCGATGATATTGATAATTTGCTGCCGCACTGCTGGGTCGAGTACGCCGCGTGACGGATTGTTTTGCCGCGGACGGATGTTTATCATGCTGTCAAACTCGATAAACTCATCAGTGCCAAACTTATCTGGATGCAGGTTAATCCCCCATAGATCTGCTTGTTGCGATCCACGTTCTAACAAATACGCCTCGCCATCAGCATGCATATCCATGTCGATTACCACAATTTTCTTAGCAACATCGACATCCGCCTTAACCATCGTCCCGTACATTCTTTCGGCCATCGGGCGAAGCTCGGCGAGGGTTATCGTATCAACAATCTTCATGATTTAATTGTAGCACAGACGGCTGGTGCTTTAGCAGGATATGCTTTTAGCGGTGGATATGTCGTATGGGGTGGCAGGAGCTGGGGTTTGTTTGATGATAAGTGGTACTTCTCCGCTTATTAAGTATATAAGTCTTATTTGCTGCTTTTTTGCAGCCACTCCGCCAGCTCTCGCCAAACCACTGCTGTTAATTCAGCTTTCTCTTCATTAGTCATTTCAGCGAGCGTTTTGTTTTTGCCGTCTGGCAAGAAGTACTTATCGTAATTGCGCCCGTTGTTGCCGTGCGGTTCTTTTAATAAAGCGCCGTGCAGTTTTAAGGTAAAGGTTTGCGGTTTGTTGCCATCAAAGTAAGTAATCGTGCGCTGCGTGTACGCACGAGCGGCGCCGCCGAGCAGCTGAACTATCCTGTCAATACCGATGGTGTCGAGCGCGTATTTGGTGTAAACGCCAGGAAAGCCGTTCAGTTCGTCGATAAACAGACCTGAATCCATCACTACTAGCGGACGCTTTAATAATTCGTAGTATTTCAGAGCCTTATCAACTGAGACAGCCGCTTGATCGTCGGACTGGATTTCTGGCACGTCAGGCAAAACTCCATCTGGCGCGATCAGATTAATATCCGTTCCAGCCAGTACCTGTTTAGCTCCAGCAAGTTTGTGTTTATTAGTCGTCGCGTAGATTAAGTCCATAATTATAGTTTAGCACTATCTGTTTCAAGCAAATCTTACCACAAACCGCATACCCCGCCCGTGCGGTGCAAACTCATAATCCAGACCCTTAGCGTCGAGCAGCATTTTCACAGTGTAGAGGCCGATACCGCTGCTGTCAACGTGTTGCTTCTTGTCGCTAGGGCTACGATAAAACGGGTCAAAGACATGCTGGAGCTGCTGCTTGGTGAGCGGCTTGCAGGCGTTTTCGATGGCTAGTTTGTGCTGGTCACAAGTAATTTTTATCACGCTTCCCGCGTCGCCGTGGCGCACCGCGTTTGATACTAGGTTAGAAATGACGTGGCGCATCATGTCGCGGTTAGCGCGAATAGTCGTCGGATGGGCGTCAACCGCGAAAGTCATGCCGCGCGTTTTTGCTAGCAGTATATAGTCGTCAACCACTTCAGTGATTAGCTTATCGATCCTCAGTCGCTTTTCTTGGCGCAGAGCTTGCTCGGCAATACTGCCAGAGCGCAAGACTTCATTCACCATCGCCGACAAGCGGTCAACCTGTGCTACTGATTCCGCCAGGTATTGATCGCGATTTTTATATTCGCCAATGTTGAGCTGCATGTTTTCAAGCATAATCCGAAGGGCTGCTAGCGGCGTTTTCAGCTCATGCGAGGCTGCGCGAAGAAATGCAATTTTCTCCTTTTCTAACTGCGTGATCCGCTTATTCTCATGCTCCAGCGAGCGAATCGTTTGCCACAGGTTCTGATAGAGTTCATTAATATTTCTCCCCAGCACGCCGATTTCATCACTGCTACTTACCGGATAGCGCGCGTCCTTTTCCAGTCGCTGCATGGTCGTGGTCACCGCCGCCATCTGGCGAATCGGCCGCGTCACGAAGCGGCTGTAGATGTAAGAAAACAGCAGTGCCACCAGCAGCGAGCCGAGCATGGTATATGGCAATACGTGCAAGGTAGCGAGCTTGGCCTGAGTAACAGGTGCTACGTCGGCAAGTAGCTTGACCCTAATCGCTCGCCCCTGTTTATCCGTCACACTACCCTGCTGTAAAATCACCGAGCGCGGATCAACCGTTTGCCCGTCAGCGATTTTCACCACGCTGGTATCGACCGGTTTACCGCTATCGGTCACGATATTGATCGACTGAAAACCTTGAAAATACTGATCGCGCCCGTCAATCGTCAGTGTGATATTAACATTTTTCACTTGAGCAAATTCCTGGCTGAGACGGTGCATCTCCCTAGCCGATTTACCGCGTAGTTCAGCCACGAGTGCCGTGAGATTATCCGCCGCCTCGCGCTCTTTTTGTTGCAAATAAAATTGCGGCATCAAGGTATAAACCAACGCATGCACCAGGATGATCAACGCCGCGAATAAGCCGATTGACACCAAAAATGTTTTGGGGAATAATTTAAGATTCTTCATAGCGATAGCCCACTCCCTTCACCGTGATGATGCAGTCCAGGTGCAATTTTTTGCGTAAGTTTTTGATGTAGACGTCAATCACTCGGTCGAACGGCACCTCGTCATCACACCACAACTTGTTGATGATAGCCTGCCGACTCCAGACCATGTTTGGATTATCGACGAGCAGTTTGAGCAGTTGCACTTCCTTGGGCTTGAGATGTGCGTCATTGTCATCATAAAATCCCTGATAGGCCATAAAATCCACCGAAGCCAGGCCGCGCTGCCACAAGGTCTTTTTGACAGACTGCTGGCGGCGAAGCAAGGCCCTAATTCGCTTCTCCAAAATCACCAGCGAAAACGGCTTACTCATATAATCATCCGCCAGCTCGTCAAAACTGGCAACTTGCGTCGGCTCATCATGTAGTGCCGTCAGCATCAGCACCGGCACGTCGCTGGTCTGGCGAATTTGACGCAATACTTCAATACCGCTCACGCCTGGCAACATAATATCGAGGATAATCACATCCGCCCCAGCAAATTTTTCCAGCGCCTCCTCGCCACTGGTCGCCGTCACTACCGCAAAGCCACGCTGGCGGAGAAATTGCTCGGTGCCTTGACGCACGGCGGGTTCGTCTTCAACGAGGAGAATAGTATTTTTGCGCGCCATCAAAACGCCAGACCGCCCGTCTTATACTTAGTTATAGTAATTCTCCAGCGCAAGCTTTGGCGCTTCCAATCACTTTTCATACACTCGCACGTACATGTCGTACAGCTCTTTTTTGTACTTTTTAACAATTTTATCATCCGGCGATAGTAATTCATGCCCGGCGCCCATGTAGGCTGGCGTCGTCTCGTAGCTGAATCTGGCGCCGCTGGCTTTAGCCATACCTTCGGCGATGGAAAGTGCCATGTCTTTGTCGATCAAATTGTCTTCGCTGCCGATTATCAAGCCGACATATTTCAGACCTTCGGCTTTGAGGTCGTTGCGATAATTCTGCTTGATAATGACATAATTCGCCAGCGCCCGGTACGACAAGATATCGTCGAAGAACTGATCTGGTAGCAGATGGTTGCCGTAAACATTGCGCAGCAGTGGCATTTGCCACTTCGGCGCTTTTGAAGCGTCCGGCTCGTAGTACGGCGCTATCAGCAGTACCCGCGAGAACAATCCGCCGCCATATTGCGCCAGCCATGTCGCTAACGTACCACCGCCGGAGTGTCCGATAACACCCAGCTCGTCGCCCAAACCGCTGACTAGCCCAGCACTGTCGCTCATGAATTTCACCAATTCGCTGGCGCGTACTTGGCTATGTAATTTCTTATCGCTCAGTCCGTGGTGCGGCGCCCGCGGCACGTAAACATTGTACCCGGCTTGATAGAAACGCTCCGCCAACTCCGCTGGGCCGTTCGGACAACCGCTAACACCGTGAAGAATCATTACCGCTCGGGCAGTTTTCTTACCGTGAGTCTTTAAAATCGGCCGGCAATCTGGCCGCACCTCGCTGTTGGCAGTATCATCGGCAATGACTTTTTGGATATCCGCCACCGACTGGTTATAATCGCGCCGTTGGATATCAGCTTTCTGCAAGTCAGCGCTACGGCTAGGCCACAGAAACGCCCAAGCCGCGAATCCCGTTATCAGCGCAAGTATCACGCATATTACAATTAGTACTATCTTCTTACCACCTAGCGCTGCAGCCATATCTATACCTCCAATTTACATAAACAAATTATTTACCCTGCGCTGCCAAAATCCGTGCCTGAATTTCGTCCAGTTGAGCGTCGTCCATTTTTGGACCTTCTGCGGTCGTTAGCCAGCCACGATACACCTCGCTAAACTCAGTTTCTTTGCTCCACACATCGGTCTGGCTAGCTA
>ERZ772964.416-NODE-416-length-19640-cov-7.92607_pt1 | contig 19640 bp, 23 predicted proteins | sample MGYA00580675_ERZ772964 | MGnify/ENA primary metagenome ERZ772964 (study PRJEB29015, sample SAMEA2737941) | human oral metagenome | biome: human oral; feature: human-associated habitat; material: dental | place: China | collected 2139 ... | reverse complement strand
CCCTGCGCCGACCTTCTTCCACACCCGGGCTTCCAGATGCGCCTGACCTAACGCTTAGAGGCTGGCTCGGCGACCCGGGCCCCATGCTGTTTCCTCCCTGGTAGATGGTCCCGGCCTTCCAGTCACCAGCGCGGTCTTGCCCGTCTTGAGGAAGTCCGCCCTCCACCGTCCGATGGGCTGCTCGCTGATCTTCTCCTTGCGCGCCGCTTCAGCCATCGAGACCTCTCCGGCCAGCACGCTAAGCACGATCCGGACCTTCTTCTCCGCCAGGATCGATGGTGGTCTGCCCATGCCTGGATTCTCATCCAGGACCCGCACAACTGCCCCGCCACCAAGTCCGACGCGCGACAATTCGTCTGCCCGAGGCGCGTTTCACCGAGTGAGGGGCCGGGTCCGGGTCCGGCTGGGGGATGCTGGGGCCATGTCGACCCGGCCCCGGCTCTGACGCTCGACCGCCGTATTATTCTTCGACCACCGTATTGCGCCAATGACATGGTCGAAGAACAGGGAGGTGGCGGCGGCACCCGGTGTCGCCGCGGACGCCCGCCCTCTTGGGCTCACTCATCTAGAATGGAATTAGTACCGAGCGAGAGGAGCTCCCAGTGGTCGCCGTGACGGCAGCCACTGGGACGACAGATGGAAGGAGTCAGGCTGTGGCCGATGTGACAGTGGCCCACCTGCGGTTCCGCGATGTCAAGCCCTATGACGCGCCCACGTCGCTCGATGAGTTGCGTGGCCCCTATGACGGGCCCATCGACCTGCCCCACTCTGTGCGTTGGCAGGCTGATCGGTTCGGCGTGGACGTCTCCAACCTCGGTTGGTGTCGTATGGCCTATCAGGCGTTGCTGGCCGAGGGGACTGCCGACGAGCAGTGCCGTTTGATGAATCGAGATCGGCTCATCGAGGTGTGGCCGATTTTGAACATGGACCCGCGCGTGCGCGGTTTGTGGGAGAGCCGTTTCCCCCGGCTTCGGATCGGCGCGTGAACAGAGACCAGGAGGAGCAGCGGCGCATCACCCGTTTGGCCTTGGGGGCCGTCGGCGATGATGCCGGCTTCGTTTTGGCCGGCTCGGGGGCGATCCGCGAGCACGGACTGATTGACCGGCCGACCGAGGATGTGGACCTGTTCACCGTTGAGCAGGCCCGGGCTCGGTTCAGGACATCGCTCGATCGGATCGTTGCGGCGCTGCGTGCTGAGGGTTACACGGTGGAGATCCGTCGGCGGCAGGATAGGTTCGCCCAGCTCACGGTCGTCGGTGCGCAAGGGCGCATCACTGGTCTACGGCCTGACGGCCGGCCAGCTCGACGATGTGAAGAGGCGCTGCACACAGTGGGCTGCGCAACTACGCGGACAGTGTGGACGTTCAAAGGCAGAGCCTTCGCGTCTCAACTGAACCTCTCACGAGAGCTATCCGCGGCCGCCGTTGGAAGCGACCGGATGATCGGCCAGCGGTTCACCGCAGTGGGCAAGCCGCGGTCCCGGCCGTGCTTATGGCCCTGGAACCCAGGGAATCGACCGCCCTGCGTTCAACGGGTAGATTGCTGCGGGACTACCATGAGGCGACGGTCGATATTGCGAACACCTCCGAGGATCGCTGGATGTTCCCTCCCATGGAGCCAAGGGAAGTCATCTGCCATTCCGACTTCGCGCCATACAACTGTGTGTTCCGCTCCGGGCGGGCAGTCGCAATCATTGACTTCGACACGGCTCATCCCGGCCCTCGCGCTTGGGGTCTCGCCTATGCGCTGTACCGATTCGCGCCGTTCGCGGAGCGTCAGAATGTCGACGGTTTCGGCAATCTACAGCAGCAGGCGGCTCGGGCGCGCGTATTCCTCGATGCCTACGGGGCGGCTCCCCGCCTGTGCGCCGACGCCGTGTCGACGTTCGTCCCGCGGCTTCAGGCGCTAGTGGATTTCATGCGGGGCGCGGCCGACAAGGGTGACGAGCGGTTCCAACAGCACATCGATGACGGGCACGTGGCGCTATACCTATCGGACACGCCTATATGGAAGCGCGCCTTGACTACATCGCCCGCATCGCTTCGCAGGTCGGTGCAGGCGGCACGGAGACAATCACGGGCTCCCGGGACACCACAATGTCATGACTCAAGTCGGGCGGATCGGATCCGTGTCCGGCGGATCCCGGCGCCGTCGGACGGATCGGGTCGCTGGGCCGGCTATGGTTGGACCCGCCGGAGTTCGTCGATCTGCGCGGTCATGGCGGTGACGGCCTCCGAGGCCGTCATGGAGCCGATGAGGACGTGCTGCGTCAGGCCCGCACTCAGGCCCAGCAGGGGCGTAGCGAGGTGGGATGGCGCGCCGACCGCCTCCAGAAGACTGCGCACCTCTTCATGTGCCCCCCGAGTCGCTTGGCGCATGATCTCGCCAACGCCCGGATCGACCACCGCTCGGGCCATGTAGGCGTACCAGACTGCTGTGCCGAGCCGGCGTTCTTCCGTGGCTGGGATCGGCTGGGTGAGCAGCGCCGTGAGTGTGTCCCACGGCGCCGACTCCCGGGTCCTCTCGGCATGCCCCGCTTCGGCCAGGTCAACAATGAACTGGCACCCGGCGCGCACGAGCTCGTTCTTGGAGGCGAAGTAGTGCTGGATGCGTCCCACCGAGATGCCCGCCGTGCGCGCTACGGCCTGCAGACTCGCGCCCTCAATCCCTCTCTCGGCGATGACCGCCCACAAGGCCATGATGATCTCGGCTCGGCGCTGGTCGTGGTCAACGATCTTCGGCATGCCTTTACAGTACAGACGTACCGTGATATTTTGCAGTATGACCATACTGCAAAAGAGAAGGTCTCGTCCCAGCTCCTCCTCGCCCGACGGCGTCGCACCCACCGGCACCTCGCCTGACTCCTCCCCAACTGGCGCTGCATCGTCTGGCAGGCGGCGGGCGCGACGAGCGGTGCGGTTGCTCGTGATCGTTCTCGCACTGATCGGTGCCTGGAGTATTGGCAGTGCCGTGGTGGGGCCGGTCGGCGTGGGGCACTTCCGGTCGGCCGAAGGCCGGGCCGCCTATATGACCGCCTACAACCGGGCCATGGAACTGCTGCCCGAACCCACCGCCCAGTACGACATTCAGACGGACTACGGGCTCGTGCGAGCCTACGAGTGGAGTGCGCAGCAAACCGTTCAGACGGTGCCCGTGGTCCTCCTGCCGGGGCGCTCCTCGGGGGTCCCCATGTGGTCGGCCAACCTCGCCGGTTTTGCGGCCCGGCACCGGGTCATCGCCTTCGATGCCCTCGGCGACGCCGGACTGTCGGTTCAGTCCTCCCCGCTGGAGTCCTTCGCAGACCAGGCCGAGTGGATCGACCAGGTCCTCGACGTCGTGGCCCCCGACGGGGCGCACCTCGTCGGCCACTCCTTCGGCGGCGCGACGGCGGCCGCGTACGCCCGCATCCATCCCGAGCGGGTCCACTCCCTGGCTCTTCTCGAACCGGTCTTCACCTTCGGCTATCCACCGGCGCGCTTCATGGCCTGGGCCACCATCGCCTCACTGCCCGGCCTTCCGCGGGGAATCCGGGAGACGGCCCTGGGGAGGATCGGAGGTGTCGACTACAACAATGCATCCGACGACCCCTTGGCCATGATGATCGAATCCGGCTCGCAGTACTTCTCGGCGGAGTTGCCGACGCCCTCGCCCCTGTCCCAGGCGCAGGCCGCAACCATGACAATGCCGGTCTATGTGGCCATCGCGGGACAAGATTCCTTAGCCGGCGGCCAGGGCGCAGCGGCACGCGCACGCGACCTGCTCCCCCAGGCAACAGTGGAGATCTGGCCCGAGGCCACCCACTCGCTACCCATGCAGAAGGCCGAGGAATTGGGAGCGACACTGGCGGAGTTCTGGGCCGACGCCGAGTAAGGGGCCACCATGAGACGGCATCTACCGGTGGTGGATCAGCCCGCCCCATCTCGTCACCCACCTTGTCATCACCTTGTTATCGCCCGCCCTGACCACGGCACGAGACGCCAAGAACGCACCCACACCCAGCACCTCCACTATGCGAGCGAAGCTCGTGGTCTCAGCACGCATCCCGCCACAGTCCGCTCAGGCGTCGTCACGTGGGGCGGCCGCCCATACGCCTTTGAGCACGAGCATGCACTAAACTGCCGGGTGTTCTGATGGATCGGGATTGCCCGAGGCCCTTCGGGACTGCCCGGGGGCTCGGTAGACTCGCGCCCATGAGCGTCCTTTTTCCCACCAATCGCCGGCGTGCCGCGGCAGCAGCCCTGATTCCGCTCTTGGTGCTTCTGAGCGCTTGCGGTGTCGACTACGACTTCAGGATTAAAGAGGACGACACGGTCGACTTCACGTATCTTGTGTGGGATTCCTCAGGATCTGGTTATGTCACAGAGGAGGGTTGCAGCGAAGAGGGGATGGGCGCTACCGCCGACATCCCCGAGGGGGTAGAGATCACCTACACCTTCACGAAGAGGAACGGGGACCCGGCCTGTGAGGTCATGGCTACCAACGTCCCCCTCGACGAGTTTCACGACGGCACATCCATTACCCATGAGGGCGACACCTACGTCTTCACCATGGAGAAGGTCTCCTACATGGAGGAGTACAAGGACGACATTGAGGCCAGCCTCTCTGTGACCTTCCCGGGGAAGGTCACAGAGCACAGTGGGAATAGCACCGTCAAGGGCAACACGGTCACCTGGGACCACCTCCTCGACGAGCAGGAAGACCTGCGCGCTGTGGGTCAGGACTTCATGGACCAGGAGGAAGACCAGCGCGCTGTGGACGAGAATGGCAGCGGCTCCATGACGCTCCTCCTCATTGGCGGTGGAGTGCTCCTGCTGGTGGTCGTCGGCGCAATCATTGCTGCTGTTCTGGTGAACAACTCCAAGAAGCGCAAGGCCGCCCAGCTCGCCGCCCCCATGCCCGGGGCTGTTCCCCAGCCGATGCAGGGACCTGCTCCTCAGCCCGGTGTCCCCATGCAGGGCCAGCCCGGCGTCCCCATGCAGGGGCCTGTTCCCCAGCCCGGCCAGCAGCCCTTCCCCGGTGACCAGCAGCCCTTCCCCGGCCAGTGATACCAACGTCCCTGCTACGCGCAACACGCGCCCCGGCGTTGAGGCCGGCTTAAGGCGTGCTGCCCTCAATAGAGTTGTCGGGCCTTCATGGCGTGGATGATCGACTCGTCGCCGTTGTCGTCAACGAGGGCCGCGAGTTCCGGGAGGCGGCTCGTCGGGTCAAAGGCAGCTGTGCCGCAGCGGAGAGTGTTTTTCGTGATGCGAAGCCGGGGTGAGTCGATGAGCGGCATTGTGGGCTACGCGAGAACGAGCGCGCGTGAGCGGAATTCAGAGGTTCAAGAGGTTGAGTTGCGCGCTATTGGTCCAGTGCGCGTGTTTATGGGTCGCGGTGAGTCCAGGCGGATGAAGGCTCGTCTATAATTGTTGTCATCGCCCAGTTATGTGCGCCCATGATTATACGCAAAAGTGATTCTCACACCCATAGTCATCCAGGTTGATTATGTTAGTTTCGATGATTAGAATTACCGCACAGCGTTGAGAGGAGTCTCTCATGCCCACCGCAGTAAACCCCTGGCTGACTCGCGATCCCACGCCGGTGGAGACAAGTAGACAACAATTAACCCTGCTCCCCACACAAATAGGCCCTGCACAGCCGCAGGCCGGCGTGCCGACGCCAACATCCGCCCTGCACCTACCCGTTGTCGTCACACCTCAAGACGCGGAGCCGCGGACGGTGGGCGCCTATGGAGGTCCGGGGGAGTCCAGCCTCCCGATGCACGTACCACAGTGAGGTCCGATCCCCGAGCCGTTCGTCTTGTTGACGAGCTGTACACCCTGAGGCCTGGTGCCGCCGGCACCACCAACTGAAAGGTATCTCAATGAACACTCTTTTGGCGATCACTGGGTCGATGGCTGACTTTGTCATCGGCAAGATTGCCATGGCGCTGGCCGGCGCGATCATTATCTCCGCCGCCGCCTCGCTCGTCGGTTCCCTCGTCTGGTAAGGGATGGAGACAAGGCCATGAGTCAAGGTAAGGGTAAAGGTCTTTTTACGCGCCCTGGATTCATTGTTTTCGCGGTGGTCGTGGCTCTCGTCGTCGCGGGGGGCGGGGCCTTCGCGGCCATTACCGCGGTGCGAGGCGGGAGCGGGGCGGGCGAGTCGGCATCGGCGGCTTCCACTGTTGGTCACGAGCAGCCCCAACCGTCTTCTGCGCCCTCCGCTACTCCAGATGGGAATCAGAGCTCCACTCCAGATGGGAACCAGAGCGTATGCGGCCTCACGGGCGAGGTCCTCGGCACCGCCTACCTGACCGAGGCGCCCGCTGTCGACCACTGGGACTACCAGGGCACAATGGCCTATCCCGTTTCTGCTACCTATGGTCCCGGCGCGACAGACTCTACCGGCTTCCATTACTGCTTCCAGCACTCCCCCGAGGGCGCCGTATATGCGGCGGCTAATGCGGCCGTTCAGGCCGATGGTGCCGACGAGGACCTAGTTGTAAATTGGCTCGAATACTTCCTGGCTGACTCTCCTGAGCGTGATGAACTCATGTCACAGGACACGAGTTCCAGTAATAACAGTGGCGGATCGCAGGGAACTCGTTTGCAGATCGCCGGCTTCCTACTGTTGGCTTATGACGGCGCCACGGCCAGGGTCGATATCGCGGTGACGGGGAGCGTCGACGGTCAGGCGGTCAACATGTCGGCCGTCTACGAACTCGTGTGGGAGTCGGGAGACTGGAAACTCGCGGTGCACGATCCGCAGGAACCTGTCAGCTTCGCGCGGCTTCCGCACGTCGCGGGCTACATCCCCTGGGGAGCACGACGATGACAGACGACGGGTGCGGGTGGGTGGTGTCGTGGGGTCGTGGCAATAGTGCTTGTCGGGGGGCGGGAGGTTGTGTTGGGTCGGGTGTTGGCGATGTCGGATCGGACTGCGATTGGGCGGGAGCTGGCGCGGGGATTCTTGCTTGGGGGATTGCTGAGCGGATCGGTCGTGATGTCTCGGTGGTCTGGTGGGAGGTAGTCCGCAAGTCGCAGGGCTTGCGGGTATCGACCCGTGGCGCGGACGTGGCCGCGCAGCGGCGCAGATCACGTCCCAAGGCCCGCAAGATCGACGCCTGCCCGGCCCTGGGCGCCGGGGTGCTGGTACCTGACCACCATCGCCCAAGAACACGGGCGAACAACCCCGCGCCACCCTGAACTACCCCACCCCACGAGAAGCCCTCGAACACCCCCTCACTGCCTCCTTTTCAGACGCGGAGGCCGCCATCCACGGTGAGCTTCTTGTGGTCGATGAGCCATCGCACGGACTCCAGGATCGCCTGTTCCGGCTCGTAGACCGGTGCGTAGCCGAGCAGCTCCTTCGCCTTCTCGATGGTGAAGACCTGGCTGCGGTGGAGATGCCCCCAGCTCTCGCGCGCGTATTCCTCGGTGGTCGCTGCCCGGTACTCCTCCCAGGTGACGCTTTGAATGTTTGCGCTCTGGCCGAACCAACCCGAGGCGATCTCCACGTAACCACGGATGCTCAGCGCCGTCGGGGCGACAATGTTGAAGTCCTCGCCCGCCGCGGCGTCACGGCGGGCGACGGCCCGTTCAAAGGCCTGGGCGACGTCGTCGGCGTGGACATGGTGCAGCGTCTCGGTGCCGTTGCCGGGCAGCCGGATCGTCCCGCCGATCAACAGGAGCCGCCAGGTCTCGGGGTCCGTGTTGCCCAGCGGGCCGGTCGGGCTCCAGCCGGGCCCGACAATGTGACCGGGATGGATCGACGTCGTGATGAGCCCGCCCGAGGCGGTCTCCTCCTTGAGCATTCGCGCGATGGCGGCCTTCTGGATGCCATACTCGTCGAACGGTTCGCCGGCGCAGTCGGAGCCCTCTGCGATCGGCAGTTTCCAGCTCGGCCCATATCGCCAGATCGACCCGCAGTGGATGAGGTGATCAACCTGTCCGCGCAGGGCCTCCACGAGTGCGGTTGCGGATTCCAGGGTGAAGCACACCAGGTCAATGACCACCTCCGGCTTCAGGTCGAGGATCGTCTCGCCGAAGGTTCCGTTCGCGTCCTGCTGCCGCCGGTCGGCGGTGACGTGCTCAACCCGCGACCACTCGGGAGCGTCGATGTAGCCGGCACCACCGGAGCGGGTGACGCTGAGGACCTCGTGGCCGGCGCGGACCAGACGCGGGACGAGGAAGGTGCCGATGTGGCCGCTGCCGCCAATGACGACGATTCTCATGCTGGGATTCTCCCCGGCGCGGGTGGAAGGTCAACAGTCGGGGCGGCAGCCGTCAACTGACGACATGATCGCGACGGCGCAACAGCGGTATACCTCGCGGCGGTGTGCTGTACGCACGACGGTGACCGTCAACTCGGCGTCCAGGATGTCGTAGATCACTCGGTAGTGTCCAACGCGTATTCGCCAGGCCCGCTGCTCGCCCACCAGCTTGCGGGCACCGTGAGGGCGAGGTTCTTCAGCCAGGTCCTCGATCGCGTCGAGAACCCGATCTCGCGCGGCCGCGCGGCAGCTTCTTGATCTGCCGCGCGGCCGCCGCAGTCAGATCAATGCGATAGGTCATGTGGACAGGTCTGTCCTAAGCTCGTCGAGGGTGACGCGCCGACCGTCGTCCGTGGCCTTCGCCTCACGGTAGGCGGCCACATCCTGGGCCATCTCGAACTCTTCGAGGGCTTCGATGTCGGCGACGCCGACCACGACAGCGGCCAGCCGACCATTGCGAGTCACCCCGATGCGCTCTCCGGCATACATCACGCGGCCGAGTACGTCGGAGAGCTCGGCGCGCAGCTCTCGCGTCGACACCTCTCTCGTCAAGCTCTCCATGTGTCAATAGTAGCGCTAGATGTCACTGTGTACACAATGAGGGAGAGGTGCTCTCGCTCGCGCGGTGGACATGACCAGTGCTGACATCGACCCGCCCGCAGGGCGCGAAGGCGTTGGTCGGTCCGTGCGGACCGTGCCCCCGCATCACTGCGTGCGCCTCATCCTTCGTCCCGAGGGACGAGGGGCCCCATCGGCATATCGTCCGCGCGGCTGATACTCCTCATCCCAGGACACGATGCCGCCGGTCGCGGGGCGGACGCGAGACTCGACCATGTGCCGGCTCTTTCGACCGGCTCTTTCGAGGGGCCGTCTCCTCACCGAGACGGTGACTGATGCCGTGACCGACGTCGAGACCTGATGCGGACGACCGACCCGCCGAATCGTCGAAATGAGAACCGATCGATGAAGACTGCCGAATTCACCGAGTACAAGCGCGTCATAGCCCTTGATGTCCTCAGGGGCATAGCGATCCTCGGGACGCTGCTGGCGAATATCGCGATCTTCGCCGAAGTCACGAGGGTGCAGTCGATGGGGGCCCCGGTCGATGCGGCCATTAGTCGCGTCGTCTACCTCGCGACCGATGGCAAGTTCATTGGCCTGCTGACGATCATGTTCGGCATCGGCCTGGAGATTCAGAGGCAGTCCGCGATCCGCAAGGGGCGGAGCTGGCCCGGGACCTACCCGATTCGCGCGGGACTGCTGATCCTCGACGGCGTACTGAATTTCGTCTTCATCTTCGAGTTCGACGTGCTCATGGGCTACGGAATGACCGCGCTGGTCATCGCCGCCGTCACCGCCCGTAATCCCAGGACGCAGAAGATCTGGATGTGGGCGGCGCTCGTGGTTCATGTCTCGGCCATGGTCGCGGTGAGCGCCCTGAGCTACCTGAGTCGCGATGATCTCAAGGCGACTGGGACGGAGGCCCTGAGGGGTTACGATCACTCGTCCTACTGGGGCGATGTGGCCTTCCGGCTGGACAACTTCGTGCTCATGCGGATGGAGATCCCCGTCATTCTGCTCATGGGCGCCGCTCTCTACCTCGTGGGCGTCCACCTCTACCGCGCCGGGATCTTCACCCCCGAAGGCGCCCGCCTGCGCACGATCGTCATGGGCCTGTCCTTCGGCATCGGCCTGCCGGTGGACTTGGGGCTGCGGCTCCTGGCGGCCGAGCAGACTGGTGCCGCCACCAGATACGTGACCTCGGCCTGCGTGTCCATCGGCATTCTGGCGGCTGTTGCGGCATTCTACGTGCGTCGCCAGCGGCTCGGTCTGATCGGTGGGATGCTCAGTGACGTCGGCCGGATGGCGCTGACCTGCTACATGGCGCAGAACCTCATCGCAGCATTCGTCTTCTACGACTACGGCCTGGGGATGGCGCGGCGCATCAGTGGTCCGTGGGCCGAGCTGTACACCCTGGCGCTCTACCTGCCGATCGCCGCGTTCCTCGTGGTGGCGAGCAAGCTGTGGTTGCGGTTCTACGCCCGCGGCCCGATGGAACTCCTGTGGCGCTGGTCGTACAACGCCCTGTCCGGAAGGTACCTGCGCTGGAAGGAGCCGCGGCCGCGCACCGCCCTGGAGGAGCAGAGGGCGTAAGCGGCGCAGGCGGGGTCGCCGCGGGCCTCATTCGGCGGGAGGCTCAGTGACGGTGGGGATGAGCCGTGCGGTTAGGCGCTCACTCATGGCGTCGATCTCCTCCGAATCGAGGACCGTCCGGGCCAGGCCGCCCAGCGTGTTGATCGCCGTGAACCCGAAGGCCGTATCGCGATCCGCCTGAGTGGGCTCCTGGCGTCCCTGAGCCCGGGCGATGACCTGTGCTGCGGCTTCCAAGGAGTGGCGCCACACGGATTCGAGCTGGGCGCGCGACTCCTCGTGGCGCACCGCGTACATCCAGGTCTCCGCACCCAGAAGGATGTCCTCGTCGGAGGCGCGGCAGGCCTGGCGTGGATCAGGTGCCGCCTCGACGTCAGTAGAGCCCTCGTGCAGTGCGTCCGCCTGCTCATGGATGTGGTCGGTGGCCACCGCCAGGAAAAGGGCCTCCTTCGACGGGAAAGCGGCGTACACGGCCCCCTTGGTGTAGCCGGCCTCGGCTGCGATATCGGCGACCGACGCTCCCTCGTACCCTTTGGCGGCGAAGACGTCCTTCGCCGCGGCCATAATGATCTCGCGGGTCTGCGCGGCACGACGACGCTGCTGGGCGCGGTACTCGCTGCTCGAGTCGCGGGCGGAGCCGGCAACCTTTTCCGAGGAGTCGTGGGCGGAGCCGGCAACTTTTTCCGAGGTCGCCGCAATATCGGCGGACACGCGGCGAAGCGCCGAGGCCACGGTCGCGCGGCTGCCTTCCTGCGCCGTTTCCGCGACGACCCTGGTCAACTGACGCAACGCGTCAGTCAAGGCGCGCGTGGCCGAACCAAGATCGTCGGTGCCGTCGGCGCCGTTGGTTCCTTGAGGGGTCGCCCCGTCGTCGTGCTCCCCGCTGCCGGCAGAACCACTGGCGCCGTTGTCGCGGTCCTGGGCGTGCCACGAGGACTCGGGGCGCTCCTTGTCTTTCGAAGTCATGGCAACACAGTACGCCACCGTCATTGCATACCGTCTAGAATATGCATACCGTTAGGTATGAAACCGATCGGTACGAGTAGAGGGTGGTTCATATGAGCGCTGTGCTTGCCATTGAGGACCTGCGCCGCAGTTTCGGGCGCGGGCAGCGCCTGATCAGGGCGAACGACGGCATCTCCATGTCCATCGATGCGGGGGAGGTGGTCGGGCTTCTGGGCCACAATGGCGCCGGGAAGACGACCCTGGCCCACCAGATCGTCGGCCTGCTCCGCCCGGACTCGGGGCGGATCATCCTGGACGGGGGCGATGCTGTGGCCGACCCGGGTCGGGCTCGGCGTTTGACGACTGTGCAGGCTCAAGCCAATGTCCCCATTACGGGACTGACCCCCCGACGGGCCATTGAGCTCGTTGGAAGAATCCGGGGAGGCAACCCTCGCCAGGCGCGTCAGCGGGCGGGGCAGCTCATTGACGCCCTCGATATGGGGGAGTGGGCGCATACCCCGGCCGAAAGGGTGTCCGGGGGGATTGCCCGCCTCACCGCCTTCGCCATGTGCGCCGTCATACCGGGGCGCCTCGTCATCCTTGACGAACCCACGAACGACGTCGACCCCGTGCGGCGCCGCCTGTTGTGGGATCAGATTCGCGTTCTGGCCGACGACGGTTCGGCCGTTCTGCTGGTGACCCACAATGTCCATGAAGCCGAGCGCGCCGTGGACTCCCTGGTCGTACTGGACCGCGGCCGGGTCATCGCCTCGGGGACCCCGGCCGCGCTCGTCTCCCAGGTCGGTGCAGGAGGCGCTGAACTCGTCATGGAGGTCGACATAGCCCGCGGACGGGAGCCGTTGTGGCCGGGCTGGGGACGGGTTGCGCGCCACGACGCCCTACGAGCGTCCTTTCCGGTGCCGGGCAGCGAGGCGGCCAATGCCGTCGCCTGGGCCGTCCGGGCCTCGCGGGCCGGTGATATCGAACGCTATGAGCTCGCCCCCGTCAGCCTGGAGGACGCCTACACGGCGTTGACGACACGCCGTTCCTCGCAGCCCTCAACGACCCGCCCCGCTGCATCGGATTCAAGGAGCGCCGCATGACCACGTCACACCTGCCCGCCCCGGACCCCGCCGCGATCGGGGCCGGAGCCCCTCCCACGGCCGGTACTGACGGATCCGCTCAAGGGTCGCCCGCAGCATCAGTGCCGCATAGTGCCAGCGTCGTCTGCTCCCTGCCAACCCCCGGCCTCGCCGGGCGTCTCCGGCTGGCCTTGCGCCAAACGGTGCTGCTCATGCGCTGGCAGTTCAGTCGCGCCAAAGCGCTCGTTCCCATCTACGTCGCGGTGCAGATCATGATGGCCCTGGCAACGGTTCTGGGCTACAAACTGCTCGTGGGCGACCCGGAGCCGACGGCCGCCACCTATTTGGCGACCGGGGCGCCCACGATCCTCCTCATCGCCCTGGGACTGGTCATGGCGCCGCAGTGGGTGGCGCAGTCGCGCACCGAGGGGAGTCTGGACTGGATGAGGACTCTCCCGGTCCCGCGCCTGTCCTTCCTCATCGCGGACCTGGCGGTGTGGACCCTCATGGCGCTGCCCGGCATGCTTCTGGGCACACTGGTCGGGGCCTGGCGTCTCGACGTCGACCTCTCCCCAGCCTGGTGGCTCGTCCCCGGCGTGGTCATGGTGTCCCTGACCGCCGCCAGCGTGGGCTACGCCATGGCGAATGTTCTGCCGCCGCCACTGGCTCAGGTGATGACCCAGATCCTCATCTTCGTCACCATGCTCTTCTCACCGGTGAGTTATCCGGTCGAGCGCCTGCCGCAGTGGGGCCAGGAGATCCACCGGTGGCTCCCTATCGAGCCAATGGCCGAGGTCCTGCGCGCGGGACTCGTGTCGGAGCAGTTCAAGATGCCACTGCGCTCCTGGGCGGTTCTCGCGTCCTGGTGCGTCGCTGCCGTGGTCGCGGCACTGTGGGCCTTGGGGAGCCGGCCCCCGGCGCCCTCGCGGGCATGAACCCATGCTGCTGACTCCAAAACCTCCTTCATGCCCTCCGCGCCGGCATGCACGAGCGATATCCCCGCCCATCCCCCGAGGAGGGGTTGTGGGCCGACTCCCATTTGTTGGCGAATGGCTGACTGAAGTCAGTCCGACGCGCAGAATCCCGAGTCATGGAACCCATCTTTTCGCCACGACATACGCCCTGGATTTCATCGCCGTGAACGAGGGCGGGCGCACGGCAAGAGGAGGTGGCGCGCGTCCGCTGTTCTCAACCGAATCACCGCAACATTTCTACGCGTTCGATCAACCCATATATTCACCGGTCGATGGGACCGTGATCGACGTTCATGACGGCGAACCGGATCACCAAGCTCGTCGCTCAGCGGTGCCACTTCTTTTTTACGCGCTCTCGCAGAAGGGGAGGATGCGTCGCGGATTCCCCGGATTGGCGGGCAATTACGTGATCGTCGAGGACGCCGCGACGGGTCATTTCGTTGGATTGGCGCACCTTCGAGAAGGATCGGTCGCGGTATCCGCGGGCGAGGCAGTCCGTGCCGGTGTGCAGATCGGGACATGCGGGAATTCCGGCAACTCCACACAGCCGCACCTCCATATTCAGGCCATGGATGGTCCGGACCCGGAATCCGCTCGCGGTGTGCCTCTGCGGTTCAGCCGGTTCGCACAGCATGGGCCGGGCCGCCCATTGATATCAGCCAATCGGGAGAATGCATGCCCAGAGCAGGGCTCTATCGTCAGCATTGTCAGCCGCCCTTAGCGGAGTCATCCCTAGCGGACCTTTTATGGGCAAGAGCGTCGGCCACCGGCCAGGGCTGCGGCGCCGGACTCCTGGAGGCCCTGCACCGCACCGATGCGGGTGGAGGCCGACACGACCTTCTGGAACACCGGGTTCCGGGCGGCCCTGAGCCACCTCGCGCCGCTGCGGCTGACGTGTGCGTGTTCCTGGTTGCGTGTCACTGACCCTAGATACGATCGGATGGTGCTGATAGAAGACCTTCTGGGTGTCGCCGAGAGTGAGCGAACCGCCGCTCTTGGCGGGCTCGACGCGCGTACGAGGAGCGAGCTCGGCCAGTTCTTCACGCCCATGGCGGCCGCTCGGCTCATCGCCTCTATACCCCGGCTACCCGAGGCCGGCATTCTGCGTGTCCTCGACCCGGGCGCTGGTTCAGGTGTGCTAGCCGCAGCGCTCGTCGGCCGTGTGGTGGCAGAGCGACCAGGTCTGTCGCTTGAGATTGTCGCTGTGGAGCGAGATCCCGCCCTGCTGCCGAGTCTCCATGCCACGCTTCGCGCGTGTGAGCAGGCCGGTGGTGGCCGGGTCCGCGCTGAGGCCATGGAAGCCGACTTCATCCTCGACTCCGTTGGCTTGGGTGCGGTTCTCCGTCTTGACGGCCAATATGATCTCGTCATCGAGAACCCTCCCTACGGAAAGCTGGCGGTGTCGAGTGCGCACCGAACGGCCATGCGCGCTAATGGCGTCGATACACCGAACTTGTATGCCGCGTTCCTTTCTCTGTCTGTTGCGGCGCTCAGAACCGGTGGTCAGGTCGTCGCGATCACGCCGCGCTCATTCTTCAATGGCCCGTACTTCGGCGCCTTCCGCTCCCATTTGCTCGACTCGATTGCGCTCGATCGAATTCATGTCTTCGATTCCCGATCCACAGTTTTCGCCGATACCGGTGTTCTCCAGGAGAACGTGGTTTTCGCCGGAACACGTGACGCACCGCCGGGGACTGTCGAACTATCGGTCAGTCGCGACCATACTGACGACATCTCATCCCGGACTGTTGCGTACGAAGAGGTTGTTTTGCCGAGCGACCCCCACAGGTTCATCCGACTGACAATAGGCTCGGAAGACACAGCTGCCGTCGAGGCAGTGCTGTCTCAGCCGTGCTCCTTGGCCGATCTTGGCATTCAGGTCTCCACTGGCCGTGTCGTGGACTTCCGATCACGACACGCGCTGAGTAGTGTCGAACAGCCAGACGCTGTACCGCTGATCTACCCCGGTAACCTTCGCGACGGCAGTGTGTTCTGGCCACGAGAGATTCGCAAGCCGCAGTGGTTCCAGCCCCGTGACGACAGGGATTGCGGGATGCTCTTGCCGGAAGGTTGGTATACGGTCGTCAAGCGATTTAGTGCGAAGGAAGAGCGTCGCCGGATTGTTGCATCGGTCTGGTCGCCTGTGGACAACCCCGGAGAAGTGGCATTCGAGAATCATCTCAATGTCTTTCACGTCAGTGGTCATGGCATGGATGAATTCATCGCCAAAGGCATGGCAATGTGGCTCAATTCATCCGTCGTGGACAAGTTCTTCCGGACATTCTCCGGTCATACGCAGGTCAATGCCACCGATCTGCGAACCCTTCGGTTCCCGTCGATGGGCATGTTGTGCGATCTGGGCCGCAGCTACGATGGGTCCGCTGTGGATGTGGACTCCTTGATCAGAGGGCTGATCGCCGCGTGAAGGAGCTGAATGAGGCTGCGTATGAGCGTGTAGAAGATGCTCGGATGGTTCTTGCTGCGCTTGGCATGGACGGCGAGCGCAGCAATGAACGTTCGGCGCTAGTACTTTTGGCTCTTCTGAGCTTGTCGGTATCCAAGAGTTGGGCCGAAGCCGCCAACCCGATGCTCGGTACGCGGGCAATCATGAACTTCATTCGAGACGAGTATGGCAGGGAGTACGCCCCTAATACGCGCGAGACGGTTCGACGGTTCACGCTTCATCAGTTTGTGGAAGCGCAACTCGTCGTGCAGAATCCTGATGAGCCACGACGCCCCGTCAACTCGTCAAAATGGAACTATCAAATCACGGCCGAAGCATTAGACGTCCTGCGCACCTACGGCACTGGCGCCTGGCAGCAAGCTGTCGATCGGTACCTCTCCGAGTTGCCGGGGCTTAAGGCCAGATACGCAGCAGCGCGCGAAATGAGACGCGTCTTCCTCACTCTTCCCGATGGTTCGGCGTTCACGTTGACTCCTGGCGGCCAGAATGTGCTGCTCAAGGCGATGGTTGAGGAATTCTGTCCTCGTTTCACCCCTGGTGGACAAGTGCTCTACATTGGTGACGCGGGCAGCAAATGGGCGTTCTTCGAGCGCGACGCCCTGGCGGCACTTAATGTCGAGGTCAACGAGCACGGCAAGATGCCTGACCTTGTCATTTATCTACCCCACCGCAATTGGCTCGTGCTTCTTGAGGCGGCAAGCTCTCACGGGCCTGTCGACTCGAAGCGCCAAGCCGAGCTCGCTGATCTATTTTCATCTTCGACGGCGGCCCTCGTCTACGTTTCCTGCTTTCCGAGCCGTGCTGAATTCCGGAAGTATGTGGACAGGATCGCCTGGGAGTCGAACGTTTGGTGCGCCGATCATCCAACCCACATGATCCATTACAATGGTCAACGTTTCCTAAGCCCATACGAATGACACGTCGGTAGGATCAACCCGGGTGCCGGTGGGAATACCGGAAGATCTGGGCGCTGGTCCGCCACGGCACTAAATGAGCCGAGTCAGGTCACCCGCCGGGGCGCGGTTCGGGCAGCCGGATCGGCCGCAGCCGTCGCAGTCCGCCCAACCATCCGGCCCCCGTGAGCCCTAAGGTGAAGCCGGCCCCGTGCACGAGTCCGCGCCGCATGTAGTCGCCCGCCTCGCCGCCGAGGTTCTCGACGACGTAACTCGCGAGTTCGCGGGTCGACCACAGGGGCAGTGCTCGGGTCCACTCGGCGACCGGGTCCACGAGCAGTTGCGGGGCCATGACCGCCAGGAGCAGCAATGACCGCCAGGAGCAGCAGTGCTCCTTCGAGGTCGCGCGGCACCAGCGCCGCGGCGAGCGATCCCAGCGGCACCGACACGGCGACTGTCAGCAGCAGCATTGGCAGCACGAACGCCGGATGCACGAGCCGGTCGCCGATGCTGAGGGCCACGATCGCCGCGTACACGGCGGCGATCAACCAGCCGAGCAGGAGGACGGCGGCGTATCGGCCGACAACGAGCGCCGTCGGGCGTGCGCCACTGACTGCGAGACGCCGGTCCACTCGCCGCGAGGAGACGGTCGTGAACAGGCTGAGCGTCGCCGCGGCCCACCCCAGGCCGATCGCCAGCAGGCGGAGCGCTGTCCAGTGAGCGTCGATCCGGGCCAGGAAGAACACCAGCGGCAGGAGCAGGGCCAGGGCTCCCCGTCGTCGGACGTTCTCCTGCAGGGTCACCCGCATCACGAGAAGGGTCATGGATGCGGTGCGCCCGCGGGCCCGGGGATCGGCATCGAGGGGCCCCAGTAATGCGGGCGCGGTCATGCGGCGTGCTCCTGCAAGATCTCCGGGGCGGGCAGTTCGATGACGCGGTCGACGAACTCGATGTCGCGCAGCAGGTGCGTGACGAGCAGGACACCCGCCCCCGATTCCCTCCATGAGGAGATGAGGGCCCACAGGTCCTCATAGGCCGCCGCGTCCAGGCCCTGGTAGGGCTCATCGAGGAGCAGCAGGTCCGGTGAGCCCATCTGGGCCAGGGCGAGATTGAGCTTCTGCTGCGTGCCGCCCGAGAGGGTGCCGGTGACCTGGTTGCCGTGCGGCGCCCAGCCCAAACGGCGCAGAAGGCGGTGCCCCGTTGACACCGAACGGCGAGCGCCCGAGCCCTGGGACGCGCCGAAAAGGCGCAGATGCTCGTCGACGGTCAGCAGTGGTCCGAGGCCGTCGAGCTGTGGGGCGTAGCCGAAGCGGGCCGTGCGCTCGACCGTGCCGGCGCTCGCACGCAGCACCCCGGCGCTCACCTCAACGAGAGTGGACTTGCCGGCGCCGTTCGCGCCGACGACCGCGACGATCTCCCCGCGGCGCACCGTCAGGTCGACGTCGCGCAGGACGGTGCGCCGCCCGCGTCGGGCGCCGACGCCGCACAGGCGCAGGACCACCTGCCCGAGCATCGGGTGCTCGGGGTCCAGAGGGCCGGCGCCGCTCTCGCGCAGCGCCGAGGCGAGCTGGCGGGCGTACAGGACGGCGGGCCCGAACAGATCGCCCGGGGCGAGGTGCGCGGAGTCGGCGTCGGCGCGGGTGGACGCGAGTGCGCGCTCGGCCTCGTGCGGGTGCAGCCCGACGCAGGTGAGTTCGCGAGCCAGGCCCCGGTACCACGCCTCGTCTGCGGAAGCGGCGGACTGCGGCGCGTGCCGGTCCGGTGAGGCCCCGGTCATGGCAGGGCCCCAGCGCTCGATGCGGAGGGGGCGGGGCCCGATGATGCCGGTGCGGTCGACGGCGTCGTCCGGGCCGCATGCGCACTGCCGTCGAGGACCGCGGAGACCGCGGCGCGGAATGCCCGCCACTCCTCGCGGCGGGCGGCGAGCTTGGTGAGGCCGGCGGGAGTGAGCTCGTAGTACTTGCGGGCGGGGCCCGAACTGGAGGGGCGCGTCGAGGTCGTGACGAGGCCGCGGCGCTCAAGACGGGTGAGCGCCGGGTAAAGGCTGCCGCCGGGAACCTCGTCCATGCCCGCCTCGACCAGGCGCCGGGTCAGAGACAGGCCGTAGTCGGGGCCCGGCTCGAGCAGAGCGAGCAGGCAGGGCTCGAGGAAGCCGCGCAGGAGACGTGCCGTCGTGCGATCCATGTAGATAGACTACATAGATAGCAGACTATCTGACAACGAGTTATGGCCGCTGGACTCGCCGGCGAGGCCCCCGCCCGCCCCGGCCGCCGGCCGCCCGGTCGGTGGGCGAGATGTTTCCTCTCAGTTTCCGGCCCGATGCGATGCTTGAGTCCAGCGCGGGATGCCCGCTCTGCTCAACGACGTGCTCCTGCGCCCCACATCCCGACAGATGAGGAGTACGTCATGCAGGACGTCGTCGAGAAGGTCTACGAGCAGGTTGTTGCACGTAACCGCGGAGAGGCCGAGTTCCACCAGGCCGTTCGCGAGGTGCTGGATTCCCTGAGCCCCGTCATCGCCAAGCACCCCCACTACGCCGACGGCGGCCTCCTGGAGCGCATTGTCGAGCCCGAGCGTCAGATCATGTTCCGCGTCCCGTGGGTCGACGATGCCGGCAAGGTCCAGGTCAACCGCGGCTTCCGCATCGAGTTCAACTCCGCACTGGGCCCCTACAAGGGCGGCCTGCGCTTCCACCCGACCGTCAACGCCGGCATTATCAAGTTCCTCGGCTTCGAGCAGATCTTCAAGAACGCCCTGACCAACCAGGCCATCGGCGGCGGCAAGGGCGGCTCCGACTTCGACCCCCACGGCCGCTCCGACGCCGAGGTCATGCGCTTCTGCCAGTCCTTCATGACCGAGCTGGCCCGCCACATCGGC
>ERZ772964.413-NODE-413-length-19670-cov-91.1811_pt1 | contig 19670 bp, 14 predicted proteins | sample MGYA00580675_ERZ772964 | MGnify/ENA primary metagenome ERZ772964 (study PRJEB29015, sample SAMEA2737941) | human oral metagenome | biome: human oral; feature: human-associated habitat; material: dental | place: China | collected 2139 ... | reverse complement strand
GCACCAGCAGGATCCCGGTATCCCGCCGGAAGGTCCCGGCGGGCCGGGGCGCCGGAGGCGCCCATATCCCCCATTTCCGCTACCCTATGGCTACCCCCGATGGCTACACTCGGCCAGCGTGAACCGACAGATGACGACCGCTGACCCGTTGGTGTGGATCGACTGCGAGATGACCGGCCTCGACCTGAGCGTCGATGCGCTCGTCGAGGTGGCGGTCATCGTCACCGACTACGACCTGAGGCCCCTCGGGAAGGGCGTCGACGTGCTCATCAGGCCCCCGGCGGCGGCCCTGGAGCAGATGGGCGACTTCGTGCGCAAGATGCACACCTCTTCCGGACTGCTCGACGAGCTCGAGGAGGGGCTGTCCCTGGCCAAGGCCCAGCGCGTGGTGATGGAGCACGTCAGGTCGCTCGTGCCCGAGCCCCGCACGGCCCAGCTGGCCGGCAACTCGGTGGGCACCGACAAGACCTTCCTGGTGCGAGACATGCCCGAGCTCATCGACTACCTGCACTACCGGATCGTGGACGTGTCCTCGGTCAAGGAGCTCGCCAAGCGCTGGTACCCGCGCGCCTTCTTCCACTCCCCCGACAAGCACGGCGGACATCGGGCCCTGGCCGACATCCTGGAGTCGATCGACGAGCTGCGCTACTACCGCAGGCTCCTCTTCCCCTCCGGCGAGGGCCCGACGAGCGAGGAGTGCAGGGCCGTGGCCGAGGAGGTCTCGGCGCATCCGACGTCCTCGCTGCTGTGAGGCCGTGCGCGACGCGGCGCGCCGCCCGACGTGCGTGATGCAGTGCACGGAGCCCGGATTGGTGCGGCTACGAGCGAGCCGCTACAGTACCCGCATGGTGGCTGTAGCTCAGTAGGCAGAGCGCCTGGTTGTGGTCCAGGAGGTCGCGGGTTCAAACCCCGTCAGCCACCCCGCCCTCGCCCGGAGCCGACGTGTCGTCCGGGCGCCTCCCCTGTACCCAGTCGGCGCGGGGCACCGCCGCACTGCCCGTCCTGCCTGGTATACCCCGGACCAGCCCGGGCGCACCCTCCCGTGTACCACCGATCCCGGAGTGCTCTGATGCAACGACGCGATTTCATGCTCATGCTCGCCGCCGGCACAGCCGCCGCCCTGGCCTCATGCTCGACCAGGAGCGACACGACCGGCTCGTCCTCCCCCACCACGGATATCCCAGCGGACTCCCAGTCCCCTGCACCGAGTCCGACGCCCTCCCCCACGCCGTCGCGCAGCCCCCTGTGGCTCCAGGACGGCCCGCCCTCGCTGCCCGCGCCCGGCGAGCTCGACACCGTCATCACGGGCCTGCCCGAGAATGTCGGCAACACGGTGGCGATCACGGTCGACGACGGCGCCGACTCCTCGGTGGTGGACGCCTACCTCGACTTCGCCAAGGACTCGGGCGTGCGCCTGACCTTCTTCGTCACGGCCTCCTACCCCGGCTGGACGGACTGCAAGGACAAGATGAGGCCACTGGTGGATTCCGGGCAGGTCCAGCTGGGCAACCACACGTGGGACCACCCGGGGCTGACATCGTTGGACGAGTCGGGGATCGTCTCCCAGCTCTCCCAGTGCGAGGACTTCCTGAAGGACACCTACGGCGTCACCGGCACGCCCTTCATCCGGCCGCCCTACGGCTACCGCAACGAGTGGACGGACTCGGTATGCGCCTCACTGGGGTACACGACCTCGACCATGTGGTACGGCTCGTTCGGCGACTCGGGGCTGGTGGACGACGGCGCCCTGCTCGATGCGGCGCAGCAGTGGCTGCTGGCGCAGCACATCGTCATCGGCCACGCGAACTTCCCCACGGTGACGCACCTGTACGGGCAGATCATCGACATCCTGCGGGAGCGCAGCCTGCTGACCGCCACGCTCGACGACGTCTACTTCGGCCCCGGCCACAACCGTCACGTCTGACCGGAAGCGCGCGGCCGCCCCACCGGCAGCCGACGTAGGCTTCCCTTACAGACAGCAGCCGAACCGGTCCTCGGAGCCCGGTCGGCCCACAGCACGAGGAGGCTCCATGACCTACGTCAACATCACCGCGCTGACCTTCCCCGAGGGTGCCGAGGAGGAGATCGAGCGCCGCTTCGCGGCCCGGAAGAGGATGGTGGACGCCGCCGAGGGCTTCGTGGAGTTCGAGCTCCTGCGCCCCGTGGTCGGCGAGGGACGCTACTTCGTGGTGACCCGCTGGGACACCCGCGAGCACTACGAGGCGTGGGCCGCCGCCCGTCCGGCGGGCGACCACGCCAATGACGAGCGCCGCGGCATGAGCGTCACCCAGCTGGGCTTCGAGGTCGTTCAGCGCGACGCCTGACTGGTTCTCCCCGGTCAGCCCGTCCCCTGCCGAGGCTCCACGCCCGCTCGCAGCAGGCCGACGGTGTGCCCGTCGGTGAGGGCCTCCCAGGAGGCCTCGATAATGTCGGTGCCCACCCCGACGGTCGACCAGACGCGCTCGCCGTCGGCGATGTCGATCAGGACCCGCACGATGGAGCGGGTACCGCGCTCGGAGTCGAGAATGCGGACCTTGAAGTCGGTCAGCTCGAAGCGCCGGATCTCCGGATAGGACTCCGCCAGGGCGGTGCACAGGGCCTGGTCCAGGGCGTTGACCGGGCCGTTGCCCTCCCCCAGGACGGCGTGGCGGCGCCCGCCGACCCACAGCCTCACGGTCGCCTCGGCCTGGGTGGTGGTCCCGCCGTCGGCGGGCAGGAGCGACTCGCCGGCGTGCGGCCGCGCCTGGATGGAGGCGCGCCAGGACTCCACGCGGAAGTACTCGGGCAGGTCGCCGCGGGCGGCTCGCAGGAGGAGCTCGAAACTGCCGTCGGCGGCGTCGTAGGCGTATCCGGCGGCCTCGCGCGCCTTGACGGCCCGGGTGACGCGGCTGAGCAGATCGGCGTCCCCGCCGGTGTCGATTCCCAGCTCGCGCGCCTTGAGCTCGACGGAGGCCCGCCCGGCCATCTCCGAGACCAGCATGGTCATGGTGTTGCCGACTTTGGCGGGGTCGACGTGCTGGTACAGGTCGGGGTCCACCCTGATGGCGCTGGCGTGCAGCCCGGCCTTGTGCGCGAAGGCCTTGGTCCCCACATAGGGCAGGCGGCCGGACGGCACCCGGTTGGCGATCTCGCCGATGGTGCGCGAGACGGCGGAGAGCTCGGTCAGCCGGCGGGCGCGCTCGACGTCGTCGCCGGGCAGAACCGTCCAGCCGGTCTTGAGCTCCAGGTCGGCGATGAGGGTCAGGAGGTTGGCGTTGCCGGTGCGCTCGCCGAAGCCGTTGACGCAGCCCTGCACCTGGCGGGCGCCGGCCTCGACGGCCGCCAGGGCGCCGGCGACCGCCACCCCGGCGTCGTCGTGGGTGTGGATCCCGACCACGCAGCCGGCCCGGCCGTCCTCGTCCAGAGCCGAGCGCAGCTCGCCGATGCCCCGGCCGACGCGGTCGGGCAGGGTGCCGCCGTTGGTGTCGCAGGCGATGACGGCGCCGGCGCCGGCGCGCGCAGCCGTGAGGGCCACTTGCAGGCCGTAGCCGGTGTCGTGCCCCAGGCCGTCGAAGTAGTGCTCGAGGTCGACCATGACCTCGCGGCCGGCGGCGAGGAGCACCCCGACGGTCTCGCGCACCATGCGCAGGTTCTCCTCGCGGGTGGTACGCAGCGCCCGCTCGACATGGACCGGATCGGACTTGGCGACAATGGTGATGACGGGGGCGCCGGAGTCGATGAGGGCGCGCACCTGGGGGTCGTCGGCGGCGGCGGCCCCGGGCCTGCAGGTGGAGCCGAAGGCCACCAGCCGGGCGGTGCGCAGGTCGAGATCGTCGCGAACGCGGCTGAAGAACTCGGTGTCCTTGGGGATGGCGCCGGGCCAGCCGGCCTCGATGTAGGCCACGCCGAGGGCGTCGAGGAGCCGGGCGACGGCGAGCTTGTCCTCCACGGTGAAGGACACGGACTGCTGCTGGGCGCCGTCACGCAGGGTCGTGTCATAGGCCGCGACGCCGACGGCGCCGGAGGTGTGTGCGTGATCCATCTGCCCTCGTTCCCGGCTCGCGTGCGAACAAACGCGGACAGTGTGTCATATCCGGTTTCCCGACGGCGACGGCGCCCGCCCCGCGGAGCCCGCCGCGCAGCGGCACTCCGCCCGCCCGGCCCGCCGCTGCGCCTCAGGGTCACGACTGGGCAACAAGTCGCAGCGGCAGCGGTTGGGGCGCGGGGCCCCGCGCTACCGTGTTCCGGTCCTCATCGGCGGTGCCTCGCACCGCCTCCCGCTGCCGCCCTCGCAGGAGACCTGATGCTCGAGCACATGGTTGCCGCCCACGGGACCGGACGTCGAAGAGACGGGCGTGCCCGCGGCTCCTGCCGGCGGCTGCCGCGCGGGGCCGCAGCGGCGCTGGACGCCGCCATGTGGGCGATCGGCGCAGCCGCGGGCGCGCGCCTCGGCGTCGACGGCGGCCCCGAGGACGGCGGGCCCGCGACGGCGGCGGTGGTCCTGGCGGCGGGCCTGTACGCGGTCGTCCGCGCCATGGCCTTCACCGGACGGCCCCGTTTCGCCACGATCGACGAGATTCCCCGGCTGCTGCTCGCCGACGTGCTGGTCACCGCCGCCCTCGTGTCCGCTCCGCCCGTCCTCGTCGGCGCCCCCGTACCCGTTGAGAGCGCCGTGGTGGCGGGCGCGCTGGCGCTGGTGCTCCACCTGACCGCGCGGTGGGTCTTCCGCCGGTTGGTCGAGCGTGGCCGCCCCGGGAGGCGGCGGCCACGCCGGACCGTCGTCCTGGGCGCCGGGTTCGCGGGCGCCCAGGCGATCCGCCTCATGCGCGAGGACCCCGGCTCCGCCTTCCAGCCGGTCGCCGTCCTCGACGACGATCCCGCCACGCACCACCGCAGTGTCCGCGACGTGCGGGTGGCGGGCCCGTGGAAGGCCCTCGGACGGGTCGCCCGGACGACCAGGGCGGAGGCGGTGCTCCTGGCGTCCGCGGCCGACCCCGAAAGGGTCGACGGGGCGGTGCGACGCGCACGGGCGCTGGGACTGGAGGTACGGGTCATGCCCTCCTCCGCCGAGGTGGCGGGCACGGTGCCCGCCCGGCGCCCGGGCGTCTCGCCGGTCCGCGGCACCCAGGTGTTCCGCCCGCTGGAGATGACGGACCTGCTGGGGCAGCGCGCGATCGAGACCGACGCCGAGGCGATCGCCGCCTACCTGACCGGTGAGAGGGTGCTGGTCACCGGCGCCGGGGGCTCCCTGGGCTCCCGGCTGTGCCGGGAGATCGCGCGCTACGAGCCCGAGCGGCTCACGATGGTGGACCGCGACGAGTCAGCCCTCCTGCGCGTGCAGCTGTCCGTGGACGGGGAGCCGGCGCCGGACTCCCCCGACCTGGTCCTGGGAGACCTGCGCGCTCCCGGCTTCGTCGACACCCTGTTCGAGGAGGCCCGTCCGACGATCGTCTTCCACGCGGCGGGCCTGAGCCGGCTCGCACCGGCCGACCGCTTCCCCAGCGAGGCCTTCCTGACCAATGTCGTGGCGACCCGAGACCTGCTGCTGGCGGCATCGGCGTACGGCGTGAGTCGTTTCATCAATATCTCCACGGACGGGGCCGCCCGCCCCGAGGACGTGCTGGACTGCTCCGAGCGCATCGCCGAGCGCCTGACCTCGGCCCTCGGCGAGCACCTGGGCGGGGACCGCCGCTTCATCTCGGTGCGCTTCGGCGCGGTGCTGGACCCGCACAGCCCGCTGCTGCGGGCCCTCGCCTCCCAGGTGGAACGGGGTCTGCCGGCGACGATCATGGATCCGCGGATGCGCCGCTTCTTCACCAGCGCGGACCAGGCGTGCCAGCTGGTCCTGCAGGCGGGCGCGATGGGCCTCAACGGCAAGGCGCTCGTCCTCGACATGGGCAGGCCGCACAATATCGAGCAGGTTGCTCGACGCTTCGCCGATCTACGGGGATACCCCGAGGCGCGTGTGACCTGCCCCCGGACCGTGCCGGAGAGGGTGCCCGAGCACGTCGCCGGCGCTGCCTGCGAGCAGACCCTGCACCCGCTGATCTCGCAGACAGCCGTCCCGCCCGCGCCCATGTCCGTGCTGGGGGCCATCGATGACCTGTGCGAGCACGTCTACCGGGACCTGCCCGACGCCGTCGTGCGTCGCTGGCTGGTGCTCACGGCCGCGGCGCCCGGGCACGCGCCGCGCAGCATGCCGTCGGCGGCCTGAGCCGGGCGGGCACGCGCCGCACCGGGCCCCTCTCACACCTCCTCGGACAGGGCTCCCAGGATCCAGGCGCGCACCCGGTCCAGCGTCCACTTGATCGGCTCGGGATCGATCGGCCGGCTGGCCGAGTCGCCGTCCGGAACGTCGCGCAGCGCCTCGCGCACCCGCTCGACGAGGTCGGCCTGCGTCACGGTCGTCGGCAGACCCGAGCTCTCCGGCCAGCCGCGGTACAGCCCCCGCCCGGCGTCGCGACGACGGGCCAGGTCGGGCACGTGCAGGATGATCGGACGACCGGTGAGGGCGTAGTCGAGGACGATGCTCGAGTAGTCCGAGACCAGCACGTCCGAGACCGCCATGAGGCTCTCCACGCTCGGGCGGTCGCCGACATCGATGACGGCCGCACCGCGCGCCGGCGGCTCGTCCTCGTCGTCGTGCCGGAGCCCGTGCACGAGCACGGTCGTCTCCGTGCCCGCCGCGAGCGCCGCCGGGTCGAGCAGGCCGGCCCGCTGCGCGACCGCACCGGCGGCGCCCGGCTCCTCGCGAGGAGCCGGGGCATACAGCACGACCCGCCTGCCGGGCCCGATCCCGAGCCGGGCGCGCACCCGACGTCGGCCCTCGTCGCCGATCAGCAGGCCGATATTGCGGGGCTGCTCGCCGACCAGCACCCGACCGGTGTAGCCCGTGGCGGCGCACAGGTCCTGGGCGGCGGCGTCGCTCTGGGCCAGCAGGAGGTCCCACTGGGGCACCTGACGCGCCATGAGCCGCCGGTAGGGCAGGCGGACGGTCCCCGCCGGGGCGTCCAGAAGAAGCTTCCTGATCGGCGTGCCGTGCCAGGTCTGGACGATGCGCTGGCCGGGCCGCTTGTAGAACCAGCAGGGCAGACGGTCGTTGGTGACGATGACCCGGGCGGTGCGCAGCACCCGGAACCACGCCCTCGAGCCGCGGACCACGGGCGTGGCTCCCGGCGGCGCGCTCATCGCCCCGTCCAGGACCGTCCACCACATCGGCGCCTCCAGGCCGTGGGCGCGCAGGTCCGCCAGAATGGCGGCCGGATTGTCGCCGGTGGAGCGGCCGCCGAAGGACTCGAAGACGATGCCGCGCCGCAGGGGCCCCGGGTCGCGGGAGGCGAGCCGGGCGCGCCCGTAGCGGGAGCGCTCGAAGGAGGTCAGGGGCGGCACGACGGTCAGGGTCATCCGACGGTCCGGACCCGCCGCCAGGCGCACGGAGCGCACGCCGTCCGCCAGCTCGACGGGGGTGGCGCTGAGGAAGGCGCCGGCCAGGCACGTGCCGGAGGCTCCCGAGCCCGAGCTCCACACCAGCGCGTGCTCACCGCGGGCCAGGGCCGCCTCGTGCAGGTCGGCCGTGGCCCGCCAGGTGCCGTCCCTGGAGGCGCCGACGGCCAGCTCGTAGTCGCCTCGCCGGGAGCGCGCCGCGATCATGATGCGGCCCAGGTCCCTGGGCGCACGACCCTCCAGGGTCACAGTGCCCTCCGAGATGCAGGCGGTGTCGAGAGTGACCCCCGTCGGCTCCGTGAGGCCCGCTCGTGGACCGCCGGCGCCGGAGGCGCGGAACCTGTGCGCCGGCCCGTCGGGCGGTGCCGGGACGTCGGGCAGCCAGGCGGTGACGACCCGGTCCGCAACGGTCAGCGCGGCGCGCAGCCGCACCCGCCTGCCCTCGACCTGCTCGCGCACCAGACAGACACCGGCGATGAAGCCCTCGTCAAGGTGGCTGTGCCACGGGTCATCGGCGTCGAGGTCGGCTTGCGGGACGCGCCTGCGCCTGGCGCGCCCCCTGGCGATGAGGGCGCCGTCGTCGTCAACCGCCTCGATGAGCAGGTCCCCGGCGTCCTGGGCCGACAGGCCGCGCACATAGGCCAGGCCGATGACCTCCAGGCAGTACGCCGTCCTCCACCGCACGGAGGCGACGGCGACCAGCCGCAGGTCGGAGTCGCGCACGGCGAGCAGCTCGGCGGGCAGCGCCGCTATGCGATCCAGCACAGGCGGGGCGGCGTGCAGCAGGGTGCACGGCGAGTCTGAGACCAGCCGGATCGGGCAGGCGGTCGACTCCTCGACGCGCGAGCCGACCAGCTCCTCGATGTCCGCGAGCGTGCCGTGGGCCAGGGCCCACACCAGTGCGCGGTCGAGCAGGGGCAGCATCCTCCAGGCCTCGTCGTGGGCGGCGGGCAGCAGGCCGCTCACGCCGGTGCGCAGACGCCGGATGCGCTCGGCCGGCTGATCGACGGCGCGGACAGCCAGGTCGGCCACGTCGTCGCGCATCCAGGCGCCCACGAGGCGGCTGCGGAGGACCGGGGCGCCCGCCGTCGCCCTGGCCAGGGCCCGCCCGCGCGCCACGACGCTCTCCACGGCCGCGTCGTCGACCCCCCGCAGCGGGGAGCGCACGAGGACGCAGCGGTCGAGGACATCGATCGTGCGGGCGGCCATGAGCGCCTTGACCGTGATCGCCTCCATGGCCGGGTCGTCGGAGCAGACTGCGGCGCGCCACAGGCGCGTACGCGCCACAAGGCGGCCGGCCAGAGGATCCTCGACGGCGTCGAGCACGTCCTCCACCCGGGCGCGGCTCCCGCTCGGCCACGACCCGGCCGGGTCCGCGCCGCCCGGGCGGCGCACGGCGCCGACGACGGCGTGGGCCCCGGAGGCCGCCAGCCGCGAGGTCATGGCCTCGTAGGCTCCGGCGACGACGACGTCGCGGGGGTCCAGGATCGTGAGCAGGGGCGCCCGGGCGGCGCGCACGGCGGCGGCAGTGTCCGCCGCGGGCATGAGGCGCACACGGCGGTCGCGCACCGACAGGCGCCGCAGCGCGGACACCGGGGACGCCGAGGCGTCGACCGCGTCCCTGCCCCTGGGCGCCTCCACAACTGCGAGCACCTCGAGGTCCCGCACCGACTGGTCGAGGACGGAGCAGATCGCCCGGTCGACATCCTCCGCGGTGAGCACGGTGGTGAGCGCTGTGGTGAGCGCGGCGGAGGCGCGCCCGCGGCGGGCGCGGAGACCTCCGTCGACCGGGATGATGACGCTGAGCGCGGGGCAGCGCAGGTGCCCCGGGGAACCCGGGTGGCTCATGGACGCGCCGGCGTTCTCAGGGACGTCTCCAGGACCCGGACCGGCACCGCGGCCGGAATCGGGGCGGCAGAGACTGAAGCACTCGCGTCGATATACGTCCGCATACCTCGCCCTTCAAGCAGTCCTCCATTTTTGGATCCCCTCGGGGTCTTACGGCCTCCGGCGCCACCGGAAGCCTTCAGGACCCTTCAGGGCGAGCACGGACGCCGGGGAGCAGGTGGGACGGGTCACTGCGCCGGCACGACCGTGCGCCCGCACCTTAGCGCCGGCGAATTACCCGCATCCTCACGAAAGGCGGCGCGAAAGGGATCTATGCGGAATTGAGACCTCCCGATTCCGGACGTCACGAGTCAGTCACAAATAAGTATCAGCGCCGACCGCCCGGAGCGAGGCGATGTACGCTCCAGATGTGATTCGTACTCACCACCCCTCCCTCTGCCTTCACAGAAATGACGAGGCCTGCAAGCGCAGACAGCGCACCCGGTGATCCCCGCATGACACTCGAAGACGTCCTCGCACTCACCCGGCGGAGAATCGGCGCCATCCTCTGCGGACTTCTGGCCGGAATAGTCCTCTCCACCATATCCCTGTGGCTGACGCCCGTCACCTATACGGCGTCCGCAATCGCCTACGTGCGCGTCTCCGTACCGGCAAGCGGACCGGACCAGAAGTCGGCGGACTCCTACTACGCCGCATCACAGCTCGCCTCCCAGAAGGTCAAGGCCTTCGTCCCCGTATTCACCTCCGAGTCCGTGGCCCAGGGAGTCATCGACGCGCTCGGCCTGAGAACGACTCCGTCGCAGCTCGCCCGCTCCATATCAGCGAAGAACGAGAAGAACGCCCTGACGATCAATGTCTCGGCGAGCGCCCCGACCGCCGAGGAGGCCCAGACGATAGCCGATGAGACGATCCGCCAGGCGGATGCGCAGATCAAGCGTCTTGACGGCGCGGACTCGCCCATCGGCGTCGCCCTCATGTCCTCAGCCGGCCTGTCGGGCGCGACCCGCTCGCCGTCCCCGGCCAAGCGAGTCGGAACCGGGGCCCTCAGCGGTATCGTCGTCGGGTACGTCTCCGCCTTCGCCCTGGACGTCCTGGACAGGCGCATCCGGTCCCAGTCGGACGTCGCATCCGTTGTCGACGAGCCGGTCCTGGCGACTATCCCGCGTTCTGTCGAAATGACGCGGAGACGATACTCGGAGGCCCCGGACCACAGGGTCGAGGAGGCTCTCCGGAAGCTGCGCACCAACCTCCGGTACACGAATATCGACAAGGGGCTCCACACCCTCGTCGTGACGTCCGCGATGCAGGCCGACGGAAAATCAACCGTCTCGGCGAACCTCGCCCGGGTCATGGCGCTGTCGGGACTCGAGGTCATCCTCGTGGAGGGCGATCTGAGAAAGCCGACCATGAGCAGCACGTTCGACATCGATCCGAGCCACCCCGGGCTCTCCCACCTGCTGGTCGGAGCGGCCTCCCTGGAGAGCGCGCTGGTGCGCCCCTCCGTACCCGGGCTGCAGGTCATTCCGGCCGGCGACACTCCGCCCAATCCCTCAGAGCTCCTGGGCTCCGCGCGCATGTCCGATCTCCTGTCCTACCTCGCCGCCGACCATGTCGTCATCGTCGACGCACCTCCCGTGCTGCCGGTCACCGATGCGGTCGCGCTCGCGGAGAACACCGACGGGGTCCTTCTCGTGGTCCGCTCCGGCCGCACCACCGAGGACCAGCTCCAGCAGGCCGTCTCCAGCATCCGCCAGGGCGGCGGAACGGTGCTCGGCATCGCCCTCAACCAGGTCTCGTCATCGGCCCTCGACCGTCTGCGCTACGGCGAGACGGTGTACGGGTACGCCACCGAGAACCGTGCGCGGTCCTCGGGCTCCCCGGCCCCCGCCGCGGCCCCGGACGCGGCGCTCGAGGACATCGCCGAGTCCCCGCCCCGGCACGCGAACCGGGCGCCCGGCCTCGGCGGCATCGAGCGCCTCAGGGACGCCGGACATGCCGAGGCGGCCGCATCGACGGCCGAGTTCATCGCCATGCTGACACGACGCAGGCCCGCCGCCAGCAGATGGACGTCGTCGGACGCGCGAACCTGGCGCTCCCGCACCAATGCTCTCAGCGCGGCGTCCCCCGCCATCACGACCAAGGCATAGTGGCGGGACGCGATACCGTCACCCCGCTCCCCCACCCCCTCCCGCCGTCCCCCCTCCCGCTCATCCGCCAAGAACCGAAGAGACCAGTGACGCAACCACCACCGTGGCTCAGGACCGCCGCACACAACCAGTCATCGCAGGGGGAGCCCTCGCGACCGCCACGCGTTCTGTTCGTCTGCTCGGGCAATATCTGCCGATCCGCGTTCGCCGCGTCCTGCCTCAGCGCGAACCCGAGGACGAAGAACCTCGACGTCGGATCGGCGGGCACCACGGCCGTGGTCGGTCACGGGATCGACGACGCCTTCGCAAGGATCGCGGAGAGCCTCGGAGTCGACTCCCGCGGGCACCGCGCCCGGCAGCTCACCGGGAGAATGCTCGAGGAGGCCGACATCATCCTGGTATTCGGCCCGGAGCATCGCGACTGGATATTCATCGACCACCCCGACGCCTCGGAGCGCGTCCTCGCGCTCGGGCAGGCCGGCGCGGTCCTGTCCCGCCTGTCCCCCCGCGTCACCGTTCCATGGTGGTCCCTGACCGGGACCGTCCTGGCGCGCCGTCCCGTCCCGCAGCCGGATGACTGGATCGACGATCCGTACGGACGCGGCGACCGGGCCGCGCGGGCGACCGCGAAGAGAATCACCGACAACCTGGACCTGCTCGCCAGGCGGGTCTCCTGGGACGGCAGGCGCACGCGCGCGCAGCCGTCCGGCCCGCCCCCCGCGCGGGCTCCGCGCGCCCCTCGGACCTCTTCACCAACGATGCCGCACGACTAAAACCATAATATGACCCAGCCCAATCTCGACTACCAGGCTCGTACGGGCCTCAGGCCCGCCTTAGCGATCGAGTCGTTTCAGCGCGCTCTGCGAATCGGCGATCTCGTCATTATCGCGCTGGTCATCCTCTTCACCCACCTTGCGCGCTTCGGCGCAGAAGACGCCTCGATCGTCACGATCCACCATGGCGCGCTCTCCAGCTACACCATGCTGGGCACCGCCATCGTCATCACCTGGTGGGCGCTCCTAGCGGCCCTGAAGTCGTACCGGGAGCATCTTCTCGGATACGGCTCCGACGAGTACCACCGGGTCTTCCAGGCCACGACCACCGAGTTCGGGGGCCTCGCCCTGCTCTCCTATCTCGCCGGGGTCGAGCTGTCGCGCGGTTACTTCCTGGTGGCCCTGCCCACCGGGCTCGTCTCTCTTCACCTCTGGCGCCGGCTGGCGCGCCGGCGCCTCGTCAGGGCGCGGAAGAACGGAGCATTCACTCACCCCACGCTCATTGTCGGCTCCTCGGAGTCGGTGCCGGCCGTCATCACAGAGATCGGCCGGCGTCCCGAGCTCGGGCTGACGGTCTCGGGCGTCTTCCTGTCCGATGCGGGTGCCGCCGACTCCGAGACCGGTCGGCTGTCCTCGCTCCTGATCGGCGACACCACCCGTCTGCCCCGGAGCGTCGACGGGGCCGAGGGGATCACGCTCATTATCGCTCGGGACTCCGGCCTGAACCCCTCCCAGGTCCGCAGAATCAGCTGGGCGCTGGGACCAACCAGCAGGCTCATTATGGTCCCGTCCATGCTCGACGTCGCCGGCCCGCGTCTTCATCTGCGCCCGGTCGACGGGATCTCGCTGATCGAGATCCAGGTTCCCCATCTGGACGGGGTCGGGCTCCTCGCCAAACGACTGTTCGACGTCGTCGTGGCCACGGTGCTCGTCGCCGTGCTCGCACCGCTGTGGATCCTGATCCCGGCGCTCATCCGGCTCGGGGACCGCGGCCCGGCCCTCTTCCGGCAGACGCGCGTGGGCCTCAACGGCCGCGAGTTCCGCATATGGAAGTTCCGGACGATGCGCGTCGCCGCAGACGCCGAGCTCACCGCGCTGCTCGCTCGGCAGGGAACGGCCGACAGGCCCCTGTTCAAGGTCGCCGACGACCCGAGGATCACCCGGATCGGCCAGTTCCTGAGGCGCACATCCCTTGACGAGCTCCCGCAGCTGTTCAACGTTCTTCAGGGGACGATGAGCCTGGTCGGCCCCAGGCCCCAGGTGCCCGCCGAGGTCGAGCTCTACGACGACGTCGCCTCCCGCCGTCTTCTGACCAAGCCCGGGATAACCGGCCTGTGGCAGGTCAGCGGGCGGTCGTCGCTCTCGTGGGAGGAGGCTCTCCGCTTCGACCTGTTCTACGTCGAGAACTGGTCCCTGTCCATGGACATCCGAATCCTGCTCAAGACGTTACGGGTGGTCATCGCCCAGGACGGTTCCGCCTGAGCGCCCGCAGCCCCCTCGGCGGGGCCTCGGGCGCCGGTCAGCCGTGGACCTGAAGAATATCCTCCAACGGCCTGGGCAGTGATCGCGCGACACGGTATCCGGGCGCGGCATGGCCCACCGCGATCATGACAATAATGTCCTCGTTGGCACTGATCCCCATTCGCCTGCGCAGCTCGTCGGAGACTGAGTTCCGTTGCGACCAGTTGAGAAAACAGCTGTCCAGGCCCAGGCCGTGAAGGACCCAGACCAGCGTCATCGCGAACAGCCCTCCGTCGACCCAGCGCTGGTTCCGCTCGCCGGCCCCCACAAAGGCCGATCGCCGCTCGGTGATGATGAACAGGGCGGGGACCCTGTCCCGAAATCCAGCATTCCCGTTCTGAAGCTCGAGCGCCCGTTCGATCGTGCTGCTCTCGTCGATGAGATGGGCCCTGTACGAGCGACGGTTGCACACCGACGGAGTGCGTCCCGCGATGCGCACAGCCTCAACGAGCAGGCCCCGGTCCACAGGGCGCGAGGTGTCGAAGTCCCGCACCGAGCGCCTGGCGCCCACGAACTCCTCCACCTGCTCCACCGAGCAGGCGATCGTGCGCTCCGGACCCTTCGGCGTCAGCTCTTCGCAGACCACGCCTGTGGCGTTGAACTCGGCGTGCTGCCGGAGAGCGTCCCGAGAGGCGTCGACCAGCCAGCCCGGCAGCAGTCGCAGCTGCTCGGGGGACCCGAGGATCCCCTCGATCTCCTGCCGCCGCGCAATGCCGAAGGGGCGGCGCACCCGCGGCAGGGCCGCCCCCTTCTCCAGACCGTGGGAGGCGATGATCAGTCGCGACGAGGCGCACTCCGCCGGGTCGATCTCCGGACGGCGCCCCGCGCTCCCGGCCTCCCAGTCGGTGGAGCGGGCGTAGTCGCGAAAGTCCCGCAGATACTCACGGGCGATGGCAGACTTTCTGTACGCTCTCGCCAGCGGTGCCGGGCTGTGGGCCTTCACCCACGACTTCAGGGATCCCATTGATATCACTCCGTTCACACGTCCGGGGAAATTATTCCCGACCGGTTCCACATCATTCAGTCCAGTATCCGCCAGCACGGCGCGGTTTCGTCATGACCCGTTGGACGGAGGCTCAAGTGTACAACGGCGGATGCCGCCGGACCGCTCGGAGAGCTCACCCGCCTCACGGTCGCGACACCTGCAGGCGAAGATAATCCAGGGCGCGGCGGCGCTCATGTGCGAGACGCTCTCGGTCATATGAGAGCACCCCCCAGCGGAGCGCAATGTTATCGACCTGATCAATTGAGACGACAAGATTGCGATCCGTTCCCAGAAGGTTCAGTATCGACACGAGGCGGTTGCTGTAGCGAGACGGAGTAACAGCAGCGAACTGCGTTTCAAATATGTGCGAGAAGGCGACACCGTGAAAAGAGTCCGTAATCACAAAGGATGCATTTCTTATCAGACTGAGGAAGTCCTCGACAGAGGGAGTCACATAACGTCTGGCGCCGAGCATGCGCATGGTCGGCCAGTAGTCTATCCTCACCACGGGCAGGCCGGTTCTTCTTGCCATCCGGGTGGCCGCACTCACGAGCAGCGGGCTGCGATTGAGCTGGTAGACAGCGATGTACGGCCCGTCCACGACGGGCGCGGACGCGATCTTGTGCCAGTACTCAGCAGGGAGGGCGAGGGTCGGATCCACGTGCTGCTCGACCTGGAGGCCTAGCGACATGAGGTAGTCGTGGGCGCGGGCCTCCCTCACGGACAGGCCGCTGAAACGGGAGAGCGCCTTTCGCGCGCGACGCTCCTCGTCCTCCGGGAGCGCATTCATCCCGATGGAGGAGGCGAACGAGAACCGACGGGCCTCCCTCGGCAGGAACGATAGGTAGAACGGCCGGTTGTCCCGGTTGTACTCGATGTTCCACACCTGATCCGACCCCACGCAGTACACGTCGTAGTCATCGACCGGAAAGCGCTTGAGATCATCGAAGGAGCCGTAGTGCCCGGACGTGACGCGCACCCGTCTCTTGATGAAGTCGCGGAACACCAGTGACCGCCTCCGCGCATCGCGCTCCCGGAATGCCGAGTACACCTGCGGGGCCAGGGGGACGCGGGCGTACCGGCTCCCGGCGAAATAGCTGGCGGCGTCATCCCCTATGCCCTCGCGACGGAAGTCGACGACCGAGCACTGCGCCCCGGCCCTCTCGATGAGCCTCTGGGTCGCGAGCGTCTGCAGCACCGAGCCGTAGTTCCGAACATTGTGCAGGGTGACCAGAGCCGCGCGCATCGTCCTCGTCGCGCTCGCCGCTCGCTTTGAGCCGTTCTCAGTCATTTATCATCCCTTGTGGAGTGTTGCTTCTGATGCGGGCGCGCTCGCGTGCCCGACTTCTGACGCAATCGCATGCTGCTACCAACGCGATCATCCGTTTCTCCGATCGACAGGGGACGCCTGCCTGGTCAGTTCACCGTGGCCGGCAGCAGCTCGACGGCGCCGGGATGGGACTCCATGTACTCCTCGACGGCGTCAGTCGCGAAGGCCTCAAAAAGCAGGGCGCCCGCATCCGCATCGAGGTTGACGATGGACTGCCCGTCATGGGACATGTCGGTCCCGGCGGTCGGCACAGTCATGAACTTGATGTCCTTGGACCGCACGTCCCGCATCCCCAGCGCGAGATCCTGCATCTCGTCGACGGTGAGGCCCTCGTCGACCGCCATGGTACTGGTAACCGCGTGAAGGAAGGAGTACAGCCTCGTCGGGTCGGACAGGGTGCCGCTGCTGAAGACCTGGGACACGATCGCCCGCATCCACGCCTGCTGCCGGTTGATCCTGTCGAAGTCGCCACCCGGCAGCGTCCTGCGCTCGCGCGTGTAGGCCAGGGCCTGCTCGCCGTTGAGCAGCTGGGCGCCGGCGTCGAGCTCGGTTCCCGCCAGGGTCTGCGGGGTCTTCAGGTTGATGGTCACGCCGCCGATCTCGTCGGTCAGGGTCTTGAAGGACTCGAAGTCGGCCACGATGAAGTGGTCGATGCGGATGCCGGTGAGCTGCTCGACGGTCTGAATCGTCAGGGGCGGTCCGCCGTATGAGTACGCCGCGTTGATCTTGGCCCGCCCGTGGCCGGGGACGTCCACCCAGGAGTCCCGCGGGATGGACATGACCGACACGTCCTCCCGGTTCCCGCTGACCTGCACGATCATGATCGCGTCGGTGCGCTGGGCCCCCACCTGCCACTGGGTGGGGTCGCCCGCGCTGATGCGCGAGTCGGAGCCGAGCACCAGGAAGTTCGTGGCGGGCTCCTGCCCCTCCTGGACCGCCTGCTGCGGCGCGCGCGTCGTCAGGCCCGCGAACGGATCGGCGAAGGTCTCCACGTTGCTGCCCAGCGCGTGCCTGACCCACAGGCCAACGGCGACAGTCCCCAAGACCAGGACCGTCACCAGCCCCAGCACCGAGAGCAGCGCGATCTTCCAGAGGCGACCGGGCCTGCGCGCAGAGGCATCGTCGGCGGCCAGTACGGGAGGGCCCTCGGGTAACAGGGGCGTTGCGGCCGACGGGGAGGGATGACGCAGGGATGTGTCAGTCATGTGCCTATGCAACCACCCGCTCGCGCGGCTCTGGAGTCAGCCTCGCGTGCCGGTACACATCAATCAGGTTACGTATTGGTCGTGCGCCGGCGAGGTCTCGCTCGAGCACGTGCTCACGCGAGCCTGTACATCCAGCCGTACGGGTCCTTGTAGGCGCCGTACTGGATGCCGGTGAGGCGGTCGTGGATCTCGCTGGTGACCTCATCGCCCCCAATGGTCACCTCGAAGCCCTCCCCCTTGAGGCGCCCCAGGGGCACGACGACGGCGGCCGTCCCGCAGGCGAAGACCTCGCGGACCCTCCCGGACCCGATGTCCTCCAGCAGGCCCTCCAGGGTGATGGTGTCCTCCACGACACGGCGGCCGGCGTCGGTGAGCAGCCGGATGATCGCCGAGCGGGTGCTGCCCTCCAGGATCGTGCCGGTCAGGCGGGGGGTGCGAACCGTCCCGTCGTCGTCGACGACCATGATGTTCATGCCGCCGAGCTCTTCGAGATTGCGCTCGGTGACGTCGTCGAGGAAGCAGACCTGGTCGCAGCCCTTGGCGGCGGCCTCCTCCTGAGGCAGCAGCGAGGAGGCGTAGTTGCCGCCGGTCTTGGCGAAGCCGGTGCCGCCGCGCCCGGCGCGGTGGTAGCTCTGCGAGACCCAGATGCTGATGGGCTTCAGACCGCCGGTGAAGTAGGCGCCCGAGGGCGAGGCGATGACGTAGTAGTCCACGACGTCGGCGGCGTGCACCCCCAGGAAGGCCGCCGAGGCGAAGGCGAAGGGACGCAGGTAGAGGGACTCGCCCTGGCCGGAGGGGACCCACTGGGCGTCGGCGCGCACCAGGTCCACCAGTGAGGCGACGAAGTCCTCCTCGGGCAGCTCGGGCAGTGCCAGGCGGCGGGCGGAGACATTGAGCCGGGCCGCGTTGTAGCGGGGTCGGAAGGTCCAGATGCTGCCGTCGGTGTGACGGTAGGCCTTGATCCCCTCGAAGATCTCCTGCCCGTAGTGCAGGACGGCGGCGGCCGGGGACAGCGTGAGGTCCCCGTAGGCCGTGATCTCGTGATCGTCCCATCCCGCGCCGCGCGTCCAGCGGGCATGCGCCATGTGGTCGGTGAAGACGCTCCCGAAATGGAGGTCGGTCAGGGCCTGTGCGCGCTCGGCCTCGTCGGCGGCCCGGGGGTTGGGGGTCAGGGGGAAGCGGCCGGCGAGATCGTCGGCGGCGGGGACGGCGACGGCGGCGGCGCGCGCCAGGGGCGTCTGGAGGGAGCTGGGTGTGGGAGCGGCGGCCGCGGTCTCAGACATGCCCGCAGCCTACAGCCGCGCTCACGGCGACAAGCGGCTCTTCTCGCATGCTGACCGGCTCCTGACGGTAGGCTCCTCGTCATGCGCCTGACCGCCCCGAGGGCGACCGCCTCCGCCGTCCGCCGCGCGCTGGCGCCGGTTGCCGTGGCCGCCGTGGTGGTCTGCGGGGCCTGCTCCCGGACGGACCCGGACGCCCGCTCCTCGCCCGCCCCCACGGTAGCCGACGGCGCCGCGGCGGCGCCCTCAGTGCAGGCGACCGCGGCCGCCGTCGTCGTCTCCTTCCCCGAGCTGGACGGCTACACGGCCTCCGTCACCGCGGCGCCCTCCCCCGCCGACCGGGACGTCGTGGCCGAGCGCGCCTGGTCCTCCCCGGTGACCGGGTGCACCGTGCGCGCGGAGGTCGCCTCCGGCCCGCAGCTGGTCGTCCCTGACGGCGACGACCAGTCCCTGTCCGAGGCGCGGGCGGACGGTCTGGGCGCGGGGTACCAGTCGTACGCCGGCACCGGCCGGGCTCGGCTCACCGGCCTCAACGGCGGTGAGCCCTATGCCGGAATCGCCAGCTCCTTCACCGCGGAGGTCGACGGCTCGGGCGCGTCCGGGAGGTCCTTCGTCCGAGTCTGGTCGGCGGACGGAGTCGCGCTGTCGGCGGTGGCGGTCTGCCCGCAGGACGCCTTCGACGACGACGCCTGGAGCGCTCTGACCCGGGGAATCGGTGTGAGCGGGCTGTCGGGGCCGTCTCACTGGCCCGGCGGGGAGCCGACGACGTCGCCGGACCACGGCCCCGGGGCGTCGCCCGCGCCCGAGGAGCGGCCACCGGGCCCCGGCGCGGGCCGCGGGCCGGGAAACGAGCGCAAGCCCACGGTGGAGCCCAGCAGGGCGGCATTCTGAACGAGTCAGGCAGCTGCTGGCCCGTCTCTTTCTTGGTCCTGGTCCACCGGTGCCCGCCAGCGGGTTGGTGGTGTGGGTGTGTTTTAGAAGGGTGGGATGGTGTCGAGTAGTGGGGTCAGGCCGAGGGTGTGGAGGGCGGGGTGGTAGGGGGTGGTCTCGTAGTCGCCGGGGTTCTGGTTGGGGTGGGGGCCGTGGGTGGTGAGGAGGGGGCCGGTGTGGTGGCCGAGGCCGAGGTCGTGGGGGCTGAGGCCGGTGGGGCTGGTGGGGG
>ERZ772964.409-NODE-409-length-19781-cov-99.4524_pt1 | contig 19781 bp, 16 predicted proteins | sample MGYA00580675_ERZ772964 | MGnify/ENA primary metagenome ERZ772964 (study PRJEB29015, sample SAMEA2737941) | human oral metagenome | biome: human oral; feature: human-associated habitat; material: dental | place: China | collected 2139 ... | reverse complement strand
CCGGCGCCCGATCCACACCAGGTCCACCGAGCCGGTGCCGTCGTAGAGCTGGCCGACCAGGACGGGCTTGGCCGTGGACGGCCTGAAGGTGATGGCCCGCAGGACGCCGGAGACCTCCGAGCGCCGGCGCGCCCGCAGCTCGCCGATGGGCATGGTCCCCCGCCGGCGCGCAGAGGTGGCCTCGTCCAGGGCGTCGATGTCCTCGCGGCTGGAGCGCAGCCGGGAGAAGCGGTCCCTCAGGGCGCGCAGCGCACGGCTCATCGAACCTCGGCGATGGTGGGCCCGGGCTCGAGGGGCTCGAGGCCGGGCAGGTCCTCAGCAGCGGGGGCGTTGACGATCCCGGGGGCGTGAAGCGGGAGGATCTCCCGCGGCGGCCTGGCGGCGCCGTCACGCACGACGACGATGTCGGCGAAGACGTCGCGCAGCACCTGTGAGGCCGCCTCGTCGGTGGCGGCGGGGCCCTGGAGCACGCCGCGCAGGAACCAGCGGGGGCCGTCCACCCCGATGAAGCGGGCCGCTACCGTCCCCTCCCGGCCGTCCGGGGTGCGTACGGGCACGTGCGCGAGGATCTCCGGGCCGTGCTCGCCGTCCTCGACCTCGAAGCGGGCCCTGGCGCGGGTCAGCTCCGCGGTGATGTCCTCGCGCAGCTCCTCCCAGATGCCGATGGTGCGCGGTGCCGCGAAGGCGCGGAGCTCGAGCGTGGAGCCGGCCAGCACCAGGACGGCGGCCGATATCTCCTGGCCCGCCCCTCCGGGGTTCTCCAGGCGTATCTGCATCCCGTCCACGGCCGGTACGCGCAGGGAGCCCAGGTCGATCCGGCCCACGGATCCCGGGCGGTCGGGCGCGTCGGCGACGTCCCAGGGACCGGTGCCGGTCTCGGCGGGCGCCTCGGATGCGGCGTCATCGGGGTTGCTCGATTCGCTCGTGTCGTCGTCTCGGCGACGGGAGAACAGTCCCATGAGGGTCTCCTTGTCGGGGTGTGGTGCTCCACGGGGAGCAGGTGCTCGAACTGGTGGTCAGCCCGCGCAGTCGGTGCACACCGGCTGGCCGGTGGCTTCGTCGATGTAGGCCAGCGAGCCGCGATGGTGGACCAGGAAGCACTCGGAGCAGGTGAACTCGTCCTCCAGCTGGGGGACGACGTGAACGCTCAGCTCCTCGCGAGACAGATCCGCCCCCGGCAGCTCGAAGCCCTCGGCAACCTCATTCTCGTCCTCCTCGATGGCCTCCGAGGACTGGTCCTTCTGCCGGGCGGTAAGCTCCTCGATGGAGTCGGACTCAGGCTCGTCGTCGTTCTTGCGCGGGGCGTCGTAGTCGGTCGCCATGGCCTGTCACTCTCTCTCGTCGACGGCACTCGATCGGGCTCTCGGGCGGTTCGCAGCTCCGCCGGGACCGGCCATGACACCGGAGACCAGCGGCGGTCGATCCCTCCGAGCAGGGCACGCGCACCATAGCACCACGAACTGGCCACGTGAACCATGCTCGACGGCGGTGCAATGGGGCTCAGGGCGAACAGGCTCACACGCCGGTCCCATGGCACACCGGGCGACCTCCCGCGGCCCGAGTGGCCGGGATGGCACGCTGAGCCTGTACGACGGATACAAGGAGGCATATCCCCCATGATCGAGCTCGAGCTGCTGGGCGCCAACGGTGACACCGTCGTCATGACCGATGGCAAGGGTGAACGTTACAGCATCGTCGTCGACGACGCGCTGCGCGCCGCGGTGCGCCGCGCACGTCCGGCCGCGCTGTCACGAGCCATCGCGCCGCCGGCCCCCGGCTCGGCCGTCCGTCCCCGCGAGCTGCAGGCCTTTATGCGTGCAGGCGCCAGCGCCGAGGAGGTCGCCACCACCACCGGCATGGACGTCGAGCACGTGCGCCGCTTCGAGGGCCCGGTCCTGGCCGAGCGGGCGTGGGCGGTCCGTCAGGCGCAGGCGTGCCGCATCGGCTGGGAGAAGGACTCCCCCGTTCTGGGCGAGCTCGTCGTGGACCGTCTGGCCACGCGCGGGGTGGAGCCGACGAGCCTGCAGTGGGACGCGCTGCGCGAGGGCCGCGACCCCTGGCAGGTGACCCTCGCCTTCGTCCAGGGGGCGCAGGCCAAGCTCGCCCGCTGGGAGCTGGACATGACCGCCCGCTCCGTCAGCGCGCTGGACGAGGAGGCCCGGTGGCTCACGGAGGCCGCCGCCGCGGCTCAGCGCTCGCCGGTCTTCGACCAGGACTCCCCCGTCTCCGGCGCCTCCGCCATCTCCAGCCCCTCAGCGTCCTCAGCGTCCTCAGCGCCGACGGCGGCGACTCCGGTGGCGCCGGCCGCGGAGTCGGCGGCGTCCCCCGTCGCCTCTCCCGCGACCGCGGGGGCGGGAGAGGCGGAGCAGCCCGCGTGGAATGAGGTGCGCGCGGGCTTCGACGACCCCGCGACCGACGCGCTGCTGGCCGACCTCGCCTCCAGCCGCGGACGCAGGCTCGAGGTTGAGCCCCCGTCGGACGAGGAGGAGCCCGCGGAGCCGATGACCTCCCCGCGCGGGCAGGCCCAGATCGTCTCGATGTCCGATCGGCGCAAGGTCGCTGTGGGTCAGAGCGGGCACTATCCGGCCGGCACGAGACGCCGCGCCTCGGCCCCCAGCGCTCCGTCTCCCGCACCGCCCACTCCGGCCTCGCCCCAGGCCGCGGCCTCGACCCACAGCGCTCCGACCATGCCGCTGTCCCAGGTGGACAAACGGGCCGAGCAGGATGGGCCCGCCCCGGCGCCGGCCGCGCCCCCGTCCAGGCCCAAGCGGCGCTCGCGCCGGTCCGTCCCCTCCTGGGACGAGATCGTCTTCGGGGCCAAGCCCGAGTAGCCGCCCGGGGCCCGATAGCCCCGCGCCCCCGTCGGCCTCAGGTCAGGGTCGTCAGCAGGGGGATGGCCGTCTCGGCCCGCGTGAGGGACCCGTGCACCCCGGGCATGGCGATAGCAGACTCGCTGTGGACGCGCGGGTCGACCGCCACCCACTCCTGGCTCATCGCCACCAGGACGTCTCCCAGGACGCCGGCCGCCCGCTGCCCTACCGGGCCCAGGTGCCGGCCCGCCTCGGCACGGGTGCCGATCCACATGGCCCGCTCGCCCAGCTCGTCGCGCCACCGCCGGGCGACCTCGGAGGCGACGTCCTGGTCCGATCCGGGCACGTAGAGGTGGGTGAAGCGCGGCTCGCCCGCCACGGCGACGACGTCGCGGGCCAGGGCGGGGCTAGCCGAGATGTCGACGCGCCGGTCGGGACCGGTGTCGACCATGCCGTGGTCGGCGGTCAGAATGATGCGGGTGCCGGCGGGGACACGGCGCACGAGCCCGGCCATGGCGGCGTCGAGGCGCTCGAGCTGCTCGAGCCACTGCACGGACCGCCAGCCGTGGGCGTGGCCGGTGCGGTCGAGCTCGCCGACGTAGAGGTAGACCAGGGGGATGCCCCGCCGCAGCGCCTCGACGGCGAGCTGCGGGCGGACCTCGAGGCAGTCGGCGCCCAGGTGGGGGGCGCCGCGCAGGCCGGCCACGGTCAGCCCCGAGCCGGCGAAGCGGGCGGGGCCGATCGTCACGGCCAGGGGCGCGCCGGGCTCGCCGTGGGGGCGGGGACGGTCCGGGTCGCGCTCGAGCCTCTCGAAGATGGTGGGCACGTCCTGCCAGGCCCGCGGGTCGGGGGCGCGTCCCTCCCAGGTGATCAGGCACAGGTTCTGCTCGGGGTGCGGGGCCGTGTCCACGAGCAGGGTCCGGTCCAGCAGCGGGTTGAGCACGCTGTAGCCGACCATGCCGGTGACGCCGGGCAGGGCACCGGTGCCCAGCGATGTCAGCGCGGCCGCCGTCGTCGAGGGGGTGCAGGTCCGCGCGACGGGCCCAGGACCGGAGCCCGCCCGGGCCGCCGGCCCCATGGACGAGGCGGACAGCCAGGACCGCAGCGTGGGCGCGTGCCCCAGGCGCTCGCGCAGCAGCTCCAGGCCCAGCCCGTCGACGAGCACGACGACGGTCGGGGCGCCCCCGGAGCCCTCGGCCAGCAGGCCCCAGGCTGCGGCGGCCTCGCGCGCCTGCGCGTCGGAGAGCACTCCGGGCAGACCGACGTCGCGCAGGTGCAGCCCCGCTCCGGCCGCGGCGGCGCCCAGGACCTGGCGCAGGTGCGGCTCGCTCATGCGCGTGCGGCGGCCCGTGCGGTCGCCTCGGACAGCGCCCGGGCGAAGCGGTCCGCGCGGGCCAGCGCGGCGTCGCCCTCGACCCCGGCGGCGACCCGCATGACGATGTCGTCGGGCATGGAGATCCCCGTCAGCCCGTGCTCGGCCTCGCAGGACGGGTCACCGCAGGTCGCCGGCTCGAGGTCCAGGCGGCGCACGGCGCCCCAGCAGATCGCGATCGTCACCTCGGTCAGCTGCCCGCCGCTCGCGGCGGGCTCGCGCACGCCCCGGGTCAGCGACACCGAGGAGATGCGGGCGATGGGCACGGCCTCGCTGGTGGCCACCGCGCCCGGCCTGCCGTCCTCGCGCGGGACGTCGTCGACGTGGACGATGATGAGCCGGCTGGTGGTCAGGGCGAGCACGGTCAGGTGGCGGTGGACCGCGTCATCGAAGGTGGTCTCGGCCTGGACGAGGTCGACAACGATCTCCTCGCCCGCCACGGCGACGTCGAGCGTCCCCAGGACGAGCTCCGGGTAGTAGCCGGCGCGCCGCACCTCCTCGACCAGGAGCGTCGAGGCGGCGTCGGGTCGGCCCTGCGCAGTCCACTTCATGGATCGATCATGCCATCAACCCACGACACGCCTGCAGGGTCTCCCGGGCCCGGCCGATCCCGGGTCCGGCGGCCAATCCGGCCGCCTCCGGGTGTCGTTTTCCTGTTTTGCGCCGTTATCGCGCATGATGCGGAGCATGCCGAAGTCCGCTACGCAGCCGCCTCCCCCCGTCGACGGCCTCATTGTCGACCAGGACCTCCCCACGGAGATGCGCACATCCTTCCTGGAGTACGCCTACTCCGTGATCTACGCCCGCGCCCTGCCGGACGCCCGCGACGGCCTCAAGCCCGTCCAGCGCCGCATCCTGTTCCAGATGGACCGCATGGGGCTGCGCCCCGACCGGCCGCACGTGAAGTGCTCGCGCGTCGTCGGCGACGTCATGGGACGGCTCCACCCGCACGGCGACGTCGCCATCTACGAGGCCCTGGTGCGCCTGGCCCAGCCCTTCACCATGCGCCTGCCGCTCATCGACGGCCACGGCAACTTCGGCTCCCTCGACGACGGGCCGGCCGCGCCCCGCTACACCGAGGCGCGCCTGGCGACCCCGGCGCTGTCCCTGACGGCCGACATCGACGAGGACACCGTCGACTTCTCCCCCAACTACGACTACACCCTCACCGAGCCGGGCGTCCTGCCGGCGGCCTTCCCCAACCTCCTGGTCAACGGCGCCTCGGGCATCGCGGTGGGCATGGCGACCAACATGCCGCCGCACAACCTCATCGAGGTCGTCGCCGCCGCCCGCCACCTCATCGAGCACCCCCAGGCCACCCTGGAGGACCTCATGGCCTTCGTCCCCGGCCCGGACCTGCCGGCCGGGGGCATGATCGTCGGCCTGGACGGCATCCGCGAAGCCTACCGCACCGGGCGCGGCAAGTTCCTCACCCGTGCGACCGCCCGCATCGAGAACGTGACCGCCCGCAAGAAGGGCATCGTGGTCACCGAGCTGCCCTACCTGGTCGGCCCGGAGAAGATCATCACCCGCATCAAGGAGACGGTCGCCTCCAAGAAGCTCCGGGGCATCACCGACGTCGCCGACCTGACCGACCGCAGGAACGGCACGCGCCTGGTCATCACGGTCAAGAACGGCTACAACCCCGAGGCGGTGCTCGCCCAGCTCTACAGGCACACGCCGCTGGAGGACTCCTTCGGGATCAACAACGTGTGCCTGGTCGACGGCCGGCCGCGCACGCTGGGCCTGCGCGAGCTGCTCGAGGTCTTCGTCCGCCACCGCCTGACCGTCGTGGAGCGCCGCACCCGCTTCCGCCTGGGCAGGCGCAGGGAGCGCCAGCACCTGGTCGAGGGCCTGCTCATCGCGATCCTCGACATCGACGAGGTCATCCAGGTCGTCCGCTCCTCGGAGGACGCGGCCACGGCCCGCACCCGTCTCATGCAGGTCTTCGACCTCACCGAGCCGCAGGCGAGCTACATCCTGGAGCTGCAGCTGCGGCGCCTGACCAAGTTCTCGGTCATCGAGCTGGAGAAGGAGCGCGACTCCCTGGCCCAGGAGATCGCCGAGCTCGAGGCCGTCCTGAACGACGAGGCGCTGCTGCGGGGCGTGGTCTCCCGCGAGCTGGCCGCGGTGGCCGAGGAGTTCGGCACGCCGCGGCGGACGGTGCTCCTCGAGGCGCCCGGGGCCGGTGCGCCCACCGGGGGGACGGGCGCGCCCGACGGCGCGGGAGCGGTCGCCTCGGGCGCCACGAAGCAGGCGGCGATGAGCCTCATGGCCGGCGCCTCCGACGTCCCGCTGACCGTCCCGGACGACCCGTGCCGGGTGCTCCTGTCGGCCACGGGCCTGGTGGCGCGCACGGCCGGGGCGGAGCCCGTCTCGCGCGCGGGCGGGCGCCGGCGCCACGACGCGATCACGAGCCAGCTCGCCACGACGGCGCGCGGCCGGGTCGGGGCCGTCACGGACACGGGCCGCCTGGTGCGCCTCGACGTCGTGGCGACCCCGGAGATTCCGCGTCCGGAGGGGGCGCCCTCGCTCGCCGGGGGGCAGCCCGCGCGCCTGCTGGTCGACATCGAGCCGGAGGAGAGGGTCGTCGGCCTGGTGCCCATCGGCTCGCGGACGGCTCCGCCGATCGTGCTGGCCACCGCCGCGGGCGTCATCAAGCGCGTCAGGCCGGGCGACGAGCCCGGCCGGGGCGACTCCTGGGAGGTGATCGCGCTGGCCGACGGCGACCGCGTCGTCTTCGCCGGCACCGCCGCCGACTCCGACATCCTCGTCCTGGTGACCTCGGACGCCCAGCTGCTGCGCTTCGAGGCGTCCAGGGTGCGTCCCCAGGGGCGGGGCGCGGGCGGCATGGCGGGCATCTCCCTGCACGAGGGGGCGCGCGTCATCGCGGGCTCCGCGGTGCCCGCCGAGCTGCTGGCCGAGGCCGTCGTCGTCACGGTCGCCGACGCCGAGGGGGCGCTGCCGGGCACCGGGACGGGCTCGGTCAAGGTGACCCCGCTGGACCGCTACCCCGCCAAGGGGCGTGCGACCGGGGGTGTGCGCGCCCAGCGCTTCCTGCGCGGGGAGGACGAGCTCGTCCTCGCCTGGGTCGGGGTGGGCCCGGCCCGCGCGGTCGGGCCGGGCGGCCAGAGCGTGGGGCTGCCCGAGGCCGACGAGCGCCGCGACGGCTCCGGCTCGCCGCTGTCCGCCCCGGTGGCCGGGATCGGGTGAGACGGCCCCGGCGGGGGGCGGGCCGCGCTACGCCGGACCCGCTGAGCCCGCGGGCCCGCTCTGGTGGGTCCACAGCCGCATGACCGTGGCGGTCGCCCGCTCGGCGCTCTGCGGCGCGGCGCGGAGCACCTCGGCGAGCGGGACGACATCCCCCTGCGAGCTCGACATGAGGGCCACGCAGCCGGTGGTCAGCAGCACCTCCGCGCCGGGGCGCACCCGGCCCGCCACGATGACGGTGGGCACCCCCTGGGCGGCGGCGGCCCGGGCGACGCCGGCGGGGGTCTTGCCGGCCAGGGTCTGGGCGTCGACCGACCCCTCGCCGGTCAGGACGAGGTCCGCCCCGCCGACCGCCGCGGCCAGGCCGACCGCGCGGGCGACCAGCTCGACCCCGGGCTCGAGGCGGGCCCCTAGGAAGGCCATGAGGGCGAAGCCCAGCCCCCCGGCCGCCCCGGCCCCGGGCCGGCCCGCGAGCCCGGCGTGCCCGCTCAGGCGGGCCCAGCGGGCCAGCACCGAGTCGAGGTAGTCGACGTCCTCCGGGCTCGCGCCCTTCTGCGGGCCGAAGACGGCGCTGGCGCCGCGCTCCCCCAGCAGGGGGTTGTCGACGTCGCAGGCGACCTCGATCCTCAGGCCGGCCAGCCTCGCGTCGAGGCCGGAGGCGTCGACGGACGCGAGTCCCTCCAGCTCTCTGGGCGTCGTCCCGACGGCCTGCCCCTCGCCGTCGAGGAAGCGGACGCCGAGCTCGGCCAGCATGCCGGCGCCCCCGTCACTGGTGGCCGAGCCGCCGATGCCCAGGAGCAGGCGGTCGGCGCCGGCGTCCAGGGCCGCGCGGATCATCCGGCCCACGCCCCGGGTGTCCGAGCCGAGCACGTCACGCTCCTCCTCGGGGATCAGCTCGAGTCCCGCGGCCGTGGCCATCTCGAGCACGGCGGTGCCGCCGCCGACCGCCAGGCGGCCCGCGACCGGACGGCCCAGGGCGTCGACGGTCTCGACCGTGCGGATCCGGGCGCCCAGTGCCGCCGCCACGGCGTCGGTGAATCCCTCGCCGCCGTCGGACATGGGCACCTGGACGACCTCGGCGTCCGGGACGACGGCGAGCACGCCCCGGGCCATGGCGGCCGCCGCCTCAGCGGCCGTCATGGCCTCCTTGAAGGAGTCGGGGGCGAGGACGACCTTCATCTCGGCCGCTCCCCGGCGGCGGGCTCGCGCACGAGCGCCGGCCGCTTGGGGTCGAAGGCCCAACCGGGGATGAGGTACTGCATGCCGATCGAGTCGTCCCGCGCGCCGCCGCCGCTGACCTTGTCCAGGAACAGCGCGTGGGCGGCCTCCAGCCGGTCGCGGTCGATCTCGACGCCCAGGCCCGGGACGTCCGGGTCCACGGCGACCTCGCCGTCGATGATCTGCGGGCTCCTGGTGGTCAGGCGCTCAAGGCCCTCCTGCCAGATCCAGTGGGTGTCCAGGGCGTTGTACTCCCCCGGCGCCGAGGCGCCGCAGTGGGCGATCATCGCCAGGCTGATGTCGAAGTGGTTGTTGGAGTGGCAGCCCCAGGTCAGGCCCATGTCGTGGCAGAGCTGGGCCACGCGCACCGAGCCCTCCATCGTCCAGAAGTGCGGGTCGGCCAGGGGGATGCTGACCGAGCCCAGGGCCAGGGAGTGGGTCATCTGCCGCCAGTCCGTGGCGACCATGTTGGTGGCCGTCGGCAGCCCCGTGGCGCGGCGGAACTCCGCGAGGATCTCCCGGCCGGAGTAGCCCTGCTCCGCGCCGCAGGGGTCCTCGGCGTAGGCCAGGACGCCCGCCTTGTCCCTGCACAGCTCGACGGCCTCGGCCAGGGACCAGGCGCCGTTGGGGTCGAGCGTGATGCGGGCGTCGGGGAAGCGCCGCTTGAGCGCGAGGACCGACCTCATCTCCTCGGCGCCGGACAGGACCCCGCCCTTGAGCTTGAAGTCCTGGAAGCCGTAGCGCTCGTAGGCGGCCTCGGCCAGGCGCACGACGGCGTCCGGGGTCAGCGCCTCCTCGTGGCGCAGGCGGTACCACTCGACGTCGGAGTCGGGCTCGCGCACGTACTCCAGGTCGGTCCTGCCCGGGTCCCCCACGAAGAAGAGGTAGCCCAGGGTCTTGACCCGCGACCGCTGCTGGCCGTCGCCCAGCAGGGCCGACACCGGCAGGTCCTCGTACTTGCCCAGCAGGTCGAGCATGGCCGCCTCGATGGCGGTCACCGCGTGGACGGTCGTGCGCAGGTCGAAGGTCTGCAGCCCGCGCCCGCCCGCGTCCCGGTCGGCGAAGGCCGCGTGCACCTGGCGCAGCACGTTCTTGCGGTCGGCGATCGACCTGCCGACCACGAGGGGCCCGGCGTCCTCGAGGGTCCGGGTGATCTTGTCCCCTCCGGGGACCTCGCCGACGCCGGTCGCCCCGGTGGAGTCGGTGAGGACCACGACGTTGCGGGTGAAGTAGGGGCCGTGGGCCCCGGACAGGTTGAGCTCCATGCAGTCGCGCCCGGCGACCGGGTAGACCTCGATCTTCTCGATTCTCGGTGCAGTCATCGGCGACTCTCCTTCTCCGCCCCGGCCCGCCTCAGTCCGCCAGCGCGGTGCCGGCGAGCCTCTCGTAGAAGGCGAGCAGGCTCGAGTGGTCGTGGAGGAGGTGGCCGTCGTTGGCGATCGCGGTCATCATCTCACGCACGGCGGCGGTCAGGGGCAGGCTCGCCCCGACCGCGTGGCCGGTCTCGAGGGCGTTGTTGAGGTCCTTGATGTGCAGGTTGATGCGGAAGCCGGGGGCGAACTCGTCGGCGAGCATCTTCTTGGCCTTCTGCTCCAGGACCTTGGACCCGGCCAGGCCGCCGCGGATGGCGTCGACGACGCCGCGCGGGTCGACGCCGGCCTGCTTGGCCAGGACGAGGGCCTCTCCCAGGACGGCGATGTTGACCGCGACAATGGCCTGGTTCGCGAGCTTGGCGGTGTTGCCGGCGCCGAGGTCGCCGACGCGGGTGACCGAGCTGCCCATGACCTCGAGCACGGGCCTGTAGGTGTTGAAGACGTCCTCGGGGCCGCCGACCATGAAGGCGAGGGAGCCCTCGATGGCGCCGGGCTCCCCGCCGGAGACGGGGGCGTCGAGCATGGGCACGCCCTTGGCGGCGAGGAGCTCGCCGACGTGCTGGGAGACGCCCGGGGCGATGGAGCTCATGTCGATGAAGGCCATGCCCTCGTGGGCGCCCGCGAGCACGCCGTCGTCGCCGTTGTCGCCCTCGACAACCTCGAGGACCTGCGGGCCGTTGGGGACCATGGTCAGGACGAGCTCGACCTGCTCGGCGACCTCGCGGGCGGTGCCGGCTCCCCGGGCGCCGTGGGAGACGAGCTCGGCGACGGGCTCGGGCGAGCGGTTGCTCACGACGAGCTCGTGCCCCGCCTTGAGCAGGTTGATGGCCATGGGCTTACCCATGATTCCAAGGCCGATGAATCCGATCCTCATGACATTCCTTCTATTCTGTGCGGTGTGCGGTGGTCGTTGTCAGTGCGTGGTGGACGGTGGGGCGCCGGTCAGACGAAGGCGCCCAGGACGAGGCAGCCGCCGAGGCCGAGGACGGAGAGCACCGTGGTGTAGGTGGTGCGGACCTTGATCGCCTCGGTGACGGTGAGGTTGAAGTACTCCTTGAACATCCAGAAGCCCGGGTCGTTGACATGGCTGAAGGCGACGGAGCCGCATGCGGTCGCCAGCACCATGACCTCGGGCGAGACGCCGCTGTCCGCGACGAGCGGTGCGGCGATGCCCGCGGCGGTGGCGACGGCGACGGACGCCGAGCCCAGGGCGATGCGCAGGATGACCGCGATGAGCCAGGCGAGGATGATCGGGCTGATGCTCCAGCCGGAGGTCATCTCCTTGATGTAGTCGGCGATGCCCGCGGCGGTGAGGACCTCCTTGAAGGCGCCGCCGGCGGCGATGACGAGCAGGATCATGGCCATGGACTTCGCCCCGCCGGCCATGGAGCCGGCCACCTCGCTCATCGGCCGCCCGTTGGAGGGGCCGAAGACGCACACGGAAACGAGCAGGGCGATGAGCAGGGCGATGGCGGGGGACCCGACGAAGCCGATCGCGCTGGTCAGGGCGTTGTCGGCCGGCTCGGTCATGTCGTAGACGGCGGCCCCGGCGATCAGGACGACGGGCAGGAGCGCGACCGTCAGCGAGATGCCCATGCCCGGGAGCTCGTCGTCGCTGAACTCCCGGTCGGAGACGAGGCCCGTGGGGATCTCGGGGGTCACGGTCCTGACGAAACCGAGCCGCGGCCAGGTCATGGACACGAGGATGCCGACGGGGACGGCGATAATGAGGCCGAGGGCCAGTGTGTGACCGATGGAGGCGTCGTAGAGGCCGGCGACGGCGGTGGGCCCCGGGTGCGGCGGCAGGAAGGAGTGCATCGTCGACAGCGTGATGGACATGGGCAGGCCGATCCACAGCAGCGAGTTCCTCGTGGCCCGCACAAGGGTGAAGGCGACCGGGACGATGATGACGAAGGCGACCTCGTAGAACATGGTGATGCCGATGACCACCGAGGTGATGACCATCGCCCACTGCACGCCCCTCTCGCCGAACTTCTCGACGATCTTCAGGGCGATGCGCTGGGCGGCGCCGGCGTCGCCCATGACGCGGCCGATCATGGCGCCCAGGCCGATCACGACGAGCGTGGACGACATCTGCCCGCCGATCCCCTTCTCCATGAGCTCGGGGACGGCCGGCAGCCCCGCCGGCTCGTCCTTGTAGGTCAGGACACCGGCGGCGGCGGCCCACATGCCGACGAGCGCGGCGACGGCGAGCAACGCGACGAAGCCGTTGAGCTTCGTCTTGGTCATGAGGAAGATCAGCAGCGCGACGGCGAGCGCGACGACGACGAGAGGCATTGTTCCGTTCCTTTCCGCGTGATGCCCCGGTCAGGCGCCCACAGTGCCCGCAACATGCTCGGCCACGTACTCGGCCAGCTGGGTGCGGTACGGCTCGGTGAGCTCGCCGGCGGGCTGGAGGCAGTAGCCGGCCTCCACGCCGGCCATTCGCAGCCCCTCCTTGAGGACCACCGGGAAGGTCGCCTTGTCCAGCAGGGAGCGCAGCGGCACCAGCTCCTCCTGACGGCGCCGGGCCTCATCCAGGTCGCCGGCGACGAAGGCGCTGTAGATCCCCACCGAGATCGCCGGCGCGATGTTCGCGGTCGAGGCGATGGCCCCCGCGGCGCCTGCCCGGAGCGCGTCGAGGATGAGGTTGTCCCGGCCGATGAGGACGCTGAAGTCCTCCGGCGTCTCCTCGACGACCCTGCGGGTGAAGGCCAGGTCGGCGGCGGAGTCCTTCAGCCCGATGATGTTGTCGACCTCGGACAGCGCCACAATGGTCTCGAGGGTGAGCTCGACGTGGGCGCGGGCGGGGTTTGTGTAGAGGATGATCGGCAGCTCGGTGCTGGCGGCGATGGCGGTGAAGTGGCGCACCAGCTCGCTCTGGGTGGGCGCCATGAAGTAGGGGGTGAGCACGGACAGCGCGGTCACCCCGCCGACCTCCTGGGCTGTGCGCGCGGCCTCGACCGCGTTGCGGGTGGTGATCTCCGAGGCGCCCGCGTAGACGGGTACGCGCCCCGCGGTGTGCTCGACCGCGATCTCGATGACGCGGCGCCTGGTCTGCCTCGACAGCCCGTAGAACTCGCCCGCGCTGCCGAGCACGAACACGCCGTGCACGCCTGCGGCGATCGTGAAGTCGATGACGTCGCGCAGCCCCTGCTCCAGCAGGTCGCCTTCACGGGTCAGGGGGGTGACGAGCGCCGGGATGACGCCGCGGGGAGTGAACATCGGGTACCTCCATCGGTCCTGGACGGAAACGGCTCTGTCTCCGTTGCTGGTCGATAGTCTACATATTTAGACACATGTACGCCATAGAGAATGACATCTTCGTCGTCCGGCTTCACGACGGCGTGTCCGGGTATGCTCGGGTCCTCGACGACGAGCAGCGAGGGGAGCGGTCATGGGCGTGTCGGGCGCCGGAGTGCGCGAGGTCAAGTCCGCGGCCCGTACGATCGAGCTGCTGGAGTTCCTCGCCGCGCGGTACGGCACCGCGACGAGGCTCCGCGACGTCGCCGAGGGGCTGGGGACTCCGCGCTCGTCGGCCTACGCCCTGCTGCAGACCCTCGTCGCACGCGGCTGGGTGGAGACCGATCCCACCGGCGCCGACTACTCGATCGGTATTCGCGCCCTGCTGGCCGGGACCAGCTACATCGATCGGGACCCCTACGTCCGCCTGGTCCAGCCCATCCTCGTCGACGCCGCCCACGGGCTGCGGGAGACCATGCACATGGGACGCCTGGACGGCACCCAGATCGTCTACCTGCTCACCGTGGAGTCCCACGAGTACCGTCGCTCGAACCACCGGGTGGGCCGGCGCCTGGAGGCCATCCACACCGCGCTGGGCAAGGCGGTGCTCGCCGCCCGGTCGGACACCGTCCTCGGCTCGCTGCCCGAGCCGCTGACCCCCGCCTCGCTGACCTCCCTCGAGGCGGCCCGGGCCGACCTGGAGCTGACGCGCGCACGCGGCTACGCCACCGACAACGAGGAGAACACCCCCGGGCTGCGGTGCTTCGGCGTCGCCCTGCGCTACTCGGCCCCGGCGCGGGACTCCATCAGCTGTTCGATCCCGATCGAGCGCCTGACGCCCGACAGGGAGAGGACGATCATCGACACGCTCCTCGAGGTGCGCGAGCGCATCGAGTGGTCCGCGCCCGTGGGCGCGGACCGGTAAGGTCGGGCACCGCCGCGCCGGGCGGCTCCGCTCAGGGCTGCGGCAGCGAGGCCAGCGAGCGCCCCAGGTGGACCCTCACGGCGGAGCGCGCCGCGTCGGCGTCGCCGCGCACGACGGCGTCGCGGATCGCCGCGTGCTCGTGGACCAGCAGCGTCCCGTGCTCGGGGTCGACCAGGTCGACGTCGTCGTCGAGGCTGGCCCGGTGGCGCAGCACCGACTGCGCGCCCAGGCCCTCCATGACCCCGATCAGCAGCGGGTTGCCGCTGGCGACCGCGACCGCCATGTGGATCGCCCAGTCGGGGCCGACGACGCTGCCCCCGGTGCGGACGGCCTCCCGCAGGTCGGCCAGCGCCCGGTCGAGGACCTCGACCTGGGCGCGGGTGCGACGCCGGGCGGCGAGCGCAGCCGCTTCGCACTCGATGGCGAGCCTGAGCTCCATGACGTCGCGGGCGCTGCGGCGGGCCGGCAGGACGATCCCGCCGTCGTCGGCCCGCCCGCCCGCCGCCCCGGGCGTGGCCGCGATGAAGGAGCCGCGCCCCTGGAAGGTCTCCACCAGGCCCTCGGCGCGCAGCTGGGAGACGGCCTCGCGCACGACGGTGCGGGAGACCTCGTAGCCGCGGGACAGCTGCGCCTCGGAGGGCACCCTGGCCCCGGGAGCCAGGGCCCCGTCGGCGATGGCGGTCCTCAGGCGCGCGGCGACGGCGTGGGCCAGTCCGCGCGGGTCGTCGCGCCGCAGGGGCTCGCCCGGCTCCCAGGCGTCCGGCGCCGGGCTCATGTCCCGCCCGCCCGACCGTCGTCCGGCCCCGGACGGGGGCTGCTGGCTCTCACCGGTGCATCGTAGCGAATCGCGGCGGCGGGGCCCGCCCGGCCGCCGCGGGGGCTCAGGGCCGGTCGGAGAGCAGGCAGGTGTCCACGGTCCAGGCGCGCAGCTGCTCGGAGAGCGTGATCCCCAGCCCGGGGCGCCCGGAGACCAGCATGCGGCCGTCGGCGATCTCCATGTGCTCGTTGAACAGCGGGTCGAGCCAGTCGAAGTGCTCGACCCAGGGCTCGATGGGGTAGGTGGCGGCCAGGTGCGAGTGGATCTCCATGGCGAAGTGGGGCGCCAGCTGCAGGCCGGCGTCCTCGGCGAGGATGGCGAGCCTGCGGAACTCCGAGACCCCGCCGATGCGCGGGGCGTCGGGCTGGATGACGTCGCAGGCGCGCAGGTCGATGAGCCGCTTGTGCTCGGCGACCGAGGCGAGCATCTCGCCGGTGGCGATGGGCGTGGCGATCTCGCGCACGAGCTCGGCGTGGCCCGCGTTGTCGTAGGCGTCCAGGGGCTCCTCGATCCACACGAGGTTGAACTCCTCCATGGCCCTGCACATGCGCATGGCGGTCGGGCGGTCCCACTGCTGGTTGGCGTCCACCATGAGCGGGAAGTCCTCGCCGAGGTGCTCGCGCATGGCGGTCAGGCGCTCGAAGTCGACCCTGTGGTCGGGGTGGCCCACCTTGATCTTGATGCCCCCGATACCGGCCTCGACCGACCTGGTGGCGTTGTCCAGCACCTCGGGCAGCGGTGAGCTGAGGAAGCCGCCGGAGGTGTTGTAGCACCGGACGGAGTCGCGGTGGGCGCCGATCAACTTGGACAGCGGCAGCCCGGCGCGCTTGGACTTCAGGTCCCACAGCGCGACGTCGATGGCCGCGATCGCCTGGACCGCCACGCCGGAGCGGCCGACGGAGGCGCCGGCCCACAGCAGCTTGACGCGCAGGCGGTCGATGTCGCTGGGGTCCTCGCCAATGAGGTTGCCCGCGACCTCTCTGGCGTGCGCGAACTGGGCGGGGCCGCCCGCGCGCTTGGAGTAGCTGAACCCGACGCCGGAGACGCCGTCGGCGGTCTCCAGCTCGCAGAAGAGGAAGTTGACCTCGGTCATGGGCCTCTGCCGGCCGGTGAAGACCTTGGCGTCGGAGATCTCGTGCTTGAGCGGGAGCACGACGTGAGACAGCGCAATGCTCGTGATCCGGTCTGGCTTCTGGTCTGACATGGAATGGCTCCTTCGACGTCCCGTGGCGGTCAGCCCGTAACACATCATACAAGTAGTGACACTTATATGACAAGTACTTGCGCCGATGCCTGCGCCGCCAAGCAGGACACGCCCGCCCCGCGGGGCGCATAATCGCCCATGGCCTCGCTCCTTCTGCATCATGTCCGTCCTGTCCGCTTCCGCGGTCGCCGCCGTCTCGGCCGCCTGCGGGCGACCGCGCGGGGACTGCCGGGGCCGCCGGCGGCCGAGCGCGCCCGGACGCGGCCCGAGCCCGTCGACATCCGGGTGGACGACGGCGTGGTCACCGAGGTAGGCCCCGACCTGGAGCCGAGGGGCGAGCCCGTTCTGGACGTCGAGGGCGCCTTCGTCGTCCCCGGCCTGTGGGACGCCCACGCCCACCTGGACCTGGAGGCTGCGCGGCGCTCGCGGATCGACACGACGGGGACCCGGTGCGCCGAGGACGCCCTCGCCCTGGTCGCCGACGCCGTCGCCGCGCTGCCCGCGGACGGCTCCGGCCCCACTGTGCAGGGCTTCGGGCACCGGCTGTCGAACTGGCCGCGCGTGCCCACCGTGGCCGAGCTCGACGCCGTCACCGGCGCGGTCCCCACCGTCCTGATCTCCGGCGACGTCCACTCCGGGTGGCTCAACTCGGCGGCGCTGGCCGCCCTGGGGCTGAGCGCCGCGAGCGCGGACGACCCGGGGGCGCCCATGCGGGAGGACCCGTGGTTCGCCGTCCTGGACCGGCTCGACGAGGTCCCGGGGACCCGCGAGATGCGGGAGGCGGGCTACTGCGAGGTCCTCGCCGACATGCTGGCCCGCGGCGTGACCGGGGTGGTGGACATGGCCTGGAGCGATGACCCCGGGGACTGGCCCCGGCGCCTGGCGGCCATGGGGACGCGGGGCGCCCTGCCCGAGGTCCTCCCCCGCATCCGGGCGGCCGTCTACCGCGACAAGCTGGAGCGGTGGATCGCCGCGGGCCTGCGCACCGGGGAGGCGCTGCCGGGCTCGCCGGTCGGCGGCGACGGCGCCGCCGTGCTCACGCAGGGGCCGCTCAAGGTCATCGCCGACGGCTCCATGGGCACCGCCAGCGCCCACATGTGCGAGCCCTACCCTCCCGAGCTCGGCGCGGAGCACCCGTGCGGCGTGGCCAACATCGGGCGGGCGGAGCTCACCGCCCTCATGGCCCGCGCCCGCGGCGCGGGCTACGAGGCGGCGATCCACGCCATCGGGGACGCCGCGGTGGAGGACGTCGCCGCGGCCTTCGCCGCCTCCGGGGCCGCCGGGCGCCTCGAGCACGCCCAGCTGCTCCCCCGCGACTCGTTGACCCGGGCCGACAGCGCGCTGGCCACCCTGGTGTCCTGCGGCGTGGAGCTGTCGGTCCAGCCGGCCCACATCCTGGACGACTGGCAGGCCGTGGGGCGGGTGTGGCCGGGCCTGGAGGAGCGCGCCTACGCCTTCGCGGACATGGTGACCGCCGGCGCCCTGCTGCACCTGGGCTCGGACGCGCCGGTCGCGCCGCTGGACCCGTGGCTGGCCATGTCGGCGGCGGTCGGCAGGCGCACGCCCGACGGCGGCGCGTGGTCGCCCTCGCAGCGGCTCAGCGCCGAGGAGGCCCTGACGGCCTCCCTCGACGGCGCCGGACCGGTGTCGGTCGGCTCGCGCGCCGACCTGGCGGTGCTGCCGGCCGACCCGCTCGCCCTGGATGCCGAGGAGCTGGGCCGTCTGCGGCCCGTGGCGACCATCGTGGCGGGCGCGGTCGCTCACACCGGCTGAGGGCGCGGCTCCTCCTGGCGGAGGAGCCTGCGGGTGCGGGCTCGTGATGGGATCGGCTCATGATCTTCCAGCCGTCGTCCTCGCCGCTGGTGCGCGCCGCCGCCCTCGAACCCGGGGAGCACGTCGTCGAGGCGCGGAAGCTGTCGGTCGGGTACGACGGCGCCGCCGTGTGCGCGCCGGCGTCCTTCCGGCTCGATCCGGGCGAGGCGCTCTTCCTGGTCGGGGTCAACGGGGCGGGCAAGTCCACGCTGCTGCGCACCTGCTGCGGCCAGCAGCGACCGTTGAGCGGGCACGTGAGCGTGCTGGGCCTCGAGCCGAGCCGCGCCTCGGCCGGGCTGCGCTCCGCGGTGGCCCGGGACACCGGGGAGGAGGCCTTCTTCCCCGCGCTGAGCGTGCGGGAGCACCTCACCATGGTCGCCCTGGGCCACGGCCTGGCCGAGGCCGACGAGGTGGTCGACTCCGTCCTGGAGGGCGTGGGGATCGCGCGGGTGGCGGACTCGACGCCCGACCGCCTGTCCTCCGGCCAGCGGCGCCGCGTCGTCCTGGCCTCGGTGCTTGTGCGGCCCCGTTGCCTGCTGGTGCTCGATGAGCCGGAGCAGCGTCTCGACCATGCCACGCGCCTGGCCCTGGCCGAGACCATGGTGGCCGAGCGCCGGGCGGGCGGCGCGCTGCTCGTCGTCTCCCACGACCCGCTTCTGGTCCGGGCGGCGGCCACCTCGGTCCTCCTGGTCGGCGACGAGACGCAGATGCTCACGGTGGCAGAGGGCGTGCGCGCCGTCGAGGAGGGGCGGTGAGCGCGGTCCGTCCGCCGGGCGGGCCCGGCGCCCGGCGGACGGACCCGCCGGACCTGGAGAGCATCAGGCGCCTGACCAGACGGCTGGCCAGGCGCCGGCGCCGGCTCACCCGCTCGGTGGCCGACGACCTCACCGACCTCTACACGCTCATCCTCGGCATAGTGATCGTGGTGTCGATCACGGTTCATGGGCTCGGCACGACGGGCCCGGCCGGCTTCCTCGCATCGGCCGGCCCGGCCCCGCCCGCCCCGGGCGGCGCGGTGGTCGAGCCGGTCTGGCTGACGGTCGGAGCCGTCATCGCGCTCGTGGCCGCCTGCCTGGGCCCCCTGCGCAGGCTCGGCCCGCTGTTCCTGCGTCCCGAGCAGGTCCAGTGGTGGTTGCCGCTGCCCGGAGACCGGTCGAGCCTGTTACGGCACCTGGTGCGCCGCGAGCTCGCCGTCGCCTGGGCAGCGTCTGTCGGGACGGGGGCGCTCATCGCGCTCATCAATGGCGGTGGCGTACTCGGCGCTGCCGGCTGGACCGCCCTCGCGGGCGGGGCCACGGGGCTCGCCCTGGTGGCGCTCCTGGCCTCGCAGGTGTGCGGAAGACCCACCGCCGTCGTCGTCAAGGGCCGCCTGGCGGCGCTCCTGGGTGTCGGGGCCTGTGCCGGAGCGAGCCTGCTCGCTCCCCTGCCGGAGGCGCTCGCCGTGACCGTCCCCGCCCTCCTCGGGGCGCTCCTGGCCCTGGCGGCGGCCCTCTGGTGGTGGAGAGGGCCCCGCCGGCGCCTGGCGGGGCTGGCCGACCACTCGCTGCGCCAGGCCAGCGCGAGGGCCTTCGGAGTGCAGGCCGCGGCCCTGGCGATGGACACCCGGGCCCTGGGCCGCATGGTCTCGGCTCCCCCTCGCCGACCGGTGCGGCCCGCCGGGCTGCGGCCGGCCCGCGTCTGCGTCGGGCTGCCCGATCCGCCGCGGGCGCTCGTGGGCGTGGGCGCGGTGGACTGGCTGCTCCTGGTGCGTCAGCCCCGGCGCCTCGTGCAGGTCGCGGCAGGCGCGCTGCTCGCCTG
>ERZ772964.404-NODE-404-length-19913-cov-4.91797_pt1 | contig 19913 bp, 12 predicted proteins | sample MGYA00580675_ERZ772964 | MGnify/ENA primary metagenome ERZ772964 (study PRJEB29015, sample SAMEA2737941) | human oral metagenome | biome: human oral; feature: human-associated habitat; material: dental | place: China | collected 2139 ... | reverse complement strand
GCGGACTCAACCGGGGCGGCGACGGAGGGCGGCCCCGCGGACGCCGGTCCGGGGGACAGCGCGGCATACGACGGGCGGCGGGGAGCCGCTGCGGAGGCCGGGGCGGGGGAGCCTGCTCCGCCGCGCCCCTGCGTGCCCCCGGACAACGCCGACCTGGTCGCCGACCCGGCCCTTTGGGGGCCCCCGCTACGGGAGGAGGCGGACCGGAAGGGCAGGCGCGCGGCAGCGGCAGCGGAACTCGCGGGTGCGCTCGGCAGGGCGGGCGCCGTGTGGGAGGCCGCGGCCACTGGAGCCGAGCGGCGCCCCCAGGAGGCGCTGTGGGCGATGTGGAGCGCCGCGGGCGTCGCCGACCAGTGGCGCTCGCGGGCGATGGCCGACGACGCGGAGTCCGGGTGGTACGACGACCAGTTGGACGCCGTCGTCGCCCTCATGCGCGTCGCGGACGTGTGGGAGCAGCGCAACCCCGGGGGCGCGGCGGGCCGTTTCGCCGAGGAGCTGCTGGGCGGCTCGGTCCCCATCGACACGATCTCCCGCGTGGGGCAACGGCCCGAGGGCGTCGAGGTGCTCACCCCCGCGCAGGCGGTGGGGCGCCACTGGGACGTGGTCGCCGTCGTCGGCCTGCAGGACGGGGCGTGGCCGAACATGCGGCTGCGCGACCGGATCCTGCGCGCGGACCTGCTGGCCGACGTGGGGGCGGGGCGCACCGCCACCGACCCGGAGGGGAACGAGGCGCTCATCGACTCCACCAGGGCGGCCCGCAAATCCGTCCTGGACGAGGAGTACCGCCTGCTGGTCGCGGCCCTGTCGCGCGCCACCCGTTTCATCCACGCGGGCGCCGTGAGGAACGAGCACCAGGCGCCCTCCGCCTTCTTCGACCTGGTGGCCACGCACGCCGGCACCCCCAGGACCGGCGGCGTCGTCCCCCTGGACGAGGTGCCCGCGCCCCTGTCGCTGAGCGGCCACATCGCGGCCCTGCGCCAGGACGCCGCGCGCGCGGACGGGTCGGAGCGGGCCGCCTCGGCGGTGCGGCTGCTGGCCCTGCTTGCCCGCGAGGGCGTGCGGGCCGCCCACCCGGACCGGTGGATGGGGGCGGGCGGGACGCCCACCACGGGCGCCGCCCTCACGGGCGAGGTGGTGCTCTCCCCCTCGCAGTTCGAGAGCGCCCTCCAGTGCCCCCTGCGGTGGTTCCTCACGACCATCGGCGCAGACGGGCCGGGCACGGCCGCCCAGTCCCTGGGCACCCTGGTCCACGACATCGCCGAGCGCCACCCCAACGGCACGCGCGAGCAGCTGCGGGCCGCGTTGGACGAGCGCATCGGGGAGCTCGGCTACGACCTGGGCACCTGGGCGGGCAGGCGCGACCACGCGCACGCCTACGCCGTCATCGACAACCTGGCCTCCTACATGGAGGGCGTGCCCGGCGCAGTAGACGTCGAGGGGACCGTGGCCGCCAACGTGGAGGGCGTGACGATCCGCGGTCGGATGGACCGCGTCGAGCACGTCGACGGGGGCGTGCGCGTCACGGACATCAAGACCGGGCGCTACGGGTACACGGCGAAGAGCGTGCCCGACAACCCGCAGCTGGCGGCCTACCAGATGGCGCTGCTGGCGTTGGGGCAGCCGGTGGTCGGCGGGCGCATCGCCCTGGTCGGCGGCGACAAGGAACGGGTGTTCGACCAGCCCGCCCTGCACGGCGAGGCGCTTGACGAGTGGCGCGCGGCGGTGCGCCGGGTCGGGGAGGCGGCGCGCGGCCCCTCCTTCCGGGCGACCCCCTCCGAGGCGGCGTGCCGTTTCTGCTCCTTCGACAGGCTGTGCCCGGCGCGCGACCGCGGCAGGAAGACGGTGGATTGACATGAGCAGCGCGAATGGGCGCCAGGACCTGTCCGCCCTGGGAATCCAGGACCTGTCGGCACTGGGCATCCAGGCCCTCGTCGACCCGGGGAAGACCCCCACCGACGAGCAGGTGCGGGTCATCGAGGCGCCCCGGCGCCCCTTCCTGGTCGTGGCGGGCGCGGGCTCGGGCAAAACCGAGACGATGTCGATGCGGGTCCTATGGCTGGTGGCCAACCACGAGGACATCGCTCCCTCGTCTGTGCTGGGCCTGACCTTCACGCGCAAGGCCGCGGGCGAGCTGGGCGACAGGCTGCGCCAGAGGCTCGCCCTGCTGGCCAGGCGGGTCCCCTCACTGCGCGAGCGCCTCGACGAGGACCCCGTGTCCCTCACCTACAACTCCTTCGCCGAGCGCATCGTCGCCGAGCACGGCATGAGGATCGGCATCGACCCGGACTTCACGATGCTCACCGAGGCGGGCGCCGTGGACCTCATGACGCAGATCGTCGAGGGGTGGCCCACCGACCTCGACGAGGACCTGTCGCCGTCGGCGGCGGTGGGGCACTGCCTGCACCTGGCGGGGGAGGTCGGCGAGCACGGCTACACGGTGGAGGAGGCGCGAGCCGCCCTGGAGGGGTTCGGGCGGGACCTGGAGCAGATCGGCGCCACGAACGACACCGCGCGCAAGACCCTGCGGGCGAACGCGCGGCGCCTCGCCTACCTGGGGCCCGTCGAGGAGTTCCAGCGCCGCAAGCGCGAGGGGGGCCTGCTGGACTTCTCCGACCAACTGGTGCTCGCCACCCGCATTGTTCGAGAGGCCCCGGCCGTGCGCGCCCAGGTGCGAGACGAGTTCCAGGCGGTGCTCCTCGACGAGTTCCAGGACACCTCCGTCATCCAGATGGAGTTGCTGTCCCTGCTCTTCCACGACCACGCCGTCACGGCGGTGGGCGACCCGAACCAGGCGATCTACGGGTGGAGGGGCGCGTCGGCCTCGTCCCTGGAGCGCTTCCTCGACCGCTTCCAGGACGGCCCCGCCCAGCCGGGCCAGACCCTCACCCTGTCGACCGCGTGGCGCAACGACCGGAACATCCTGCGGGCCGCGAACCGCGTGGCCGCGCCTCTGCGCGAGCACTCCCGGGCCGCCAAGTCCCCGGTGCTGCGCGCCAGGCCGGGGGCGGGGGAGGGGAGGGTGGACGTCGCCTACACGCAGGACTACCGATCGGCCCTGGGCGCGGTCGTGGACTTCGTGTCCGCCCACAGGGCGCGGGGCACGGGGGAGGGCAAACGGCCCACCACCGCGGTCCTGTGCCGCAGGCGCTCCGACTTCCCCTACGTGGACATGGCTCTGCGGGAGGCGGGCGTGCCCACGCAGATCGTCGGCCTGGGGGGTTTGCTGGACCAGCCGTCCGTGCAGGACGCGCGCGCGGCCCTGGTGCTGGCCGACGACGTGGAGGCCTCGCCGTGGCTGGCGAGGCTGCTGGCGGGCATCGACCTTGGCGCCGCCGACCTGGTGGCGCTGGGGGACTGGGCGCGCCACTTGGCCCGCGAGGAGGGGCGGGACCCCCACCGGGCGGTGCTGCTGGACGCCGTGGACAACCCGCCGGAGCCGGGGTGGAGCGCGAGCGGAGGGGCGCGGGGGCGCCCGGCCATCAGCGGGGAGGCGGTGCGGCGCGTGCGGACCCTGGGGTCTCGGCTGCGCGCAGTGCGCGCGGGCGCGGGGCGCTCGGTCGTGGAGCAGGTGGAGCGCGCGGTCTCCATCATGGGGATCCTCGACGACGTGGTCTCCGACCCGCTGGCGGCGGGCGGGAGGGCGGCCCTGGACGCTTTCGTGGACGTGGCGGCCTCCTACGAGGCGGAGGTGCCGGGCGCCTCCCTGTCCTCGTTCCTCGCGTACTTGGACATGGCGGACGAGCGGGAGAACGGATTGGAGGCCCCCGTGTCGGAGCCGGACCCGCAGGCCGTGCAGATCATGACGGTCCACGCCTCCAAGGGCTTGGAATGGGACGGGGTCGTCGTCTTCGCGATGGACGACGGCGTGTTCCCCTCGCATTCGAAGAGGAGGACCGTGGACTGGCGGGACGGGCCGCCTACGGACTCGGGGTGGGTGCGCGACGCGAGCGCACTGCCCTACCCGCTGCGCGGCGACCGCATGGACCTGCCTGACTTCGACCTGGACGTGGAGGGCGAGGCGAAGCCGTCCGCCGCTTTCAAGAAGTGGCTGGAGGGCGACTACGAGGCGCGCCTGGGCGAGCACGCGGAGCGCGAGGAGCGGCGCCTGGCGTATGTGGCGATGACGCGGGCTCGCAGCGCGCAACTGCTGGTGGGCTCGTGGATGTACCGCACGGGCGCCTCGCCGCGCCACCCGTCGCGCTACCTCATGGAGGCCCACGCGGACCTCTTCGCCGGGGCCGGGGCGGGCGTCGGTGCCGTGTCCGGCGCGGGCGGGCCCCTGGTGGTCCCCGGGGTGGGGTCGGCCCTGGTGGTGCCCCGCCCGGACGAGGAGGAGCTGGGGCGCTTGGCGCTCACTGAGGCCGAGGCCGCCTTCCCCGAGGGGCCGGGGCCCTCGCGCGCCGCGGTGGCGCGCGCCGCAGCCCAGGTCCGCCGCGAGATCGCGTCGATGCGCGCGGACGCGGACGTGTTCGACCTGCTGGCGCAGATGGAGGGGGAGCCGGGGGTGGCGGACACGGTGGCCCTGCTGGAGGAGCACCGCGTGTCCTTGGAGGCCCCGGTGGTCGAGATCTGGCAGGACCGCGTGCCCGCGACCTCGGTGTCGGAGCTGCTGGACGACCCGCAGGCCTTCGCGGCGCGGGTGCGGCGCCCCATGCCGGCCGAGCCGTCGGAGTCGTCGGCCCTGGGCACGGTGTTCCACGCGTGGGCGGAGCGGCAGTTGCACCTGGCGTCGCCCGAACCCGCGGGGGGCGATCCCGCTGGTCCGGGGGACGGGCCGGTGGGCTCCCTGCTCCCGGCGGACGAGGCGGGGACCGACGGGGGCGTGGACGCGTCGCTGGGCGGTGGCCCCCAGGTGGTCGAGGAGGCGGCGCTGGACGAGCGGTCCCGCGCGAAACTGGAGGTGCTGCGGGAGAATTTCACGGAGTTCGTCGCCACGGAGCTGGCGGGCTGCTCCCCGGTCGGCATCGAGGAGCCCTTCAGCGTGGAGGTGGGGGGCGTGTCCGTGCAGGGCCGCATCGACGCCGTCTTCGAGCGCACCAGTGGCGGCGGGCCGCGTTTCATCGTCATCGACTGGAAGTCCGGTAGGGCCGTGGACCGGCGGACGGATCCCGCGAAGCTGCGTTACTTCATCACCCAGCTGCGCCTGTACCGGCGGGCCTGGTCCCAGCGCGCGGGCGTGCCCGAATCGGCCGTCGAGGCGCGCGTCGCCTTCCTGGTGGGCCCGGCCTCCTTCACGGTGGAGCAGCTGGAGGCCCGCTGCGGCGCGGATCCCGGCGCATCCTTGGACGGCCTGGTGAGGGGCGCGCTCGGAGCAGAGGAATAGGGTTGTGCGGTAAATAAGGTGGTGATGTGTGTAACAATTCCGCGAGTGCTGGCGCCGGCTTTCCGTTGGAAAGCGGTTGGAATCCGGCAGACCGGGAGCCGATTCGGGCGTCGGTGGCGACCCTTGTGTTCCCAACGAAAAGTCCCCTAAACTGGGGCCGTGCCCACCGGCCGGAGGGCTTCCTGTTCGGCCACTGGCGATCCGGCATGGAGTTCGCGCAGGTCAGCTGCCGTTCGACACGCCGAGGGGTCAGGGAGCACCCAGCACCATCAGGTGCATTAAGACAATGAAAGATTTCTCGACATCTCGAGCCACCTGCTTGAGCGCCTGGTCAGGGAGCACCCAGCACCATCAGGTGCATTAAGACGGTCAGTCGGCGGCGGCGAGGATCGCGTCGATCTCGGAGTCAGGGAGCACCCAGCACCATCAGGTGCATTAAGACTGTTCTTCGATGGTCTTCTCAGACCATCCGGGGGTTTTCGTCAGGGAGCACCCAGCACCATCAGGTGCATTAAGACCTCGCCTGCCTCGATGATGGTCATGTCGTCGTAATAGGAGGGTCAGGGGGCACCCAGCACCATCAGGTGCATTAAGACGCGACCTGGGCCGTGATCAGCGACACGATGTAGAACGTGCCGTCAGGGGGCACCCAGCACCATCAGGTGCATTGAGACCTGTAGGCGGCGTAGATCCCGGCCTTGAGGATCGCGGGGTCAGGGAGCACCCAGCACCATCAGGTGCATTGAGACAGCTCCGCAGTGGGCTTATGGCCCTTCACACCGACAGTCAGGGAGCACCTAGCACCATCAGGTGCATTAAGACAGATGTGCAGCGATTGACGCTAGGTTGTCGGGGTGAGTCAGGGAGCACCCAGCACCATCAGGTGCATCGAAACTTGTAATCGGACGGTTGTTGGTTCGAATCCAGCCGCAGTCAGGGAGCGCCAGCACCATCAGGTGCATTAAGACGGGTGAAGCCAGGCGCTCCAGCCTGCGCATCGAGTAGTCAAGGAACACCCAGCGCCATCAGGTGCATTGAGACGTCGATAGCGCCCTGCAAAGCGGGGAATATCGTATCGGTCAGGAAGTACCCTGCACCATCAGGTGCATTGAGGCGCGGTCGTGTTGCCCGGGAGCGTCTTGGGCATGGTGCCAGGGGGCAGAGGACGACCAGCATCGCGGTGGCGCCTCGTGCGGAGGCGCCGTCAGTGCTCCTCCGGGCTCTTTCTGCGGTGAGGTGCGCACACAAGGGGCTCGAATTAGGCAACGCCGTTCGCACACAAGGGCGGGATCAAGCCGTTGTGTGCGAACGGCGTTGCCTAATTCGAGCCCCTTGTGTGCGTAACCGAGAACTGCGCGCCAAGGGGGCGTCCAGCAGCATCGGGTGCGTTGAGATCGGGCAATAACCAACGTTTATGGCCCCGCTGGGCGAACATCAAGGGTCCCTCGCGCCGCCAGGTGCTCCAGCTGCCGATGGCCGCTGCCGGGCATCCCCAGAAAATCCGGCGTTCTTCACATTTGAAACCCTGCGTTTTGGCAGTAGGAGTCCTGCGTTCTTCGCAGCGGGTCTTTCCGGGCCCGCGACAGAATCGCAGAACTCCAACGCAGAATGGTTGTTGATGGGATCTGTGGCCTCTACCCCGAGACCACTGTGGTCCCACTTGTTTGCACGAGGCTATCGTGAGGGCGGTGACGGCCGAACAACGACCGCGTGCGGCCGGCGCACTGATGCGCGCCGCCCCTCAGAACGACAGGTCGACGCGCGCGCCTCCGGCCTCGGCGGAATGGGCGATCGCGTCCATGATGAGCATCTGCCGGTAGCCGTCGGCGAAGGTCGCGCACGGGGGCAGGCCCTCGACCCCGGCGACCTGCTGGAGGAACGCGTGGGCCTGGTAGGTGAACTGCTCGATCTGCGTGAGGCCCACGCCCCCGGAAGCCATGGACGACCCGCGCGCGAAGTACGGGAACCCGGGGTTGGCGAGCACCCGGCGGGGCCCTCCCAGGCCAGCGGGCGAAGTGGTGTCGTCGACCGTGATCTCCCCGCAGCGGGCCAGGTCCCACGCGGCCCGGCCCTTCGTGCCCAGCACGTCCACCATGAACGAGTTCGGCAGGCCCCAGGCGACGCGGGAGCATGAGAAGGTGCCGACGGCCCCGGAGGCGAAGCGCCCCGTGAAGGTGGCGACGTCGTCGTTCTCCACGTCCTCCATGGCCGTGCCCTCCCCGGCGGATGCGGTGCCCCTGGTGACGTAGCCCGTGGCGGCCGGGCGCTGCTTGATGGCCGTCGTCATGGCGGCGCCGGACACGGACACCAGGGGGCCGCAGATCAGTTCGGCGGCGTCGATCAGGTGGGATCCCAGGTCGCCCAGGGCGCCGGATCCCATCGGGCCCTTGTAGCGCCACGCGATGGGGGTGGTGGGGTCGGTGCCGTAGTCGCACCAGTAGCGGCCGTCGAAGTGGACGACTTCGCCCAGGTTCCCGGTGGTCGCCAGTTCCGCGATCTTTGCCAGGGACGCGTTGCGCCGGTACGTGAACCCCACTGCGGTGACGACCTCGGGGTGGGCGGCTTCGAGGCGGGCCATCTCGCGGCCGGCTTCGAGGGTGTCGGCTAGGGGCTTCTCGCACAGCACGTGCTTTCCGGCCTTGATCATGGCGGCGGCGATCTCGAGGTGGAGGGCGTTTCCGACCACGATGGAGACGATGTCGATGGTGGGGTCCGCGGCGATGGAGCGCCAGGACGTGGTGGCGGAGGCGTAGCCGTAGCGAGCGGCGGCGTCCTCGGCGGCGCTCTGGTAGGTGTCGGCGATGGTCGCCAAGCGGATGGGCGGCAGTCCGAGGTCGTAGACGGTTCCGACTTGCCTCCACGCGTTGGCGTGGGTGGTGCCGGCCATGCCGGCCCCGATGACTGCGACGGATAGGGGTGTGGGCATGGGGTGCCTCCTGGTCGTCGGTGATCGGTTTGGGGTGGGTGGGTCGTGCTCGGCAGGGTGTGCGGCGCGGTGCTCCGGGGGAGCTGCTGGTGTCCGGGGGCGCTGCTGCGCCAAGCGGAGTTCCCGATTCCGCGGGGTGCCGACGGGCCGGTGTCCGGGGGCGCCGACGGTCCGGTTTCCGGGGGGCGCCGCTGCCCGGTGTGCCGCCGGGCCAGCCCCCGCCTCGTCGGGGCGGGCGTGTCGACGAGGCGGGGGCCGGGGCCGCTCGCCACCGCGGCGGGCGGGCTCAGCGGGGGAGCAGGGTGGACTCGATGTAGGCGCGGGCGGTCTTCGCGTACTCCAACGGGGGCGCGATCTTCGGGTCCTGCTCGGCCTCGACCAGGATCCACTGGTCGTAGCCGTGGGAGACCAGGAAGTCGTAGGGCTCGGTGAAGTCGATGGCGCCGTCGCCGGGCACGGTGAACATCCCGGCCAGGAAGGAGTCCAGGAAGGATCGCTTCGCCTGGCGGGACTCGGCCATCTTGTCGGGGCGCACGTCCTTGAAGTGGACGTGCTTGATACGGTCGATGGCGCCGCGCAGCAGCCCCATGACATCGCCGTCGCCCACGTAGGCGTGGCCCGTGTCGAAAAGCAGGGACACGACGGCGGGGTCGGTGAGCTCCAGCATTTTCAGGGTCTCGTCCTTGGTCTGCACGACCGTGCCGAGGTGGTGGTGGTAGACCAGCTCCAGGCCGTACTCGTGGGCGATGGCGCCCAGGCGGTTGAGGCCCTCGGCCAGGACGGGCCATTGCTCGTCGGTGAGGACGGGCTTGTTGTCGAAGATGCAGATGTCGCGCGCCCCCTGCACGGACCCGGTCTGCTCGGACACGACGATGCGCGTGGCGCCCAAGTACTGCAGGTACTCGCAGTTGTCCCTGAATGGGGGGACGACGGCGTCGATGCCGTCGCGCACGATGAAGCTGGAGAACCACTGGGCGACGATGGCCAGGCCGTGGGCGTCGGCCTTCTCCTTGACCTCCTCCTTGGGCGGGTACCAGCCCGCGACCTCGGTCCCCGCGTACCCGGTGGCGGCCAGGTCGTCGAACATGACGTCGATGGTGTTCCACTCGCCCACTTCGGGGATGTCGTCGTTGCGCCAAGCGATGGGGTGCATGCCCCAGGTGATGCCGTGGGGGTCGTGGATGGGGGTCGTGGCCATTGCAGCTCTCCTATGAGTCGCGGATTCCGGTGCCCCGCGCGCCTTCCGCGGCGCCCGGCGGTGCCTTTATTCTACCGAAGACAGGTTGATTGTCCAGACATTCGGGTGAAGTTGTTCGAGGCGGAAGCGCGGTGGAGTGCACCGCCCGCTGCGGGCCCGGGTCCGGGCGGGCGCGGGGTGGGGCCGCGTTTCGTGCGGGCCCGGGTCCAGCCGGGCTGGGGTTTGTGTTCCCCGCGTGGGGCCATAGACTCTGTCTATACCCTCGCGGGTGGAGTGCACTGCCCGTCGTGGGGATGTGCGGTGGAGCACACTGCTCGCTGCGGGCCCGGGTCCGGCTGGGCGCAGGGTGGCGCTCGCGTTCTGGGTAGACGCGCACGCGGGCTCGTTTCCCCGGGGCGCGAGGTGGAAGCCGCGTTTCGTGCGGGTGCGCGGGTGGGCTGGGGTTTGTGTTCCCCGCGTGGGGCCATAGACTCTGTCTATACCCTCGCGGGTGGAGTGCGCCGCCCGTCGTGGGGATGTGCGGTGGAGCACGCCGCCCGCTGCGGGCCCGGGTCCGGTGCTCCCGACGGCGAGTCAAAGGCGCGTGCGCAGTGATGACGAGCGCACCACCAGGGAGGGCGTCACCACGCGCGTGTGCGGGCTCTGAACCGGGGGAGTGAGGACCTGCTGCACCGTGAGGGAGGCGAGGCGCGCCGGGTTCTGGTCGATGGAGGTCAGCGCGAACTCCGGGCGAGCGGCCATCGCCGTGTTGTCATAGCCCACCACCCCCAGGTCCGGCCCCATCGACCATCCGAGCTGGTAGATGGCTGCGGCGGCCTCGAGGGCGACCAGGTCGTTGAACGCGACCACCGCCGCCTCGCCGCGCCCGCACGAGTCGGTGACCGCGCTGATCGCACCGGCTGCGCCGGGGTCGGCGAGCACCTCGAAGGGAATGCCCGAGGCGGCGGCCGCAGCCCGGCAGTGCCCCAGGCGCTCATCGACGATCGCCTCGTGCGCGTCGGGCTCCGGGCCCAGGAAGAACAACCGCTGGTAGCCCTGCTCCGCCAAGTGGTCCATGACGAGGCGGGCCGCCCGCGCCTCGTCCATGCGGGTCGCCCACACACTGCCCTCGGCGAGCTCGCGGTCCAGGGTGCACACGGTGACGCGCTCGGCCAGGCCGGCCAGCGCCTCGCTGGGCAGGGAGGTCCCCGCGAAGATCAGTCCCGCGGGGCGCATCGCCACGGCCTCGTCAATGGTCTGCGACTCGATGTCCTCGGTGGAGCCCAGCTCGGAGACGAGGACCACCAGCGAGTACCCGCGCGCGCGGGCGGCCCTGCGCAGCTGCCGTGCCAGGGCGTCGAAGAACGGGTTGATCAGGTAGGGCAGGATGAGGACCAGGCGGTTTGACCGGCCCCCCGCCAATTCGGCGGCCGCGGCGTGGGGGTGGTAGTCGAGGGCGCGGGCCACCTCGAGGATGTGCGCGCGGGTGTCCTCCTTCATCCTCCCCGAACCGGACAGGGCCATGGAGACGAGGCCGCGCGACACCCCTGCGGCGCGCGCGATATCGGCCTGGGTCGTCGGTCGCGTGCGCACTGCCATCGCGTGACTTCCCTTCTGCGCGGCGCGGCGCCGTGGCCGCGCCCGAACGAATGAGGCGGGCCGGTGTGGCGGAGCGGGCCCGCCCCACCGGGGCTCTGTGGGGGCGCCGGGCCCCGCCTCACCGGGTTTCCGACGGTGGTTCCGCGGGGCTGCCGGGCCCCGCCTCACCGGGGTTCCGACGGCGGTTCCGCGGGGCTGCCGGGCCCCGCCCACCGGGGTTCCGACGGCGGTTCCGCGGGGCTGCCGGGCCCCGCCCACCGGGGCTCCACCAGCGGTTCCGCGGGGCTGCCGGACTCCGCCCGCCGGCGGTTCTACCGGGCCCTGGGGCAGAGCGTGACGGCCCGGCCGGTGCGCGCCGACTCAGTGGCCGCCTCGGCCAGGCGCAGCGCCTCGATGGCGTCCGCGATCGAGGTGGGGGGCGTCCTACCCTCGGCGACGGCGTCGATGAAGGCGGTGAGCTCGAGGCGGTAGGCGTCGGCGTAGCGCTGCAGGAAGAAGTCCAGGTAGGGCTCCGCGGCGTCGGTGGCCTCGCCGTTCGACAGCCGCACGGTGGTGGCGCGCACGTTGTCGGCGTTGAGGGTCCCCGTGGACCCCTGCGCCTCGAGGCGCTGGTCGTAGCCGGCGGAGCACTTGCGGTTGTTGATGATCGTCGCCACGGCGCCGTCGGCGTTCCGCAGCGTGACCACGGCCGCGTCGAAGTCCCCGGCCTCGGCGATCCCGGGGTCGAAGTTCTGCCCGAAGGCGTGGACCTCGATGATGTCGCCCAGGAAGAAGCGCGCCATGTCGAAGTCGTGGATCGTCATGTCGCGGAAGATGCCGCCGGAGACCTTCACGTACTCGACGGGAGGGGCGGCCGGGTCGCGGCTGATGATGAGCAGGTTCTCCAGGTCGCCGACGCGCCCGTCGGCCACTGCGGCCCGCAGCGCGGCGAACGACGGGTCGAAACGCCGGTTGAAGCCGAACATGACGGGCGTGGTCACCGCGTCCAGCTCCTCGCGCGCAGCCTCGACGTCCGCCATGTCCAGGGCGATGGGCTTCTCGCACAGGACGGCCTTGCCGGCTTTCGCGGCGGCGAGCAGGTGGGGGATGTGCAGGGGAGTGGGGGACCCGATGATGACGGCGTCGATCGAGTCGTCGGTGAAGACGGAGTCGATGTCGGTGGTGTGCCGCGCTCTGTGGACGGCGGCGAGCTTCTCGGCGGCGTCGCCGAAGGGGTCGGCGATGAGGGCGAGGACGGCGCCGGGGTGGGAGGCGATGGTTCGGGCGTGGACCTGGCCGATGCGGCCGGCGCCGATGACGGCGATGTTGAGCATCGTTGCTTCTCCTTCGTTTCGGGGCCCGGGGCGGCCGGTCGGGCGCACCCGGGGCGGGCGGGGCGCTGCGGCCCCGCCCGGGGGCGGGGTCACGGCGCGGGGATCACCACGTCGCGGACCAGGGCGTCCAGGTCGGCGTCGGCCTGCAGGAAGCCGCGCAGCGTCTTGGCCGTGGCGCCGAAGGTGTCGAACTCCAGCGGGGTCATGCCGTCGGGCTCGTAGGCGCGGACGAACTCGGGGATGGACAGCAGTGTCTCCATGATGTCGTCGCGCACGGGGATGTCCATGCGCTGCTGCATCTTGTAGCCCGAGTCGTTGATGAGCTTGGCCCACTTGAAGGGCGGGGAGACGACGACGTCGCCGCCGACGAACTCGGACCAGTGCATGACGTTGCGGAAGGCCGCGGAGAGCATGCGGGCGCGCAGGCCCCGCTTGTTGAACTCCTGGTAGGCGCGCTTGAAGGCGGCGATGCCCGCCCACTCGAGGTGGCCCGGGTCCAGGAAGAGCCCGTCGCGCTTGGCTACGTCCTTGATCCAGTCGTCGAGGCGGCCCACCATGAGGGTGACGACGGGGCCCATCGTGGACACGTCCTTGCCCTCGGCCTCGCGGCGCTTGAGGCCGCGCTCGATGGCCTCGCCGGTGACGATGGCCTGGGGGACCGAGAAGGAGACGGTGACGTTGACGGAGACGCCGCGGTAGGTGGCCTCCTCGATGGCCTCGACGCCGACGGAGGTGGCGGGGATCTTCACGATGATGTTGGGGGCCAGGTTGGAGAACTCCTCGGCCTGGTCGGCCAGGGCCTTGGCGCTGCGGGCCAGGCGCGGGTCCGTCTGCATGGACAGGCGCCCGTTGCGCCCGTTCTCGCGCTCGAAGATGGGCTCGAGGAGCTTGGCGGCCTCCAGGGAGAGCTCGCGGACGGCCTGCCATCCGATCTCGGACTCGCTGGCCTTGGGCATCTCCTTGGCGAGCTCGGCGATGCGGGGCAGCCAGACCTCGCGGCGCTGGTTGATGCAGGTGAAGGCGATGGTGGGGTTGCAGGTGGCGCCCACGCCGCCGAAGGAGATCGACTGCGCAAGTTCATTGGGGTCGGAGGAGTCGTTCCACAGCGCGGTCGGGGTGTTGCGGGCCGCGTCCAGCAGGGGGCCGGGGGTGTATTCGATGGGCATTGTGGGAGCACTCCTTCGTGTTTGTCCGTCGACGGGTTCGCGTCGTGGTGCCAAGTTTAGAGCACGCCCAACATCCTGTCAATCATTTGTCATAACAAAGACTGGCTGCGGTGCGCGCGCCGGTGCCGACGGGGCGGGCGCTGTCCGCTGCGGGGCCGTCCGGCCCTCCCCGCCCCGGAGTGCTGCCCGCCGCGGCGCGCGGTCAGTTCGAGAAGAGCGTCGTCTCGAAGGAGTAGCGGGAGGCGCGGTAGATGTGGTCCCCGTACTCGACGACGCGCCCCGAGGGGTCGTAGGTGGTGCGGCGCGCGGTGAGCACGGCGGCCCCCCTGCTCTCGTTCAGCAGGCGCGCCTCCTTCGACGAGGCCGTGCGCGCGCCGATGACCTGGTGGGCGGAGGTGAGGACGACGTCGCGGCGGCGCATGAGCTCGTAGAGGGAGCCGTTCTCCAGCTCCTGCATGGCGGGGGTGATGTCGGCGGGGAGCAGGTTCGTGAGGATGGCGATCGGCTCGTCGTCGGCGTAGCGGATGCGCTCGATGTGCGCGACGACCTCGCCCTCGTCGACCCCCAGGGCCTTCGCCTCCTCCTGCGTGGCGGCGCGCATCTCGTAGCGGGTGATCGATGTGCTCACGTGGTGCCCGGCGTCCGTCAGGTCGGACAGCAGCGAGGTGAGCTCCATCGGGCGGTGGACGTGGGGAGGGGAGACCAGGGTGCCGACCCCGCGCCTGCGCGTGAGCAGCCCGCGGTCGACCAGGCGCTGCAGGGCCTGGCGCGCAGTGGGGCGCGAGACCTGCAGCCGCGCGGCCATCGACAGCTCGTCCTCGAGCCTCGTGCCGGCCGGGAGCGTCCCGTCGTTGATGAGGGTCGCGATGGGCTCGGAAATTTGGAAGTACAAAGGGACGGGCGAGGAGCGGTCAAGCTTGATCTGGGGGACGTAGGGGGTGGCGCCCTCCTTGTTGTTGCTCGATGCGGTGCTCATGACGGGTCCTTATGTTGGTGTGCCTGTGCCCATCAATTATGGGGGCGTGTTGCGCATTGTGCCGGTCATTCGGACTCCAATGGTAGCAAACGCGTGGTTACGTGGTATCGGAATCGCCCTCATTGGTTCGGACAACATGATAACTCCCTCAAAATGTTCGGACAAAGGTTGACGCGGGGGGCTGGCATGGTGCATCCTGGGACCACCGGGCCCAGCGGCCTCCCCGACGAAGCGGAAGGAACACGACGTGTCAATGGAACGCCACCATGTCGATCTCCTGGCCATGGGGCGCTCCGGAGTCGACGTCTACCCCCTCCAGGTCGGCCGCCACCTCGAGGACGTGGAGACCTTCGGGAAGTTCCTCGGGGGCTCCCCGACGAACGTCGCGGTCGCGGCCGCCCGCCTCGGGCACAGCGCCGGCGTGGTCACCGGAGTCGGCGACGACCCCTTCGGGCGATTCGTCACCCGCGAGATGGAGCGCCTCGGCGTCGACTCCAGCCACGTCGTCACCGTCAGGGACTTCCACACGCCCGTCACCTTCTGCGAGCTCTTCCCGCCCGACTCCTTCCCCCTGTACTTCTACCGCGAGCCCAGTGCGCCGGACCTGGAGATCACCAGCCACCAGATCGACTGGGGCGCCGTCGGGGCCGCCCGCGTCTTCTGGTTCACCGTCACGGGGCTGTCCCGCGACTCCTCCCTGGGCGTCCACCTCGAGGCCCTCGACGTGCGCTCCCGCGCCTGCGCCGCGCGCCCTGACGGCCTGGCCCCGCCCCTGACCGTCGTCGACCTCGACTACCGCTCCAACCTGTGGAAGAGCCCCGACCAGGCCCGCTCCCGCGTCTCCGCCGTCCTGGGGCACGTGGACGTGGCCGTCGGCAACCTCGACGAGTGCGAGATGGCGGTCGGCCGCTCCGACCCGGAGGGGGCGGCGGACGCGCTGCTCGCCAGGGGCGCGCGCATGGCCGTCGTCAAACAGGGCCCCAAGGGCACACTGGCGAAGACCGCCGATCAGAGCGTCTTCGTCGAGGCCACCCCCGTGGAGGTCCTCAACGGCCTGGGGGCCGGGGACGCCTTCGGGGGCGCCCTGGTCCACGGCCTCCTGGAGGGGTGGCCCCTGGAGCGCACCATCCGCGTCGCCTCAGCGGCGGGGGCGCTGGTCGCCTCCCGCCTCGAGTGCTCGACCGCGATGCCCACCACCGACGAGCTCCTCGCCTTCGCCGAGGGGACCCACCACTGAACACCGCCGACCACCAGTAGGAGCACACATGACACTGCCAGACATCTACGTCCCCGCCGGTTCCTCCGCCCACGGGCGCTACACGGTCGACGTCGACCCCGGGCGCGCGGGCTGGACGTTCTCCGGCCTGCGGGTCCTCGTCCTGGGCCCGGGGGAGTCGGAGACGGTGGCCACCGGCGACTCGGAGCTCCTGGTCCTGCCGCTGGCCGGGGCGGCCGCAGTCGCCGTCGACGGCGCGGACTACGCCCTCGAGGGGCGCCGTGGCGTGTTCTCCGGCGTCACCGACTACCTGTACGTGGGCCGCGGCAAGGAGTTCACCATCACCTCCGCCCAGGGGGGCCGCTTCGCCCTGCCCGCGGCCGTGGCCGCGCGCGACCTCCCCGTCGCCCACTACCCCAAGAGCCAGGTCCGCGTCGACCTGCGGGGCGCGGGCGACTGCTCGCGCCAGGTCAACAACTACGCCCTCGCCGTCGAGGGGGTCGCCACCTCGCACCTGCTGGCCTGCGAGGTCATCACCCCCGGCGGCAACTGGTCCAGCTACCCCGCCCACAAGCACGACACCCACAGCGACGACGAGCGCGAACTCGAGGAGATCTACTACTTCGAGATCGCCGACGGCCCCGAGGGGTCCAAGGGCTTCGGCCTCCACCGCACCTACGGGACGCCCGAGCGCCCCATCGACCTGTGCTGCGAGGTCCACGACGGCGATGTCGCGCTGGTGCCGCACGGCTACCACGGCCCCTGCGTGGCGGCGCCCGGCTACGACATGTACTACCTCAACGTCATGGCCGGCCCGAGCGAGGACCTGGTATGGCTGGCGCCCGACGACCCCGCCCACCACTGGATCCGCGCCACCTGGGAGGGCCAGGAAGTGGACCCCAGGCTCCCCATGAACAAGTAACCTGAGCCCTCGAAAGGACCACCCATGAGCAACGAAGCCTACAAGGGGACCGTGCGACTCACCGTCGCCCAGGCGATCATCCGTTTCCTGTCCAACCAGTACTCCGAGCGCGACGGCGTCGAGCACCGCCTCATCGCGGGAGCTTTCGGGATCTTCGGGCACGGCAATGTCGCCGGGATCGGGCAGGCCCTGCTGCAGAACGAGATCGCCCCCGCCGAGGGCGAGAACCCGATGCCCTACATCATGCCGCGCAACGAACAGGGGGCGGTCCACGCGGCCGCGGCCTTCGCCAAGACGACGAACCGCCTCCAGACCTGGATGACGACCGCATCGATCGGCCCCGGCTCCCTCAACATGGTGACCGGCGCGGCCCTGGCGACCACCAACCGCCTGCCCGTCCTGCTCTTCCCCTCCGACCAGTTCGCCACGCGCACCCCCGATCCCGTCCTGCAGCAGCTGGAGGACCCCACGTCGCTGGACGTGTCCGTCAACGACGCGTTCCGCCCGGTTTCCCGCTTCTTCGACCGCATCAACCGCCCCGAGCAGCTGATCCCCTCCCTGCTGTGCGCCATGCGCGTCCTCACCGACCCCGCCGAGACAGGCGCCGTCACGATCGCGTTGCCCCAGGACGTGCAGGCCGAGGCCTACGACTGGCCGGTCGAGTTCTTCGACAAGCGCGTCTGGCACGTGCGCCGCCCCCCGGCCGAGCGCGCCGCCCTCGAGCGGGCCGTGGCCGCGATCCGCGCCGCTGAGCGCCCCCTGCTCATCTGCGGAGGCGGCACGATCTACTCCGAGGCGTCCGAGCAGCTGCGCGCCTTCGCCTCGGCGACCGGCATCCCGGTGGCGGACACCCAGGCCGGCAAGGGCGCCATCAACTGCGATCACCCGTGCTCGGTGGGCGGCGTCGGCTCGACCGGCGGCGACTCGGGCAACCACCTGGCAGACAAGGCGGACCTCATCATCGGAGTGGGCACTCGCTACTCCGACTTCACGACCGCCTCGAAGACCCAGTTCAAGAACCCGGACGTGTCCTTCGTGAACATCAACGTCGCCGCCTTCGACGCCGCCAAGGAGAGCGCCGAAATGGTCGTGGCCGACGCCCGCGAGGCGCTGAGGGCCCTGACGGAGGCGCTCGCCGACTACCGCGTCGACGAGGCGTACAGCGCCGAGATCGCCGCGGAGCGCGAGGCATGGGCGAAGAAGGTGGAGAGGTGCTACCACCTGGGCCACGGGCCGCTTCCCGCGCAGACCGAGGTCTTCGGCGCCCTCAACGAGCTCATGGGAGACGAGGACGTCGTCATCAACGCCGCCGGGTCGATGCCCGGCGACCTGCAGGCCCTGTGGCAGGCCAAGACGCCCGTCCAGTACCACGTGGAGTACGCGTTCTCCTGCATGGGGTACGAGGTTCCGGCCGCCCTGGGCGTCAAGCTGGCCCGTCCCGATTCCGAGGTCGTGTCCATCGTGGGCGACGGGACGTACCAGATGCTGCCCATGGAACTGGCCACCGTCGCCCAGGAGGGCGTCAAGGTCATCTACGTCCTGCTGCAGAACTACGGCTTCGCCTCAATCGGCTCACTCTCGGAGTCGCGCGGATCCCAGCGCTTCGGCACCAAGTACCGCCAGCGCGGCTCCGACTCCCACCTGCAGGACACGGAGAGGATCGCCGGGGTCGACATCGCCGCCAACGCCCGCTCGTGGGGCATCGACGTGATCGAGGCCCACGGGATCGCGGAGTTCAAGGAGGCCTACAGGGCCGCCGTGGCCTCGGATCGTGCGACGATGATCCACATCGAGACGGACCTGATGGGGCCGAACCCGCCCGGGTCCTCGTGGTGGGACGTGGCGGTGTCCCAGGTGTCGGAGCTGGAGTCCACGCAGCGCGCCTACGAGGACTACCAGCGCGACCGCAAGCCGCAGAGGCACTACCTCTGAGCCGCTAGTCCGGCGCCCCGAGGCGCCCCTGGCCCCCTGGCCCCGCACGAGGGGCGGGCCGGGGGCGCGGAGGGGCTGACCGTGCTGGTTCGGAGTTCAGGCCCCCTCAAAGCGCCTGGGCCCGTGCTCTGCGAAGTGGCGACGGCATCGCCATCACTTCGCAGAGCCGATGCCCCGACCAGGGGTTCCTCAGTCGGAGCCTCCCTTTTTGTGGTATCGGGGTGAGGTGCCCAGGGCGGTGCGGTCGGGGTGGGTGGTGATGGTGGTGGGGTCTGTTCCTCTGTAGGTGTAGGCGGGGTCGTTGGCGAATATTGTGTCTGTGGCGAGGAGGCCGTCGGCGTAGTCGGCGACGGTTTGGGCGGTGGGCTCGGTTCCGGGGAATTTGTCGAGGAGGGGGTTGGTGTCGGGGTATTGGGCGGGGTCGGTGGTGTCCAGGCCGTGGGGGTTGATGAGGGGTTGTCCGGTGGGGCCGGTGGTGGCGGTGGCGATCAGGGCTTGGATGATCTGGTTGCCCGTGGCTTGGGGCCAGCGCTGCATGGCCACCGCCACGAAGCCGGCCACGATGGGAGTGGCGTATGAGGTGCCGTAGAAGTCAGCGGTCTGCCCTGTTGCGAAGTCGTGGGCGGTGATGCGGTCGCCCGGGGCCATGACGGCCAGGCCGCGCCCGTAGTTGGAGAAGGATTGGATGCGCCCGGCCGAGTCGGAGGCCCCCACCCCCACGGTCCCGTTCACGGACGCCAGGGAGTCGGCCGGGTCCTGTGCGCCGTCGTTGCCCGTGCCCACCACGACCACGACGCCCCTTGCGACGGCCCCGGCGACGGCCTCGCGCGCCCGCTCCGCAAGCTGCCCCCCCTCGGGAGATGGAGATGACGCGGGCGCCGTCGGCCACCGCCGCGCTGATCGCGTCATCGATACTGGTGCCCGTGCAACTGCTCTTGTCGGTGTCGTCCGATGTGGGGACCACGTAGTTGGTGATGCGGGCGCCGCGTGCGACGCCGTAGCTGCGGGCGGCCAGGAGGGAGACCATGGCGGTGGCGTGGGTGCGGCTGTCGGGGGTGGCGGTGTAGTCGCACATGGGTTTGACGGTGATGTCGGCTCCGGCCAGTTCGGGCATGGTGGTGTCGGCGGGCCCGTCGATCACCGCGATGTTCACGCCCGCCCCTGTGTAGCCGGCGGCGGCCTCCTTGTCCACGCCCAGGGGCCCCACGTAGTCCTGGGTGGTGATCTCGTCCACCGCCTGCGCCCCCGGAGCCCCCGCCAGGGCCAGGGAGGCGGCCAGGGCCAGGGCCGGCCCCGCCCGCCCCACCGCCCGGCCCACTAGGGCCAGGGCCGTCCGCGCCGGTGGGGTTCGGTGTGTGGTCAT
>ERZ772964.402-NODE-402-length-19943-cov-21.4482_pt1 | contig 19943 bp, 17 predicted proteins | sample MGYA00580675_ERZ772964 | MGnify/ENA primary metagenome ERZ772964 (study PRJEB29015, sample SAMEA2737941) | human oral metagenome | biome: human oral; feature: human-associated habitat; material: dental | place: China | collected 2139 ... | reverse complement strand
GTCAGTGCCATCGCGCTGGCCCCCATCCTTTTGGACTTGCCACCGCCCTTCTTGCGGTATGCCGCCCGCGACAGGCACCAAGTACGACGGCGCCCCGCAAGCGGAGGGAACCGAGCCTCCGTCGGGCGCCCCTGCGCTCCATGAGACTGATAGGGGGTATCATTGGCCACGTTGGGTCATCGGCCCCACGCCGATCCCACGGAATGATATCGACCCTATGGAAGGGGGAGCGTGCATGAGTTTCAAGAAGATTGCCGTTGCGGGTGGTGGTGTGCTCGGTAGCCAGATCGCCTTTCAGTCAGCGTACTGCGGCCTCGATGTTACCATCTGGCTTCGTATGGAGTCCTCCATCGGTCGCTCGCGGCCCAAGATAGACCGTCTGCGCCAGATCTATCTCGATACCCTCGAGGCCCTGAAGACGGACCCGGCTGCCTACGCATACGGTCTCATCGCGCGCGAGGACGTCTCGCCTGAGGCGCTCGACGCCTGCAAGGAGCGCGCCGAGCGGGCGTATGCGTCCCTCAGGCTCACGACCGATTGGGACGAGGCGTTCTCTGACGCTGATCTCGTGATCGAGGCCGTGGCCGAGACCCCGGACGCAAAGACAGCATTCTATAAGGAACTTGCCAGGCACATCCCAGAGCGGACCGTGATTGTCACCAACAGCTCGACTCTGTTGCCCAGCAGCTTCGCCGAGACAACCGGTCGGCCTGACAAGTTCCTCGCGCTGCACTTTGCGAACGAGATCTGGCGCAACCCCACGGGCGAGGTCATGGGCCATGCTGGTACGGATCCCACACACTTTGAGGAGATCGTTGAGTTCGCCTCCCAGATTCGCATGGTTCCCATCCGCGTCCTCAAGGAGCAGCCAGGCTACATCCTCAACTCGCTGCTCGTGCCCCTGATCGCTGCGGCCCTGAGGCTCTGGGCCACTGGTGTCGGCACGCCTGAGGACATCGACAAGGACTGGACCATCTCGACCGGCGCCCCATACGGGCCGTTTCGCCTGCTCGACATCATCGGCCTCGTGACGCCGCTCAACATCATCTCGAGGAGTCCCCAGGCAAAGGACGAGTCGTCTGTTGAACATAAGATCGTACAGATGCTCCAAGCCAAGATGGACAGGGGAGAGACCGGCGTCAACGCCGGCAAGGGTTTCTATGACTACGGTGGGGGTGAGCCAGCGGCAAAGTAGGTTCCTCCCTCCGTGTGTCGAGGAAAGCCACTTTTGCGTGGCTCGTCTATAGGGTCGTGGGGTAGGCTTATGTGGGCTGGTGCTGCGATGGGGTTTGTCGCCACTGGACCCTTCATAATCCATTTCTGGTGCCGAGCGGACCTTCCCCTCGCGCATGAGAGGCATCGAGGTGGTGTCGCACGACGCGCGGATCGCCGGGACCTTTCCCTCGCGCATGGGAGGACTGACGTTTGGAAGTCTCTCTGTGGCAGGGGACGGTCCGGATCACGTCCACGTCGCTCGATACCCTCTTCATATGGAGTCACTGTGGCGGCGTGTATCTCGATGATGCAGGTAAATGTGAGGCCCGCCGTTGTGCGGACGTGTTCGTGCAAGCCGATATGCCGAGGAACGGGGGAGGGTATACCATAAGAAGGTCGACGAGGCGTTCCGTAGGGATGCCTCGTTTAGGGCGTACGCCGCGTCTTAGCAGGGGGGTCTGATCGCGATGACAGAGGTGGGAGCAGGGGTGTACGCGGGACTGCGCTGTGCGGACTGCGCGTTTTCCGAGTTCGTGCTCAATGAGGAGTCTGGTATGTTCGTGGGAACCTGCTCGCGTGGGTATACGCTGGCAGACCCTCACGTGCACGTGTCGCCGGACAGGTTCTTTGCGAAAAATCCCAGGGCGCTGGTCCCGGTGACGGACCCCTACGGCAGGGAGTACCTGCGGACGAGAAATATCTGTACGAGGTTCGCACCCAAAGAGGGCTAGCGGCGGCAGGCCCTGCCCGTGTCTGTAGCCTGTGTGCCGGGTGGCATTCGCTTCCGGATGGCGGGAGCGTAGGGCCGCACTTTAACGTGGAGGACGGTGGCGTCTGGAGGAGGGTGCGTTTTGGGTACGGGTGACGGGGTCGCGCCTCCCGAGGGCTGGGGCCTCGAGGCGTGGCGCCATGGGGACGTCTGCGGCGAGGGGGACTGGGGCCCGGGCGAGGACGGCCCGCCGCTGGCGGGCATCGGCCCCGGCCACCTGCGCCTCACCTTCTACTACGGCGGCCGGGTCCACGAGGGGACGCGCGGCAGCCTGTACGAGTGGGTCTCGGCGTCCCTGCGCGCCGCAGGGGCGGCTGCGGCGGGTCTCTGGCGCTACGAGCTGCGCTACGGGAGCGGCACGCGGATCGACGCCTTCGGGCTCTGGGGGGCCATGTGGAAGAGCATGGGTCCCGGCCGCGCCGCCGCCCTCGCCCGGGCCTCCTCCCTCGGTTGGGAGGGAGGGGAGGAGGCGTCCGTTCGCGTCAAGGGCAGGGAGCTGCGCTGCGGAATCTCCCGGGAGAGGTTCGCGGCGCTCTCGGGGAGGGGCGTGGAGTACCTTGGTCCCGCTGGCATGGACTGGTCCGGCGGGCTCGCCGCCGACCTGCTCCTCGCCCTGTCGGACACGTGGTCCCCGCAGCTGTGGCGCTACGTGCGGGGCAGGGACCGGCTCTGCGGCCAGGTGTGCGAGAGGGGCGGGATCGCCGTGGGGCGCTCCGGTGACGACACGGGGCTTGCGGCCTACCTCACCGTTTGGGAGGAGGGTCTTATGCACGACCTGCTGCTTCGCGCCGCAGAGGTCGCCCCCCGGCTCATGCCCGGCTCACCTCGTGAGAGGCGGGACGAGACGTTCCCTTAGCAGGCGCCCGCATTACCTGAGCACCCGATTTGCGATTCGCTCGCCATGCGAAAAGACCTGCCATGGCTGAGAATAGGGATGCAGTCTGAGTCGAGCGATATCCATGTCAGCATAGCCATGGCCTACCATAGTTTGCAGATGGGGTACGCTATACATGGCAATTATGGTAATTGATACTTTGCAAATAGGGTAATGCTTCCACCACACGCTGGGGATGCGAATCATCCTGTTGGGGGTCGGTATGATCAAACGTGACGTTGCAGGATTCGTCCTTGACAACGCTTCGTGGTTTCCCGTGGTCTCGGTCACGGGGCCTCGACAGAGCGGGAAGTCAACGCTCGTCAGGAGCCTCTTTTCCGACTACGCATACGTGAATCTCGAGGACCGCCCCACTTACGAGCGCGTGATGGCAGGTCCGTCCGACTTCATTCATGAGCGACCCCCTAGGATGATCATCGACGAGGCGCAACGCGTGCCAGAGCTCTTTAATGCCATACAGGTGGTTTCCGACGAGCGTGGCACGGTAGGCCAGTACATCCTCTTGGGATCTCAGAACTACCTCCTGCTGAGGCGTATCACTCAATCCCTTGCGGGGCGCATCGGGCTGGTGCGGCTCATGCCACTCTCGTATCGCGAGGTAGCTCTGGCACCAAACGAGGTGACGCCAGATAGGTTCATGCTGCGCGGAGGGTATCCGCGCCTCTACGACGTTGATATCCCTAGTTACGTTTATTTCGAGAACTATATCCCAACCTATGTTGAACGAGATGTGTCGGAGTACGTCGATGCGCGTAGCAAGGGGCCTTTCCGCAGGCTCCTAATGCTGTGCGCACAGTCATGCGGATCGCTTCTAAACGTATCGCGTCTCGCGAGCGACCTGGGTGTCGCGCGAGCGACTATCGACTCATGGCTTTCGATACTTGAGGCAAGCTACACCATCTTCAGGCTACAGCCGTATCATGCCAACCTCAGGAAGCGTCTTACAAGAACGCCCAAGGTCTACTTTTGTGACACTGGCCTCCTATGTCACCTGTTGGGCGTCGAGACCTCCGAGCAGCTGCGAGACAGCGAGATGCGCGGCGTCATCTTCGAGAACCTCATAGTCACAGAGACGGCAAAGCGGCATCTCAACGCGGGACGGACTCCTCGGCTCTTCTTCTATAGGGATGACTCGAAGATTGAGGTTGACCTGGTTGATGACAGCGATCCCGCAGGCAGAGAGCTTATAGAGGTCAAGTCGCAGGTCGGGTTTCGCAAGGACTTCCTGCGACATCTGCCGGTGGTTGGCAGGGACCTGGGCATAGCTGAAAGGCGTCGGTACGTTGTCACGCGGGGGGCAGACTCGTTTTCCGTCGGCGGCATGAAGGTGTGGGCGGCTCGCGATTGGCTCATGAGACCGTAGCTTGTGGCGCCGGAGTCAAGCGGGAGGCCTCCTGGCAAGTGCGAGCTTACCAAGCTACAGAGGTGCCGGTTGCAGGGGCTTTTCGATACGGATTGGCATGTGCCACCAAAGGCCGCATCCATTGAGATGGGGCTTTCGTGATCCCTATGGGGCGTCATGGCCTCGCGCTATGTGCCTCCGGAGGGACGCGTGGGACACGGGCGCCGGGCCTGCGGGGCTCGATCGCGCACTCGGCGACACCGAGTGCGCGATGCGCGTGCCACCCGGCGCCACCGAGTGGCACAGCATTTCACGACAACTGTACATATGCCGACTTCCGCGCCACTCGGCGCTACCGAGTGCGCGGTCTGCCTGCCACTCGCCGCCGTCGAGTGGCGCCCGTGAGGCAGCGCGGCTCGGGGGTCATCAAAGAGATGGGCGGCACCGGATCGCACGCGGCTCGGGGCCATCGGGAGAGGGCGGCACCGGACGGCAGCACGGCGGCCTCAGGTCCCTCACGCGTCGCGATTCCCGACGCGATCCATCGTTGCGCGGGACTGTGCCGGGCAGGACCACCCGCAAGGCTGCACCCGCCGTCGACGTCCAAGGGCATCTGGCCTACCCGTGGAAAGCAACCATCGCGCGTGAGAGTGCGTATGGGGCCGCGATGAGGTAGGATTGCGGTGTGGTGGGTGACGCAAGACCCCATCGATCATGTTGCGAAGAAAAGCTGCGTCGTGCCAGTGGCCAGAGTCCAGTGGCGCAGGCGTTTGGGAAGGGGCTGCGATGTTGTCCTGGTTGAGGGACCTCTTTGGTAAGAAGGGCGCCGAGCTTCCCGGTGATGATCCCGTGCGGTCCCGCGCACCCCTTACTGAGGGCCGCGTCCTAGATGTGCCCTCTGGTTATAACGTGCGTGAGCTGGGTGGCTATCCCACGCCGTATGGTCAGACGCTCTACCGTCGCTTCCTGCGCTCTGGTGACACCGACGGGCTCAGTAGCACTGACATAGCTGCCCTGCGTGACTACGGCGTCTCGATGGACGTCGACCTCCGCAGCCAGTGGGAGGTTACCCATGCCCCTGATCGCCTGGCCAAGGACCGGGGCGTCCGCAGCCTGCATGCGCAGCTGCACTCCTATGACATGCACGCACACGACCTCAAGCTGCCTGATGACACCGAGGGCTACATGGCCAACGGCTACCTCTCTATGCTTGAGAACCGCAAGGTCGTGCGCCAGATCTTCTCGTTTATGGCCAAGGCTGCCGACGACGAGTGCGTCCTCTTTCACTGCGCGGCTGGCATGGACCGCACTGGCGTTACGTCCATGCTGGTGCTGGGGCTCTGCGAGGCGAGCAGGGAGGATATCCTGCGCGACTACCTCTATTCCTTTGCCGATGCCGACAGGGTGGAGGAGCTGCTCGATGGGAAGGATTGTGCTCCCGATGATCGCTCGGTTGGCGTCATGGGGGCGGGCACGCTCATGCACACCATGTCCGCCGTGTACCAGGCGCTGCTCGATGGCTGTGGCTCAGTGAGGGGCTACCTGCTCTCCTGCGGCCTTGGCGAGGATGAGCTCGACCGCGTGCGTCGCCACCTGGTGGGGTAGGTTGTGGGGCATTGGGCCTTCATCCCCACAGTCGCCTGGTAGTGCGAGCCGTGTTTGCGTCGCTCCTCTAGGTGACGCTGTGGATACAACATGCGTCTCCCGTTGAACGCCCGATGTGCGCGAGGCGTCAAGAGCACGCAGCGCATCGAGAGGCCCATTCGAGGAAGATGAGCGTCGCCCATGATGTATCGGCAACAGGAATGCCGTGGCGGGCAGCGTGAGCGTCATTGATGCTACCGCTCAGGGGCAAAAACATACCGTTGGCCCCGCCGCTTGACCGTGTACGGAAAAGCTGACCCCGTGTACCTGTACACCCCTTTGGGGACAGCTTCAGCTCGATTACCCTCATAGTATGGAGTAGAACCATGAGGACAGCGCGACACAACAATCCGTCGCGAGGAGGCGCTTGCGCATATGGGTTGGGGGTTCAGGTATGTGGTGCAGGATATACGGCGAGAGGACACCCTATGAGTGACCTCGTCTTCATCGTGCCGGCACTGGGCATACCCGCTCTTGTCTCGGCGCTTGAGTGGACGCTCCTGAACGACATCGTCGAGCGTCACCATAGCCATCATGATACCTATCGCGTCTCCAATACGCTGACGCACACCCTCGTTATGATCATGGTGTTCATGGGCTTCCTTGGCGTGGTTCTCGGATGGCTCTGCAACGTCGGCGTGTTCAGGGCGAACAGCCACGTCCTCCTCGCGTTCTTCCTGTCCTTCTTGGGCGTGTCTCTCCTGATCTGGACCTGGTTGCACCGTTACAAGGTCGTGACCTACGACGATCGCATGCACATCACGCCGCCGATCGGGACAAGAAGGACGATCAGATACGATGAGATCGAGAGCATGGAGTGGCACCGATCAAAGTCGCTTTTGGGCTACGAGAACCTGCGCGTGCGTGTCAAGGGAAGCTACCGGCGCGTGACCCTCTGGGGCATGCTCGACCTCGAGCAGATCCTCATGCGCATCAATCGCTACGACGCCATCGACAACGAAGGTGTGTACTGACCTTCCGGGAGGCGTCAGGTCGGCTAGACGCTGCCTCATCGTTGGTCAGGCTCCCTAGTTCAGCCAGGCGCCCTGGGCCAATAGATAGTGCCCCGCAGATTGGCGGGTACCGACAAAAACTCGCCAACTGGGCAAACGCTCCCAAGAAGGTACCCGCCAGATTGGCGGGCACTATCGGGCATCGACGGGCACTATCGGGTCGGCTTGATAAGGGGGTACACGAAGGACGAGCGAGCACGAAACGAGTTTCTGATGGTGAGCCTGTCGCTTAGGGGGAACCAGCGTGTGGAGAAGACCTCGGCGCCGCCATTGACGTAGATCTCGATGGTCGAGCCGTCCACGATCATGCGCAGATCGTCGAGAGATTCAAGCCTGATGCTACGGCTCCGTCGCCCAGCTGAGGCTAGCGCCCCCGCCTCGGTCTGGGCAAAGCGGATGCCGAAGCTGCCGCTTTCGACGAAGACCTCCAAGACGTCATTGAGCCAGATCTGTGCGTCGCCGTCCTCAATCTGCTTGAGGATGACGTCTGCCGCGAGGCTGTCAGACACGAGGCTCTTGCCGCAGGGCAGCGCGCGAGCCTCTCCGCGATAGTTGTCGAGCTCTGTCACTGGCCGTTGGCGCAAGAGCCCATCTGCACCAAGCGTTATCTCGCGCGGGAGCGTCATTGTATGCGCTCGGTCCATCCCCTCGGGCACGCTTGTGTAGCTGTGGTCGAAGGTGCCCATCCAGCCGATCGAGATCGTGCGGCCTCTCTCATCCGTGAAGATTTGAGGTGCGTAGAAGTCAAAGCCATGGTCCCACTCGGTGAAGTTGTCGAGCGGGACGGCGTCGATGTCGATGATCTTCTCGTGCGCGGGAAGCGGGAAGTACCCCGCCTGCCAGAGATTCTGCCAACGATAGCTCTCGGAGGGAAGCCCCTGGGGGCAGACTGCCAGAAACTCCCTGTCTCCCATGCGTATGACGTTGGGACACTCCCACATGTAGCCAAAGACCAGGTGTGCCACCGTCGTGTTCTTGGGCAGAATGGTGCGACGCAGCCGCCAGCTCTCGCCTTTGTCGTGGGAGTCGTAGACGAGCACACTGCCAAAGTCGCCTCGAGCATCGGGATTGTCTGTGTCGAGCGGCCCCCGCTGTCGGGCGCCCAACAGCATGTGCAGGCAGCCGTCCTGTTCCCAGACCTTCGGGTCGCGCACATGCAGGGTACAGCTTGTGGGGTAATCCGCATTAGTGAGAAGTGCCTTCTTGGGCGAGAAGTGCAGGCCGTTCTCGCTCGTGGTCATGATCTGGTTGGCCTCTCGCCCCCAGTCCACGCGCTCGTCGTCGAAGGTGTCGACGACGTTTCCCGTGTAGAACACGCGCATGAGGTCACCGCCGTCAGGCGCGCCGCCCTTGTCCACCCAGGTGCAGCCCGAGAAGACGCCGCTGCGGTCGAGCTGGATGTCAGGCGCGAGTGCCACCCCCAGATCCTCCCAGCTGATGAGGTCGTCGCTCACCACATGACCCCAGTACTTGAGCTCGTCCGTCGGCCAGTTGGGAGCGTACTGGTAGTAGGCGTGATAGCGTCCGCGAAACTGGCAGAGGCCGTTGGGGTCGTTGAGCCAGCCCTGTCTTGGCTCGATGTGAAACGACGGGTTCCAGAATTGCTTGGACATCGTTCTCCTCAGAAACGCACTCGATGCTGGGTTTTAGGTAATGGTTCAGAGAAATGCCGTTGAGATTATAGGGCGGGCATGCAGGTCGTAGGGCGTGGTTGGAAAAATATGCACCTCACTCATGGGAGACACACGGCGGCATACTTTGTGATCCCGTATGAATGAGAGGTGCCTGCGGACGGGCCGTGACGCGATCGATGGAACGGTGCGGCTCAGGACGTGGACACCCCGAGCTCAGATACCCCGGGGTGCGTGGTCCAGACGGCCTTTGCCACTCCGACGGGTGGTGGTTTTAGCTGTCGATGCCTGCAAAGTGGCAAGAGCCCATCTCCCAGCCCTGGTGTCTGCCCCTGAGACTGGAGCTGACACGCAGCTCGTCCACGCTCTCGGGATACCACCGAGTTGTCATCGTGACCTCGCCGCCGTTCACGTAGATCTCGACGATGGAGGTGTCCACGATGACGCGCAGGTCCCTGATGCGGCCTGCCGTAAGCGCCGAGAGGGGAAGGCGTCTGACGCTTCGGTAGGCGCCGGCGGGGCTCGTGAAGGCCAGCTCGCATAGGTTGCCGATGATGAAAAGCTCGAGGTCGTCGTTCAGGCGCAGCACAGCGTCTCCGGATTCGATCTGCGTGACGCAGATGTCGGCGGTGCCCGCGAAGCGCGCGCCTACTGCTCCCGTGAGGTCGAACACGTCGTAGGAAGATGAGCCGACGGTCCCCGTGAGGCCCGCGACGTCACCGGTGAACTCAACCAGCTCGCCGCGAAGCGCGTCGATCTCGGCCACGGGCCACTGACAGACGCGCCCGCCTTCGTTGAGGTTAAGCTCGCGCGGCAGGGTGAGCGTGTGGGTCCACTCGCGGGTGGGGTTGTCGTACTGGGTCTCGATGTCGGGCAGGCTCGCCCACCCGACCAGGATGGTGCGTCCTCGCTCGTCCTCGAAGACCTGGGGGGCGTAGAAGTCGAAGCCAAAGTCGAGCTCGACAAACCCCGCCTCGTCGATGCAGGGGTAGGGACCGTCCGCGTCCATGAGGCCGGGGTCCTTCGCCATGAGGTCGATGAGCCTGCCGTCGAGGGCGACGTAGCCCGAGTTGTGTATGTTCTGGAGGCTCGTCGGCCGCTTGCCCACGCCCTGAGGGCACACGAAGAGAAACTCGCGCCCGCCGAGCGTGGCGAGATTGGGGCATTCCCACATGTAGCCAAAGGGCTGCCGTCCGAGGTTGGTCGCGGAGCCCTCGAGTCTCCAGCTGAGGCCGTCGGGGCTTTTGTAGAGAAGGATGCAGCCCCGATCGCCCTGAGCGCGTGCGCCGAGCAGCATGTGCCAGCAGCCGCCCTGCTTCCAGACCTTGGGGTCCCTCACATGGCAGGAGCAGTAGGCGGGGTAGCCCTCATTGCCTAAAACCAGGCGCTTCTCACCAAAGGTGGAGCCATCGCTCACGACGAGGGTCTCGTTGGCGAGACGACCCGAGTAGTCGTAGTCGTGCTCGCCCGGCAGCAGCTGGTTTCCGGTGTAGTAGCACCACATCCTACCGTCGTGGACGGTGGCCGAGCCCGAGTACGAGCCGTTTTTGTCAAGCTCCCGGTCGGGCATGATGGGCGAACCCAGCCACTTCCAGCTGACGAAGTCTCTCGTGGTCCAATGGCCCCACCCATGGGCGGCGTCGGGCCAGAGCCTGCGGTGCTGGTGGAAGTAGTGGTAGGTGTCATCGAGCTGGCAGAGGCCATTGGGGTCGGTTATGTCGCCGGTCTCGGTCTGGAGGTGGAACCTGAGGCGCCAGTTGTGCTTGGGGCTCCACGTGCGCTTGATTGCCATCTTGCTCCTTTTGCGCGTCGCGGTCGCGAGAGGGCCGCTCTGCCGTGGTCGGTTGACGTCTAGGGCAGCTAGGACAGGACCTTCTCGACCTCGTCGAGGGTGGGCATGGCGGGGATGGCGCCGCGCCTCCGCACGCAGAGGGATGCCACGGCATTGCCAAAGCGGGCGAAGCTCCTGGCGTCGTCGAGGGTCACGTTCTCGGGCCTGATGTCGGCGTCCACGAAGGCGCAGAGAAAGCCTCCCCAGAAGGAGTCACCCGCCCCGGTCGTGTCGACAGCATCCACCTTGAAGCTGGGCACGGTCGCGCTGCCGTCCTTGGTTGCCACGAGGGCGCCCTCGTCGTCGAGCGTCACGCAGATCACCTGTGCGCCCTGACCAAGGAGGATGCGGGCAGCCTCGGCGGGGTCGGAGCGTCCGGTGAGCAGCTCGGTCTCCTCGCAGCTGATCTTTATGAGGTCCATGTACGTGACGATGGAGCGCATCTGCTCAGAGGCCACCTCCGCGCTCGTCCAGAGGGAGTCGCGGTAGTTGGGGTCATAGGACATGACGGCGCCTGCGGCCTTGGCCACGTCGAGAGCGGCGATGGTGGCGCTGCGTGCCGGCTCGTCGGTGAGCGAGAGTGACCCCACGTGAAAGACGCGGCTGTTCTCGATGACATCGCGCCTGAGCTCCTCGGGGCGCAGCTGCGTGTCTGCGCCGGGCTTGCGGGCGAAGGAGAAGGTCCTCTCGCCCTCCTCGCTGAGCGCGACGAAGGCAAGTGTGGTGAAGCAGTTGGGGTCGAGCACGAGGCCGTCGCAGTTGACGTCGTTGGCGACGAGGGTGGCGTTCAGGAACTCGCCGTGCATGTCGCGCCCCACCTTACCGATGAAGGCGGTGGACTTGCCGAGGCGCTCGAGGGCCACAAGGACATTTGCGGGCGCGCCGCCGGGGTTGCGCTCGAAGAGCTTCTGGCCCGCAGCTGAGGTACCCGCGTCGGTGAAGTCGATGAGAAGCTCGCCGAGGGCTGTGACAGAGAACATGGTGCTCCTTTCCGCAGCGCCGACGCCTGCGTCGGGTGCTGCCGTATCAGAGAAATGCGGGAGCGATCGCAACTGCGACCGCCCCCGCAGGTGTGCTGACCGAGGTCGCCGGTCAGGGGGACGGACCTACTTCTTGATGTCGATGAGGGTATCGCCAACCTTGACGGTGCCGGTGTGACCCTCGACGGAGGAGAAGTCATCGGTGTTGGTGATGATGACCATGGTCGTTGCCGGGAGGTTGGCCTCCTTGATGGCGCCCAGGTCGACATCCATCAGGAGGTCACCCTTCTTGACACTCTCTCCCGCCTGGCACTTGGCGGTGAAGGGGCCTCCCTTGAGGTTGACGGTGTCGATGCCAATGTGGATCAGGATCTCGACGCCGCCCTCAGAGAGCAGGCCAATGGCATGACCGGTCTCGGCGACCATGGTGATGGACCCGTCTGCGGGTGCGAATACCTTGCCCTCGGTGGGCTCGACGGCCGCGCCCTTGCCCATGGCCTCGGAGGCGAAGACGGGATCGGAGACGGCGGTCATCGAGATGGCCTCGCCTGCCATGGGCGAGACAATGGCTTCGGGACCAGTGGCTGCGACTGCTTTGGCGCTGGGGGCCGCAGTGGTGCTGGTGCTGGTCTCAGGCTTGGGGGTGGGAGCGGCAACCTTCTTCTTGGGCCTGTCCTCGTCCTTGTAGATGGCGCTCGTGAGGCCAAAGGCCACGCCGAAGGCGACGACGAACATGATGATGTACTGGACGGGCTGCTTGACGCAGAGCAGGAGGCCGAAGATGCCCGTCACGCCCGTACCGGTGGCAGCGAGCTGGGTCAGGTAGCAGACGAAGGCGCCACAGGCGGCGCCGGCCATGCCGCACACGAAGGGCTTGACCTTGGGTAGATTGACGCCAAAGATTGCCGGCTCGGTGATGCCCAGCAGGCAGGAGATGCCAGAGGGGACCGCGAGGCTCTTGGTCTTGACGGTCTTGGTCTTGAGCGCAACGGCCAGGCAGGCACCGCCCTGCGCTATGTTGGCGGCGGACGCGACGGGCAGCCAGTACGTTACCTTCTCGGGCTGGGCGAGCATGGAGACGTCGATGGCGGTGTACATCTGGTGCAGGCCCGTGACGACGGAGGGCGAGTAGATGAGGCCGATGATGATGTAGCCGATGCCCAGGGGCACCTTGAGCAGGAAGTACAGCAGGCCGAGGATGGCGTTCTCGAGCCAGACGAAGATGGGGCCTATGAAGAGGATCGTGATGTAGGCGGCGACCGAGACGGACACGAGCGGCGTCACGAAGAGGTCGAACATCTCGGGTACAGCCTTATGCAGGTGTTTCTCCATGAAGCACAGGATCCAGACGCCCACGAGTATGGGGATGACGTGTCCCTGGTAGCCTATCCAGTCGATGCTGTAGAGGCCTGGTATCACCGGGAGCGTGATCATCGTGCCGTCGGAGAGGGCCTTCGAGGCGCTGTAGGCGCTGATGAAGTCGGAGCTGATGAGCAAGGCGCCGAGCGATGCGCCAAGGTAGGGGTTGCCCCCAAAGACCGTGGCTGCCGAGAAGCCGAGCAGGATCTGCAGGTTTGCTAGGGCGCAGGCGTTGACGAGCGCCGCGATGCGCCACCATACGCTGGTGGTGTCCAGGTCAAAGAGGCCCGCGCCGTCGGGGGCGGGCGTGCCCATGAACTGGATGGCACCCATGATGCCCATGAGCATGCCGGATGCGACGATGGCGGGGATGATGGGGACGAAGACGTCAGAGAGTACCTTGATGGCCTTCATGAAGCCGTTCTGCTGCTGGGCGGCCGCCTCCTTGACGTCGGCCTTGCTCGCGGCGGAGATGTTGCCCTGCTTGCAGAGCTCGTCGTAGACCTTGTTGACGGTACCCGTCCCATAGATGACCTGGAGCTGACCAGAAGCTTTAAAGTTGCCCTTGGCGCCAACGGCGTCATCGATCTTCTCCTGGTCGACCTTAGAGTCGTCCGCGATGACCAAGCGCAGGCGTGTGGCACAGTGCGCTGCCGAAACGATGTTGCCCGGGCCGCCGACCGCCTCCAGAATCTCCTTAGCGGCTTGTGCGTGATCAAGTGCCATTGAGTCCCCCTTGTCTGAACGCTGCATATGGAATCGTTCTCACACGCTCTTATCGAAGGATTCCATAGTTGGTGGCATACTCGGCTCGCAGCCATGGAATCGTTCTCATATATTCAAGAATACTTCACAACTGAGAGGATGTGGGTCCTAAAGGAGTAGGGCATAGCTGAACGGCGGCATATAGGCGGCGAATGGCGATGGATAGCCTTGCGTCGGAGGGGGACGAAGGATACGTTCTCGAAAAACGCGAGGCGGATCGGGCCTGGCAGGCCATGAACATGGTGTCGTAGGGGCTGGCCCCGCAGTTGGCTAAACCGAGCTTTACGGGTGTCCCTAACGGATCGATCCCCGTGCGAGGACCTCGTAGCCCAGGCGTATCTCGCAAGGGATATGCGTCGTCTTGCCCATGGCGTCGACGAGCATGCGTGCGGCCTCTTTGCCGGCCGTCTTGTAGTGGTGGTGCACGGTCGTGAGCGCGGGCGTGACCACGAGCGTGAGTTCAGAGTCGCCCGTACCCGTCACCTGCACGTCGTCAGGTATGCTCCTACCGTATTCGCGCAGGCAGCTCATGGCGCCGAAGGCAATGGAGTCGCTCGCGCAGATGATGGTGTCCACGTCGGGATGCGACTCGAGCAGCCGCTCACAGCTGAGATAGCCCGACTCCACCGTGAAGTCTGCGATGAGCTGTGCGCTTGCGGACACCTCGAGGCCGTACTCCTCGCAGGCATCAAGGAAGCCCCTGTGTCTGGCCCTTCCTGCGGCTAGGTCCCGCTCCGTGACGCCGATGTAGGCGGGCTTCGTGGCGTGGTCGAGGGCCAGTGTCGTGATGTCGCGTATCGAGTGATAGTCATCGTTGTAGACGCAGGATCGCCCCTCGATGTCCTGGCCGAGGACCACGAGCGGTACTCGCAGCTCGTCCATGGCGCGCTCGTGCGCGGACGTGAGTACCGTGCCCACGAGGATGACGCCGTCCACGTGGCTCTTCTCGGCAAAGAGGCGCAGGTAATCGACCTCGAGCTTCTCATCATTGTCGGTGTTGGCCAGCAGTATCTGGTACTGGGAGTCGTTGAGCTGAGAGGTCAGGCCCTCCACCATCCGCGAGATCGAGACGGAGTTTATCTTGGGAATGATGACGCCCACGAGATTGGTCTTGCCGGTGCGCAGCTGCTTGGCCTGACGTGAGGGTATGTAGCCGGTCTCCTTGATGACGCGGGCGATGGCGCGGCGCTTCTCGCTCGAGACGTAGCCGTCGTTGAGATAGCGCGACACGGTGGCGCGAGACACCCCCGCCATCTTGGCCACTGTCGTGATGTCCATGTGCCACCTCGCCTCCTGTTGTGTGGTTCGAGAACCCTGTGATTAACTTACTTGCACAAGGTAGGCAAAACCGCACTCATTTTTTGGGTGTGCGGTCGCTGTTGCGCGGTGAGTGCGCTGTTGGCCCTGAAGGGCACGCGGGACATGCTCGCGTGCCTGCCTTAGGGACAGGGAGTTTGCTCACCCGGCGGTCATAGCTGAGGAGTCCGTTGGTCTCTTCCTCGATGTCCGTGAGCTGGGTGAAGACGAAGCCTGCGAGCCCCCTTGGCTCGAGCGCGTCTGCTTGGGCGAGCTGCCTGGAGACTGCTTGTCGAAAGGCTGCTGTGTCCTCGAAGACGTCATAGCCGTAGGAGGTCTCCAGTGAGCAGTGTCCCTTCACGCGAAGGCTGAGCCCGCCGAACTCATTGAGGATGAAGGCGCGGTCATCCTTATGTGGATAGACCTGGAGGCTCCTGAAGTAGTTGTGGATGGCCACGAAGTTGCCCGCCCCCTGGTCGTACCAGCCGCTTGCCGCGATGACGGGACGTGTGGGGTCGAGCTCCCTGGTGCGCTGCGCCTGGCCGGAGGAGTCAAACTGCCCCCAGCTCTCGTTGAAGAGCGTCCAGGCAATGACGCTGGGGTGGACGGCGAGGCGGCGCACGGTCAGGTCGCGGGTGTGCTGCCACTCCCTACGATAGGGGTTGTCGTCGGCCGCGAGCTTGCGCCAGTGGGAGGGCGTGTCGTCCCGAAAGCGCGACCATGAGCGCCTAAAGAGCGTGGGCGTGTTGATCGAGCGCCACTTGTCGTAGCTGCCGCCACCTGTGGGCATGTCCTGTATGACAAGCATGCCCATGCGGTCGCAGAGCCAGTACCAGAGCTCCCCCTCGACCTTCACGTGCTTGCGGAGCAAATTGAAGCCCAGGTCATGAGCGCTCTGAACGTCGGATCGCAGGGCATCGAGCGAGGGCGGGGTCATAAGCCCGTCGGGCCAGTAACCCTGGTCGAGCAGCCCTCTCAGGAAGATGGGCCTGTGGTTGAGCATGACGCGGGGCGTGCCTTGGGCGTCTGGCTCGACCGCGACCGAGCGAAAGGCGCAGTAACTCGTGACCTCATCCTCTCCATAGCCGAGCGTGAGGTTATAGAGGCGGGGGTTGTCCGGTTCCCAGAGCTGGGGGTCCTGGACGCGCAGTCTGACCGTCGCCTCGTGCTTTTTGGCGACGGGTCCCATCGCCGACCGGCCGCTTTTAAGCGAGAGGACCAGGCGTCTGCCAGGGTGGCTGACTTGGGCCGTGACCGAGATGGTGCCATCGTCCGGGTTGGCACTCACCTGCAGTTGTCGGACGTGGTCTTTGGGGGCGTCCTCGATCCAGACACTCTGCCAGATGCCGGACTGAGCCGTATACCACATGTTGGCCCGCACGAGTCGCTGCTTGCCGCGAAGCTGCGTGCCCGTGTCGCTCGGGTCGAAGACGCAGACGGCCAGGGCGTTCTCTCCGTCCTTGACGGCGGACGTTACGTCTATGTCAAAGGGCAGGTAGCAACCCCTGTGCTCGGCGAGCCTCTTGCCGTTCAGATAGACCGCGCAGGCCCAGTCCACGCCCTCGAAGTGTAGGATGCGCCTGCGCCCCGGCAGGGGTCGGCTTGCATCGAAGCAGAGTCGGTACCAAAGGAGCTCATTTGGCTTGAGTTGGCGGCCGACGTGCGAGAGCTGGGCCTCTGGCGAGAAGGGCACGAGGATCTTGCCATCCCAGGAGATGGGCATCGCGGCGTTGCGCCAGGAGCTACGGACTTCTTGGGCCGAGCCGAGCGAGACGAAGGCGTAGTCCCACCAGCCGTTGAGCGTCTGCCAAGATGTGCGGGCAAGCTGTGGGCGCGGGTGTTCTGGCCAGGGGACGGTGCCGTCGCCAGGAGTGGCGGCAAGGAGACTCTCTCCCCAGATCGTGGTCAGGGGGAAGAGGGGAGCGCCTATGCCCTCCTTGGGCTGGCTCTTGAGCGCACGTCTGAGATCGAGGTCCATGGACTCTCCTAAGTGGGCTTACGAATGCAGAACAGGATAGTGCGCAAAGACGACCATGGGCCTTGCGAATTGTGAAGAAACACATATGAGAACATCGGTCATTTGACTTTGGTCGGTCTGGGGCATATAGTAATCGTCCTACGCAGTTGATGCGCCCAGACTCTGCGGGGTGGAGCAGTCTGGTAGCTCGCCGGGCTCATAACCCGGAGGTCGGTGGTTCAAATCCGCCCCCCGCGACCAAACGTTACGGCCCTGACCTGGTAAAACAGGTCAGGGCTTTTGTTTATGTCGGCAATGCCGACACGTTGCCGACAAATTGCCGACAGAGATTTTAGCACGGTCCCAAAAATCAGCTCGAAAGGCTGCGGACGTGCGCAAACAGCTCTCCACAAGCTTGCGGTCTGCCGCAGCCGAATCTCAAAAAGCTCTTCTGTGCGTCTATAATCAACTGCCCGGGCTCCTGCCTTCGGCGCCCGGTTCTCCACAGCTGTCAGTGGAGAACGCAGTAAGCCCTTTGGCGGTGGTTGTACAGAGGCGCCTAATTTGAGAGGACAAACGGCGCAGATGTACAGGTATGGAGACGGCGGACAGCATGGCAAGGACGGGAAGCGCGATGCGGTCCAAGGCGAGGGCGAACGTCCACGTGCCGTATGAATCATGCTTGGTTAGTTGCATCAATAGTGCTACTATTCAAGCATGAACAGTTTGGAAGCCATAAAGAAGCTCAACGATGTCTCCGCGTACCAGAGGGGCATGTTCACCTCCGCCCAGGCCAGGCGCCTGGGGGTGGAGAGGTACACGTTGGCGCGTCTGGAGAAGGGCGGGTCCGTCGAGCGCGTGGCGAGGGGGGTCTACCGCATGGGCGGTGCCCCCAGCGTTCGCGAGGAGGACGTCTACGCCGCCTGGCTCTCCCTCGTGCCCGACCGCGAGCCGGGCATCCCCCGCGCGCTCGAGCTGACGCCTGTGGCCATGGGGGCGACCTCCGCGTGGTTGCAGGAGCTCGGCGAGGTGGGGCCCGAGCCGCTGGAGTTCTGCTGCGGAGCCAGGAAGCAGACGCAGCGCGAGGGGATAACCGTCCACAAGCGGCTGCTCGACGCCGTCGACGTCGTGTACGTGGCGGGCATGCCCGCGACCTCGCCCGCCCGCACCGTCCTCGACCTCGTCGACGGGGGTGAGGACCTGAGCCTGGTGGCGGCCGTGCTGGAAGACGCGCTCGCGCGCGGCCTGGTCGCCGACGTCGAGGGGCTGGCGGAAGGGATCGACCGGAGGGGCGGGAAGACCGGGCTCCCGCGCGGAGCCAGCCTGCACGCGCTCCTCGCGAAAGGACGCTGAGGGATGCGCTACGAGAACGCCGGCCAGTTCGACCGGGCCGCCAAGAAGTCGATAAGGGAGTCCGGCAGGGAGTCGGGTGTCGCCTACAGGGAGATGCTCCGCGACCGCTTCTTGTGCCGAATCTTCAGCGAGGACGACCCGAGGTTCCTCCTGAAGGGCGGAGCGGGCATGCTCGTGCGCATACCGGGCGCGCGGGCGACGAAGGACGTCGACTTCGCCATGTGCGAGAGGGAGTCTGCGGACTCTGCCCTGGAGGCCCTGGACAGGCTGGCGTCCAAGGACCTCGGCGACTTCTGCTCCTTCAGGCTGACGAGCCGGAGGGAATCGCTCGACGAGAACGGCTACTCCCGCCTGCTGAAGCTGAGGTACGCGAGCTACGTGGGCGACGAGGAGAAGGACCCCATCCTCATCGACCTGTCGCTCGACTGCACGACCACGCAGCCGGCGGAGAGGATCACCCCCGCGAACCGCGTCGAGATCGAGGGCGTCGCCGTCTTCGATTACCTGGCCTACCCCCTCGCCGACCAGCTCGCCGACAAGCTCTGCGCCGTCATGGAACTCCAACCAGGCGGCTGGCCGTCCTCGAGAATGAAAGACCTCGTCGACATCGTCACCTACGCGACGAACGAGGCCTTCGACCTCGGGCAGCTTGCCCATGCGATCAGAAGCGAGTGCGCGAAGCGCTCCATGGCCGCGCCGAAGCGCTTCGAAGCACCCGAGAGCTGGCGGCCGCGGTTCCCCGAGTTTGCGCGCAGGAGCGGCCTGCCGGCGAAGTACGCCGACTTCGACGGCGCAACGGAGCTCGCCTCTGCGTTCTTCGACCCGGCCTTGGCGGAGACGGTCTCCGCCGACGCTGCGTGGGATCCCTCCCGAACCGAATGGGCTGGTGAGCGCTGAGCAGGGAGGCCCCCTTGTGCGCTGCGATGCCGGCTGCACCTGCAGACGGCCAATCGCTGCCGCGCGGCTGCCCTGCCTGTGAACCGCCTAATCACCCAAACGTCGCTGTACACGAGGCCTTCCCCAATCGCGTGAAAGGGCGCGATCTGGGAAGGCTTCGCTTCTTTGCGCGCTGAGACGTGGGACATGCCCTGGCGACGCGGTCTACCCTTCGGACCACGTAAAACCACGGAAAGGCATGCAGAGCATGGAAGCGACGCAAGGCAACAAGCCGGTGGGCAGGATCATCACCCTGCAGGAGGCCGCCGAGATACTGAGCGTCTCGTACAGCACGGCGTTCAGGCTCGCGGAGAGCGGGGAGCTCAAGGCGTTCAGGATCCGGAACTCATGGCGGACGAGCACGGTCGCGTGCGCCCAGTACATCGACAGGCAGATGCGTGTCCAGAACGACGTCATCCGCTATTCGGACGGAGAGGCGCGCCATGGTGAGGATTAGGGAGACACAGAATAAGTGTTTAACCCCTGCTAGAACCCCTGGCAATCGGTCGATTTTTGGTCATATTCGGACCCCTGCGGCCTCTCCCGGCGTCCCGGGCCCCTCTCGCGGCCCCTCCGGGCGCCCTCGCGGCACACAGTCCCCTCGGCCGCCGTCAGGCGGCCGCCACGGAGGCCCCCAGGAACTCCCCCTGCCTCCCGGCCCTGGCGCACACGGGCAGGTTGGCGCTGGCGAGTAGGGCGGGGATGCGCACTCGCCCCCCTCGCGATGCCGCGGTAGCGCACCTTCGCGTAGCCGAGGGTGCGCCTGGCGATCTGGCAGGGGCGCTTGCCCTCGCGCGCACGGAGGCCTCGGCTCCGCCCCTCCCCGCGCCCGTCCCACCGGGCCCGCCGTGCGGCCCTGGGCCTGGAGGGGCCCATCGCGACGCGCCAGCCGGCCCCGGAGGGGTGCGGGTCCGAGCGGACCTCCTCGCGCCTGGCGTGCGCCCCGCCAGGCCGCGT